>Ga0209427_10005500_pt1 | contig 14542 bp, 13 predicted proteins | sample DeeMarSWOR136_30_FD_187465 | JGI IMG/M metagenome (GOLD analysis project Ga0209427, IMG submission 187465) | Marine sediment microbial communities from White Oak River estuary, North Carolina - WOR-1-36_30 (SPAdes) (version 2) | ecosystem: Environmental > Aquatic > Marine > Intertidal zone >... | reverse complement strand
AACCAACAGCATACAAATAATTATTCCAATTAACTTGGTTTTCATATTCCTCCCTCTTAAAATTACATATAACCAATTTGATTAGAAGTATATAAATTTTATTACCCTCAAATTACTGCCTTCAGATTAGCAATTATAATGCATCAAGTCAACATCACCTTTCAAGTTAAGTTTAATATTAATAGATTAATCAACTGTTTTTTAATAAATTATATAAATAAGTTCCTACATTGATAACAAATGGGAAGGAAATGAAAATAAAACTACTACTTGGGAGTATAGGAACTGTTGTAATTCTGATTCTTGTATCTTTCACAAATGTCGTTGGTCTACAATCACAGTCATCAGAATCTGTTATAAATTCACCCTTATTTGAATATAGAACCAAAAAGGCGATAAATGACACAATCAGCATTTATCATTACCAATATATCACGATGAATAATATTCTTACCATTCCATTGTCAGCACCAGACCAAAGAGTGCAATTTGTGCTAAGATTCGTTCAGAGTATTGTTCAAATGGATGACACTACATTTAATGAATTATTAACATATAGTATTACTTATTTAAATAAAGATAATAAAATAAGACAAACAAACATAGCAGAAATTATTACTGGTCTGAAAAATATCAGAAGAAACCCAGAATATATTATCCATCAAATTGCTAATCAAACCTGTGCAATCGATAATAATTGTAACACCAATCAACAATACACAATTGATGCTGAATGGATTCCTGGTTGCTTACTTGCTGTAATCATTGAATTACTTATTTACGTATTCGTCATTTATCCTATTGCATTTATATTCCTTTTTATAACCGCCATGAAAGATTGTTTTCATTCAATAAATACAGAGGTAAATTGTTGTCCGTGTTATAGAGTACATTTAAACAAATACCTCTATAAACTTGATGTAATTTGATATTGACATCTATTACATCCGCACATTAGGTAAGTAAGGTATCAACAGAGTAATCTATTTACTATCTATTCTTTGCTTCTAATCTTTGCTTCTAATTCTATATTGCTATTCATAATTCTATCATATATCTTCTTTAAGTCTTCTGGAGACTGAGCATTATAATGCATTAAATCCACATCATTTCTTACACTATAGCCCATCAGAATTTTCTTAATACTTGTAGGCCCTCCTCGTCTATCCCATTCTTGAGAGAAGTATTTACGAAGGTCCTTAACTCTGATTGGAGTATTTGTAAGAGCTATGATACATTGACTTTTAGTGAATAGATGTTGGTATCTATTGTTATTTTTTTGATAAATATCAAGATATCTACTAATAGCTTCTTTTGTTCCTTCGTTAAAGTATGTAATTCTACTTTTCTTTGTCTTTGTTGTTTGTCCATTTAAAGGATCATGATATACTGAAATAGTACGCTTTTCCATACCAATATCCTTAATTGTTAATTGATAAAGCTATTCTGTCCTTAATCCAGATGTAGCTCCAAGAAGTACCAATGTTAAATATCTCTCTTTTTCTCTATTTGTGTGCAAAATTCTAAGAGATTCTGTAATGTCATTGGTTGTTATCCTTTTAATTGTATATTCTGGTTCTCTCGGAGGTTTTATTTCATTTGCCCAGGGAATATTACTATAATTCAAGAATTTCCTAATCTGATATATCTTCTTTCTATAAGTTGAAACTCGCTAAGCTTTTAGTTCAGATTTTAAATATTCAATAGTTTTATCCTTATCTATATTCCATTTAACATAATTTAAGTATCTCGTAAGACATCTTCGTATGGCTTTCAGCCAATCATTATGAAGATTCTCTATTTCACGAAGTGATAAAAATTCTTCAAGTTGCTTTTTAGTAATCTCAACAGGAGGAAGTTGGTTCTGGAAAACTCGTGGGGCTTCCGCTCCGCAGGAGTTCAAATCTCCTCCTCAGTGTTGCTCTTTCAACTTATTTTGAAACAGACATGGCAATGCTTAATAAATCAATATGTCATAAACCCGTAGAATACCATGGATAGCTTCATCCCACAAACAAGTCTTTTCATTGGCATTATCCCTGCGTTAGTCGTTTTATATATAGGGTTAAAAGGCTACGAAGATTTTTACAAAGATAAGCTCATTTACTTAACGTTTATTACTGGAATCATCATTGGTGTGGCTTCAGCAGCAATCGAACTTTTTACCCAAGACATCGGTCTTGTCTACATTGTTCTATTCCCAATACTGGAACAGCTGTTTAAAACAATAATATTGAACATGGGGAGATTTCAGGAGAAACAAGAAACAACGGTCTATGGTTTCTCCCTTGGGCTTGGATTCGGATCGGTATTTACTCCAGTAGCTATCTATTTTGGGAATTTCCAAGACCTCTTTAGTATGATAGCTGCGATGATTGGGTCCTTTGGAATAACCCTCTTTCATGCGGCAACAGGGATATTAATTGGATATGGAGTGTACGTAAACAAACTCGCGAAATATCTTACTTTTTCAATACTCCTACATTTTGTTATTACAACCGTCATAGGTGTTACAAACCTTCTATCTATTGGATATTTGCAAATCACATTGCTTATCTACGGTCTTCTTATCTTCTGGTACGCACTCAAACGGGTCATGTCAAGAATTTTAACAGAAGGCCAACGACGAAAGCGAACCAAAAAAGACATAGAAATAAAAAGCAAGTAGTGATTACCAACTTGATATAAGGTGTTGAGATGGAACCATCAGCTCCCTATGAAACCTCCATAAATGATTACGTTTCTGATCAGAAAAAAGGACAACAAAAACCAAGCAGCATGCCGCTTATTGCTGGTATCTTTTTAATCATCGCAGGATTACTTGGATTATTTACTTGGTCATCAGCAATAGCGCTCGAATCATCGATGATCGAAAGTGTTTTACCAGCAGATGCACCGATCACGGCAGAGCAACTCCAATCGTTTCTAACAACCTGTGGCATCATCGGATGTATTCTTTCAGTCTTCACTCTGACTGGAGGAATTGTCGCTGTGAAACGAAAAGCATGGGGTCTTGCTGTGGTTGGTGGTATACTTGGGCTTTTTACGATTGGTCCATTCCTTTTTGGCAGCATCATCTCCCTTGTCGGCCTTATTTTTGTTATAATTTCTCGAAAAGACTTTCAACTACAATAACATCATCATCCCAGTAATATTAACAATGCGAGTTCCATGCAAGAAAGTTCCCAAATAAATCGCTTCACTGACTTCTGATAACACATCATCAAACATCGATTCGACACAATTGATTGTCAAATTGTTTTTTGAGATATTCTATCGGAAAAACAAGATGTGTTTAAATTATGGTTTAGGACTCTAAGTGAGATGAATACGACGAAAAAAAGACATCGTACCAAGTTCATCAATGATTATCCCAATAGCAACTCCACAAATTATCCCTGCAGGAAGACCGGTTAGGATACGAAGTATATTTGTACTTTCCCACAAACCAAAAAGCTGTCCGCTTCCATCAACTCCCAAGGGTGCAAGCAAAAGGATAAACGCAATTAACAACTTCCAATTAAGTTCAAAGGTATACAGTACCATAAACCCAAGTCCGACAGCTAATCCAACCCAAATTGTGGTACAACGAGCGCAAAACGGCATCTGATTACCATTTAAGAAAAAGGATCGCTCTGGAATCTGATGACACAAGCGATCACCAATAGAATACATCATATTCCAGGGAAAGGACATATCTTGGGTTGTATAATCATTATCACAAATCCCTACTACACCACCAAGATTAGAAACACTCCCTGGAGGTAGTGTAAGGGGTGCAAAGAATTGAAGAAGAGCCCAAATGAAAAATCCTAAAAAGAAAATAATTACAGCATTTTTCAACGGATGTTTCCTTGGTTGCATATACAAACCCTATTATGAGACGTTATTCTTTCCACAGATACGTACATTACAGAAGGACATCATATTTAAATATACTATGTTTATTCTCGATACACCAAGGCGATAACCGATGACACGATTCCCTGAAGCTGAAGGCCGATTGTTAATCAAGAAAATTTGCATGAAATGTGGTGCAACCAACGCGATAAAAGCATTGCGATGCCGAAGATGTAGATCTACGGAACTCCGGGTAAAAGCAAAAGAAGGTAGAGGACAATAGAATTAAACCAGTATCTTTAAAAAGAAGATACCTCTTTTTGGTTAAAACAGTGGAAAGGCTATGCCAGAGACAAAGGTTAAAAAAGGCGAGGATTTCAATGAGTGGTACAACGAAATCGTCGAACTTGCTGAATTATGTGATAAACGATATCCTATCAAAGGTATGAACATCTGGAGACCCTATGGTTGGAAACTGATGAACAACGTTGATAGTCTTATCAGGGACGAAATGATCAAAACCAACCATCAAGAGGTCTGCTTTCCCCTTCTCATACCTGAATCGTTCTTTAAGAAAGAAGAAGAACATATCGAAGGTTTTGGAAAAGAGGTCTTCTGGGTGACCCATGCTGGTTTAAATCCACTTGAAGAACGATGGCTGCTTCGGCCCACATCGGAAACTGCGATGTATCCGATTTTCTCACTGTGGGTCCGTTCCCATATGGATTTGCCACTAAAAACATTCCAGATCGTTAACACTTTCCGGTATGAAACAAAACAGACACGAGCATTCATCCGCGTACGAGAGATCCATTTCTTCGAGGCTCATACCTGCCATCATGACTTCGAGAGAGCTGAACATCAAATAAAAGAAGACATGGAAATCGCCAACCGTTTATTAACCAAGCTTTGTTTACCTTACGTTTTTAGCAAACGACCTGATTGGGATAAATTCGCTGGAGCATATTATACCATCAGCATTGATGTACTTATGCCATCAGGACGAACATTGCAGATAGGTTCTATTCATCAATACCGTGATAATTTTGCCAGACCATATGAAATCTCCTATGAAACAGAAAAAGGAACTCATTCATTCTGTCACCAGACGACATATGGTATGAGCGAGCGATTACTTGGAGCACTCATAGGAGTTCATGGAGACAACAAAGGACTTATCATTCCTCCTGAAGTCGCACCTCTTCAAGTTGTAATCATCCCTATTATTTTCAAGGGAAAAGAACAAGGTGTTCTCCAAGCATGCCAAAACATTCATGAAAAATTACTACAACAGGGAGTGCGATCGCATTTTGATTACCGGGAAATAACCCCAGGAAATAAATACTATGACTGGGAGCTCAAAGGAGTCCCCTTGAGGATCGAAATTGGTCCAAAAGATATCGAAAAAAATGAATTGACCACGGTTCGACGTGACATTGGCAAGAAAACATCTGTTCCATTGAAAGATGCACAAGCAGTAATCCAAAAGGAGCTTGACTCTTTAGAAAAAACTTTATATGAGAACGCGGAAAAGCTCTTAAAAGATAATATACACACGGTATCGACAATCGAGGAAGCAAAAAAGAAAACAGGTATTATCACACTTCCCTGGTGCGGTCATAAAGACTGCGCGCTAGAAATAGAAAATGTTTTAGAGGGGAATACATTAGGGGAACCAATTGAAAATGCAGGGTGTACAGGACAATGTCCGGTGTGTGGTTTACCTGCAAAAACATGGATGAGATATGCAAAATCATACTGAGGTGAAAGGAAAATGAGTGGAAGAATAACAAGATTTTTGCGAGAATATGTCCTTGCATTAAGCATCCTAATAATGATACCTGGAATCGTGTTTACATTTATGGGAGTTGTGTATCTATTTTTTATCGATCTGGCAGGACCAGAGGAGTCCCCTTTCCATTTTATTTCTAATATTGGTATCTGGAATGATTACATCATCATCGCCGGGTTAATCATTTTTGGAATAGGAGTATATTATCTATATAGTTATTTGTCAAAACGAAAATACGTCTTAGACGAGTTAAAAACAGATAAACGTTCAGAGATACTAAAAAGACGCAGTATGCTTGAAAGTACAGTAAAACATCTTCCCTCGAAGTACCAGCAAATGCTTTCAGAGAAAGAAGAAGAACTCAATATCCGATAACACAGCACGCATGGTAGAGAAGAACCCTCTTTCTCTTTTTTATGTTGTTCTTGTTGAGCCGAAAAATAGCGGTAATATTGGAGCTGTTGCCCGTGCAATGATGAATTTTGATATTGAGAACCTTTATCTTGTAAACCCTTGTGAACTGGATAACGTTTGTTATGCACGGGCGATGCATGCGACAAAAATACTAGATAACGCACAAACCTTCACCTGTCTAACGGACGCGGTAAAAAATCTTGATTTCCTTGTCGCGACCTCATCAATCGAATCAAAGACGGAGAAACGACATCTAAGAAACCCGGTATTGCTAGAAGAATTATCAGAAAAGATATTTGATGGAAAAGGGACGATTGGGTTGATATTTGGAAGAGAAGATTACGGACTGTTCAATAAGGAAATTGCTGCCTGCGACATAATGCTTAAGATACCGACCAGCGCGTCCTATCCCTCCTTAAACCTATCCCATGCTGTAGCGATTGTGTTCTACTCTTTTTATCTTAAAAGCACATCTATACCTTCACGTCGAAGATCTCTAGGATCGTGTGAAAAACAGAAATTATTTGAATTCTTTGTACAACTACTCGATGAAATCGAATATCCTGCTCATAAAAAAGAACATACGAAAATAATGTTTAAACGTATTATGGGGCGCGCGATGCCATCAAAATGGGAATACCATACCCTTATGGGTGTCTTTGGCAGAATCAGAGGGAAAATAAAACGAGAGCAAGTAAAAAAGAATCATTAGATGGTTTCAATGTTAAAAAGCACCTTACTATTCTTTAATGCCGCATGGACTTTATCAGCAAAAAAGATAAGATCATTGATATCTGCTTTTTCTTTTCCCCAATCAAAAACAAAATCATAGTTACCCTTTGTCGCTTTAAATCCCATGTTAAGTAACTGATTTTTTATCTCCGAAGGAGCGGCACCTTCGCTGTTGAACGTAATCTGAATATATGTTTTCATACTGTTCACATCAGAATAAGGATTCATTATTAAGTATTAAACATTACGATTCAGTTATATCTGGTGAATTTAACAAGATAAAAGGTCTAACGAGAGAGATCATTGGCTATAGAAGGGAATTGGGGCAAAAGAGAGGATAAAAACGATTAGAATCAACAGTCCAAGGAGTTTTCTTCTAGTGTCTAATGGTGTGACTTCATTGAGAGGCGGCTGATGCTGAGTGCCTATGAAAAGCAGAATAATGATTGCGAACATCAGCCATCCTGGGTAAATAAAACTTAATCCAGCAAGCACGAAAATAACCAGCCAACTTATGTATCTATGTTTTTCCTTTAATATTGCTCTTGCGATGTGACCACCGTCAAGTTGACCTGCTGGCAATAAATTCACAGCAGTTAGAAAGATACCAACCCATCCAGCAAATAACGTCGGATGAATAACATAATTTCCAGAGATAGTAAAGAGGTTTTGCATCCAAACAAGAAGTAATGGTGGGACGAGAATGATAGTTGTTCCATTGGTTTGAAGCGGGAGAGGATTTTGTTGTATCAGATAGAATCCTATAAATGAAACAGGGATCGCTACAAGAAAACCACATAATGGTCCAGCGATTCCGATATCAAGCAACGCTTTTCGGTTGGGGATTGGGTCTCTTGTGGAGATGAGCGCCCCGAAGGTTCCAAGGATAAATGGCGGTGGAAGTGGAATAAAGTAAGGTAATGATGCGTCAACGCGATGCTTTTTTGAGATATAGTAATGCCCCATTTCATGAACACCAAGAATTAAGAGTAACGGAACAGAAAAAAAGAGAAAACCCTCCCAGAGATATTTAAACGAAACCATATTAAGCCAATCAACCTGATCGATATCAACCCATTGAAGTGCTCCCGCAAGCGTGGTGGTAACCACTGTTGCCGTCAACAGGATAATATTGATCCATACAGATTTACGTTTTTTCCCTTTAGGTTTTTTTACGACATAGATAATGTGTTCTCCACGTTCATTTCTAATCATTGGAATATAGTTCTTCTCTATAAGTGTCAGGCGTAGTGATTCGAATTTTTCTTCAAGGGTTTCCTCATCGATATGACAGAAAAAAGCAACAGTATTGATATTTGACTTCATATCATAAAAAGGAAAACGTTGGCCGACTTCTCGTTGTAGTAACTCAAGATCAAATGGCCGTTCAACAGAAGTTTGCTCAAAATTGTTCCGTTTTTCTGGCATGCTATCTGCCATGATACAATCATTCTTTTATAAAACCTTCGTAAAGAAGAACGAATCTAAAAAAACACAATATTTTTCGATTATACTAAGCATAATTCAGTAGACTCATTTGATTTTAATGGAGATGCAACGCAAATATCTTACTGTTTTTTGTTTTTTTCTTATTGTTTGTTTCTGTTTGTTTCGCATAGTTTATGTATCAACTCCGAAATGTTAATGAACGAAAAGACCTATTACCGTTTCCGGAGGGTAGTTGCGGCCGGTAATAGAAGGATGTGTTAAATGGATTTTTTAAGGAAGAAAAAAGAAAAGGATATCAATCTTCTAACCAGATATAGGAATAGTAAGTTAAACACAAAAGGAAATTCCTCAAAGGATATGGCTGAAGAATGACAAAGGAAGATCTGTCTGATAAATCAAAAGATATGAAAGATGTCCGTATAACCCTGAAAAGCACTTTACTAGAAAATATCTCCTCTCCTGAAGAAAAAATGATTCATTTTCATGACACAATCGATACGTTTTTAGATAAACTAGCCAGGGAGCGACTCCAAGAAACTCTAACAATTTTAAAAAAAACACATCAACAGGAGCTTGATTCAAGGTTTGCTCCAAATAAAAAATGTCAACAAGAATCTAGGATGGTAACTTTGGATGAAGAAATACTTCAAAAAGAGTTTGAAACCAGAAATCGACTTCTTGATAACTTGGAGCAGCAGGTTATTGAACATCAAACAAAATTTATCGAAAAAACAGAGATGGCAATGCAATTACAAAAAGAATTAGAACTAAAGGATCAGACCTTACGAGAAATACAAAAAGAATTCGATGAAAAAAGAGAAGATTTTGAAACATTACGACAGGAGATCCACGATAGAGAGACGATTATCCAAGATATAAAGAAGCAATTAATGGAGAAGGAGACCTGGATCGCAGAAAATAATCATTTTACTGAACAAATGAGCAATGAACTGGAACAAAGCAATCGCCTTCTTCGAAAGGCTCAAGAAGAATTAAAAAGTAAAAACGAAGAATTTATTGCTTCAATGGAAAAACTACAGGAGAAATCTGAAGAGATTGATGAACTAAAAAGAGAAATTTCATCCCGGAATAATATCATTAATTCATTTGAGCATCAACTAGAGAATCAGCAAATGTCATTATTGGAAAAAACACAGGTTATTGAGACATTGCAAGATCTTGTAAAAAATCGAAATGTTGAACTTGCTGAGCAAAAACTTATTACACAACGACAACAGGATGAACTCGGAGAACTTCAGATGGAGCTTACCTCGAGAAATTCAATCATCGAGGATATGATGAGACAATGTACGGAAAATCAGTCAAAGTTAGTTGAACATGTAGGGATGACGGAACATTTACATGATGAACTCCTGTGTAATCAACGAATCTTACAAGAAACGCGTGAGAAACTTGAACGAACATTACAGGATGTAGCTGAGAAAGAGGATGAGCTTCAAGCAACAGGGTTGCAACTTCAGGGAGCGCGGGTGGATTTAGATATGATACGGGGGGAAATTGATTCACGGAGTAAAATCATTGAAAATATGGAACAGCAACTCGCAGAGCAACAAACATGTCTTATTGAGAAGACGCAGGTAGCTGAGCATCTTCAAACAGATTTGGAACAGAAACAAAAAGAGATAGAAACACATGAAAAAAAAATAGATCATTTTAAAACGCAGATGGAGGCGAAGCAGCAAGAAATCGAAGATATGAAATCGCAATTGAATAAACGACTTAATAATCTTGAATCAATAAGCATCATATTAAAACAAAAAGAAGAGTGTATCGCTCAATTGGAAAAAGAACTTGAAAAAGCTGTTCATGATTTAGAAGAAAAAAATACGCAGCTATTGGTAAACAAACGAGAAAAAATACGACTGGACGAAGAATTAAATCAACTAAAGCAGGATTCTGAAAAGAAATGGGTTGATTTCGTTATAAAAAATATTGAAATACAAGATAATAAAGAATATATCAAAGAACTGGAACTAAAAATCGAACAGAAAGAAAAGTTATTACAAGATACGTATAACGAAATACAGAAGAACGCGTTGGAATTCTCTGTTAACCAACAGAACCTACAAGCTAACGTAGAAAAACTCAACAAAGATATAGAAACACGTAATAAACTTGTTGATGAATTAGAAAAGCAGCTTACAGAGCGGCAAATGTTTGCATTAAAACACTCACATAAAATTGAGAGTCTTGAATCAGAATTGGTGAAAAAAAATCAGGAGCTTACGATTCATCTTGATGAACTTAAAGAAAAACAACAAACGGTTGATATTTTACAGACAGAGATACTTTCTAGAAATCGTATCATTGATGATATGAAAAGACAGCTATCGGAGAATCAAACAAATTTCCTCGAAAAAACAACACATATAGAAAAAATTACTGATACTCTTGAACAACAACGCCACTTTATCAAAGATAAGGAAAAGGAGCTTACAAAAAAGAACGAGGAGTTAATCGCAAACCGACAGATACTCCAAAAGAAAGAGGATGAACTACTTAACTTACAAAGAGAATTAGAGGAAAAACAGAGACAAATACAAACAGCAATCACTGATGGACATATGAAAGAGGAGATAATAGCAGATCTCCAACAACAACTTGAGAAGAGCAATCAAGAAGTTTGGATTCACCACCAAGAACTAGAGGAACTACAAAGAGAACAAAAGAATAGAATGTTGGAAATCGATCAGATAAAACGAGATCTTAAAAAACGTCTTGATGAATTGGACGAGAAGTGTTTTACTATTAGTCATTTAAAAAACGAGTTAGAAGTCAAACAAACGCAATTCACCTCTATGATGAACGATTTTGGAATAATGAAACAAGAGTTGGATACGAAAACCAATGAGCTAGTAAAACTCCAAGAATTACTAAAGATTGGTCATACAGAGACGGATCAGCTGACAATAAAATTATCGGATCGAGGAATGAAAGACGAAATAAAAACGAAAACGTTACTTGACAGAAAAGATATCCCGAATAGTATTTTAACACAAGATTCATCTGATGTTAAGATAGAACAAAAACTTCTTGCTGGAGATATCAATCAGATTACGAAAGATAGCTTAGAACACCAAAATAACTTTCAAGAGAATAATAACTGGAAAGAAAAACTGAAACTACGGATTTGTAATGATACAGAAAACTGTCTTGACCATACTACAGAAGATCATCTAAAAACAAAAAAATTAAAAGATGAAGAGTCTAAATGAAATGATTTTTTAAGGGTAAAGAGTCACAATGTTTTTTGTTGAAAGTGGCGCTTCGACATGGATAGTTCGACCTATCCCCGGTGATGGGAGAATAGTTATTTCGAGTTGAGCACCTTTTTTCATAGCGATATTATCAGACAGTTTCAATACAATTAAAGTCATATCTGTATTTTTATTGATCAGATGTAAATCAACAATAGAGTTATCGTCGTCGATTGTCGACAGAAGGCTAAATGATACTGGGGTAAGGGAGTTCCAGATAGGATGTTCAAAAAGTGAAGAGGAGTTTAGTGATTCTGCTAATCCATTGAAAAAAATCATTTGATAGTACTCGCCATCACATACTTCTATAATCATATGAGACATGTCAATATTTTGAGAAACAAGCGGTTTAATGAGAATTGCAATTTTGTTAATTTTTGGTACGCCCTGAATCATTTGGGATTTTCCAACAATATGTTTTATCTGTAGATAGTTACACATTTCGTCGACGATTTCACCAACTATTATATTAAGGTCCTCTTCTGATGTGTCTTTTGAAATTGTTACTAGAACTGTTGCACTAACTGTACCAATAAGAATAAGTAGGATAAGAAGTATGCCAGCGACCATTCCAAGTCTTGCCGAATCATTCATTAAATCACTGATTTTCTAGATAAAATGCTTGTTTTGAATAATATATAAATCTTATTATACAATTATTATCTTATTAGACATAAAAAATGGTAAAAAGAAAATTTTTTTAAAAGATAAAAATGAAATTGGTGTTGCATTATTCGCCATTGTTTTTTCTTATAATATAGGGGGGGAATAGCAAAAATCTTGTTATGTAATTTTTACATTTTGATTGTTCTCCGCCGAATCTTTAAATAGTGTTATTTGAGAACATGTTACACGATTTAAACTGCCATGTTTATAATTGGCAGGAATGGAAGGTGAAAGAAATGACGAAACGCTATATGGAAAGGCTGGTAGGTAGATATTGTAAAATCGTAACCAAAGAACCTGGCGAAGAACGTGCAAACGTTGTAACTGGTACTCTTGAGGACGTTGACTATAAAGACGGATTTATTTTAGTTGATTCCCCACAAGGCTTAGGCTGTCTCAGAATTGATACAATAATTGCAATTAAACCTGGTAATAAACATAGATTAGAAACAAAAAAATCCGCTGATGATGAAGCAGCTGTTGGTATTGGGACATTAATTGTTTTTATTGCATTGATCTTAGTCGCAGCTGTTGCTGCAAGTGTTATTATGCAAACAGCAGAAAACCTCCAACAAAGAGCATACGCAGTTGGTAAACAGACCATTCGAGATGTTTCAAGTGGTATAAAAGTAATCAGTGTCACTGGATATGCTAACGAAAATAAAACAAAAATCGATTACCTAGCAATCGCAATCGCACCAAGAGCTGGATCATACGACATCGATTTGAATAAAACACTATTGTATCTGCAACTGAATGATTTTTCAGTGTTAAGTCTGAATCTATCATCAAAAGCCAATCATGTTCCAGAAGGGGGTGTTTTTAACACGCTGGATCATAGTCTCTTAAATGCAACTAACTTTGGGGTGATTAGTATTCATGACCGAGATGACTCTATCATAAAAACAAATAGTTTAAGTAATACAGATCAGGCTATTCTTATCGTTAATCTCACCGCAGTGTTACCAACAACTAGTGGTCTTTTACCAGGTGAAATCCTTGAAGGAAAGCTTGTACCAGATGTGGGATCATCCGGTATCTTTGTTGTTCAATCTCCAAACGCATATAAATATCGAGTCTGTGATTTATAAACAAACAAAGAGAGAAATATTATTATCTATTCTTATTTATTTTCTTCTACAATAACAGGTATTTTAAAAAAGTCTACGCATCTAAACGAGAGACTATGACGATTTCAGCTTTTTCCCTATTGTAAATGGCTTGTTTAATAGTGATCTCGACAGGTATTTTATTATTATCCTTCACGGAAAGCACAGTGTTATATTTAGAAACAGCATCACCTTTCAATCGATCAAGATAATATTTTTCAATATCGGGAAGACCTTCAAGAGCGATAAAATCAAAAAAGCTCTTATCTTTTATCTCCTCTTGTGTATATCCAAGTAACTTTACAAATGCATTGTTGATTTGTTTTAATATGCCTCTTTGGATTATCGCTGCACATTGAGGGATATTATTTACTGCCTCATCAGATTTATAAACAACTACAGCTTCTGTGTCCTTCTCTATTTCATCATCGGGGAGAGGTTTTTTATAAAACGGAGTAGCTTCTGTAGGCTGTGAAAGAATCATTTCCTCTTGCCGCATCATTTCTTGCCGTCGTTTCTCAATTTCTGATTCCAAGACCTTTAATTTTTCTTGCCATTTGCTGAATTCTTTGAGTCGAGCGTTAAAAATATGTTGTTCTTTTTGGAATTGTGCTTCAGAAGATTCGAACTCCTTTAAACGGAGTTCTAATTCTTGTTTTTTTATGTTTAATTCCTGGCGTTGTCGCTTAATTCCGAAGGGATCTGGAAAAAACGAAATTTTTTCATTTTGTGGTTGTTCTTCTACAGAGGCGGTGTTGTCAATCTGTGGTTCTTTTTCTTCTTTTAAAGGTTGTTGGGTAGCCTCTTCGATAGCGGGTTCTTCAACAGAAGGAAGAGACTTCTGTTTGCTTTTATTCTTTTTTTCCCATCTTTGTTCTTTCTTTTCAAATTCTGCTACACGATTAGTAACCATTTCATATTTCTGTGAAAGTTCTTTAAGTAAATCATTCATAAAATCAAGCTTTTGTGAAGTGGTTTCAAGAAGTTTTGCCATGCTTACTAAGGGAGTGATAACTTGCTCTTGAACAGAATCAATAGTAGATTCTTCATCTCTTTTTTTACTAGCGAATAATAATTTTTTTACTCTATGTTTCATTATCATCTCTCTATCTGTCTTTCTTGGAGTTTCTTCAGAAACATCTTTAGATACTACCATCCCTAAATCAGGCAGACCAACACCCTCATCAGAACCAGCCACCACAGAAGCAGTCTCCTCCTCAGACGACCCCTCCTCCAACGAATCCTCTAAAACCTCCTCAGAA
>Ga0209427_10005496_pt1 | contig 14546 bp, 10 predicted proteins | sample DeeMarSWOR136_30_FD_187465 | JGI IMG/M metagenome (GOLD analysis project Ga0209427, IMG submission 187465) | Marine sediment microbial communities from White Oak River estuary, North Carolina - WOR-1-36_30 (SPAdes) (version 2) | ecosystem: Environmental > Aquatic > Marine > Intertidal zone >... | reverse complement strand
CGCTCGATGTAATAGCCTGAACATCAAGAACAACAGGATTACACTCATGACAGGGTATGGAAGAGGGATGAAATATGGCGCATTCGGTGATGTTGTAATAGGAATCACTATCTGGCCTGAACATGGTGTATTTAAAGGTAGAGTTTCAATAGAAGAAAACTACCTCGACTTCGCCCGCAGGGGCGCATATGGAGGATTCCTTACACGAGGCGGGCTTGAAGAAGAACCGGAATACCGGCCAGACCTGTTCAACCACGAGTATTACATGGGCTTCGGCATCGCAGTATTACAAACATCTGGCAACGTGAGCATCGAGAATAACATCATACGAAACATCAATGCGAGGGGAATAGCAGTGACCGGTAATCTTCCATCAGCAGACGTGAAGATAAGACACAACACCGTCATATCAGATCTGTATGGGTCCTATCCCTTCTCGAGCCCCGAGGCCGGAGCCGGCATCCTGGCTCAGAGCGCCTGGGGCTTCCCTTCGCCTGGATTCAACGTGGAGATAGAGGAGAACACCATCAAGCTGGATAGGCTGAACTACTGCGGAATTATAGCCTTAGGTCCCGTGATGGACCGAGAGGGGGCAGGAAAGCTCAAGGGTGGCATGATCAGGAACAATCGCATAAGGTTGAAGGAAGGATACGAGGGGATACATGTCAGGAAATGTGACGACTTCGAGGTGGCCGACAACAAGATCTCGGGTAAAGCATACTATGGGATCCGAGTGTCAGGCCGAAGAAAGCCGGGAGAAATCGATCTAAGCGCCCTCAACAACCTGGTCGAGGACAATGACATGAGCGGCCTAGATGTAAAGGGGCCAGACGAGTACAGCGACAACCACGCAGACGGGAGGATGTTCGCAGGTTCCCCGAGGGGTTCCGCTACCGCTCATGTCTGGTTGGATTCAAATTCAGGGGAAAATGTGGTCAAGCTGAGAAAGGGCGAAACAGTGATCGATGAAGGAGAGGACAACAGAATCTCCTTTTCTTAAAATGCGTATTCAATATAGGAGAATCATCTCCAAAACTATAATTTTCATTGTTTTAGACAATCAAGAAACTATGCGATCCGCTATTGACACAGCTGCGTTTCCTTGAATGCCTTCTCGCGCGTGAATTTTTTTTTACTACGCACGCCCCTGCGCCTCACGCGTGCTGAAAAAACGGCGACTTAATACAATGGTCATTCTTTAACACTCACTTCTTACTATTATTGGAGGAAACTGCATGCGCATTCCCGACATAATAAGGGATAGGAAAAGCATCAGGGCCTTCACGGCCCAGGAGATATCCGATGCGGAGGCAGAGACCCTAGTGGAGTCCGCCTGTCTCGCACCAAGCGCCGGAAACCTACAACCTTGGGAGTTCGTTGTGGTAAGAGACACCGGAGTTAAAAGGAGACTGGTCAGCGCTGCCCATGGGCAGTCCTTCATATCCAAGGCTCCCGTCGTCTTCGTCATCTGTGCCATCCCAGGGCGGTCTGCCTCAGGTTACGGGAGCAGGGGGCGGGGGCTGTACTGCCTCCAGGACACCGCAGCTGCGGTCCAAAACCTTCTGCTGACCGCCACGGCTAATGGCCTCGGGAGCTGCTGGATAGGGGCCTTCGACGAGGGAAGGGCCGCCGACGCCCTGGGCCTCCCAGAGGGGGTCAGGCCCGTCGCCATAGTCCCGGTCGGTTACCCCACGGAGATGCCGCGCCAGAGGCCCAGGCGCCCAGTGAAGCAGGTGACTCACTGGGATAAGTGGTAGCCCGGGAGCTGACACGTTTTTCCTTCGACACAACCCCGTATGCGGTCAGATGGCGCCCATCCCGAGGAGCGCCTCGTACTGCCCTATGTCCCTCACAAAGCAGCCGAGGTTCCCGACCCTCACGTTCCTCAGGCCGGCGTCCCTGGCGGCCTCGAAGGCCTCGACCATCTGCCCGTAGTCTGGGGAGGGCACGTCCCTCATCTCGTTCTCGGGGATGAAGGCGATTATCCCGTACGGCGTCTCGGGGTCGACCCCAGCCAGGAGGTCCGCTATCTCCCCGATCTGGTCGGCCTCGACCCAGCCTGGGATGCAGACCGAGGAGACCTCGAGGACGAACCCCCTCTCCACGATCTTGGCCGAGAGCTCCAGCACCCGCTCGTTGGAGCAGCCCGTGAGCCTCCTGTGGACGCCGCCGTCAAAGGCCTTGATGTCGAGCCAGAAGGAGTCGATCCCCGCCTCCCTGAAGGCGTCAAGGTTCCCCAGGGTCAGGCCGTAGCCGTTCGTCTCGAAGAGAACCCACAGGTCCCGCCCCAACCTCTTTATCGCCTCGGCTGACTGGGCGTAGAACTCCGGCTGGCAGGCCAGGTCGCCGCCCGTGAAGGAGATTATGTTCCTCGCGGGGCCCCAAGTCAGGTCGTCGAGCAGGGTCATCTGGTCAGTCCTCAGCTTACCTGGGCAGTTGCTGGACCTGGCGCCAGTGGTGATGCAGGAGCCGCAGCTTCGGCAGAGCTCATGAGCGTGCCAGCTCGTGGCACGCCCCCTGGGTTCCATGTACATGTTACCCTTGTTCTTCTCGGCGTATTCCTCAGAGATCTTCGCGATATCCCAGGGGGACATCCAGGCGCCGGAGGCGCGCTTCGAGAAGCGCCAGGAGTGGCACTTCCTGCAGCTCCAGTTGCACCCGGACTGGTAGATGGAGAGGTATTGCTCGGGGGCCTTGTGGGCGTAGGAGTGGATCAGCCTGTAAGGGGTCCCGTCCCTCCGCATCAGGGTGACCTCGCAGGCCCTCCTCCACTTGCCCTCGTGAAGAGTTAGGCAGCTACCTTGCTCCAGGCCCTGCTCCACTAACCTGCAGCTCACAAGTAATGGTGTTTACAAACCTACCTAAATCGAATCCTGTCATCGCGAACGGCTCCTGAAAGGAGTGAAGAATTTCTACCTTGAATCAAATTTCAGGCTGACTATTCAGACCGTATTCTTCCTGCCTTTCTTATCAACTCGCCTGCTCGACGTATTCGACCATGGCGTCGGCTAGATCCTTTATGTAGATCTTGCCATGCTCCCTGCTTGCCTTCTCGGGCGACCCGAGGACCCCGATGGGGGAAAGAGCCCCTATCCCGTTCTCGAAGACCTTCTCCGCCTCCTCCTCGCCGAACTCACCGAGGTACCCAATGGCCTCGGGGATCTTCTCCACCCTCACCAGGTCTTCTCTCGCCCACAGCATCATCGAGACCTCAGACTCCCCGGCGTGGGCACCGGACTCCTCATTCGACACCCCAAGCCTCCCGCTCGTCCCCTGAAGTATCTCCACGAACCGCTGGAGGTCCGTGTAGGCGACGATCTTGACATTGGGATGCGCCTTCTTCAGCTCCTCCTCGATCTCGGCGAGTGGCCCGAAGTTCCCCCCGTGGGAGGGGAGGACGACGATCCGCCTGAAGCCGTGCCTCGCGAGGCTGTCGCAATAGTCCCTGACCACCGCCTGCAGCGTCTCCTTCCCGAGGGTGATGGTCCCAGGGAACCTCATGTGGTGCTCGGAGCAGCCCACGTTGACCGTAGGCCCCTTCAGCGCTTTCCCCAGCCTCTTAGCGACCAGGTAGGCCAGCTCGTCACCGAGGACGGTGTCCGTGGAGACAGCCAAGACAGGTCCGTGCTGCTCGTTGCTCCCGACCGCGAAGACCGCGGTGTCGAAGCCTGAGTCTATCGCGTATTTAATCTCCGGGGAAGTCATTTCTGCCAGGTTGATATTCTCAGCCAATCTAGATCACATTGTTTGTCTTTTAGTAAGCCGACTTAAAGCGTTTTCACTACGTCACGTTTTCTCGTTTTTCGCGCATAGACGATGCCGAACGATGTGAAGGATAAGAGCATTAGTGTGGCAAACCTGAAATTTTCGGTGACTACTGCGGAATCTATCTTGAACTCGAAGAAGTCTGGTCTTGTACGAGGTTCGGTAACTGTCGAATCGATGGAGATGTGAACTTTGACCTTGTTCTCGCCAGATCTCAGAGTTCCTGAGGGAACTGTAACAGGGTCAAACTGACCACCCCCGCTACCGCGTCCTAGATCATACGAAGACGTTATATCCTCGACATGGACGTCGTTAGAGTATATCCTAAATGTCAATGTAGTGATCCTGCCTTCCTCTGAATCGAAGTCCCATGTACATGGAATCTGTACCTTATAGGAATTAAAGTGTCTCGACAGGGGGTCGGATTCAAACGTGATCGTTATCTCCTTCTCGGTGCGCCACGAAGGTTCGGAGGAGTTCATCCAGACGACCAGCCCGGAATCCGACGGATATGCAGGCGCCAAAAGGAGAGTCAATAGGGAGAGGACCATTCCGGCTCCGAGTATTGCTATTAATCCTCGTCTCAAACCACTATATCACAGCTCAGATGAATTTGGAGTGCATTGGGACAGATATTAACCTAGCGATGGGCCCTCATTTTCAATGAAGCCCAAGAGGCCCGTATGGAGACAGAGTTTCGCGCGGGTTTATGAGTCCCGGTGCAGGGGATAGACCCAGACATGAGGATCAGAAGAATCCACGCGTTGCTGCTCCTGCTGCTCGCCCTGGTGCCTCCGGTCCTGGCCCACACGCCCCTGGAGATGGAGGGCGAGAACCACAGCCTTGAGACGGCCATGGAGATACCAAACCCGACGAAGTCATGGACCCTGTACGAGGAACTCCACGAGGCAGGAGAGGCCGAGTACTTCGAGCTACACCTGGAGCCTGGTGAGAGGCTTAGGATAAGCCTATACCTGCCGAGAAACGAAGACCCGGGCTTCTCCCCGAACCTGGTGGTGATGGGCCCCGGGATAGCGTCGATGGGCGAGGTACCCGGGTTCATCGAGGTCCCCGAGGGGGCGGGTGTCGCCCTAGTCGAGTCGGAGCACCCCGAGAGGCCCGAGTACGAGCCCTTCACCCCTACCAGTTACTACTACATTGCCGACTACGATATGGAGGTCCCCATCGGGGGGCACTACTACTTTGCGGTCTACGATTCCGACGATGAGGGCCGGTACGGGCTCGCCATCGGCTACAAGGAGGAGTTCACCCTCGTCGAGTGGGTCAAGATCCCGCTGGATGTCATCGGCATACGCCTGTGGGAGGGGCAGCCCCTCCTTCTGTACTTTGCGCCGGTGTTGTTGGCCCTCATGGCGGGGTACGGCCTCCTGTTCTGGAGGTCCTGCATTGGGCTGAGCGCCTTCAACCTGGCCTCCGCTACAGCTGGCCTTCTGTACGTCGGGAGCGGCATGGTGATACTGATGGAAATGGCCATGAGCCTTTACGGGGCGGCCTACGATTCGCTCGCCTTCCTCACGGTCGTCTTCGTGCTGCTGCCAGTCCTGCTCGGATACGGAGTGCTGAGGAAGGTGCATCGCGGTCAGGTAGCGATCTCGACCAGGGACAGGATCGTCCTCGTCGCCCTTGGGATGCTGGGCCTCTTCGTCTGGGCCGGCTTCCTGGTGGGGCCCGTCCTCGCCGTGCTAGCAGGAATCCTGCCTTCGGGTGAATAGAAGTCGGACACGTTTGAAAAAAGGGGTCGGATTCGATCCAGCAAGAGGATGTACGTAGCTATCTGGGCCTTGTGATCTTGACGCCCTCGATCAGGACGTAAGGCGTGAGCGTCGGGGTGTCCATCTCCCACCAGTGGACATGCTGCCTCTCCCTAGACATCGCCTTGACCCCGTTCAGCATCCTCATCGCGTTGTCGCTGATGCGTATGTCCTTCAGCGAGCCCGTTATCTCCCCGCCCTCCACGAGGAAGGCTCCGTCCCTGGGTATCGTGGAGAAGTCACCAGTGATATAGTTCTGGAACCTGGTGTACCAGGTGTTGGTGAGGTAGAGCCCATCCCCCAGCTTTTCGAACACCTCGTCCCGGCTCATGTCCCCAGGGTCGAGCTCTATGCTCCAAGCCTGAGGCACGACCAGCCCGGCGTTGCCGGTGGTCTCGCCACCGAATATCTTCGCCGTCGAGGTGTTGTGGAGGTAGGTCTTCAGGACGCCTCGGTCGATTATCGCCTTCTCGCCTGCCGGGACCCCCTCGTCGTCGAACGCTCTGTTCGCCACCGAGTAGGCCGCCGGGTTGTCGCGGACGGTGACGATCTCCGGGGCGACCCGTTCGCCGAGCTTGTTCCCGAAGATGGACATCTGTATCATCACGTAGAAGGCCGATGACATCATCGAGTAGATGCCCATGAGGGAGCCGGTTATCAGCGGGTCGAAGACGACGTCGTAGACGCCCTCCTCCCCCGGCACTGGGTCCCTGGCCAGCCTGGCGATCTCTCCGGCCTTCCTCCCCGCCGAGGCGGGGTCGAAGCCGTCGAGGGTCGAGCTGCAGCTCACTCCGTGTCCGGAAGCCTCCTTCTGGGAGAAGGCCCTGATGGAGAGCTCTATGTAGGACCTGGCGTCCATTCCCATGGGGCCCTCCGATGAGACGAGGTAGACGTCCCCGTAGTAGGAGTAGAGGGTGCCCCCGGCGTTCAGGTCCTTGCCGACCTCCCCCTTGGCGGCCTCGATGGCTTCCCCCACGTAGCCCGTCGGCTCCTCCAGGTCCCTGAGCCTGATGTCTACCCGGCTCTCCGGGTAGGTGAAGCTGCCGCTGGCGATGCCCCCGTAGAATGGATTCGGCTGTGAGACCTTCGCGAGCCTGAAGAGGTCCTCGACCCTCTTCTCGGCGTCGACGAAGTTCTGTATCTGGGTCGCCACGACCCGCTTCTGCCAGGCCATGGAGACTTCGGTGACGTAGTCGTTCCAGACCTTCGAGATGTCAACCTCGTTGTTGCTGAACCTTATCTGCGTCCTCCTGCCGAAGGTGGTCTTGGCGATCACCTCATCGGCCCCGAGGGCCTTCGCCTTCCTCACCAGGGCCTCGGTCTTGTCCATAAGGTCGCTCACTTCATGTACACCCCCCTGAGCCTTATCACGGGGCCGCCCGTGTAGACCGGGACCCCCTGCATCGGGTCGCTCTTTCCGCAGGTAGCGGCGTCGAACCTGAGGTCCTTCGTGACCCCGTCGACCGCCGACCAGAAGCCCTTGGTAGTCATCTCTATGGTAGGCCTAGCCACGGGCGACCCGAGCTCGCCGTCCTCGATGAGGTAGGCCTCCCTCCCGACATACCTCTGGTTGAACCTCCTGTCGTCGATGTTCCACTCGGTGAACGACCTCATGTAGACGCCCTCCTTCACGTCCTCGAGCAGCTCCTCCTCGGTCATGTCGCCGGGCATCAGATAGGTGTTGGCCATCCGGACAATCGCCTCCCTGTCGTAGCCTACAGCCCTGGCGGACCCGTTGCTCTCGACACCGAGCTTCGCCGCCGTCTCCCTGTTGTGGAGGAACTCGTTGATGATCCCATCCTTGTAGAGGTATCGGGGCCTGGCCCTAACCCCCTCGTCGTCGTACGCGTAGTGGCCGTAGCTGTGCTCAACGTTCGGGTCGTCCACTATAGTGACCAGGTCGCTGCCGATCCTAGTGCCCAGCCAGTAGGGCCCTCCTGGGTAGATGAAGCTCCTGCCGGCCTGGCTCATCTCCCTACCGAGTATCCTGTCCGCCTCCATGGGGTGGCCGCACGACTCGTGGGACGCTATGCCCACGACCTCGGTGCCGCAGACCAGGGTCGTCTCCCCGGGCATCAGGGGCTTCCCCTCCCTCATCACCCTCTGCAGCACCATGCTCTCGTGGACGAGCTCTGCGGGCACGTTCCATAGGTCGAACGCCTCCCAGCCACCGCTGTATCCGAACTGCCGGGCGGCCTGCTCGGTCTTCCCATCCTCCTTGACGGTGATGATGCCGAAGCATGCGACTCGGGGAACGTAGGAGGAGATCTTGGACCCCTCCGAGTTGACGAAGTACTTCTCGACCTGGTCCGCGAAGCACTGTAAGACCCGCGAGGGGACGTCTATCCCCTGAGAGGCGATCTCCTTGTCGACGCCCGTCAGCAGCCCTATCTTCGACTCGGGGTCCACGTCCCCTATCCTCTGCTCCTCCTCGACCCTCCAGTCGGCTTCGTTGCTCTCCATCTCCGAGAACTCGATCCTGGTCTTACGCCCGGAGGCCCTCGCCAGCCTGCAGGCCGTCTCTGCGACCCTCTCGGCCTCATCCCTCGTCCACCTGTTTGTGGAGGAGAACCCGATCCCGCCCTCCGCCAGCACCCTCACGTTGAACCCGCTGTCCACCGACTGCAGGTAGGCCTCGAGGACACCGTTCCTCAGTATGATCTGCTCGCTGAAGGCGCTGTGGGCCCTAGCCTCGGCGTAATCGACGCGCCTGCCCATGGCGTGCTCCAGCGCGTGCTCAACAACGTCCTTGTCCAATTCCTTCACACGACTTCCTGATCCTTGAAATGAACGTCGACTTATAACTATTCAACCACGCACCCACCGCCGAATCTGCGGTCGTAATAAATCCGCGGTAAGGCCCAGCTCGTCGTCAGCAACGTTTTTAGATTCATCGGACGATCTCAAACAGATCGATCATGAAGAAGCTGACAGATTACAAGGTCATGCCCGTCTTCCCCATGGCCCCCGTCTCAGACCCCCAGATATCGCCAGACGGGGCCAGAGTTCTATTCACCTACTCGACGGTGAACATGGAGGAGGACAAGTACGACAGCCACGTCTGGTTGCTCGACTTGAAGGAGAAGTGGCCGAGGCAGTTCACCCACGGTGTGAACAACGATTCGCACCCCCGGTGGTCCCCGGACGGGAAGACGATCCTATTCCTCTCGAACCGGCCCGCCGAGGGCGAGAAGAAGGCGGACGAGAAGAAGAAAAAGAAGAACCAGATATTTATAATCCCGGCCGACGGCGGCGAGGCCAGGCAGATAACGTCCGTGGAGGAGGGCGTCCAGAGCCCCGCCTGGTCCCCCAACGGGAAGAGCATCCTCTTCCTCTCCAAGGTCTTCAAGGGAGAGAAGGCGACCGACGAGAGCGACGTCAAGATCATCAGGCGTATGAAGCACAAGGCCGACGGCAAGGGATTCTCCGTCGGAATGTACGTCCACCTGTTCACCGTCCCTGCGAAGGGCGGCAAGGTCAAGCAGCTGACCGACGGCGAGTACGACATCGAGGAGGCCGAGTGGTCCCCTGACGGTAAGAAGATGGCCTTCGTCGCCAACATGGCGGAGGACGCGGACAAGTCCTTCTACAGGGATATCTACTCGATCCCAGCAAAGGGCGGGGAGCCGGAGCTCCTCCTGAAGGGCTTCGGGCTCGTGGGGTCCCTCGGGTGGTCCCCATGCGGGAAGTACATCGCCTTCGTCGGAAGGAGGATCGAGGACCCGAACCTCGTGTGGCACAAGAACAACCTGCTCTGGACGATGCCCGCGGAGGGGGGAGAGCCCAGGTGCCTCACGACCGGCTTCGACAGGACCGTCAGCATGGAGCAGGGCGTCGAGTGGACCCCGGACTCCAAGCACCTTTACGCCAGGTTCCCCCACCACGGCGGCGCCCACATCCACAGGGTGAGCGTTGAGGGCGACGCGGAGCAGGTCACAGAGGGCAAGATGAACGTCGGCAGCTTCAGCATCGACGATTCTGGAGAGGTCTTCGCCTTCAACGCCAACGACGCCATGACCCCGACGGAGCTCTGGGTAAAAGACGGGGAGGGTATTCGGAAGCGGACGGAGATGAACAGAGGCCTCCTGAGGAAGCTCAGGCTCAGCGAGCCCGAGGAGTTCTGGTTCACGGCGAGCGACGGCGTCGAGGTCCAGGGCTGGATCGTGAGGCCTTACGAGTTCAAGGAGGGCGAGAAGTACCCGACCCTCATAGAGGTGCACGGCGGGCCGAGGAGCGCCTACGGTTACAAGCTCGACGCGGCAGAGCACGAGTTCCAAGTCCTAGCGGACCACGGATATGTCGTTGTCTACACCAATCCTAGGGCGAGCATCGGCTACGGGGAGCAGTTCGCCGGGCTGATATCGGGTCACTGGGGTGAGAGAGACTACCTGGACATCCTGGAGGCCACCGACTACGTCATCGAGAACTACGGCTTCGTCGACCCGGAGAGGGTCGGCGTCCTCGGCGGCAGCTACGGCGGGTTCATGACCAACTGGATCGTCGGGCACACCGACAGGTACAAGGCGGCGGTGACCCAGCGCTCCATCAGCAACTGGTACAGCTTCCACGGCACAAGCGACATCGGCTGGATGACCCTGCCTACCCACGAGCTTATCAACGGCAAGGATCCTTGGGACGACCTTGAGCTCTGCATGGAGAAGTCCCCGATCACCTATGTGAAGAACGTCAAGACGCCGCTGCTCATCATCCACTCGGAGAACGACTACCGTTGCCCAATGGAGCAGGGGGAGCAGCTGTTCATCGCCCTAAAGAAGCTCGGTAGGACAACAGAGTTCGTCAGGTTCCCTGATGAGCCCCACGGCCTGTCCCGGACCGGGAAGCCGAAGCACAGGGTCGAGAGGCTGCAGCACATCGTCCGCTGGTTCGACAGGTACCTTAAATAGCCCCGATTTCCTCCCCTTTTTTCAACCCCATGCATTAGACTAAAGAGCACTGAAGCTCAGATCACTGGTAACTGGTAGGTATGACGCATTGGGTTACGATCTCTTGATCAAGAACGGGCGCGTCTTCGACGGGACGGGGAGCCCCTGGTTCAGGGGAGATGTCGCGATAGCGGGCGAGAGGATAGCCGGGGTGGGGAGGATCGACCCTGCCGAGGCCGAGGAGGTCATCGACGCCAGCGGCCTCGTCGTCTCCCCCGGCTTCGTAGACGTCCACTCCCACAGTGGGTTCTCCCTAATCGCGAACCCCGAGGCGGACAGCTTCGTTCGGCAGGGGATAACCACCGTCATGAACGGCAACTGCGGCTTCTCGCCAGCGCCGATTGGGGAGCAGGCAAAGGAGGATTTCAGGGAACTGCTGGGCTTGGATGTCGACTGGCTCTCCTTCGCCGAGTACCTCGGGAGGCTCGAGGGGCAGGGGGTGGCGATCAACGCGGGCTCGTACACGGGCCTGGCGAACCTCAGGGTCTCCGCGATGATGGAGGACGCGTGGGACAGGGCGCCAACGCCGGGGGAGATGGAAGTCATGAAGGCAATGCTCGTCCGATCGATGGAGGAGGGCTCCTACGGCCTCTCGTCGGGGCTCGAGTACCAGCCCATGACCCTTGTGGAGACCCAGGAGCTGATCGAGCTTTGCAGGGTGGCGGCGAGGTACGGGGGCATCTACTCCGTCCACGCCCGGAGCAGGGACGTGAAGGTCGTCGAGGCGGCCGTGGAGGCGGTCGAGATCGGGGAAAAGGCTGGGATCCAAGTGGAGGGGGCCCACTGGGGGGCCCGGTTCCCGTCCGACGGCAAGACGAAGCACATCGTCGACATTGCCGAGGAGGCCAGGGAGAGGGGGATCGACGTCGCCTTCGACCAAGTACCGTGGACCATGGACAGGGCGGGCGTCGGCTGGTGCGGCTGCGGCCTCATAGAGCCCATCATAATCGGCTCCAAATACACCGACAAGGGGGGCAAGTTCACCCTCGAGATGCTGAGGGACCCGGAGGTCGTCGAGTTCCTGAGGAGGGACCTGCCGAACCGCCAGTACGGCCCCATCCTGGCGGGGAAGCGGGGGCTTCTCGACTCCTGGGACAGGATGATGGTCGCCCACTGCGAGAAGAGCCCCCAGTTCAACGGGATGAACCTCAGGCAGATCGGGGAGGCGACGGGGAAGGACCCCTTCTACGCCCTCATCGACATCCTTGTCGCAGAGGGGGAGGGCTTCGAGAGGGCGTGGGGCGCCGTCGGGATCACCAGCCTCTGGGACACCAACTTCTCCCTCCTCCACCCCCACTGCTCTGTCGCCATCGACTCGGCCAACGACTCCCCAAACCCTCCCCTGAGCGATTCATCCGTTGGCGAGGCCACCACCCGGGCCTACGGTCAGTACCCCTACTTCTTCGAGAAGTGGGTGAGGGAGGACCAGGTTCTAACATTGGAGGAGGCAGTGAGGAAGTGTACCGGACTCCCGGCCCAGAGGATGAGGCTAATGGACAGGGGCCTCTTAAGGCCAGGGATGTACGCCGATGTGGTCATATTCGACCCAAAAACGATACGGAACACAGCCACCTGGGAGGAGCCACGCCGGTACCCAGAGGGGATCGACAAGGTCATGGTCAACGGGAGCATCGTCGTCGACCACAACAGCCACACGGGTGCCCTCAAGGGCAAGGCCCTGCGCCTGAACGAGCCCCAAGGTAAATAGTTGGCTGGCTCGAAGGGCACCTGAAAAAAGCCCCTTCCCAACCCATCAAATTGGGTAACACTGTTTTTTCCATTCATCGCTGAGGCACTACCCCCTGACAAGTCTTTTAGTCTAGTTGCGGAACTCAATTTCGATCCTTCATGAAGAAGCTCGGGGACTACAAGATCATGCCCCTGTTCCCCTCCACGCCCGTTTCGGACCCGCAGATATCCCCGGACGGGACGAGGGTGCTGTTCACCTACTCCACGGTGGACATGGAGGGGAACAAGTACGACTCCCACATCTGGCTGATGCCCCTGGGGGAGAAGGCGCCCCGGCAGTTCACGTCCAGCTCCGCCAACGAGAACACCCCCAAGTGGTCTCCCAGCGGTAGGGAGGTTCTGTTCCTGTCGAACCGCCTCGCCGCGGGTGAGAAGCCCGACGAGAAGAAGAAAAAGAGGCCCCAGGTGTGGGTCATGCCGGCGGACGGGGGCGAGGCGAGGCAGTTGACCTCCGTCGAGGAGGGGGCCCAGCGCCCGTCATGGTCACCCAACGGTAGGAGGATACTCTTCTCATCCAGGGTCTTTAAGGGCGAGAAGGCGACGGACGAGAGCGACGTAAAGATCATCAGGCGCATGAAGTACAGGTTCGACGGGCAGGGCTTCTTCGAGGGCAAGTGGATGCACCTGTTCACGGTACCGGCGAAGGGGGGCAGGGTCAAGCAGCTGACGGACGGCGAGTTCGACGTCGAGGCAGCCGCCTGGTCCCCCGACGGGAAAAGGATAGCCTTCGTCTCCTACATGGACGAGGACATGGACGTCACCCGCTTCAAGAACATCTACACTATACCGGCGGGAGGAGGGGAGCCGAAGCTCCTGTGGAAGGGGGAGGGCCCGATAAACGCCCTGGGATGGTCCCCCGATGGGAAGCATCTCGCCTTTACGGGGCGTGTCATAGAGGATCCCGACCTGGTCTTCTACAAGAACACCGAGCTGTTCGTGTTCCCGCTGGACGGCGGCGGGCCGAAGTGTCTGACCGAGGGATTCGACAGGACCGTCCTCGGCGCCCAGGAGCTGCCATGGTCTCCGGATTCGAGGTGCATCTACTTCAAGGTGCCAGACCTCGGGGCCACACAGATCTGCCGAGCCAGCTTAGACGGCGATGTCGAGCCGGTGACCGGAGGGAAGATCACCGTTGGTGATTTCAGCATCGACGATTCGGGTGGTGCGGTGGCCTTCACGGCATCCGACGACCTGACGCCCTCGGAGCTCTGGATAAAGGACGAGGGCGGAATGAGGCGTGTCACCAAAATGAACAAGGGGCTGCTGAGGAAGCTGAGGATAAGCGAGCCCGAAGAGTTCTGGTTCACCGCCAGCGACGGCGTGAAAGTTCAGGGCTGGATCGTGAAGCCCCGGGGCTTCGAGGAGGGCGTGAAGTACCCGACCCTTGTCGAGATCCACGGGGGACCGAGGAGCGCCTACGGTTTCAACCTGGGCGCGGCGGAGCACGAGTTTCAGGTTCTCGCTGACAACGGCTACGTCGTCGTCTACACCAACCCCCGGGCCAGCGTCGGCTACGGGGAGGAGTTCTCGGCGGTCGTCTCGGGACACTGGGGCGAGAGGGACTACGAGGATGTCATGAAGGCGGTTGACCATGTCGTCGGGGCATACCCCTATGTCGACGGCGAGCGGCTCGGTGTCCTAGGCGGGAGCTACGGTGGCTACATGACCAACTGGATCGTCGGGCACACCGATAGGTTCAGGGCTGCGGTGACGATGAGGTCTATCAGCAACTGGTACAGCATGCACGGGACCAGCGACATAGCCTGGATGGAGCACGACGTCTCCTGGGGGAGGGACCCGTGGGACAACCTGGGGCAGATCATGGAGAAGTCGCCGATAACCTACGTGAAGAACATAAAGACGCCGCTGCTCATCATCCACTCGGAGCAGGACTACCGCTGCCCCATGGAGCAGGACGAGCAGCTCTTCATCGCCCTGAAGAAGCTCGGGAGGACCACGGAGTTCGTCAGGTTCCCGGACGAGCCCCACGGGCTGTCCCGCGCCGGCCAGCCCAAGCACAGACTGGAGAGGCTTCAGCACATTGTCCGCTGGTTCGACAGGCACCTCAAGGGGGACTGACCCCTCCTTTTCTTCGACGGATAGGCTAAAAAGTAGAGGTAGCCAAAATTAATCGTGAGATAAAATGGCATACACGATCACGGGTCTCTTATTCAAGATAATCTCTGCCACCATTCTTACAGCTCCATCCCTCTGGATTGCGGGGAGGATGATAGTCGGGGAGAGGAAGGCGAAGTTCTCCGACGCCTTCTGGATCGTCGCCCTGGGCGTCGTCGTCGAGGCGGTCGTCGGGGCCGTC
>Ga0209427_10005495_pt1 | contig 14551 bp, 9 predicted proteins | sample DeeMarSWOR136_30_FD_187465 | JGI IMG/M metagenome (GOLD analysis project Ga0209427, IMG submission 187465) | Marine sediment microbial communities from White Oak River estuary, North Carolina - WOR-1-36_30 (SPAdes) (version 2) | ecosystem: Environmental > Aquatic > Marine > Intertidal zone >... | reverse complement strand
CCAATCTGACCTGCTGGGGGCGTGGGCGCTGGGGATCAAGAACTTGCTCTGCTTGACCGGCGATCACCAGAGCTTTGGCAACCATCCCATGGCCAAGAATGTCTTTGACATGGACTCGATCAGCATGTTGATGATGCTGAAGAAGATGCGCGAAGAAGGCGTGACTGAATCGGGAGACACGATGGATGTGCCGCCGCTCTTTTTCCTGGGCGCTGCAGCCAACCCCTTTGCTGATCCCTTCGAGTTCCGTCCATACCGGCTTGGTAAGAAGGTCAGGGCTGGGGCGGATTTCATTCAGACGCAATTGATTTACAATGTACCCAAGTTTGCAGAATACATGAAGCGCGCTGGCGACCTCGGAGTGCTGGATGATGTGTACATCCTGGCTGGCGTGGGCCCAATCAAGAGCTCAGGTGCTGCGCGCTACATGGCAACCAAGGTGCCGGGAATGGATGTGCCAGACGAATATGTGCAGCGCATGGCAGATGCGATAAGCGGCATCCCCAAGGAGGACAAGCAGGCACGCACCGCTGCATGGCATGAGCAGGGAATTGGGATATGCGTGGAGATCATCCAGCAAGTACGAGAGATCCCGGGGGTGGCTGGTGTGCACGTCATGGCCATCGAATGGGAAGAAGCCGTGCCCACCATCTTGCAGAGGGCTGGCCTGCTGCCTCGTCCGGTTGTCTAGCCGATAGCCGTCAGTAGAGCCGAAAGGGACCGTCGATGGCCACTACACTAACCTCGGATCTGGCAGCCACGATAAAAGAACTGACTGGCGAGAATGTACACCTGTGCTACCAGTGCAAAAAGTGCACGCTGGGTTGCCCGCTCGCACCCTACTTCGATCTGGTCCCTCACCAGGTTCTGAGGGCCTTGCAGTTGGGGCAGACGGACTTGGTCCTGAATTCGAACACCATCTGGCTGTGCACCCAGTGCGAGGCCTGCGCGACCCGATGCCCCCATGAGATTGATCTCCCAGCCATCATGGACGAGCTCAAGATCATGGCCTTGCACGAGGGCATCCCATCCAAGGTGCCCTCTGTTCCGCTGTTTTACAGCGCGGCGCTCCGTGGGATCAACCTCTTTGGGCGGATGTACGAAGCTGGGATGATGGGCGAGCTGTACTTGCGCCGTACGCTGGCTGGTGAGATGGACTTCCGGCAGTTGGTCTCCAGAGACCTGCCGATGGCAGTCAAGATGATCCGCGATGGCAAACTGCGGATCCTGCCCACCTTGGTTCGCCACCCCGAGGGCAGCGGGCAAGTTGCGCAACGTGCCGTTGACCTGGACCGCATCGCCTACTACCCAGGCTGTAGCCTTCATGGCACCGCCAAAGACTATGACATCTCCATCCGGGCGACGATGGAAGGATTGGGAATCGAACTGTACGAGCCAGAAGGTTGGGTGTGCTGCGGCACCACCCCCGCCCACTCTACCGACCACGTATTGGCCACCATCATGCCGCTCAGGAGCCTGTCCCTGATGGAGCGCAGTGGCCACTCCTATGTGACCGTGCCCTGTCCTTCATGTTTCATTCGCATGCGAACTGCCATTCGCGACGTTCGTCAGGATGCCGAGCTGCGTCGCCAGGTCGCAGCGCGCGCGCCGGATCTAGCCGCAAAGGATCGTCCGGGAGAGACGGACCCCGCTGACCGTCGGGATGGTCAGAGTGTCTACGTGCCCGCTGAGGACATGGTGGTCGATCACCTTCTGACGACCTTAACCGATCGCATTGGATACGACAGGGTAGCCCAGGCCGTCACCAAGCCGCTCAAGAGCCTCAAAGTGGCGTGCTATTACGGTTGTGTCATCACGCGGCCGCCTGGGCTCACTGGGGTGCAGGACTATGAGTATCCAACCCACATGGAACGCCTGGTGGAGACGCTGGGGGCGGAACCACTTGATTGGTCGTACAAGACCGAGTGCTGTGGGGTGTCGCTGGGCTTTACCAAGTTGTCGGTCGCCGTCCAGTTAACCGAGAAGGTGTTGCGCAACGCCAAGGGGGTTGGCGCGGAGGCCATTGTCGTGGCCTGTCCCCTGTGTCATGTGAACCTGGACGCGCGGCAGAAGCAGATCGAAGAACAGTTCGGCGAGTCCCTTGACCTGCCGGTCTTCTATGTCACCGAGCTGATGGCTCTGGCCTTTGGTGTGCAACCTAAGCGGCTGGGATTGGAGAAGCACTTTGTAGACTCTCTCCCCCTGCTGGAAAGGAAAGGTATACTGTGACCCATCAGGATAATGCCATTGGACAGCTCACTCCCAATGTCCATCATGACTGCCAAGGCTCCTTCCCAGAGAGAGCCCCATCTCTTCTGGGCTGTGGTGACACTCCTCCATTGCCGTCGGCGCGGTGGCTTCTGCATACCAGTTGCTCACTGCAGAGCATGTGACGCACAAGCACGATGAGCGCCATCAAATTCTATCATAGTCTGCGATTCAAGATCACCCTTGGGCTGTTCATCCCGCTGCTGGCCGCTCTGTCCCTTTTCTTCTCCCTGCAGTATGCGCAGCAGCGCCAAGTCCTTCTTGAGAACCTGGAGCACTCTGCTACGAACGCCGGCGAGATTGTGAAGAGCAGCCTCCAGTATGGAATGCTCATCAATGACTTTTCCCTCGTTAAAGAGATCATGGATGACATCGCTGAGCAGCAGGGTGTGCTTGATCTGTGGGTCCTGGACAAACAGGGCTTGGTGGTGCTCGCAACGGGAAGCGAGGGCGTGGGGGTAACCATGCCCATCTCCGATCCTACGTGCCGGGCGTGCCACCGCTACGAGGCGGCCAGTCGGAATGAGAGCGTAATCCTGAGCGGTCAGCAAGGGGGCAGGGTCTTCCGCAATGTAAACGCTATAGAGAACCAGGAGGTTTGCCAGACGTGTCATGACCCGCGGGAGATGGTGAGCGGCGTTCTGATCACCGACCTTCCCATGGCCAGCATGGACAGGCAGCTTGCCATGGTCCGCCGAAACAGTCTCCTCGTGTCGGCCGGATCCATACTTGTCATCCTGCTGATTGTCAACGTCATGATGAGCCAGATGGTTCTCAGTCGGCTCGAACGGTTCTTCGACGCTATCAGGCAGATCAGCCGCGGCAATCTTGAGCAGACGATGAACATTGCACAGTCAGACGAAATCGGCGAGTTGGCGCGCTCTTTCAACCGTATGGCTGCTGGCCTAAAAGAGAAGCAGAAGCTGGAGCGGAGCTTGCAGCAACGAACCGAAGAGCTGCAGGCTCAGGCAGAAAAGCTAGCAGCGCTGAACGCAATAGCAGACACCGTTAGCCAGTCCTTGGACCTGGAGGAGATTCTGTCCAGCGCCCTCGGGAAAGTGCTGGACCTGATGAAACTGCAGGCCGGGTGGATCGTGTTACGTAACGATCAGAGTGGCCGGTATGAACTAGCAGTGTACCAGAACCTTGCCCGGGAGGTGGGGCAAGTAGATTCCGCTGGGCCTTGGGAACATTGCGTCTGCCCGGCTGTCTCCGGAGAGGCACAGTTTGACGTTCTCCTAGATTTGTCACAGTGGCCGTGTGCCGAGACCCTGCACCTGTCAGGAGACACCCCCGTCCGGCGCGCATGCATTCCTCTGACGTCCAAGGATCAGGTCCTGGGCGCCATGAGCCTGGTGGGCGAGGATTCCATGAGTGCTCCTGAGTTCGGCCCAGATACGTCGGAGCTGTTGGTCAGCATTGGCCAGCAGATTGGGATCGCCGTGGAGAACGTCAGGCTGTACGAGGAGCTCCGTCAGAAGGAAGAACTGCGGAGGCAGCTGCTGGAGAGGGTGATTGCTGTTCAAGAGGATGAACGCAAACGGATCGCCCGTGAGCTCCACGACGAGACCAGCCAAGCGCTGACCTCGCTCATCGTGAGACTTCAGGCACTGGAGCAACTTGGGTCGTTGACAGAGGTCCAAACATACCTGTCGGATCTCAAGGCTGAAGCGGCGCGGACTCTCGACAATGTGCACGACCTGGCTCTGGAGCTGAGGCCGAGTGTGTTGGATGACCTGGGTTTGGTGGCCGGCCTGCGGCACTACTGCAGAGACTATGAGCAGAAGTTTCGTGTACCTGTGGACCTGCAGGTGGTGGGCATCGGCAGCCAGCGACTTCCTCCCCCAGTGGAGACAGCGCTCTACCGGATTGTGCAGGAGGCTCTCACCAACTCGGCCAGGCATGCCCAGGCTCAGACTGTCAGTGTGCTGTTGGAGAAGCGCGGCTCTTCGGTGGTCGTAGTGGTGGAAGACGACGGGCAGGGATTCGATGTGGCCGAAGTGATGGGATCACCACTGCGCAGGAGTCATCTCGGTCTGTACGGTATGCAGGAACGGGCCTCCTTGCTTGGAGGGACTGTGACCATCGAGTCCAGCCCGGGGACTGGCACGGCCGTGTTCGTCGAAATCCCCTTGAATCAGAAGGATGGCAACGATGGAGAAGATCCGTCTTCTGCTGGCTGATGACCACGCAGTGTTGCGATCGGGGCTTCGCCTGCTCCTCAACTCAGAGCCCGACATGGAGGTGGTGGGTGAGGCAGGCGATGGTGCAGAGGCGCTGGAACGCAGTCTGGAGCTGCAGCCAGACGTTGTTCTAATGGATATCACTATGGGAGGAATGAGCGGGCTGGCTGCTACGCGTGCCATCAGGGATCGCCTTCCCCAGACCAAGGTACTGGTGCTGACCATGCATAACGACGAAGAGTATTTGCGGCAGATGATGGAGGCTGGGGCTACCGGTTACGTCGTGAAGCGGGCGGCGGACGCCGAGCTCGCGGTGGCGATCCGCGCTGTGCATCGTGGTGAGGTCTTTGTGTACCCTTCTCTCACCAAAGTCCTCCTCGGAGACCTGCTGCGCAGGCCGGGCGAGGAGCGAGGTCAACAGGATAGCTATGATCTCTTGAGCGAACGGGAGAAGGAGGTCCTGAGCTTGGTGGCGCTGGGCCATACCAACAAGCAGATCGCCAGCGAACTGTACCTCAGCGTCAAGACGATAGAGACATATCGCGGCCGAATGATGCGTAAACTGGGCCTCAAGAGCCGTGCAGGACTGGTGCGCTACGCTTTGCGTCGGGGATTGCTGGACGACGGCACACTGGACCATGCAGCGAAGGGATGATGCTGCACCGCATGCCTCTCTGTTGAGTGGCCTGGGTCTGCGCGAGCTAGCTGTCGGCAACCTGCGTCGGCCCAAGGTGTGCGGTCTTCGGGTGGCAGATCAGATGCTCAGGGTTCTGTTGCTGCATGGAAATCGCTGGCCGGCGCGACCGAGGCAAGGGCCATCTATCGATCGCAGTGCGTGCGCTTCGTGAGAGTTGGGAAGTTGATAGTATGTATCCCTTCCACATGACAGTAATCGCGCCGTCTCTGGGCGGGTCGCTGGCACTGGGTGTGATTGGAGTGCTGGTCCTGGTGGTGGGTGGCTTGTTGCTCATGGCGATTGCCAGGAGGCTGCGCGCTCAGGAGAAGGAGCTGGCGTCTCTGCGCCAGTCGGTAGGGGAACGAAGAGGCGGTCTTGATTCGGTGGATCAGGAACTGCGGAAGCTGATGACGCCTGATGCTGCTGAATCAGTCAGTGCACTGCAGATCGCGCATGAGCTGCGATCCCCGGTAAGCTCTATGTACCAGGCACTGGACGTGGTCCTGCAAGGGTACACCGCCGGTAGCCAGGAGGTTCAGGTTGAAATACTGTCTCTGGTACGCGATCGCGCGGGGGCGATGCTCGCTATGCTCAATGACTTGCTCTACTTGGGTACGCTGCGGCAAGCAGAAGTAGGCAAGAAGGTGCTCCCTGTACAGCTGCTGGACGTCCTGTGGAAGGTTGTGCCGGAGTTTCGGATCAAGTCGACCCTAAGAGGAGTGGAACTGGAGTTGGACGTTCCGGACTCGCTGCCACTGATCGGATGCACGAAGGACCACGCTACGCAGCTGCTGTCCAATCTGATCGACAACGCGATCAAGTACACCAACCCGGGAGGGAAAGTCAACGTGTCCTTCCGGGCCGAGAGGGGCTTTGTTGTGGGGACTGTTGAGGACACGGGGATAGGGATGGCAGCAGAAGACCTGGCCCGTGTTTTCGATGGCTTCTTCCGAGCGGACAACGCCAAGGAGATTGAGCCATATGGTACCGGCTTAGGTCTCTCTCTGGTGAAGCGCCTGGTAGATCTTTATGACGGACAGCTCGAACTGGAATCTGAACTTGGCAAGGGCACCACCTTTACATTCTCATTCCGCGAGTTCAGGGGCGCAACAGACGAAGGATCGACAGTGACTTCAGGCGCTGTAGCATGATGGCATGCGGCCAGCGGGTCGGGCATTCAGACGGATCCAACCCTCTCAAAGGCTTGAACGTGTCTTGTGAAGGAGGCCGTGACACCGTGACATAGTGAAAAGCGCGGGAGAGAAACGGCCGTTTCTCAAACCACTGCAATCGTCACAGCGGGTCCATGCATCTCGTCAGGAGATGCATGGACCCGCTGTGTATTCTAGTGGCCGCACCAGAAGTAGCGACTCCCAGCCCGAACGCACGGTCTCAGCCTGTGCGGCTCGGCGATAGGCTGAGTTTGGGTACTTTACCTTACAGCGGCGGGTCCTGATGAGGAGTTTCCCCTATAGACACGCGCTACCTCAAGCGGTACAATGCGAGTGCGAGGTGCAGAATTGCGAGAGGAGGTGCTACGTATGGAAGCGGCTCAGAGAGTGTTGATCATAGACGATGATCCGGCTTATGTACAGTCGACCGGGCTTGTACTGGAGGCCAAGGGCTATGAAGTGGACAGTGCTAGCAGTGGGGAGGAAGGCCTGTCCAAGATACGTCAGCAACGTCCGGACCTGGTGCTCCTGGATATCATGATGGATTGGGTCCTGGATGGCGTGCAGGTGACCAGAGAAATGCTACGCCAGAAGGAACTCCTCAACATCCCTATCATCATCGTCAGCTCCATCGTGGATTCAGAGTATCGGGACATGTTCCCGCAGGATGAGTACCTCCATTGCGACAGTTGGCTGGACAAGCCCTGCCCGCCTGACAAGCTCTTGGGCGAGATGAACCGCATATTGTCACGCTACGGGAGGAAGGAATAGGCTTTTGCTCGTCGCGAGGAAAGTGGCAAGTCAAGTTGAGCTGAGGCCGCGTTCTAGTTGACTGCCAGAGTGCCGCAGGGCATAGATCTAGACGTGCTGTGATCACTGCTGACTGCTGCGGTCGGACCGGTTAGCTCAGGTTGACTGTGCATTTGGCCTTTGGCCAAGGATAGTGGCTGCGAGCGTGAGGAAGTTCCTTGACAGTCTGCGCTTCAGAATAGCTATTGGACTGTTGCTGCCACTTCTAGCAACTCTGTCCCTGTTCTCCTACGTCCAGTACACCATCCAGCGATCCTTGCTGATGCAGAACTTGGAACTGTTGGCGGAGAACGCTGGCGAGATCGTGGAAGGGAGCCTGCAGCATGCAATGCTTGTCCACGACTTTCGCAGCGTGCAGGAGATTGTGGACGGCATTGTCGGGCAGCAGGGTGTGCTGGATCTCATCCTGCTGGACAAGCAGGGGCAGGTGGTGCTGTCTGCAGGGATCGAGGATTCGGGGACTCCGATGGCTCTCTCCGATCCTACTTGCCAAGCTTGCCACCAATACGATGCAGCCAGCCGCAACGAGAGTGTGATCTTGACCGCTCTGCAGGGAACCAGGGTGTTCCGCAACGTGAACTCCCTGGAGAACGGGGCAGCCTGCCAGCAGTGCCACGACTCACGGGAGCGCACCAGCGGTGTGTTGATTACGGATCTGTCTCTAGCGGATGTCGATCGACAGTTGGCGGTCCTCAGGCGCAACAGCTTGCTGTGGTCGGTTGGATCGCTTGTCGTCATACTGCTGGTCGTCCACGTGATGATGAGCCAGATGGTTGTCAGTCGGCTGGAGCAGTTCGTCAAGGCTATCGCGCGGCTCGGCCAGGGGAACCTCGATGAGCGAGTGACGATCGGGGGCTCAGATGAGATCGGACAGCTGGCTCTCTCCTTCAACCGCATGGCAGAAGGTCTGCAAGAGAAGGAAGAGCTTGAGCAGCGGGTCGAGGAACAGAGCACAGCTTTGGACAAGGCGGAGCTGGCCCTCCAAAACCTGAGAAGACTTGTCAGCCAAGGACCAGCTGCTACTCTGCGCGTGGCCCATGAACTCCGGTCTCCAGCAGCTTCTATCTACCAGACTCTAGATGTGCTGCTTCAGGGTTACGCCGGCGGCGACCGCAAAAGCCAGGTCAGTCTGCTGTCCCTGGTGCGAGATCGTGCGCAGGCAATGCACGCCATGGTGAATGATCTGCTGCAACTGGGTGCCATTCGGGAGGCCGAACGCGAGAGAGAAGTTGTGCCCGTGCAGCTGGCAGACGTGCTGTGGCAGGTAGTCCCGCAGATGCGGATCAAGGCAACACTGAAGGGAGTCGATCTCCGACTCGTGGTCCCAGACTCTCTGCCATCGGTCGGTGCCAGCGAAGAGCACGTTATGCAACTGTGGTCAAACCTGATCGACAACGCGATCAAGTACACTGACCCCGGGGGCAGTGTCGTGGTACAGGTCACAGTGGAAGACAGCTGGGTGGTGGGAACTGTAGAAGACACAGGAATCGGGATTCCCTCTGAAGAGAGGGAGTCTGTCTTTGAGGAGTTCTACCGTGCAAAAAACGCCAGGCAGGTCGAGCCTTACGGGACGGGGCTCGGCCTTTCCGTGGTACAGCGTGTGGTGGAGCTGTATGGTGGACGCCTGGATCTCGAGTCGGAGCCGGGCAAAGGCACCCGGTTCACATTCGCCTTTCCCAGGTTGGACGAGGCGGCTGCTGGAAAAGCAGCTTGACGGTGGCGGTTCGATAGTTGTCTCGGGGTAGATCTGCTGGTGGAATCGGCTGGCGCGGGAGTCTGTGAAGCACGCGCCTGAAGAAAGGATGGCAGGTACAAGTGGCGTCTGCGGAAGAAGAGGAAATCAAGACATTCCGTGACCTTCAGAATGAGGTGATTCTGGCTGGGCTGTGTGGCAAGTGTGGCGGCTGCGTCTCCTTTTGCTCCGCTGATCAGTTGCATGCGTTGGAGATGGGTGAGGACGAGCTTCCACGCTACACTGATGAGGAGAAGTGCCTGACGTGCGGCATATGCTACATGATCTGCCCGGTGACACAAGACCTGGACGCGGAAGTGCAAAGTAGGTTCGGTTGGGAGCCTCCAATAGGAGCCCACGAAGCTATCGCCTCAGCCAGGGCGAAGGATGATCAGGTCCGTCGAGTGGCCACGGACGGGGGAGTCGTGACTGCGCTGCTCATGTATCTCTTGGACAAGCATCTGATTGATGCCGCAATCGTGTCCCGCAGGGGCAGTGCCTTCAGCCGCGAACCGATGATCGCCACCACGAGAGAGGACCTGATCACTGCAGCTGGCTCACACTTTGCGGGCTCGTCTCATTTGGAGGAGTTGGGCGACAGATACACGACCTACTCTCCCACAATGTCGGCCGTCCGCAGCTTGCAGAGCCAGTACCTGCGACATGTGGCCATGGTGGGCACACCCTGTCAGATCAGGACGGTCAGGAAGATGCAGACCCTGGGCATTCTGCCAGCGCACCTCATCAGTTACACCATCGGGCTATTCTGCATGGAGAACTTTTCCTTTGATGCACTTGCCAGAGAGAAACTCGAAGGGAAGCTGCACATTGACTTTGAAGATATCGACAAGCTGAACATCAAGGATGATGTGATCATTTCGCTGGCAGACGGGACGACCATTCGCGTGCCTTTTGAGGATGTGGACGACGTGGCGCGGCCAGCCTGCCTGGCCTGCACGGACTTTTCCAACGAGTATGCCGACCTTTCCGCTGGGGGTTTGGGCTCTCCCGACGGCTATACCACCATTCTGATGCGCACCGAAAAGGGAAGCCAACTGTACAGCGAGGCGCTGCGACAAGGGTATATTGAGCAAGCAGAGTTTGCTGATCCCGCGGACTTGGCGAGCGAGAAGACGAAGATGATGGCCAAGGTATTCGCCTTTGCCCGGCGGAAACGTGAGCGCGGTGAGGCTCGATTGAGGGATGCGCTTTCGGTGTAGCTGAGCCGAAGTGAGGTGAAGGAAGGGGTCACAAGTGGCTGAAGAAGTTTTGGTGATTGGCGGAGGAGCCGCTGGCATCCAGGCAGCTCTCGATCTGGCGGATACGGGGCTCAAGGTGCATGTAGTAGAAAAAAAGCCGAGCATCGGCGGTCGGATGGCGCAACTTGACAAGACTTTCCCCACCAACGACTGCGCGCTGTGCATATTGGCTCCCAAAATGGCCGAGTGCTCCCGACATCCCAATATCACCTTGCATACCTACTCCGAAGTGCAAGAGGTGACCGGCTCGCTGGGCAACTTTTCGGTCAGAGTGCTCAAGCGGCCACGGTTCGTCAACGAAGATGCATGTACTGGTTGCGGAGACTGCTTCCGGAAATGTCCGGCCAAAGTCCCCGATGAGTTTGACATGAGCCTTCGCATGCGTGAGGCCATTCACATGTACTTTCTGCAGGCCGTGCCAGCTGTGGCGACCATTGACCCCGAGCGCTGTCTCTATCTCACTAAAGGTCGCTGCGGGATCTGCGCCAAGATATGCCAGGCTGGTGCTGTGAACTATGATCAGCAGAGCCAGGAGATCACCCTCGACGTGGGAGCCATTGTGGTAGCAGTCGGCTTCGACCCATTTGACCCCGCAGTGCTCAAGCAATACGGCTACGGGAAGTACAGGAACGTCATCACGTCTATGGAGTACGAGCGGCTGATCAGCGCCTCCGGCCCCACTGGTGGTCACCTGCTCCGGCTTTCGGACCGCGAGCCCGTCAAACGCCTGGGATTTCTGCAGTGTGTGGGCTCCAGAAGCTTGCAGCACCACCGGTTCTGTTCCTCCGTATGCTGCATGTATGCCAGCAAGGAGGCCATATTGGCCAACGAGCACGATCCAGAGGTGCGTTCGACCATCTACTACACCGACCTGCGTGCCGCGGGCAAGGGCTTCCAGGAGTACACTTCGCGGGCAGAGCGTGACTACAACGTTACCTACGTGCGGTCCCGCGTGGCGGAGATTGTCCAGGATGAGGACGAGAATCCGGTCATCTGCTTCGAGGACCTAGTCGCAGGCAAGCCCGGGCGCGATACGGTGGATCTGGCCGTGTTGGCGGTCAGTCTGGCGCCAAGGCGGGGAGCGCAGGAACTGGCGTCTGTGCTGGGCGTGGAACTGGATGACGATAACTTTATCAAGACCGAGCCGTTCTCTCCACTGGACACAACACGACCCGGGGTATTCGCGTGCGGGTACTGCCGCGGCCCGGCGGACATCCCCGAGTCGGTGGCCCAGGCCAGTGGTGCTGCCGCACGCGCTGCCGAGGTGATCTTGGGCGCGGCAGTATGATGCCGCCTGGCCGGAAGCGACAGGAGAAGAGTCACATAGCTGACAAGAGGGGCCTCAAGTCATGAACAAAGACGTTTTGGTTATCGGGGGCGGGATATCGGGCATTCAGTCCGCTCTTGATCTTGCCGACATGGGCATCCACGTGCATCTCGTAGAGAGGGCGCCGAGCATTGGCGGCCGCATGGCTCAGCTTGACAAGACCTTCCCGACAAATGACTGCGCCATCTGCATCCTATCTCCAAAGCTGGCCGATTGCTCTCGGCATCCCAACATCACCTTGCACACTTACTCAGAGGTAGGCGAGGTTAGGGGATCGGCGGGCAACTTCCAGGTGAAGGTGGTCGAGCACGCCAGATACGTGGACGAGAAAAAGTGTACGTCCTGTGCCGATTGCGAGAAGGTGTGTCCGGTCTCGTTGCCGGACGAGTTCAACCAGGAGCTAAGTGAGCGCACCGCGATCTATCGACCCTATGCACAGGCTGTCCCCAATGCGTATCTGGTGACCAAGCGGGGGACATCTCCGTGCAAGGCTACGTGTCCGGCGGAGACCAGTGCTCAAGGGTATATCGCGCTGATCGCTCAAGGGCGCTATGAGGAGGCTCTGGGAGTCATCAAGCAGTACAACCCGTTTCCGGCAACGGTGGGGCGGGTGTGCACCCATCCATGCGAAGCAGAATGCAACCGCGGTGAGCTGGATCAACCGGTAAGCATCTGCGCTCTGAAGCGCTTTGTGGCTGACAAAGTGTACGCGGAGGGTGGGCAGCTGGAAGGAGAAGATGAACAGGCCGCTGACGAGACGCCGCAGGCTCCGCCGCCGCGCAGAGAGCAGCAGGTGGCTATCGTGGGCGCTGGTCCGGCTGGCCTAAGCGCAGCGCATTTCCTGGCCAGGATGGGTTATCCGGTGACGGTGTTCGATGCCCTGCCGGTGGCTGGTGGAATGATGCGTGTGGGTATCCCCTCCTATCGCCTTCCGCGGGAGGTACTGCAGCGGGAGATTGACAGTATCCTCGACCTCGGCGTGGAGCTGAGGCTGGGGACCGCTGTGGACGATGTGAGTGCGCTCCTTGACGAAGGGTTTGAGGCCGTCTTCCTGGCCATCGGGGCGCACGAAGCGCAGCACTTGAATATCCCAGGCGAGGACGCGGAGGGTGTGTACCATGGCGTGCCGTTCCTCCGGGCGGTGAACCTGGCCGAACAGACAGAGTTGGGTGGCAAAGTGGTGGTCGTTGGCGGCGGGAATACAGCCGTCGACGCTGCGCGTACGGCTCTCCGCCTGGGAGCAGACGAAGTGACGATTGCCTACCGCCGCACCCGTTCGGAGATGCCGGCCAACGCCTGGGAGGTCGACGATGCGGAGCTTGAGGGAGTCAGGCTGGAGTTGCTGACTCAGCCCGTGGAAGTATTGTCTCACAATGGCCACGTGGCAGGCGTGCGATGTGTGCGCATGCGGCTAGGCGAGCCGGATGCGAGTGGGCGGCCACGCCCCATTCCCATCGAAGGCAGCGAATTCGTATTGGAGGCCGACGCACTGATTGCAGCTGTTGCACAGGCTCCTGAAGTGAGCTTCCTGAAGCCAGATGATGGCCTGCAGCTGACCCCGCGGGGTGTTTTTGTCGTCAATCCGCAGACACTGGAGACGACCAGACCAGGAGTGTTTGCTGGAGGCGACGCGGCACGGGGTCCAGGCGCGCTCATCTGGGCCATCGCAGATGGGAGACGTGGAGCGCTGTCTATCGATCGCTACCTGCGCAGGGAGCCACTGCTGAGTCCTCGGGAATTGCAGCCCCTCCCGGTGGCTCATCCGACAGACTCCGAGATCGCTGAACTGATTGCGCTGGGTGAGGTCAACATGGAAGCTCGCGTGGCAATGCCTACCGTGCCTGTGCGAGAACGGTTGCAGGATTTTCGCGAGGTCGAGCTGGGCTTGACCGAGGAACAGGCGCGCGCGGAGGCGGCACGCTGTCTGCGCTGTGGCATCTGTTCCGAATGCTGGCGCTGCGTGGATGTCTGCGGTCTGCACTGCATAGACCACCAGATGGCCGACCAGACTCTCACGCTGGACGTTGGTGCCATCGTGGTGGCAACCGGGTTTGACCCGTTCGATCCGTCCGTGGTGAAGCAGTACGGGTATGGGAAATACAAGAACGTGGTGACTTCCCTGGAGTACGAGAGACTGCTGAGCGCTGCCGGCCCAACGCGCGGCCATCTGGTGCGCCTCTCGGACCACAAGCCAGTGAAGCGACTGGGGTTCATCCAGTGTGTGGGCTCCAGAGATGTGAAGCACTTCCGGTTCTGCTCCGCCGCGTGCTGCATGTATGCCACCAAGGGGGCGATCCTTGCCAACGAGCACGACCGGGAGGTGCAATCCAAGGTCTTTTACACCGATCTGCGAGCCGCCGGAAAGGGCTTCCAGGAGTATGTGACCCGCGCAGAGCGTGACTATAACGTGAGCTATGTGCGGTCGCGTGTGGCCGAGGTCATGCAGGACGAACATCAGAACCCGGTCATCTGCTACGAGGACACCTGGGCCGGTGAGGCCAAGCGGGAAACGGTGGACATGGCCGTACTCGCCATCAGCCTGGTCCCACGGCGAGGCGCGAAGGAGCTTGCCGACGTCTTGGGCCTCGAGCTGGACGAGAACAATTTCATCAAAACGGCATCGTACTCGCCGATCGACACCATGCGACCTGGCGTGTTTGCCTGCGGGTACTGCCGTGGGCCTGCTGACATTCCAGAGTCGGTGGCCCAAGCAAGTGCCGCAGCAGCCCGCGCGGCGGAGACGGTGATGGGGGTAGTCACAGTATGAGCGAAGCCAAGGTTGGTGTCTTTGTTTGCCACTGTGGCAGCAATATCGCTGGCTTCCTGGATTTGCCAGCACTGGTTGAGTACACCCAGCAGCTGCCAAACGTTGCCTTTGTCCAGGACAACCTCTATACGTGCGCCGACGCCGGACGGGCGCAGATCGCCAAAGCGATTGCCGAGCAGGATCTGAATCGCGTGGTGGTCGCTTCTTGCACTCCCAGAACGCATGAGCCTCTCTTCCGCTCCACGTGCCAGCAGGCCGGCCTGAACCCGTACCTGTTCGAGTTCGTCAACATCCGGGACCAGTGCTCGTGGGTGCATATGCAAGAGCGGGAGCAGGCTACAGAGAAGGCCAAGGACC
>Ga0209427_10005494_pt1 | contig 14552 bp, 12 predicted proteins | sample DeeMarSWOR136_30_FD_187465 | JGI IMG/M metagenome (GOLD analysis project Ga0209427, IMG submission 187465) | Marine sediment microbial communities from White Oak River estuary, North Carolina - WOR-1-36_30 (SPAdes) (version 2) | ecosystem: Environmental > Aquatic > Marine > Intertidal zone >... | reverse complement strand
AATGGCTCTGGCCAAGGGGCTCGGCAGCGGCGTACCAATCGGCGCTTTCCTGGCCAGGGAAGCGTGCTCCCTATTCTCCCCGGGCGAACATGGTTCCACCTTTGGCGGCAATCCGCTGGTTTGTGCCGCCGCTTATGCCGCGCTGAAATATATGATTGACCACAACATACCGGCACAGGCCAAAAGAGTCGGGAATTACTTCCTGACCAAACTGGAGGGCCTCAAGCAGCAATTCGACTTCATTGCTGACGTGAGAGGTCGCGGGCTCCTTATAGCTGTGGAATTCAACCAGGAAATCGGCGACGAATTGTTACTGGCCTGCCTTAATAGAGGCTTGTTGGTCAACAGACTGAAGCCCAACGCCTTGCGCTTTATGCCACCCCTTATCATTACTGAGAAGGAAGTGGACAGGGCTGTAGGCATTTTGAAGGAGGCACTTCAAGAAAACCGAAGCACCAAATCCTAAAAACATGATTCCTGGACAATGTCAGAATCCAAAATCTAAATAACCAAACGTGGCGACCTGAAATGATGTCATTGCGAAAAACCCCGATTCATCGGGGTGATGAAACAATCTTCGGTGCTTTGAATTCAGAACATTTGAATTTGTTTAGGATTCAGATATTCGGATTTCTCCGAAGGAGGTAGAAATGGCAGACAAAGTGATATTGGCCTATAGTGGCGGCCTCGATACCTCAGTGGCCATAAGATGGCTTGAAGAGAAGTATAACTTGAAGGTCATAACTCTCACCGTGGATGTCGGCGGTGTCTCAGACCTCGACGCTATCAGGCAAAAAGCCCTTAGAGTCGGAGCTATAAAGGCGCTGGTCATCGACGCCAAAGAGACCTTCATTAAGTCGTATGTTTTCCCGGCCATACAGGCGGATGCCGTTTATGAAGGGCAATATCCCTTATCCACAGCCCTGGCGCGTCCTCTCATCGCCCGGCTTCTGGTGAAAACAGCTAAGCAGGAAAGGGCGAAGATGGTCGCTCACGGCTGCACGAGCAAGGGCAACGACCAGGTGAGGCTTGATATCGGTGTAGCCGCTTTGGCCCCCGAGTTGAAGGTAATAGCTCCGGCCCGGGAATGGAAGATGACCCGGGAGCAGACAATCAAATATGCCCAGGCTCACAATATCCCAGTGCCAATCACTAGAGCCAGACCCTACTCCATCGACGAGAATCTGTGGGGTCGTGGCATTGAATGTGGTGTGCTTGAAGATACCTGGAACGAACCACCCGAGCATGTCTTCCTGTGGACAAGGCCACCGGAGAAGACACCGGTCCGCCCTGGCTATCTGGAGATTGGGTTCGGGAAAGGTATACCTGTAAGCCTTAACGGCGAGAAGGTAGAGCCTGTTGCGCTTGTCCAGAAGATCCAGGACCTGGCTGGCAGGCATGGGATAGGCCGGATTGACCACGTAGAAAACAGGCTGGTGGGAATAAAATCCAGGGAGATCTATGAGGCGCCAGCCGCTGTGGTCCTGCTGAAAGCCCACCAAGCCCTGGAGGATTTGGTACTGACCAAAGGGCAACTCCGCTTCAAGGCCAGGGTCGCCTCTGAATATGCCGACCTCATCTACAACGGGTTGTGGTTCACAGGTATGCGCCAGGACTTAGCCGCCTACGTGGAAAGCACGCAGAGATATGTGACCGGCACAATAAGGGTGAAGCTCTCAGAAGGCAATTGCCACGTAGTGGGCAGAAAGTCGCCCTATTCTCTTTATGATTACGGGCTGGCTACTTATGACAAGGGCGACGTCTTCGACCATACTGCCTCCCCCGGCTTCATCCACATCTGGGGCTTGCCGGTGAGGACCCAGGCCAAGGCGCAGCCTCAACCATCCGAACGACAATAGTCTACTCTGCGTCGTTCAGAAGGGGCCCCCTTTCTAACGTCATTGCCAGGGACCCCGATGAATCAAGTCAATCAGCGCGATGAAGCAATCCAGGGACAGGACCTCCCGTTCTGCTCAGATTTGAGTATTCCAGGGACAGAATACCCGACTTCTGACAGACCTGGTCCTTCACCTTGTGAAGGATGGTATGCCGGGAATCAGCCGGCCAAGCCTACTCCAGACTGAAGAGTGGATACCGGTCCGTTGTCAACAAGAAAGCGTAGGCGCTTACTCTCAGCCCCCACCTGGTTACACCGACCACGAAGTCGAACAGACCCCTGGGATAGCGGCCGGTAAACAGGATGGCAAACCAGGCTATCACCACGCAAACAAAGGCTGCAATCCACAGGCAGGCCAGGACGACATAGTGCGGGATAGCTAGAAACCACTTCACCAGCGGCAGCCAGCGGTTAAGGTCTTTGGGTACGTCCGGATAGGGGACCTCGATGTGGACCGACTGCTCTTCGTCAGTTGATGGGTACACGTCTGTAAGCAGACCAATACAAGCGCCAACACGCGTGCCGAACTTAGTCAAAGCTAAATTCCAATCAAATCACCACCTGGGGTACTTTTGCCGGGAAAGAATCATGAGTAGGACCGGCAAAACCAGGATGCCTCCCGCAGCATATTGCCAGCTCCAACCATTCATTCCACTGAAATCAATGGTCCCGCTATTTACCAAAGCCAGAATGATAGCGATGGGAATTACGGTGAAGATCCTGAAGAACATCGTGAGCCTGTTCAGGGGCCTGTCCGGGTAGTCGATTGTCAAAGTGACAGGATAGGCGGGTGGGGGCGGCGACGCTTCTGTTGCCATTGCTATTGATACCTCCTTTTATGTTTTGACCTCCGGTCTATTCACCTCCCAGTTTAAGCATGCCCTACAATTCCGCTGCAAGCGCACCATGTGGTAGTGTGGGCACACAATGGCTTTGGTAAGCCCAGCCTTATGCTGTGCCTGAAAATTCTGGAGCAGGCTATCGAAGACACATAAGTGCTATACTACAGTAGCGCTGCAGGCAGTGTACGGGACAATGCAGAGTCCCGTCACTTTGCGGAAAATGCAGTAGCTTTGTGGAGTTTACATAACGAATGTCTGCTGTCGAAATGCATGTTAGGCCACTGTGATTACCCAACTGCAGACAATAAGGAGGCACTGATATGCCCGAGTTAGGTTTAGGCGTCCCTTTCTGGGTAATTGTCTTGATATGGTTAGCTAAGGTCGTGTTGCTGGTCTTCGTCTCTGCTCTTCTGGCCTGGCTTGGAGTCAGAGCACTGGATGCTCTTATCCGTCGGGTCTCTTACCGTGAACGCATAGGCGAGAGCCCCGTGGCTGTCGGGTTGTTCGTAGCGGGCTTCTTCATCCTGATTGGCCTTGTTATCCACGGCGCCATCACCACCCTCACTGCAGTTACAGCCCCAATAGTGTGGTACGTCTTCGATTTCAGGACGTGGGGCTTACTGGCTGCGAGCTTTGTGGTAAGCTTGCTTCTGGGAGTAGCCCTATTCTACATCGTGGACAAGCTGACGCCCAATATCCCGTTTGGCAGTATTAATGAAAGCCCGCTGGCTGCCGGGCTACATGTTTTTGGTTATCTCGTCTTCTTCGGACTGATACTCCATGCAGCACTGGCTGGACCGTTATGAAGAGAGCCTGTGTTTTATTCGCCTTAGTAGTCGCCCTGTTAGCCGCGGTGGCGACTGCTGGTTACGCCTGGGCTTTTCCATCCGAAGCTTTCCACACGAGAGACGGCGGTATCTTTGACGACTGGGAGATATGCAGAACTACAGCCTTTGGTGTAGACGGTTTTTATCAGATAAGTGAGATTGGATTTCGTCCGGTTATAGCCTTCCAGAGTCTGGGAGAACAGGCTAGCGCAGCCTACAGTCTGGGCGAGGAGATTGCCAACGAATATTCAGACCCGATACAGAGGGCAGAGGCAATATTCAGCTTTGTCCGAGACAGGGTGAGGTACACCTCGGACGTGGACTGGAGTGGAAGCGAAGAGTTTGCCCGGAATCCCGACGAGCTGGCGATATCTATCTTGGAGGATGGATTTGGGAATGGTGATTGTGAAGACATGACGGTATTACTGGCAGTTATGTACAAAGCTGCCGGACTTCGCTCGGCTATAGCACTGCTACCAGAGCACACTGCTACGTTGGTCTATTTACCTGACTATAACCAGGCAACGATTTTCTTTGAGCTAGAAGGGGAACCCGGATGGATCTGGGCAGAGGCTACTGGCAGGAACAACCCGCTGGGGTGGGCGCCCGAGCGCTATCTCGATATGAAAATACCTGCCTATGAGATTCTTGCCGAGATACCTCCCTACGAAATACCTGCCGGAGGAGTAGCCCCCTTAACACCATCTCCCGCCGCGGCGATGGCATTGGCCGGAACCGGCAAAGGAGCCGCCTCCCCACCATATTTTTTCTTCATCGTAATCGGTTTCTTATCTTCTCTCTCACTGTTAAGACGGAGGCGGAGGCGAAGGCGCTGAGCCAAGCCGGGTGTGAATCGTCAGTAAGCGGTATGCCGGGGTAGTTGTCGGGGTAGGTCAAGCAGGGTTCGTTTTTGCGGCTGACTCACGTGCGCCAGCGGCAAAGTAAATATCGAGTAGCTTACGAGTGGACGCCTGAGCCGTCTGTGAACAAGCCCATTGGTGCGCAGCTTTTCCCATCTTCTCTCTCTCTGCTTTATCTTCAAGGAGTCTCCGGCAAGCCAGTGCAAATTCATCTTCATCTTCTTCAACCAGGATCCCTGTCTCCCCAGGATGAACAACATCAAGCACTCCCATTTTTCCAACAGCAATCACGGGACTTCCTGCCATCATCGCTTCAACCAAGACCAATCCTTGCGTCTCTGTTTTAGAAGCAAAGACGAACAGGGCTTGCTTATAGAGGTCAATAAGCCGCTTTCGCTCAAGAAGACCGGTAAAGACGACGCAAGGGACAATGCCGAGCTCGGCGGCGTATCTCTGCAAAGTCTGGCGTTGGGGACCATCGCCAGCGATGATCAATCTTGCGGTGTCATGGTAGGAAAGGAGACGCTTAAAGGCACGGAGAAGAAAAGCGAGGTTTTTTTCTTTGCCGAGCCTTCCCGCAAAAAGTAACAGGTCTTCAGTTGGAAGACCCAACTCTGCTCTCACATTCCACTCAATCTCACGCGAGAAGTCCTCCGCATCCACACCAAAGGGGAGAGGATAAATCGGCCGGTTTATCCTGTAACTTTCAAGTTCCCGCTTCATTTGAAGGGAAGGGGCAATGATTCCATCACATAGGTTACAGAAGGCCCGGCTGATTTGTACAACCATTCGCCGCGAAGGACGCAGCGGCAGAGGAAGGTAATGGCGGTATTCGGCATAGAAAGTGTGGTAGGTGTGGACGTGAGGAATTTGATGTCTTTTGGAGGCCCGCAAGGCAAGCAGACCAAGGGAGCTAGGGTCGTGGGAATGGATTACGTTCAGACTGGGAATTATCTCGAACGCTCTATGATTGTAAGGTAGCGCCATCCTCATCCCCGGGTAAAAGAGGAATCTCAGTGACCGAAAGCGGTGGACACGCGGCTCATTTCCGTGCCAGCCAGGATAAGTTGGAGCGAAGATATGCACCTCCTGCCCTTCTCTGGTAAGTTCTCGTTCCATCATCCGGATTACGGTAACAACGCCGTTCGTGTCGGGAAGGAATGTGTCGGTGAAAAGACCAATCTTCATGAAGACTCTACATCTAGTGCACGCAGAACCTCATTTGAGCTTCCATTATATAATAGTCTAAGGTCCTCAGGCATTCACCGCAACTGATGACATCTCCTGCGCCAAACTCAGCAGAACGCTTTTTTATAATCCGGTATCAGTCTCCGTAGCAACAGACCTCTTGGAAGACAATGACGGAGGGAAAGCGGCAGGAGTCCTTTACCATGAATACTTCCCAACAATCAGGGCAAGAAAGCAGTGGTGCAGGCAGAGCCGATGGTCCTGCCGAGGGATGATTATTGACCTGGCGTTCCTTGTTTACTCACAGCTCACTTCGATACTGCAATCATTGAAAAGGCTCAAAGGTCTGCATCGTTTGACAATAAGGGTTTTCTGGAAGGACCGGCAAAAAACGTCATAGGTTATACATCCAGTGTAGAAGACAGATGCGATAACTCCATATATACGAAATGCTAGAGCAATAACAAAATGCCTGGCACAGTAGCTATCGGGTAAATTCGTCAGCCTCCGTTGAATACTCTGGCCTTTGTTGAATAGAATGAGCACAAGGCCGCTCATAAAATCTATTAGGGATTAAAGAGTGCCGGGCATATATCCCGGCCAATTAGACCAGCCAATCCCAGGAGGCCAGTCCATCAGGACAAAAGGAAGGGACAGCAGGATAAGCAAAGCAGCATAAACGGCAAACGTCGCCAGAAGCTCCTCTCCCGTTTCCGGCCGGTTCTTCTTAAGCAGAAGCCTCATGGGGAACGTTATTACGTTAGAAACGAATCTCGGAATGGGAAACATGAATGGAGCACTGGCTGTATACTGCAAATACCTCTCGCTGTCTTCCTTTCTCATTTTGTTCTCCTCAGCCAGCGCAATCCAGATTATGACCAGCGACGTCAGCAGCCAGGGCAAACTTGCCCCCGGATTTGAGCCACCCATGGGGACCGGCTGTTGGGCGGCGAATAGCATTACCCCGTAGCTCCATATAATGAAGCCCAGGTACTGGGGATGCCGCGAATACTTATATATCCAGAAATCAACGGTCTTTCTTCTTTGCGTTTTGCCGTAGAACCAGGTGATAGTCCCCAGGACAAATATGAAGAGACCAGCTCCTATGGCAATCCAGGCCAGGACCTTCCTGATATCCACGCCCCCGAGCCAGAACGGGTAGACCAACGCCATATACGGCAAGTAGCTGATATCTCCAAAATTCATGAGGTTTACGCTGGGGTCCCAGAATGGGATAAAGGGCACTCTCAATATGCCCAGACCGGCCAGGAAAAACATGGAAGCAAAGAAATAGCCGAAGGTGGGCAAGAAGAAGGCAAAGGAACCGAAGATGGACAGTTTCTTCTTGCCCGTCACAAAGCCAAGCACTATCAAGATGGCTATTACGGCAAGGCAGCCATAGCCGATGGGGCGGGCGACGGTCATGAACTCGGCTACTTGCTCCGGTTCTATTACCGGATGGATGTCAGGGAAGTAATTGGACAGCCAATTGCCGATTATGACCGGGAGCTGCAGCGTGGCAAAGGTCAGTGCAATAGTAAAGACTACCGCCAGCAGAGATATACCGGCCACGAGTCCTATCCTCGAACGTCTAATGCTCGTCGCTTGCATCGTGATACCCTCCAATTCAGTCTAACGCCAGACTGTCTCCGGCGGTTCTATAGGTACGGGCTCGCTGGTAGCATTCACTGATGAAATCTCGAAAGCATATGATGGCTGCAGCTCATCAAAACGATGGCGGAGGTCGATCCTTGCCCAGTCGTCTGGAGCCACCATTATGTGCCACGATATGTGAGCCTCCCATTCCTCCGAGAAGAAAAGATAGTGAGATACAATTAACCATACCGGGCTGACCATAGTGCCGTTCCATGCTATATCATCTGTGATTCCAAGTTCCGGATGATTCGTTGCCAGCCATGGAACAAATCTATCCAGCAACTCTTCTGCATATTCTTGCCTGTCATCTTCACCTTCTACCACGTCGAAGCTGACAAGCTTTTCGTCACTCGCACCACCTCGGCTTCCAGTTATGGTTACCTCAATGGTATTTCCAATGCTTGCTTGTGCTGGTATGACAACTACCTCGGCAACCTCTCCCTCAACTATATCCTGCTGATAGATGACCACTTCTGCGCCGGGAGCCGTCGCCGATATACGTACAGGAGATTGACCTTCCTGCCCTTCATCGGCAATTGTGACAAGGAATACACAGTGCTGTCCGGCAATCGAGTGTCCGTTTAACTGCTCAGGTATCACATTGATGTCAAAGTCGGGTCCTGGTTCGAGACAAGCTGTGACTGCTGCCGCGACGACAACTACAATACAACCTGCAATGATTCCTGTCAGCTCTTTCTTATTCATTCCATCCTCTTCTCATAAGGACTATTACCAGTCCAAGCTGCTGAACTCTCCTCACTGCCTTCCGTTACTAGAACGCAGAAGGCTGAAAAAGGTTGCATCTATTCCGGGAAAATAAGTACTGATTTATATAGGGGCCCGATTAGTATGGTGTCCCCGGGATTCGCTAAGAGTCGTGCTCGCACCACTGGATAACATCGGTGGACCAGATGGTGCCCACGGCTTTTTCCAGTACCGCCTGGCGCGGCTCAGGTATATCCAGCAGCATCCGCAGGATGCGGTCGTCAAATTGATTCAGGAACGGACAGCGTTTACGCAGTAAGAGTATGGTAGTCCTGGCTCCACCATAGACCAGGTAGTCCAGTGACCGGGCATGGGGCTCGATATGCTCCCGCGCGTGACCGCAGACCCGCTCCAGGAACTGCTCTATCTGCTTTTCGCGGTGTCGGGCAAACCGCGCCTGCGAGGAGCCGCCTTTCTTATGGCGGGCGTGTACCAGTCCTGTTCCCGTCTTGCTACCTATCAGCTCCGTGCCCCGGCAGATGCCGATGCTGTATGCTCCCAGGCGCACCATGACCAGGGCCACAAGGAAGTCACGGCTGAGAAGGGAGCGCAGCGGACGAACATCGTAGCTGCCGGCGATATATTCCTCGGCAATCGGGAATGGCGGCAGTAGCAGGTACATTTGCGGCCGGCTCCAGAAAAACGCCGCTCCCGTTGCCGAGCCGGCCATAAGCCCGGCAATGCCCGGCGGTATAGCATCTGTGGCAAACACGCTTCCCAGCAGATCTTCGGCCCTGACTCGCGGCGTCCCCTGAGGGAGATATAACGTTATTGCCCTGCTCTCATTCGAAGCCAGACCGTCCAGAAAGTTGAGCGCCTTCGATCTCCCCAGAAAGAACCTTCTTGATGTAAGCATACTATCCATGGCTCGAAGGAAATACTCCGGCTACATGCTGACTATGGTAACGCCCTCGCCACCCTCGCCCTGTTCCCCGGGCTGGAAAGACGCCACCAGCGGATGAGAGGCTAGAACCTCTCTAACGATCTGGCGCACGGTGCCCGTGCCGATGCCGTGAATGATGCGGACCCGGCTCAAGCCACCCAGAGATGCATCGTTAAGGTAATCGTCCAGCAACGGCTCGACCTCCTCAGCCCTCTTTCCCCGCAGGTCGAGCTCAAGAGAGACTCTTGACCTGCGCATCTCCTTTTTTATCAGGGCGCCGCCCGTCTTCACCTTGCCCGTTGACGGTATCCTTTTTTCCACGCTGTCCAGCCTGAGGGTCATCTTCAACTTCCCGGCCTGGACTTCGACCAGCCCGCGTTCTTCGGACACCGAAAGTACTGTGGCTGGCACGAGCGCATCCTTCAGCCAGACTGTATCACCGGCGGCAATCAGGCCTGCCGCGGACTCCCATTCCTCTACTTCAGCCGCCGGCCTGACCTGCCAGGTCTCAGTATTCAACCGCTCCTGCGCCTCGGCCAGCGCCTTCTTAGCCTGTTCTATTCTTTCCCGGGATTTTTCCTTGCGCAGTTCCGCTGCCGCCTCACGAATTTTCATTTGCAGCTCGGCAGCCTCCCGACTTATCTGGTCGCGTGTCTGCCTGGTAATTCTTTGTCTATCTTCTTCCAACTGGCGAATCCTGTCATTCAAGTCCGCGCTGCTCTGTTGTGCTTCGCTCAGTTCCTTTTCCAGATTATGGCGAAGCGATTCGACGTTCTTCTGCTCGGTTACCAGATGGGTAAGCAAAGACTCGATCTCCTGGGTGCTTTGAGAAAGCATGTTTCGGGCGCGAGCGACAATCTCCTCCGCCAGCCCCAGGCGCGATGCTGTCGCCAGCGCATTGCTCCCGCCGGGGATACCCACCGTCAGGTGATAGGTGGGTGCCATCGTAACCGGGTCCACATCCAGAGCCGCATTTTCCAGTCCGCTGGTAGCATGAGCCAGCGCCTTCAGTTCAGTGTAGTGAGTGGTGGCTGCGGTCATCGTCCTCTGTGACAGGAAATGGAGCAGGATAGCGCGGCCGAGGGCCGAGCCCTCGCCCGGGTCAGTGTTGGTGCCCAGTTCGTCCAACAGCACCAGGCTCTGTGCCGTGGCCTTGTTGATGATGCGCACGATGTTGCCTATGTGCCAGCTGAAGGTGGAAAGGGTCTGCTCTATGCTCTGCTCATCGCCGATGTCGGCGTATACGCCGTCAAAAACAGGCAGGCGGCTTTCCGGCTGAGCCGGAATGGGGAGGCCGGCCTGCGCCATCAGGCTCAGAAGCCCCATCGTCTTGAGGGCGACCGTCTTACCACCGGTATTGGGACCGGTGATGACCAGCACGGAGAAGTTCCGGCCAATCTCGACTGACAGCGGCACCGCTTTCTTCCTCAGCAGCGGATGCCTTGCTTCCACCAGCCTGAGCACTCCGCCCGGGTCATGTCCCTCGGTACCGGCACTTCTAACAGCGGGCACGATAATGGGCTCGGTGGCTCTGGCCTCCCCGGCATATCTGGCCTTGGCCAGCGCCAGGTCAATCTCAGCAATCAGTTCTATGTTACGGCTAATCTCGCCTTCAAATGCGCCGGCTTCAGCACTTAGCGTTCTCAGGATTCTTTCTATCTCGTCCTTCTCCTCAGCAACCAGCTGGCGCAACTCATTCTGCACCTCTGTAGTTGTCCAGGGCTCGACAAATACGGTGGCCTCGGTATTGGAGACGTCGTGGACAATACCTCTTATCTGCCGGCGACATTCCACCTTGATGGGGATTACATACCGTCCCTCCCGCTCGGTTACAATGGGTTCCTGGGCTATTTTGCGTCCCCGGGGTGAGGTGACTATAGCTTGCAGATGAGTTAGCAGTTCCTGGCGCACTTGCCGCATCCTATGCCTCACCGACGCCAGTTTAGGTGAAGCCGTATCCAGCAGGTCGCCGGTCGGGCTCAGACAGCCGTCAATATCCTTTGCAAGCTGGTCCAGTGTCACAATGTCTTTGGCCAGACCGCTGAGTAACGGGAATTCATGCGGCAGGTCCACCAGGTGGCTTCTTAAGTGGTGGGCCGCCTTCAATGTGTTCTGAATTTCCAGCAGAGATTGCGGCGGCAGGACCTTGCCCAGCGCCGCCATCTTAACCGTTTCCCGTATATCGGTGACTTCGCCAATACGGGTATCAGGGCTGAGCGACAGCAAACGGCGCGCCTCAGCCGACTGCCTTAAACGCAGGCGAACCTCTTCCTCATCGGCTAGGGGAATCAGGCTGAGGGCAAGCTCCCGGCTGGCAGAAAACGACGTAAAGCCGGCCAGTATCTCCCGTATCTTATGAAATTCCAGTAATTCTAAATCTCTGTCGCCCAAAGTAACCTTTCCGAATAGCCTACACTGTCATCGCCGTATCAATTATCGAATAGTATAAAGCAATCACAGGAGTTTTCAAAAAGCCGGTTCTTGGCCTGAGGCGGCCGCGCAGGTATACCGAGGGAGTAGCGCTCAATTCGTAGTGGGCCTGACCGGTACGGCACCCCCGGCATTCTGCTTCATCCCAAATACCACCCGCAATACACCGACGCGCCTGATGATGAACTGGTAGAGTGCCAGGGAGACTGCGAAGGAACCGATGACTACTATGAGCAGTTTCGGGACAAGGGCGGCATTCAACTGCACAGCGAAATAAGCAATGACAATGATAGCCGGTTGATGCACCACAAAGAACGGCACAATGGCTTCCTGTCCGTATCTCAATAGTCTGTTGCTGAAATTCAGAAAGCGCATGCCTATGAAAAGGGTGAACGCTGTCCAGCACCAGCCACAGATAACAAACAAGCCCCACCAGGCGAAGTCCAGAGGATTGTGAGGAGCGCTCTCAATATCGAGCTCACCGGTGGAAAAGGCCATTACCGCTCCCACAACGAATGCCAGAGTGCCAACTGTCAAGGTGATTGGCCAGTCCCGCCGGACGGCTTGTCTTAGTTGCTCCTCCGAAATTACCAGGTAGCCCATGACAAAGAACGAGAACAAGAAGAAGAAATCAGCCCAGTCATGCTCGTATGGGAAGAACGGCTGCAGGCCCAGCCTGACAATCAAAGGCAGAAGGGCGAAAATAAGTATGCCGCCGCGATGATGGCAGACCTGTGCTAGCCAGGAGATAATCCGCTGCCCGGCCCCCCTGCGAAGCCACTGGAAGAACGGCAAGGCCAGCAGTGAAAACATGAAGAGGAAACCAAGGAACCAGAGGTGATAGCCCACCACTCCAAAAATTCTGGGATTAGGCCCCCACGGTAGTGAACTGACAAACTGAACAAAGGAGCCTGCAAAGACACCTGTTTCTACCTTATGGCTCCATTCGAAATAGAGCTGTACCGGGGTAAGTATGATGGAGCCGGCCACGAACGGAATCAGCAGGCGACGCGAGCGCTCCTTAATGTACTGGCTGGAACTGCGCCGCTTCAGCGCAAACCAGGTGCCGGCGCCGGCAATCATGAAGAACAGGGCCATACCCCAGGGAAAGAAAAAAGCTTGAATACCCGTAACTATATCGCTTTGCCCGGCATTCTTGATGTGCCAGGACATCGTATTGAATACGTTGGTTGCGTGGAACAGGAAGACTCCGAGTATTGCCAGTACGCGTAACCAGTCGATGTAGTACAAGCGCGGGGCTGTCCCAGCGGGGGCCTGTGTCTGCTGCGGCGCATCCTGGCCTTGCATCTCGTGCCTCCCGGGCATTGCCCGCTCAACCATGAGCCTGGGTGCCCCGGGATAACACTGGGACCACCTCAGCGTGTGGGATGATGCCCGGTGGCGACTCTCCTGCTGGCCCAATTATATGCCAGTAAGTCGTCGCACATCAACCGCTGTTTCTGTGGAGCAACACCCGGTATTCTGCAGAAATAATACTGGATTTGCTACAGACCTGATTGATACGGCAGCCCTGAAAATGCATTGACAGGAAGCAAGAAAGTAGCTCATAATCCTAATTAGAATTCGTCAATTCTGGGGGAAGACAATGAATTTCGAGAATCTCAAGCTTATGCTGGAAAAAACCGCCAGCGAGGTGCCACAGCAAACGGCCGTCGTGCTCGGCTCTCGCAGGGTCAGCTACCGCGAACTGGACGAAACTTCCAACAGGATAGCCAATGCTCTCATAAACCTAGGGGTCAAGAAGGGCGACCACGTGGGCATTCTAATGTCCCGCACCCCCGATTGGGTCATCAACTGCTTTGGAGTGCTGAAAACTGGGGCTGCGGCTGTGCTCCTTGACTCGGGATCAAAAGCTCCCGAACTTGAGCCTCAGCTCCGTGAATCCGATTCCAAAATCCTGATTACCGAAGAAAGATTCTCCCCCATGCTGTCTTCAGTTTTGCCCGGTGCCCCCCTTCTGAAACAGGTCCTTGTAATTGATACGGACGCTCACAAGGCTATGGTAGCCAGCAGCTCCCCTGCGTCACCGGCCGTCGATATAAAGGGCGAAGACGAAGCTATCATCTTTTACACGCTGGGCGTGCTGGGAAAGAACAAGGGCGTGGTGCATACTCACTGGTCGTTCTTGTCAATTCTGCCCATAGTGGTCGAGAAATTTGAACTGGAGAGACACGATGTTGTTCTAGGTCTGCTCCCTTTTAACTACCTTCTGGGATTTGGGGTGGTTGTTCTTATGCCCATTTGGAGGGGAGCCACTATAGCAATCCTCCCTCATTTCAGTTCCAAGAGCATACTGGATACCGTAGAGCGGGAAAAGGCAACCATCCTCATAGGCGTCCCGGCCAGCTTTAATGCCATGGCCATGATAGACGAAGAGACGATGAAAAGCCATGACCTCAGTTCGGTAAGGGCAGTGCTTTCTGCCGGAGCAAAATCGTCAGCCCTCTTTATGGACATGCTTGAGAAGAAGTTTCACTTGACCGCGTGCGAAATATACGGACTCACAGAGTTGATAATCGTGACCCTGGGTGCTATTCGCGACCGCAAATTAGGTACGGCAGGGAAGCCCCTGGCTGAGCTTAGAGTGCTGGATAAGGAGGGCAGGGAAGTGCCCCGCGGCACTATAGGAGAAGCTGTTGCCCGGGCGCCGTGGATGATGACGGAGTATTACAAATCCCCTGAACTCACGGCCCAGGTCCTCAAAGATGGCTGGTTTCATACCGGCGACCTGGTCAGGTTGGATGAGGACGGCTATCTGGAGTTCATAGAAAAGCCATCGTCTATTATAGTGCCCTCGGGGGGAGTCAAGATTCTCCCCGCTGCAGTTGAAGAAGTTCTCCTGAGACATCCCGCGGTAGCCGAAACAGCCTGTGTCGGTGTCCTTGATGATTACAAGGGGCAAATACCCACAGCTTTTATAGTGCTTAAGGAAGGGCAAATTGCTACGGTGGACGAAATACGCGACTTTTGCCGCCGGAGCTTATCTGAATATAAAGTGCCCAAGCAAATCAAGTTCGTTGACAGCCTGCCCAGGACGGAGTCAGGGGAAATAGACCGGAAACAGCTCAGCCTGACAAAGAAAAGCTGACCGGCAGGACTGGAACAGCCAGCAGGACCTTTTCACTGTCCCGGACGGTATTCCGGGGACATAATGCCCAATTCATGGCAGGCCGGATTGGTATG
>Ga0209427_10005493_pt1 | contig 14553 bp, 7 predicted proteins | sample DeeMarSWOR136_30_FD_187465 | JGI IMG/M metagenome (GOLD analysis project Ga0209427, IMG submission 187465) | Marine sediment microbial communities from White Oak River estuary, North Carolina - WOR-1-36_30 (SPAdes) (version 2) | ecosystem: Environmental > Aquatic > Marine > Intertidal zone >... | reverse complement strand
TGGTTTTCGCGCTCCTGCTCCTTGCTTCAAACAGGAAACATAGACTGGGTCTGGAACTCCCGACAAAAGAGGCTCAGGCCATGGCAGACGCCTCTTCCTGAATCAGGGCTGGGCGGCAGTATCTCTTCTCCATAACTTCAATACGTTGAGGATGATGTTCATGGAAGAGATATAGACGATGTAAATCCCCGTGAAAACTGTGATCAAATTGATCGGGGCCGAGACCAGAACAAGGATGAGAAGAAGCGGAAGAGCGATTATGCCCAACACTACTTTCTTCCGGACGACCAGATGGATCACGACCAAAAGCGCGATGAATATCAGGAAGAGATACAAAGAAATCCATTTTTGACTGATCATCTGATAAAGATAATAAGCCATGATCCCGATGGCCGTTCCTATCCCCTTTCCCCCTTTAAAGGACAGATAAAAGGGAAAGACATGGCCGGCCACGGCCGCTGCTCCGGCAAGGTGGATAAAAAGCAGGCCTGCTCCCAGCAGGGAGGCCATGCCCACGGCCAGCAATCCCTTGGAGACATCGATAACGATGACTGCTATCGCTGCCTTGAGTCCCAGGACTTGATAGGCATTCGTCCCGCCAGCATTCCCATCCCCATGCTCCCGGATATCGATGCCTTTGAGCCATTTGCCCAGAAAATACGAAGGAGAAAAGGAGCCGACCAGGTAGCCCAGAGGAATGCTCAACACAGAGATAAGAGTCATTTGAGTTCTCTTTATTCCTTACAAAAAGTAGACATAAAAATCAATCAAAAATAATATATTTCCAAGCCATGCAGCTACAGCTATTGCAGCCATCATTTTCCACGATTGAAAAGGCTATTCAGAATGAAAGCTCATAACGAAGTAAAGCCGCTTCCTTAAACCAATCTTTAGCTTTTATTATTGCGGAAAAAAGACACTGACTTATCTATTCAACAATCAAGTACGATACAGACCAAGTTCCCGGCCCGGTGGCTGTCGCGATCAACGGGGACATCTCAACCTGCCATATTTCCTCGCACTGGAAATTCTCTTTCAATCTGGTTGTTACAAGGTCAGAGATCGTCCTGTTGTCCACATCATTCACAAAACACTTGATTTTTCGAGCCTTGAATTTTTCCAGGTCGGACTTTATCTTTTTTAAGATCCAGTTTATAGCCTGATTATGGGTCAAGGTTTTTCCTGCCGGAACAAGTACCCCTTCCTGGGCCGTTATGATGGGTTTGATGGACAGGGTCGTGCCTAAAAGAGCAGTAGCTTTGCTGATCCTCCCTGTCCTGGCCAAATACTTCAATGTCTCAAGGGTGATGAACACTCTGCTTCTCTTGCTTATGGAATAAATCTGCTCGAGAATCTCATCAACGGTTTTTCCTGCTTCAGCCAAACGGCAGGCCTCAAGAGCCACCAAACCCAATTTACCCAGAATACTTCCTACATCGCATAATTCGATCCTGATACTTTTAAACTTCTCTCTCAATTGATGAGCGATGTTATAGGTCTCTGTCAACTGCGAGGGGATCATCAGGTAAATGATCTCGTCCGTTTCCTGGCTCAAGCGTCTGAATTTTTCCTCAATATCCTGAGGGGCTGGATGGGACGTTCCCGGCCAATCCTTTGCCTGGCGCAGCTTTTTATAAAAGACCTTCAAGTCAAAGCTCGGATCCTCCCTTATGCTTTCCCCCTCGAAATTGACATAGTAAGGGACCAATTCTATCCCTAAATCCTCGGCTGTTTCCCAGGGGATGGTGGATATGGAATCGACCATGATCTTGATTTTGGACATCAGACAATCCCGACTATAAAGTGATAATGAAGCTGGCCGCCATAATACCATTGAATCTCTCTCTCTGAAAAATGAGACGCGATCAAGCTCTCTATTTCGGTCAACTTATCTTCCCTTACTCCTTTTCCTTGATAGATCATAACAGCCTCGTCCTCAGGCCCGATCATCTTGTTCAAAAGTTCCAGAAGGGCTGAGCCCAGGTCATCAGCTTTCACCTGAATCTGGCCATCATAGATACCTATATAGTCATTCCTGCCTACTGAAAACTCCGGAGTTGCGCAGGGTCGGACAGCCCGCGCCACAGCTCCGGATTTGATCTGGGAGAAACTATCCTCCATAAGTTTTAAATTAGCGGAGAGTGAATTCTGCGGATCAAAACTCAGCAAAGCGGCTATCCCTTCCTGGACTGTCTTCGTCGGCAGAACTTTGATTTCTTTGGGAAGCATCCGAGATGCCTCCAAAGCGGACGGTAAGATATCGCTGTCATTGGGAAAGAGGATCACGGCGCGACACTCAACCCTTGCACAGGCCTCCAATAACTCCTCGACAGAGGGTTTGGACTTGGCAAAAGTCACCACAGCATCCGCTCCACTTTCATATAAAATTTGAGAGAATCCTTTCCCAGGAGAGATAGCCACGATTCCAATTTTACTTTGGGCCAGTAAGGCCTTCTGCTGGGCCAGCATGTCATCTTTAGCCACAAGAGTGAACTTTCCGAATGAGGCGGATTCTCTCTCTACTTTTTCAGGAAAATCGGTATGAATGTGCACCCTGACCCTGTTCTCTATCTGACTGACAACCAATGAGTCTCCCAAGCTGGCTAGAGACGAGCCAATTTTTTCTGCGGATACTGAATCTCCTTGCACAAAAAACTCATGAGAAAACCTGTAATGAGGACGGTTATTGCAGGCGGAATAATCTACAGGAGGTAAAGATGACCTATCTCTCTTAACAACCTTCGCTTTTTTTCCTTCTGCAACTGAGAGAAAAGCTTTTAATATGCTGAGGAAACCCTGTCCTCCTGCATCCATGACTCCAGCCCGTTTCAGCTGAGGAAGAAGTTCAGGTGTTTGCCTTTGGGCGTGGTCTGCTGTTTCCAGTATCTTTTTAAAAAAGGTATTCAAGCTTTCCTTTGAAGATATTTCATTGACTTTTTGAGCCACAGCATTCATCACAGTAAGAATCGTTCCTTCAACAGGATTTCTGACCGATTGATAAGCTTTCTTTGTTCCTTCTCTGAAGGACTGGGAAAAATTGCTGATATCCAGTCTATCATTCAATTTCATACCCTGGGCAAAACCTTTGAAAAAATTGGCCAGGATCATTCCTGAGTTACCTCTCGCTCCCAGGAGACACTGATCAGCGACCAAATCCGAAAGTCCGGATATAGTGGAACACGGATTGCGACTCAAGCCTTCAACAGCCGCTTTCATCGTCAAGGTCATGTTCGTCCCGGTATCTCCATCCGGCACCGGAAAGACATTCATGGAGTTTATGTACTCTTTTTCAGCGTCCAACACCGTGTAAGCAGCATGGACCATGTCTTTGAACGCACGGGGAGAAATCTCTTTCTGTTCTTTTCTCACTCTCGATCTCTCATCGATCAGATAGTCGGCTTTTTTTATCTGTAAAAGTGGCTGATTTTGTTATATCCAGCGATGAAAAAAAGCAAGGGATATAATCCCATTCTCAAGCGGCCCGGAAATCCCTTATCCCGAATAAGAGATTCTTCCATCAATTTTTCCGAATTTATCTTTTATTTTCCCCTAAAGGTAGTAATAATTACCATACATCAGGAAGAGAGGTCAATGCCTGAAAATTAAGCGCAAGCATCTCTCTTTCCATGACAGTTAATAATGAAGGTGTAATCTTGTAAAGCGACGGTCCTCTCCATCCTAGCCAAGACCCTCCCACTCTCCACCATAGGCTTCGGATGGAGAGGAACCATCGCTGCACTTTCCCCTTAGTTCAGATATTCCTTTTATCATGGAAATTGAGATGCGTTAAAATCAAGCCAGTTCTTTTATCTGCCATAGTCTTGCGGGAACCAAAGAATTTCATTCCCGGATGAACTGAGTAGAAAAGCTTTTGTGTTTGAGTGGGGAATAGATTATCATAAAAGAGATAATATTATATAAATTATATAGAAATTATCAAAAAATTACGGAAGAAAATGCAACTGTTTTCGTCTAAAGTATGGTTTTAAAGTACGATTCTATCCATTCCAAAAGAATCGTGCAGATAAAAGGCCGTTCGGAAAGTGGCCGGATTGATCGATCCGGGAACAGGAAACGTTCGGCAGGAAAAAATGAACCGACTATCAATTAGGTGAGTGATCATGCGCAAAATATCCGTATTTATCCTGATTATGTCCCTGGTCCTGGCTGTAGGCTGTGGAAAATCCGGCGAAAGCGATACGGACAGGGGCGCGAATCCGGGGGAAAAGCCGCAAGCCGGAAAGGCTTCGATGAAAAACGATTCCCCGACACAACCTGGACAAAAACCCGGCTCCAAGCCTCAGAGCGGCAAAGAGGTCGACATCGATAAACTCGATATCCCCGACCAGGTGAAAGAAGCCATCAAATCCGGCCGTATTCCCAAAGAACAGATCCCCCAAATCCTGGCGCGATTCCAGAGCGGTCCAGGCGGCGAAGCTGTTCCGGTGAATGTGGCGCCTGTCCAGCGAAAAAACCTCAACTCTTACCTTGTCCTCAACGGCATCGTTGAGCCGGAGCGCAAGGTCGAGATCTTCTCCCGTTTATCCGCCTATGTGAAGGAAATCGTGAAGGAAGAGGGCGCTTATGTCAGGGAAAACGATGTCCTGGCTCTTCTCGACGACACAGAGATCAAAATCGGTTATGAACAGGCCAAGATCGAACTGGAACAGGCCAAGCTCAGCCTGGAAGAGGCTGAGAGTAACTACACCCGCAACCAGGAGCTGATCAAGCGCAATCTCATCTCCGAACAGGATTTCCAGACTCAGGAAGCCCAGTATAAACAGCGGCAGCTCGATTACGAGAACCGCATGGAGAATTTTAAAAACCTCCAGCTTCAGCTGAGCTGGACCAGGATCCGGGCTCTTTCCGAAGGCTATATAACTGAGCGCTTGATCGAAGTGGGCAGTCGCGTCAACAGCAACCAGCAGGTTTTCACCATCGAAGATTTCAAACCCCTGCTGATCCGTGTCTTCGTGCCCACTTCTGACTCCATCAAGCTTGAGACCGGAATGCCGACAGAGGTAAGAACCGAAGTCTTGAAAGGAAAGGTTTATGAGGGCAGTATCAAATTGATCAACCCCCGAATAGATGTCCAGACAGGTACAGTGAAAGTCACGGTCGAGGTCTTCGATGAGTCTCTCAACCTGAAGCCGGGGATGTTCGTGGAAGCCCGGATCATCATCGGAATGAAAGAGAACGTCCTTGTCATCCCGCGCAAAGCCATCCTCTATAAACAGAATATGACCTATGTCTTCGTTCTGGATCGAAATCAAGCATTCCAGCGTGAAGTCACTCTGGGCCTGAGCGAAGAGGACGACATGGAAGTCATCAGTGGACTGCAAGAGGGCGAAACCATTGTCGTAGTTGGTGTCGAAGGGCTTAAAGACGGACAGAGAGTTGACGTGATCCAATGAAAATCGTCAAATTCTCTCTCAATCGTCCGGTGTCCATCTTTATGTTCACCGTCGCCGCGGTTATTTTTGGTTTCATTGCTTATACCAAACTCAACCTGAACCTGCTGCCAAAGATCTCTTATCCCACACTCACTATCAAGACAGAATACCCCGGCACCGCCCCTTCAGAGATCGAGAACATCATCTCTAAGCCAATTGAAGAGAGCTGCGGGGTCGTGGACAACGTCGTGCGTATCTCCTCGGTCTCTCGTGCTGAGCTCTCCGAGGTGACGGTTGAGTTTGCCTGGCACACCAACATGGATTTCGCCACTCTGAAACTCAGGGAAAAACTGGACCTTATTCGTTTTCCTGTAGGAGCCACCAAACCGGTCATCCTGAGATACGACCCTAATCAGGAACCCATCATGAAACTGGGTCTGACCGGGGATACCGACCTGGGACGTATTCGCTACATTGCAGAAAGAGAAGTCAAACAGGCCCTCGAGAGTATCGAAGGAGTTGCGGCTTGTTCTATATCCGGTGGCCTGGAAGACGAGATCCATATCGACCTCGACGAGCAAAAGCTCAGCCTTCTCAACATCTCCATCACCACTGTGGCCAACCGTCTGGCGCAGGAAAACGTCGATCTCTCCGCCGGGATACTCAAGCAAAAGGACAGCCAGTTTCTGGTCCGGACCGTTAATCAATTCAAAACCGTTGAGGAAATCAAAGATATCATCATCGAAAAACGGGGCGATGTCCAGATCACTCTGGGCAGTGTGGCAGATGTGTTCCGCGGTTATAAAGAGCGCAAAGTCATCTCGCGCATCAACGGCCGGGAATGCATCGAAGCGGCCATCTACCGGGCTGCAGATGCCAACACGGTCTCGGTGGCCAATGCTGTCACTGAAAGGCTGCAAATGGTCCAGGAGAATATCCTGAGGCCGCGGAATATGGAGTATCTCGTCATCACCAATCAATCCAAATTCATCAAAAACACCATCCATGAAGTCAAGCAGACTGCAATCATCGGCGGAATATTAGCCGTCCTTATCCTGCTCTACTTTTTAAAAAATTTTCGCAGCACGCTGATCATAGGAACGGCTATACCTATATCAGTCGTCATCACCTTCTTTCTCATGTATTCCTCCAAAATCTCCTTGAACATCATTTCTCTGGGCGGGCTGGCGCTCGGGATCGGAATGCTGGTGGACAACTCCATCGTGGTGCTGGAGTCCATCCAGCGCTACCGGGAAAAGGGTGAGGAACTGTACGCAGCCGCTCTCAAGGGGACTTCTGAAGTGGCCGGAGCTGTGACCGCCTCCACATTTACTACAGTGGCGGTGTTTTTCCCGATCGTGTTTGTGGAGGGTATCGCCGGCCAGCTGTTCAAGGACATGGCCCTGACAGTGACCTATTCCCTGCTGGCTTCCTTGGTCGTCTCTCTGACGCTCGTTCCCATGTTCAGTACGATCATGCGTCGTGAAAACGCAAGAGAATGGCTGACCAGAGTGCTCAAAATCCTGTTCAAGCCCCTGGATAAGCTGTACGAACAGGTCTATCTCACATATAAAAGAACCCAGGACGCCACTTTTAAACGCAGAAAAATCATAATAGTCAGTGTGCTCGCCCTCTTTGCCGTTGCTGTCTTCATGACCCGCTTCATGGGCCAGGAGTTGATCCCGGTCATTTCCCAGGGAGAATTCCTGATCAACGTTGAATTCAAGCCCGGAACCTCCCTCAAAGAGAACTCCGCCATCGTCGCTGATATATCCGATACGCTAAAAAAATACGACGAAATCGACAGCATCTACGAGCTGATCGGAAAAGGATCCAGGGGAGGCATATCCTTTCAAGAAGAGCGGGAAAACCTCTCTGAATTCGTTATCCGCCTGAAGCCGGGTATCCTGGGAAAAAGGGAAGACAGAATCATGGACCGGGTGAGAGCTGACATGGAAAAGTTTCCGACAACGCAAATCAAAGTCTACAAGCCCCGCCTTTTCTCCTTCAAGGCTCCGCTTGAGGTCGTGGTGTCGAGCAATGACCTGGATACGATCAAACAGGTCTCCGACGAACTTTTAGCGAAGCTCCGGGATGTGGAGGGAATCATCGACCTGAAGTCCAGCATGGAAGAAGGCTATCCTGAAATCCAGATCATCTTCAACCGGGCTGTCCTGGCTTCACAGGATATGACAATCAACTCGGTGGGATCCCAGATCAGAAATAAGATCGAAGGCGAAGTCGCCACGCGGTTCATCGAAAGTGACCGGGAAGTCGATATTCGAGTCCGCCTGACCGAGGATTCCCGCGACCGGGTGGACAAGATCAGCCGGATCAACATCCGGAACGGACTGGGCGTGATGGTGCCGCTGAAGGCGCTGGCCGAGATAAGTATCAAAGAAGGACCAGCAGAGATCCGCCGTATCCTCCAGCAAAAATCCGCGGTCATCACCGGGAATATTTCAGACATCTCCCTGGATGAGGCCAAGGAGAAAGTCATTGCCAAAGCCGCAACCATAGATTGTGGTCCAGACTGTTCGATCTACCTGGCCGGGCAGAGCATGGAACAGGATGTGGCCTTTTCCTCCATGATCTTCGCCATCTTTCTGGCCATATTCCTGGTCTACCTGGTCATGGCCTCCCAGTTTGAATCCTTTAAAAAACCGTTCATCATCATGTTCACCATCCCTCTGGGGATTATAGGCGTGGTGATCGTCGGTCTCATATTCAGCATATCCATCAATGTGATCGTGCTGATCGGCTTGATCATTCTCTCCGGCATCATCGTCAACAACGCCATCGTACTCGTGGATTATATCGGACAGCTGCAGAAACAAGGAATGCCTAAAATTGAGGCGATTAAAACCGCTGCCCAGGTGAGGTGGCGGCCGATCCTGATGACCACGATCACGACCGTTCTGGGGCTTACGCCCATGGCGCTGGATTTCAACGAGGGATTTGAGATCCGCATCCCCCTGGCCCTGACATTGATCGGCGGGTTGATTTTCGGGACGTTTCTGACCCTGGTGTTTATTCCTCTTGTCTATAATACGGTAGTCAGAGACCCCGCAGTCGCCGAGGAGAAGGAAAGCCGCTTGATGCGCCTCCTCAAAAGCGCAAAAGTGGCTCTGTCTCTCGATAAAGCGAAAACGAGCAAGCCATGAATTTACCTGAATTTTCGATTAAAAAGCCTGTTTCTATCATCGTAGCCATGCTTATTTTCATCACTATAGGTGTCATCTCGATCCTCAAGCTGCCTCTGGAGATGATGCCCGACACCTCCTTCCCGGGACTCATGGTGCAGATCTCCTACCCCTCCTCTTCTCCAGAAGAGGTAGAGCGTATCATTACCCGGCCCCTGGAAGACAGGTTGGCCACCATAAACAACCTGGAGAGTCTCAGCTCCACCTCCTCTTCCTCGTCCTCTAACATCCACATGCAGTTCAAGGGTGGAACCAACATGGACCTGGCCACCATGGAGATTCGCGACAAGATCGACCTCGCCCGCAGCGAACTACCCGACGACGTTGAAAACATCCGCATCCGCCGCTTTTCCTTTAATGACCGGCCGGTAATCAACTTCAGCGTGTCTCTTCCAGGGGACCTGGAAAACCTCTACTACTGGTCAGAAAACTACATCACCCAGCAATTAGAAAGGATTGAAGGTGTAGCCAATGTGGACATCCGGGGGATCCGCAACAAGGTTCTGACCATCTACCTCAAGCCTGAAGTCTTCTATTCATCCTCCATCCGTATCACCGACCTGACCGACACCATCCGGAACAATAATATCAATATTTCAGCCGGATATGTGGAAGATGGAGCTCTCCGCTACGTGACCCGCATTCCTGGGGAACTCAAGATACTGGAAGATGTGAAAAACCTCCCCGTCAGCAACAAGGGATTGACTATCGCAGATGTCGCCCGAGTGACCTATGATTACCCCCCCAAAGAAGATTTTAACCGCCTGGACGGGAACGAAACCGTCCGCTTTCAGATCTACCGGGCGTCCAACGCCAACATCGTGGATGTATGTAATAAGGTCAAAGCGACCATGGCCTCACTCAAAGAGACACAACCTGAGCTCCAGAACCTGACCACAATCTTCTATCGAGACCAATCCGAGGATATCCTCAAGAGCCTCAAGGATCTCACTCTCTCCGGAATCATCGGCGGACTTCTGGCGGTTGTCGTCCTGCTCTTCTTCCTGAGAAAATTCCGGAGCACCATCATCATCGCCATTGCCATCCCCATGGCCATGGTCTTCACTTTCAGCTTCATGTATCTTTACCGCACTGTCCTTCATGCTGATATAACCATCAACATCATTTCTCTCAGCGGACTGATGATGGCCGTGGGCATGCTGGTGGATAACAGCGTCGTGGTCCTGGAAAACATCTTCCGGCTTCGACAGGAAAAAGGATATTCGCCTATGCAGGCTTCCTTGCAAGGAGCCAGTGATGTTGCTCTGGCTGTCACCGCTTCTACCTTCTCGACTCTGGTCGTTTTCGTCTCGTTGAGCTTTGTCTCTCAGTCAGGATTCGGCCGCTTTATGAAGGATTTCGCCATGACTATCTCCCTGGCTATGATCGCTTCTCTGATCGTTTCTCTCTCCTTCATCCCACTGGCTGGGAGCCGAATCCTTGCCGGCAAAACCAGAAAAAAAGCCCCTTGGCTGCTCAAGCTAACCTCCTTCTATGAACGCATCCTCAAATTCACCATAAAGAACTGGAAAACAAAGCTCCTTATGGTGGGCCTGGCAGGAGGCATCTTTTTCATCTCATTCCAAATCCTTAAAAACATCGAGCAGGAATACATGCCCAGAAGCGACGAGCGGGAGATCGATATCTCTGTCTACATGCCGCGCAGTTTTACCTTAGATGAGATGAAAAGCCTCTTCAAGAATTATGAAAACATTCTTTTTGCTCATAAAGAGGAATTGGCGATTAACCATCTGACAACTGAATTCGGTATCCGAGGCATGAGGCAGGGTCGCTTCCGGGGATCGCTTGAGCTGAACCTGGAAGACAAAGGGCCGTCAGTAACCGAGATCAAGGAGAGACTCAAGGAACTCCTGCCCGTACGAGCCGGCATCACCTATGAATACGGACAGCGCTTCGGTCGCGGCGGACATTTCCATGGAGTCTCGGTGGAACTCATCGGCCTCGACTACACCAAATTGACCGAGCTGGCTCCCATGGTCATCGAAAAGCTCCGGACAGTCCCGAATGTGGAGGATGTAACCAGTGACCTGGAGGGCGGAGATACACAAATCATGGTCCAGGTGGACCGTAAAAAAGCGGAAAGTTCAGGAGTGAGCAGTCAAATGGTGGCACGAACCATTTCCTCCTCTCTTTCTGACCGGGCAATTGGTAAGTTCAAGACCGAAAACCGAGAGATCGACATCATCCTGAAGATCCAGGGAGAGGGGGGATTCAGCGAAGAAGACCTCCGGAACATCAGCCTGCCGACCCAGACCACACGGATTCCGATTTCAGCGATCACGGATATTTCCTACCGGATGGGATCGACATCGATCCGCAAAGAGAATAAAAAATCAAAATTGAACATCAATCTCAACACCAAACAGGAAGGAATGATGACCATTTCTAACGACATCCGTCGGGTGATGAGCACCATCCAATTCCCTGACGGCTATACGTGGAGTCTGGGATCCGGGTGGAGGCGTTTTCAAGAATCCCAGAGTGAATCCACCCTGGCCATCATTCTCGCCCTGATCTTTATTTATATCATCATGGCTTCTCTTTTCGAATCATTCGTGACTCCCTTCACGATTCTGCTGGCCGTGCCGCTGGCGATGTTCGGTGTCGCCATGATATTCACTGTCACCAACATCACCTTGAACACGACTTCTTATCTCGGACTGCTGGTCCTGTTCGGGATCGTGGTCAACAACGGGATCATCCTCATCGATCACATCCGGACGTTGCGCAAATCCGGGATGAGCAAGAACGAGTCCATCGTGCAGGGAGGCAAAGACAGGATGCGGCCGATCATCATGACAGCCATCACCACCATTTTCGGGGTGCTACCGCTCGCTCTCCCCTTCCTGCTTCCCCAGTTCTTTGAGGCAGCCGGACGAAGGGCACAGATGTGGGCACCGATTTCCGTCGCCATCATCGGCGGGCTGACCACCTCGACCTTTTTCACACTGCTCTTTCTGCCCACGTTCTACTCCATCTCGGATTCAGTGACCTCCAGGGTCAAGTCCTTCCTCGGGTTCAAGAACAACAAAATCTGATCTATCCTGTATATAGATTATATATAGATAGAGACATATAAGGTCGACAACAGTTGCATCCATCTCGGGTATTGCCAAGCCGGCCGTTCAATTTCCAATCATCGCCTTCAGTGTTCAAACATAAAAATATACCATCTCAAAAAGGAGGCCAGAATGAGACATCCTAGCCAGTGTAAGTTTAAGCTGATCCGGACGGTGTCCATCGTCCTCTTCCTCTCTCTTCTCTTCTTGCCGATGGAAGCTGTCCAGAAAAAACAATCCGAGGCCAAATACCATGATTTTGCGGCTCTGACTCAAACCCTGAAAAACCTGGCCGCTGCCAACCCGAAGACCACAAAACTCGAGTCTATCGGGAAAACGCTACAGGGCCGGGACCTCTGGATGCTCCGGATTTCCGGCAAAGGAACACCGCTCGAGAAGCAGGCGCTTCTTATTGCCGCTAACCTCGAGGCCGATCATCTTATCGGAAGCGAGGTAGCCCTGGGCATCGCCGAATACCTGGTCGAGGGCTACGGAAAAGACGAGAAAGTCACAGCTGTGCTGGATAAGCGGACCTTTTACATCATTCCCCGCCTCAATCCGGACGGCGCTGAAGCCTTTTTCGACGACATCCGCCACGAACATCCTGGCAACTTCAACCCACGGGATGAGGACTACGACTGGAAAGTCGATGAGGACGGACCCGAAGACCTCAACGGAGACGGGATGATCACCATGATGCGGGTCAAGGATAAGGAAGGTGACTGGATCGTGGACGAGAAGGATTCGCGGCTGATGAAGAAGAAAGAAACGGACTCCCCCCTCGACACACTTTACAAAGTCTACACAGAGGGCATCGACAATGACGGCGACAACCTCTATAACGAAGACGGGCCAGGCGGGTTCAACGTCAACCGCAACTTTCCCCACAACTTCGGATACCAGCCCAAGGGGCTCAAGGTCTATCCCGCTTCAGAGCTCGAGACCCAGGCACTGATCGACTTCATGACCCGATACAACCCGGACCTCAAAACACAGCCTCATAAGAATATCTGCGGCGTTCTGGTCTTTTCCAAGTACGATAACCTGGCTGCTGGAATCGGGATCGAATGCGGGACTCCCACCTTTCCGGAGCCGGCCGCAGAAGTCAGCGCTCCCATGGGAGGATTCATGATGTTCCGGATGGGCCGCCGCGGCGCCGAGACCACGCCCCAACCCCGGCCGACCGATCCTCAACCCAAGAGAAGCGAAACGCGGGACGAGCCGATCTTCAAAGCCGTCAGCGAAAAATACAAAGAGATGACGAAAATCAATAGCGCGAAATCCGACAGGCCTTTCGGGTCTTTCCTCGAGTATGCCTACTTCCAGTACGGAGTTCCCGCGTTTTCAGCCAATCTCTGGTCGCTAAGGGAAGAAGCAAGGCCGATGGGCCGGATGATGCAGAGGAGTGACAGACAAGAATCGCCTTCGCAGGAGCAGCAGGCTATGGACCGCAGCGCAATGATGCAGCGGTTCATGTCCCGTGCTGCTGGAGCGGCTCAAGGCCAGGCCGAAGGCTCTGAAGACGACGCCCAGTGGCTCAAATGGATCGACGAGAAAAACAACGGCAAGGGCTTTGTAGCCTGGGCCAAGCTCAGCCACAAACAGCTCGGCGAGGTTGAGATCGGCGGATTCGAACCTCACCTGAAAGTCAACCCGCCAGCCGACCAGATTCCGGCTTTGACCAAGAGTCACGCTGAATTTGCCCTGCATTTGGCCGGACTGTTCGCCGAGATCACGCTGGACGAGCCAGAGATCGAGAAGCTCTCACCCAACCTTTTCCGGCTCACAATCAAGGTCCACAACAAGGGGGTGTTCCCCTACGCCACCGCCATGGGCACGCGAACACGGAACATCAACCCGATCGTGCTCCAGCTCAGCTTCGGGGATGATAAGAAAATGGAGCTTTTCGGCGGCAGCAAGCGCATCGACATCTCAACCCTGGAAGCGGGTGGTGAAAATGAATACAAGTGGACGATCATATCTCCGCCGGGAATGAAGGTCGACATCAGCCTCTGGGCAAGACACGGCGGAGGAACTTTCAAGAAAACGATTGTCCTTAAATGAGGAAGGAGGGATAACGATGATACGAATTCAAGATAGAAAATGGTTCAAGGCAGGCATTCTGGCCCTCACGGTCATGCTCGGCGCATCTCTGGTCATGGCCCAGGAATGGCTGCCGCGCAAATGGAACACACGCAAGGTGAACCTCAGCTTCAATAAATACTATGACTGGAAAGAGGTCGAAGAGGCTCTCCGCAAGCTGGAGAAGGCTTATCCCAAGTTCCTCAAGCTCCGCTCCGCCGGAAAGAGCTACGAGGGACGTGATCTTTGGTACATGATCATCAACAATCCCGACACCGGGGATGAAATGAGCAAATGTGCCTTCTACATGGACGCCAACATCCACGGCAACGAGGTCCAGGGAGGAGAGATCGGCATTTACACCATCTGGTATCTGATGGAGAACTACGCCTATAACGACACCGTGAAACAGCTCGTGGATGAGCGCGTGTTTTACATCTTCCCCAGCGTCAATCCGGACGGACGCGACCTCTGGCTGCATATGGGGGGACGGGCCCGCTCCGGGCAGGTGCCTCTGGATGATGACAACGACGGGCTGTACGACGAGGACGAATCTGAGGACCTGGACGGCGACGGCGAGGTCGGTTCCATGTACATCAAGGTGGAGCCTGGAAAGGGAACCCACCGCTTGAACGATAAAGGCGACCGGCTGGTCCCGGTCCAGAAGAACATCGAAGGCAAGCCGGATGAGCTGGGCGACTTCAAGTACATCGGCAGCGAGGGCATCGACAACGACGGTGACAGCCGCTACAACGAGGACGGTGGAGGAGGCTATGATCCCAACCGCGACTGGGG
>Ga0209427_10005492_pt1 | contig 14553 bp, 13 predicted proteins | sample DeeMarSWOR136_30_FD_187465 | JGI IMG/M metagenome (GOLD analysis project Ga0209427, IMG submission 187465) | Marine sediment microbial communities from White Oak River estuary, North Carolina - WOR-1-36_30 (SPAdes) (version 2) | ecosystem: Environmental > Aquatic > Marine > Intertidal zone >... | reverse complement strand
CCTTTTCAAGATTAATAAGTTTAATATGAATATTTCCTTAATCATGGTTTATTTGTGAGTGGTGAGTTGGAATTTGGATGAATTACTACTTACTACTCACCAATCACAGCCGACAAATATTCATCCCTCCACTAACATCAGCAACCATACCGGTTGAATAATCGAAATAACCATTAACCAATCCGACGACGGCTTTGCCAACATCTTCAGGATAGCCCCAGCGTTTTTGTGGGATCAAGCCTTCGGCGATTAATTTATCATACTTTTCTTTGACAACCGCTGTCATATCCGTCTTGATGATTCCTGGTCGTAATTCAAAAACATTGATACCCTCTGCTGAAAGTCGATCAGCAAATATTCTTGCTGCCTGGCTGATCGCGGCTTTTGAAATACAATATTCTGCCCGGGCAGGTGACGAAAAATAGGCGGAGATCGATCCGATAAAAATGATATACTGTCTCCGGGATGAATCAGTTTTCCGTTGTATAATCATCTGGTTGGCAATTTTCTGAGTAAGAAAAAATGGACCTCTGGCGTTGATGGTCATCAGTCGGTCATAACTTTGGGGTGTTGTTTCCAGGATATCCAATCGAACTTGTGGAGCAACACCAGCGTTATTTACAAGCACATCAACCGTTCCAAATTTTTCGAGTGTTTTCTCAACTATATTATCATGATCTTGCAATGACGAAATATCAGCCTGAACCGGAAGAAATTCAGCATCGAATTCTTTTGCCCGTTCCCTGACTTCGAATAATCCTTTGTGTTTGTTGTCGGGCTCAAAAACAATATCAACTCCAACTAAATTATAATTATTTTTTGCCAATTCCAGAACAATTCCTCTGCCAATCCCCTGTCCTGCACCTGTTACGATTGCTGTTTTTCTATTATTCACTTCTTAATCTCCAACTAAATTAACAATTATCAATTCACCATTCACAATTAGAATGTTATCGAACAACATTATCTCTCATAGAATCATTCCACACATTCTCAAACCACGAATCCTCCTGCGGAATCGGTCGCACATCGACCCATTGTTTCACGACGTTAAATTGATCATCCAGGTAAATCTCTAAAATTTTCTGATTGACAAAATCTTCTGCCTGATTCAAGCTAAACTTCCACTCATCGCCCAGTTTCCTGCAGGGCTTTTTCCCTGCAGGATCCATTACCAAATATGATCCTCGACTCTTTCCGCCTTTGTCAAGGTATTCGGCAATCGCCTCGAGATAGAGCGCATGGGTCAAACAGAGATCGAGATTTCGGAACGCTGCTGGAAGTTCTTTTGCCGATGCAATTTTCAGCTCGGTTTTCATTTTTGAATATAAATCCCAGGCTTTCCGAATAGCTGGCTTCACTTTTTCAATGCTCCGAATATGTGCGCCACAGGCAGACATCCGTTCCTGAATTTCTGCCCTTGTTTTCCAGACATAATTTGAATCGGCTTCTTTTTGAGAGATCATAGCTTTTACCATTTTCAATTTCACATGAATCTGGATTTCGGCAGCTCTTACAAATTCTTTTTCATTTTTCGAATCACCCTGGTATCTTTTCGATATAAACAATGCCGCCCGCAAACTTCCCACCTGTCCCGAATTCAACGCCGATCCGCCAGGACGATAGACGCCATGTGTGCCATTCACCTCGCCAACGGGAAAAAGATGCTTGATATTCGACTCCCACCAGAGATTGCCTTTCAAGCCGCCATTATTGTGCTGGGCGCAAACCGCGATTTCAAGATATTCTTTTGTAATATCGATGCCATTATTTTTATACAGATCAATGGCTGGTTGATTCATCTTCGCCAGTCGCTGAATCGGTGTGCTAGATAGTGCTCCTGATTTTTCGAGATAAGTGTAAGCTTCCTGGCTCAATTGGTCAAATTTAAAATCATCGAGAATGCCTGTCCCAGTTGGATTTTTTTGAAAATCAAGAAACACCCGCCTGCCCTTGATCATGGTTTCTTGATAGACGAGAATATCTATCAATGATGAACCGTAGTTGTAAACCTTTCTTGGATCGAAGGGCCATTGATAGCCCTTGAGAAAAATCGCGGTCGCCAATTTGCCCATATCTGGAAAATAGTGATTTAAAAATTCCTGCTCATCATTGCCATTCTGATCGGTCGAAATATATCTCGGGATCACCTGCTGATATGTTCCCGAAAGATTCCAGCGAAATTTGATGGAAGCAATGCCGTATTGAGATTCAGTAAGATTATTACCAATAGCGCCGATCTCATAAGCCATGCCGCTGGAACCGACCTGGCTCTCAGGATAGACCGAAGTCTTGTAAATCCCAGCAGGACCACCTGTTCCAAGCACAACATTGACCGCATTAAAAACCACAAATCCAAAATTTTCTGAATCGAGATGATTCTTATCCAGGGCAAGAGCGCCTATGACGTGTTTTTCATTCCCGTTTTTTTCAGTCAATAAGCCAATGGCTTCAAATCCATCAAAAATTTTAATTCCCTTATTTTTCACATCTTTTGCCAGGGCTTCAAACATAAGATGAGAAGTCAGGGGACCTGCGGAAGTGGCTCGTTGCCTGGGATCGTGATCCGTTTTATAGCCGACAAAAGCACCATAGCGATCGTGTGGAAACGCGATGCCGATGCTTACGAGATGAAAAAACGCCTGGGCTGAATTCATGGCTTCACACAGGGCAATATCGCCGTGCATACATCCACCCTTGAACAGGTCTTCTGCCATGTCCATTGGCGAATCTGGCTGATCACCTGCAAGGGAGAGTTTGTAATAGGTCTGTTTATCTGATCCTGTGTTATTCGATGTTCCACCGCCCCATTGATCAGTGACGATGGCAATGTCCCTTTGTCCTTTTTCAAATAAATTCACAGCAGCATTCAGTGAAGCTGCGCCGCTGCCGATGATGAGTGTATTTAATGAATAGAGTGGGATCGAGATGTTGTTGATTTTTATTTGGGATTGTTGCAATGTAGAGCTCCTTGCTTATCGATAAATGGACTCCACTTTGGAAGTGGAGCCATTTAGCTGAATGAATTTTAATCTGTTGGCTTGTTTCTATCAATTGGATAAATTATTTTAAAAGTCGAATAAATCCAGCTTGCTCAAAATGATGGTCGCTTGTTAACGCTTCGGCGATATTTATTTGATTCATAATTACGAAACTTGAGCAATCAACAAGGCTCCAATCCTTATCTTGATGTTTTTGAAAAAATTGCCAGGCTTGATCATCTAATGAGGCATCTATATGGATAATTTTGAGATAGGGAGATAATTTTAACCCCGAAATAAATTGAATGATTTTTTGTCGAGGTACTCGCAAGGGACTGATCAGGAGAGATACTAATTCGACAATAACATAATTTGTCGTAATAACTTTTTGGTCTTCTGCTTTAGCCGATAAATAGATTTCTGTCGCCTGAAAATGATATGGTTGCGATGAGTCAAATAGGTTTCCCCATCCAGAAGTATCGATGAATAAACCATTCATGTTATTTGCCGGTTTCGTTCTTTTTCATTTCTTCCATTAGCGTTTGTCCCAGGTACTTATCATGTTTATCAGCCCAATCGGGATTATCGCTATGGAACGCTCCGATAAATTTTTCAATAGGATCATCTTCAAATTTTACGAGAATTGATTTCAAATATTCAATTGCAGTTTCCTCAGGAGAACAACCCTTCCGTTTGGCATTTTTTATCAACGGTTTATATATATCTTCTGGCAATTCTAAATAAAGTACATGTCCCATAACTGTCATCCTAATCTTAAAAAAGTGAAAAATGGAATGTATAGCCTTTATGGGATGCAAAGGCAATGCACAAATAGCTTGCGACTCGCTATCCAAAAAAAGAATCAATACTTCATAATTAAAAATAAAAGATTATAATTTAAAAGTCAAGCAAAAAGATTTATTCTTTAAAATATCAACCTAACAGGATAATCAGTTACTTCAATATTATCATGTCAGTCTTCGATTTATCGCCACCGCCGCCTTCATCCCCTCAGCAACAGCCTGCACTGCAGTGGTTCCACCATTAATAATATCCCCACCAGCAAACACATGATCAATCGAAGTCTGAAAATTTTCATCCACTTTGATCCAGCCATTTTTATTCAATTCCACATTGCCCAATGCTTTTTTGGTCTCATCATCGACTCGCTGACCGATGGCTTCGATCACATGGTTGACTGGGAAGATGTATTCACTATTGGGGACAATAATTGGTCTTCGGCGACCACTGGCATCAGGCTCACCCAATTCAGTTCGGGCGATTTTTAATCCTTTCAAGTGACCATTATCCACCACATAATCCAATGGTTGGGATAGAATCAAAAAATGAATCCCTTTTTCCAGAGCATCATCCCGTTCTTTTTGCCAGGCAGGCATTTCGTTAAAAGAACGCCGATAAACAATATAGACATCCTGTGCGCCGCCTTGCTTTGCAACGACTGCGGCATCGATGGCAGTATTGCCGCCACCCAATACGGCTACTTTTTTCCCAACAGATAAGTCGGACTTCGATTTCATTCGCTTCAAAAAAGAGAGCGCATCTTCGCTTCCTTCGGGACGGGAAGTCGCTGACGGCAATTGCATCGATACAGAGAGACCGAAACCAAGGAACACTGCATCAAATCGACTTTGAATAGATTCCAGGTTATTTTTTTCACACAAAGGAAAATTCGTATGAAGAATAAGTCTTTTTTGACTTTGGGCTTCGATAAAAAGATTGTTTGCCTCCTCGAATACAATTTCCGAATCGATCCGCTGGAATGGAATGGTTGTCCCAGGAATGCCACCGATCACAGATGCTTTTTCAAATATTTCAACGTGATGCCCAAGCTGTAAAAGCTTTGCGGCACAGGCAATTCCTGCAGGTCCTGCACCAATGACCGCCACTTTTTTACCTGAAGATTTTTCAGGTATCCTGATCGTTGTCAATCCCATCTCCCTTGCCTGTCGGGCGATGGCACGTTGGATTTCTGAAATCATGACTGGCGCATTGTTCATGGTTTTTTCGAGGCAAGCACCCTGGCATTGAACCTCGGTGGGACAGATCAACGCACACATCTCTGGAAAGACATTTTTCTCAGATAGAATGGAGTAGGCTTTCTCAATGTCTCCCTCAGCATAAGCTTTAATAAATCCTGGCACATCCAATCCTGCAGGACAGGCGAGTTGGCACATTGGCGAGTCGCAATCCCGGCAGCGTTCCGCTTCTCGTTTTAGCGTGTCGGCTGACCGTCGTCTGGCTTTTTTGTATTCCTCGGCATAAATTTCCTTATCCCGAATCACGCAACCTGTTCTTCCGCCATCCCGCATAATTTGAGTACAGCCCGAGCAGGCGACACAGACCTTGTGCGGATCCATTGCTCCTTTTTCCATCAAATCTTTGACCGAGTCTGGATAAGCAAATGCGCCTCGTCCCTGTCCAACCAGCGTTGCTTTGCCCTGTTTGACAATGGCTGCTGCAACATTGGGGAAGTAATGTCGAAGCCAGGAATAACCTGTTCCCACAACAGGCAGTTCAGGAAATTCCTGTTGAATCTCCCCGATGATGTTCAACATCCGAACCACGCCAAACAGCGGATGTTCCTCTGGCGGATTCACACCCACAATCGGAAAATCAAACGGTCTGCCGAAATGCGGATTGAAATAGGGATTTCCGATACTCAGATTAATTATCGGGTAATCGATTTTTATTAGCTCCCGAATGAGTGCTTTCGGTTCGCTTAAATCGGGTTTCAAATAATCATCTTTATCCACACCAAAGCCATAAGGATTTTGAATGGCATCATAAAGGTTCAATCGGCTGGTAACGAAAATTCCCTTTACATGTTCCTTAATTTTTTGAGCAGTTTCCAAAAGAAATCGAATGCGATTTTCAAAAGAACCGCCGTACTTGCTATTTTCCCTGGTGAAAGACGCCAGCAGTTCGGAAACGAGATACCGATGACAGGCTTTAATATCCACACCATCGAATCCAGCTTCTACTGCGAATTGCGCCGCTTCCACATAAATATCTTGTAAATCGTCCAATTCTTCATCAGTGATCAATGGATAATCAGGTGGTAATTTGTGAATCGGATCGAGAATTTTGCTGTGATGCGCAATGATTGGTTTTGCCTTACCTGTCGGTTTAGAATACCTTCCAGAGTGGGTTAATTGCAGAATGAGAATTGGGTTGTGATCGCTTCCGAATTTTTCCTGCGCGACCTTTCGAGTTTTATCAACTAATTTTTTATATTGATCAACATTTTCTTTATGAATATAAAGCTGTCTCGGATTGGAGCGGGCCTCAGGGAGAACAGCCGTTGCTTCAAACCAGAGCAATCCGCTGCCGCCAGAGGCAAATCTCCGATAGCGGCGGAAGGAAAGTTCGCCAGGCGAGCCATCTGGTTTTGAATCAAATCCTTCCATCGGATGAACAGCGAATCGGTTTTCAGTTTGATTCCCATTGAATTTCACTTTTTCAAATAAAATTTGAATGTCATCTGAATATGGTAAATCGATACCTAACTCTTCAGCTTTTTTCAGTAAAGCATCTTTGTCTTTGAATTTAAATCGTGCGTGTTTCCTTGTCAGATCTGAATAATTTATCATTATGTTATCCTTGGTAAGAATTTTTGGTTCTTGAGTCAAGAGACTAAAATATGAAAAAATAAAGCTTTTGTCAAGGAATTTATTTTGGTCACATAAAGGTTTTATTGTTAGATATGACGAAACCGATTTTGAAAAAAGTGCTTGCTTTTTAGAGCATTGTTCTTTAAATTTTTTATGTCACACGTAATTTAGTCAGTTGCTATGATTAGCAGGGAGATTTGATAATATGGCTCAGAAAATTACAGATATTGTATCTCCATTAGTTGAAAATGGAATATTTGAAAATGCCGAAACTGCTGTGAAAAATTTAATGCTTGATTTTATACTTAATCAAATACGTGAATACGAAGTCAAAATTAAAAAATTTGAAAAAAAGTATAAAATGAATTATTATCATTTTAATTTATATTTGAACGAGCGAGCAAAAAAGGTTGCCTCGAATAAATCTTTGCATCGAACCTTTATGATGGAGGAAGAAGATGCACTTGACTGGAAGATTGCTACCGAAATGCTGGAAAGCTGGCTGGGACTTAACCAGAAGAATTTATTATGAAGCAATACATCGTAGCGTTTTGTTTCACGTTTCACGTTTTACTTCTCACGTTTCACAATATTATCACACCACTCCACCAAAAAATTCAACAATGCCTTCGCCGCTAATTCCAGATCAGAAATTTTAATATGCTCATGATCAGAATGCGCCACAGCTAAATCCCCAGGTCCAAATACGACAGTTGGTATGTTCAATTGATTATTATAAAACCATGAATCGCAAGAAGCGACCATTGCCGTGATTTCAGTAGGTAGATTTAATTTCTCGCCTGCCCTGTGCAGCGTGGTTACCAATGAATGATTAACTGGCAGTACATGGGCATCGTGTCGATACATGAATTCCAGGTCATAATTTGCTTTCAGTTCCTCGCTGCCATGTGTTTCGATTTCGCTTTTAAATTCTTCCATAATTTGAAATCGATTTTTGTTGGGCAGAAATCCCAGAACACCTTCAAGAGTCGCATGTTTCGGAATTGTGGCAGGCCAGTCTCCAGCATGCAATTTTCCAAAAGTGATTGGCATGGGATTTTCATAATCATCGAATAATGGAATCCCTTTCGATGCTGCCAACAATTTTTGATGATAGCCAGCTAATATCTGTTTTACTTCGATTGCCAAATCCATGGCGCTGATCCGTTTTCCGCCTGAGCCGCTGTGCCCTGGTTTACCGATAGTTTTCACTCGAAACCAAACTGCCCCTCGTATCGAAGACAAGATCTTCAGACTTGTTGGTTCCATCACAATAGCAGCATCTGCTTTTTCTCCGTTCCGAATTGCTGCCAATGTTCCATTGCCACCATTTTCTTCTTCCACGACAATGTGGATAATGACATCCCCTTTTAAACGTATTTTTTCCTGCTTCAATAAACTTAACAACAAATAAAGCGTTGCAATCTGCCCTTTGGCATCGCAGGCGCCACGTCCATAAATCGTTTCATCCTTAAGGAATGGATCAAACTGGGATGGCTGTGCAGGAACAATATCGGCATGAGTATTAAACAGAACGGTCTGACCATTCCCTGAACCTTTTACCACTGTCCGTACGTTATGTCGTCCACTGTATTGAAGATCGGAGATTGGTGTGGAGTAGTCGGCATCGTTTTTTATCTCATCAGAGAGGGGTATTAGCTCGATTTCATCTATCAGTGGCAGGAAAGCATTATAAATATATTGAATTGCCTTTTCTTCTTTTCCGCTCAAAGAGGGAATTCGAATCAATTCTTTCAAAAAGTCGATAGTATTGGTTAAACACTGATTTTTATTTTGATCGAACATATTTATCTGAGAATTTCCTCCTTGCCCTTTATAACCATGCCTGGCTCACACTTTTCGATTTCATCCATGATAAAACGAACGTCATCTTGGGTACAAAAACCAGCTTTCCAAAGCCGACGTAGCACCAATTTAAGATCGAGCGTTGGAATTTGGTTTGCCTTACAATAATTATGCGCTCGCTTGTCATTTGTTAGCAGTTTGGTACCTGATCGTTTTTGACAGACGGCAATCCTTTCTCTCTCGCCAGCATTTAACGAATCAGGCAAAGTAACAAGGAGGTTTTTCTCATCAGGTGTGAGAGCTAGTGGGAAGAATTTTGTTCCATTAGCTAAACCATCAATAATTGGCTGAAGAAAATTGAGGTTCCTTTTCATGCCAATTTTGAGTTCGCTTACAACAGCGGGGACGAGATATAATGAATCAGCTTCACTAACTGCAAACAATAACTCAAGACGCTGAATACGTGCAAAAGTAGAGAGGATATTGGTGTCAGCCACGATCATTTGGATTTGCCGAAAAAGTCAGCGATCTCTTGGTCCATTGCCTGAGCAGAATCTGCCTCAACCAAAATAGGTATCTGTCGCTCTTGAAAAACTTCTTGAAATTGCCACCGATCTATACCTGCTATCTCAGCAGCTCGTCCAAGGGAAACGTCATCGCTTCTGAATAGATCGATGGCAAGCTCGATCCTAAGCGGCTTGTTGTTGAGCAAAAGATTTCGGATAGCGTCTGAGATAACCTCATCACGGCTTTTATAAAGACCTGTTCGAACCAATGCTTCAACTTCTTTATCTACAAGAATTGGATGACTCACGATTATTCCTTTGGTAAATTAACCTTGAAAAAAAGATATTGTTAGACAAAAAATAGTCGTATTACGATGTAAGATAATTATTTCTTATTAATGATGCAAGTAAAAATATTCAGATTCTGCTATTCATTTTTTTGATCAGTTCTATTCGTTTGTAATTGGTCAATAATCTTTTTGATATTCTTGACTCCATTTTTCATTCTCTGTTCACAGTGATTGGGCCATTCAGGTCTCGGCATGATGGCAATCTCTCCAGCATCGAGCTTCTTCCTGGTTTTATCTGCCAACTTCAATAATCTGTTCATTTCCAGCACTGTCAAATCAGGAAATTTGGAAAGGAATATCGGATCGAAAATGGGGATTTCGAAGCTGCCGCCGTGATCTTCGATAGATAAATTTACCTCTCGATCCAATGTCGCCAATCTTTTCAATACCTTTTCCCAATCAACAATTCCTGTGCCAGCCTCGCAGGTCATGGAAACAAATCCCTGTTCATTCAAAAAAATCGCTCCATCTTTACAATGCGTAGCAACCACCCAGGGAAGAATCCGCTCAGTCCCCATCACAGGATCTTCCAGCATGGTGAGCAGGTTCATCGTGTCCAGGCAAACGCCCAGGTAGTCACCAGGCTCGGTATCGCACATCTCAAATAATCTCACCAATTCAAAAGTGGTGAACTCAAAATGCAACTCGATGCCCAGAACGACGTTGTAATCTTTCAACATCTGCTTTTGCGCTTTCAAGCTCTTGGCCATTTCCCGCAGCAAAGTTTCGGTTTGGGGCGAATTGTCTTGCCAGCGCATCAATCCTCCTGAGCAGGAACGGACGATTGAGACGCCTAATTTATTGGCTTCTTCAGCAACCTTTCGATTTATTTTATCCAGCTCGATCCGCTCCCAGGTTGTTGTATTGAATGGAATATGTTGAAAGCCACCCCATTCCAGATAAAGATTTTTGTCTCTCGCATATTGAGCTAAATCTTTCAGAAATGGCGAATCAACAAGCTGTCCCTCTTTCAAATTTAATTCGGTAAAATGAACGCCATCGGCGTTATTGTTTTTTGCCCAATCGAGCACTTCAAATGGCGAGAGCTGCAAAGGTCTGATGCTGTAGCTATCGATTCCGACTTTGAATTTTTTCATATTTTCGATTCCTTCTTCAAAACCATCCTTGCGAAGGTTTTAAACCTTCGCAAGGATTAATATGTTATTTTAATGAAAAATCCTTCGGAAGGGTATGTTATTTCTCCCTACAGATTGAATAACTCCCACGGATGTATTCTTTAACTACCATTTCATCTTAGGGTTTCTTCAATACGCTTTTGCGTATCTGCCTTCGGCATGATCTGTGGGGAATTGGATTTTAAACCTTTGGAACGGTATAAAAAAATCATTGACAACTATCAATTAAAATGATATATTGCAATGCAACCGTTTACATTTTGTGCGTCCTAATTTTTAAAAGGTGCCTGTCAGATGCGTGACCGTTTCTTTTGCTGCTCACAAAAATTCTGTTTGATATTTTACTTGCTGGTAATCTCTTTGTTTTCAAGCTGCGACATGAATCAATCCGATCAAACCGAAATCACCTTTTGGGCAATGGGAGCTGAAGGCGAGAATATTCAGCCATTGATCGAAAAATTTGAAAACCTTCATGCCGACATCAAGGTAAAGGTTCAATCCATCCCCTGGGGTGCTGCGCACGAGAAATTGCTGACAGCTGTTGCGGGACAATCCACGCCCGATATCTGTCAATTGGGCAATACCTGGATTCCCGAATTTCAGGCGATTGGGACCTTATTGGAACTGGATTCATTAATTGCCCATTCCGCATCGATTGCTAAAGATAAATATTTTGAAGGCATCTGGAATACCAACATCATCGGCAAAAATGTTTTCGGCATCCCCTGGTATGTGGATACTCGACTATTATTCTATCGGAAAGATATTCTTGCCAGCGTGGGATACAACTCGCCACCCAAATCCTGGAACGAATGGCTTGATCTGTCTTATAAAATTAAAAATCTGTCTTCGCCGCAACAACAGAAATACGCTATATTTTTTTCTCTGATTTACAATGATTGGGCTGTACCTGTCATTCTTATTTTATCCAATAGCGGAAGGCTATTAAAAAATAATGACTGTTATGGCGCATTTGATGATCCTGCCACGATGGAGGCGCTCCGTTTTTATGTCAAATTTTTTGAAGACAGCCTTGCCATTCGTAGCATGACTGAAGTCTCCAATATTTACCAGGGTTTCTCCGATGGATTATTTTCAATTATGATCACGGGACCCTGGAATGTAAACGAAATGAGAAAAAGATATCCCGAATTAAAAGATCGCTGGAGCACGGCGCCGATTCCTGCCAAACTGAATTTCAATTCAATAGCTGGTGGTTCCAGCCTGGTGTTGTTCAAAAATACCAAACATCCAATTGCAGCCTGGAAATTGATAGAATTTTTGTCCCAGCCTGAAATTCAGCTCGAATTCTTTCAGTTAACGCTCGATCTTCCTGCGGTCAAATCAGCCTGGAATGCCGATGTAATTCGACAGGATCGGGAAATGGCTGCTTTTTATACCCAATTAGAACACGTCGTTCCCACTCCAAAAATCGCCGAATGGGAACAGGTTGCAGTGAAAATTCAGGAGCATCTGGAACAGGTTGTTTTTGGACGGATCAGCCTGGAAAAAGCAGTTGTCAATTTAAATAAAGATGTCGACCGAATTCTTGAAAAGCGGCAGTGGTTGTTGTCAAAACAGATGATTGTCGGAGAGGAATAGGAGTGCAATTCCTTTATGAATTGCACTTGTATGTGCACTTGCATCGCATAAAGGCGATGCACTCCGTCATTGAAGGATAAAAAATACAACTATGCATAAAAAGACCTATACCCCATACTTCTTCTTAGCCCCCGCTTTGGGCACGCTACTCATTTTCTTCTTCCTGCCCGTGGCTGCTGCATTTTTGATGAGCTTCACCGATTTCGATATTTATTCGCTGGGAAATTTAAATCGAGCTCGGTTCATTCTGTTCCGAAATTTTTCACAACTGCTCAGCGATCCGCTGTTCTGGAAAGCGTTGGGAAATACTTTTTACTTTGTCATTGTCAGTGGTCCGCTAACGATTATTGTTGCGCTGCTGGCAGCCATCGGGCTGAATTCCCGTTTGCTTTATTTCAGAAATTGGTTTCGGCTGGCATTTTTTATGCCTGTGGTCACCACGCTGGTGGCGGTGTCAGTGGTCTGGCGCTATCTCTACCATCCCCGCTTCGGTATCATTAATTATCTATTAGCGCAAATTGGCATTCAGGGTGTGGACTGGCTCGGCGATCCGCATTGGGCAATGCCAGCGCTGATCTTGCTGGCGATCTGGAAAAATTTCGGCTACCAGATGATGATTTTTTTGGCGGGATTGCAGGCTATACCTGATTATCTTTATGAAGCGGCTCGCATCGATGGCGCTGGCTGGTGGCGGCAGTTCTTTCATGTCACAGTGCCGCAACTGGCGCCGAATATTTTCTTCGTAACCATTATAACAATCATCGGTTACTTCCAATTTTTTGCCGAGCCGTATGTCATGACCCAGGGGGGACCGCTGAATGCGACGCTAAGCATCGTTCTCTATTTATATCAACAGGGATTTCGCTGGTGGCGTATGGGTTATGCGTCGACTATTGCTTTTATCCTGTTTATTATTGTTTTCTTTTTTGCCATGATTCAATTGTCACTCAGAAAACGAGGCGAAGCATGAAATTAAATAAATTCACAAAAAAATACACGGCGGTTATCGGATTGCATCTGATCATGCTATTGGCTTCGTTCATCACACTGTTGCCGTTTTCATGGATGGTTGGGGCGTCATTCATGAAGTCTGGCGAAGCCAGTTCGTTTCCGCCCCGATTTTTGCCCAGTGAATTCACCCTGGATCAATACCAATTTCTTTTTAAACGCCTTAATCTCGGTCGATTTTTTCTGAACAGCCTCATTCTGGCAATTTCGGTGACCTTCGTTTCACTGTTTGTGAATTCATTAGCTGGCTATGCTTTTGCAAAATTTAGTTTTAGGGGCAAACGTCCATTATTCGTTTTTTTGCTATCATCCATGATTATTCCTGGTCAGGTAACCATGCTACCCGTCTTTTTATTGTTGAATAAATTGGGACTGTTGAACACATATTTCGGCATCATCATTCCAGGCATGGCAAGCATTTTTGGCATCTTTCTGATCCGCCAATACCTGCAAAGCGTTCCCGACAGCTTAATCGAGGCGGCACGAATCGATGGCGCTAAAGATTTTTCGATTTATTGGCGCATCATCCTGCCGCTGGCAAAACCCGTGCTGGTGACGCTTGCACTGTTTACTTTCATGGGCACCTGGAACGATTTCCTCTGGCCCCTGATTGTGATGACTAAAGAAGAAATGTACACCCTCCCCGTTGCCCTGGCAAATCTATTGGGCGAACACACTCCCGATCCCGAATTGATGATGGCGGGTTCGGTCATTACCATTTTGCCCGTGCTAATTGTGTTTATGTTTTTGCAGAAGTATTATATTCAGGGGATTATGTTAGGGGGAGTGAAGGAGTGATTTTGGGTAATTGGGAAATTGGGCGATTGGGTAATTAAGGTAATTAGATTGCCTGAACAGGCATTTTCTTGCCCAAAGAGCAAAAACTTTTTTTTTGACACGGAAATGAAATTACACGGAAAAAGCCGTAAGAATTTCAATTCCGTGTACAAGGTTTTTTTGGATTCTGGCTTGTCCAGGTTAGGTAATTGGGTAATAGTGTAATTGGGGCTGATACAACCAAAGAAGTTGAAGCTATTTGAATCTGCGAGAGGTTGCTAACCTCCCGCAGCTTTAGTAGAACATAAATTTAGTATTGACAAATCCATATTTTTTTTATATATTCTTACCATGAGAATTGCCGAATTCTGCGGCAGGCTCTTCCCGATTTTGATATGATCTGATGAATGATGAATTTCTACGACGCTGCTTCGACAACCAATTTTTGCCTGCCCAAAATTCGATTGCGTCATTGAGATTAACTTCTCGAAAGTGAGTCGTATTGGAGTTTGATTATCAAGAATTAAAGCAATTACCAATATTTCTAAGATAATAAACTTTTTTTATCTCAAATATTAGAACTTTGTTTCTAAATTTAGAAAAATATTTCTTATATAAGAAATATTTTTTGACCAAATATAAACCATATAGACTATGTTGCACGAAGTAACAAGTTACAAGTCCATATAATTAAGTATACTATGAACCCTTAAAATATATAGTGGTACTAGTTTCGCTATCATGTCTTCCTGTTC
>Ga0209427_10005488_pt1 | contig 14558 bp, 11 predicted proteins | sample DeeMarSWOR136_30_FD_187465 | JGI IMG/M metagenome (GOLD analysis project Ga0209427, IMG submission 187465) | Marine sediment microbial communities from White Oak River estuary, North Carolina - WOR-1-36_30 (SPAdes) (version 2) | ecosystem: Environmental > Aquatic > Marine > Intertidal zone >... | reverse complement strand
GTTCAGTTATTCCAAACTTTTTAAAATATTCTTTGAATGTTTTACCCGCATTTTTCACAATTTTGGGGCACTTAATCAAGGTTTTAAAAATATCTAATACACTCGGTTCTACTTTCAAATTAAAAAGTTCTAAATACATTGCTCTTGAATAATCTAAGAATTTGCCAATTTCATTTGCGTTATTGGGATACTTTTCCATTAATTGCTTTTTAAAAGTTTCAACCCCAGATGGTAATTCTAATACTGTTAGCTTATCAGTTTTAGTATCTACAATAAAAATTCTCATATAATACCCTTTAAACTTCTTTAAATCTATCTCTATTCCAAGGTAATCTAAAATTTCAGAAAGATTTGGAATCATCTGACAGGTATCAAATAAAAAACCATCACGTTCGTAAGAAGTAACATATCCTCCCGTTTTTGGTTCTTTTTCTATTAATAGAACGGGATTTTTTTCAACATCATGATTTATTGCCCATGTGAGAGCTGTACTTAAACCTGTAATTCCTCCACCAATGACAATTAGTCCATATTTCTTTTTTTCAGTCATAATATCCACCAATATTATATTAAAAAAACGTTCTAATCATATATAAAACTATAATTTCAAACTTAAATTAAAGGAATATGCAATTTTATAGTTAGGAATTTAAAAATAGTTTATGTTTTAAATAATTAAAAATTAGTACATGTCATTAATTTTTTTTTGAGGACTTTTTTTCTTTTTACCAAATAGAAGTCTTTGGTTCTTTTCTACAAATTTCCAACCAAATCCTGTAAGATTTTCGAGATCACCTTTAATGCCTTTTGGATTTCCTGTTTTTGTATATAATATTTCTGTCCGCTTTATTGCTTTAAATACTTGATAAGGCGTTTTAAATTTATCAATTAGTGCTTTTGCTTTTTTAGGACCTATATCAACTAATCCTTCTATAATAAAAGATCTTCTCTCGTTTTTTGACATCTGTTTAGGAGCCTTTCTTGAAAATATTGGAGTGCCATCTTTAACCTGTTCTCTGTATGCAATTCTTTCAATTACTATTGCGGTCTCCTCTAAATTTCTGGTAGGAATCACCGAAATTCCTAACTTATATGAAATAAAGGAGAGCGCACCATAGATTGAAGATAAATTCATGCCAGTATTCTCAAATACATCATCATTTAAGCCTTCTAAAATTAAGATTGGATATTCATATGTATCTTTCAACCGAAGTAATTGTTCGAATAATCTATTATCCATTATTGAAGAAACAAAATCAAATCCTTCTTTTCTTTCTATAGCAACTTCACTCGAAATTACTATATCTGCAATATCTAATTGTTTTGATTCATATGTTATTGTATCACTTTTGTTGTCTAATAATCCTTTTAATTTCTGTTCCCTATTATCTATTATTACATGAAGTAGTCCATTTTGAGTCATACTACTATTTAAGAATTAACAACCTCAGTATTAAATATTTCACATTCTAATTATTAAACTAATAATTTTCATTTTAAAAACAAATATTTCCAGAGTTTGATTTGGTTATTATCCTTTCAAACAGAATAAAGGAAATAGCTAAGTATCCTCTAGATTTTTTTGGATCACTTATTTTTGTTTTTCTCTCTCATTTCAGTATTTTTTGACCCTGTAGTTAGAAGCATGCTTATAGTACTTAGAAAAAATAATACATTAATCATACTAATAGAATTTCCAGAGAGATTTTCAGTATCATAATTTATAACATTATAAAAATGGGATAATTTAGTTCTTTTAAAAGCATCCACAACTTCTAGAAAAGAATTGTACTTTATTTTTATACCGAATTTCTTAGGAGATTCATGTGCGGGTGATCCAGGGAAAATATAATATGGTTCATTCATTATAGTAATTGGTTTTAGATTAGATTTACCATACTTTAAAACACAATTCAATCCAAATTTAAAATCGTTAAGAATATCAAAGCGGCTTTGGAATGGAAAACCAATAGTTAACCATATCCTTAATGTCCGTTGGAACATATTAGCATGTTTTATCAAATCAATAATCTGATTTTTAGGAAATTTGAAAGTTGAATCACAAATTTCAGCGATTTTCTGTTGAACAGCGATTGACATTGTTCGAGGGGAAATACTAATTGATGAATACCTACGATCGAAAGTCTTATGAAATAATCTCCACATGTTTCTAGGAAATGGTAAGCGCCATATCTCAAGATCTGCACAAATATCCAATTTCTCTTTTCGAATTAGCTCAAATAACATTTCCCAATATTTAAAATTGCTGGGATAAACCCCATGACCAAAATAAACACTCGGAATTTTATACTCGTCCAGTATTTTGTAAATATCTTCTAATACTTTTTTTTGGTTTCGAAGAACTACTTCATTTCTCCCTTGAAAGCATTTTTGAGCTCTTTGACCTCCTCCACAGAAAGGGCAATTAAAAGGACAACCTCTTCCAATAGGAAGATTATAAAAGATTCCCATAATCTTTTTACTATATTCAAAATATTGTTTTGCATTTTTTAACAGTCCTATATTTGTAAAATTTAAGCCATCTAAAGTTTTTGCAGTGTATCTTAGAGAATTAATCTTAATGCGTTTAGAGGAATCTCGATAAGTCAAATTTGGAACTGAATCTAAAGATTGATTTTTATTTTGAGTTTGAACATATTTTAAAAGTGGAACTTCACCTTCTCCTCTAATTATTCCATCAATTGACTTATAATATTTTAAAATTTGATTATGATAATATGAAGCGCTAAACCCGCCTAAAATTACTTTAGCATTGGAATTAACACTCTTTACTGTTTTAGCAACTTTAATAGTCCCAGAAGCATTATGGATCCAATGTAAATCTATCCCACAAATGTCGAAATCAATAGTTTTAAGATATTCTGCTAATTCCCAATTAGGATTTAAATATTTTTCTAGAGGATAATTTAAAATTTGAACGCTAAAACCCTCTTTTTCGAGTAAGTCAGCTATAGCAAAAATACCCATAGGAATAAAAATAAATGAACCTCTAATAGGTTTGGATTTTTTACCAGTATTTGTTTTAAAGGTTCTAGGTGGATGAATGAGAATAATTTCATATTTTTTCAAATTAAATACCGTAAAATTTGGATAGGGATGATTATATTCTAAAAAAATAGAAAAAATAAAAAAAGATCAGAAGTAAAATTAAAAATTCAATAGATAATCTTAAGGATTTTTTAACTAAATAATTATAAGGTATTAATTTTTCGTGGAATAAATCTAGATTACCAAATATATCCGATACTTTAACTATTCCTAATCCCTGAGCATTTTTTTCATGATTTAAATCCATACTTGATCTATTTAGCAGACTTAATAATGCGTCATAAGTGATGTTAGGATCATATTCTTTAATTAATGCTATAATCCCTACTGCTATTGCTGTAGAAACACTAGTACCCGATACTTTTAACCTTAAGTTACTATCTATTGGAACTGTTATATTAGAACCGGGAAAACATAAATCTGGTTTTATTCTTTCATCGAGAGTGGGACCTCTTCCGCTGAAATTGGCCACATCAAGCTCTTTAGTAAGAGCACCAATTGTTATAACTTTTTTAGCTGCACCTGGACTTCCAATAGTATAGGGATTTGGACCATAATTTCCTGCAGAAGTAATTACTATAATTTTTTTTTCTACTAATAAATCACATGCTAAGGATAAAAGATCATTACCATCAGATGAATCTTTTGTAGTAAAAGTAATAAAGAGAATATCAAGATTTATTTTTTCTTTGTAAATTTTATCAATGATATTTAAAATATGATAGAAAGTAAATTCTTGATTGGAATTTGAAATATCAAAATCAAAAATGTTAACATTAGGAGCAATTCCGATATAATTATCATTGACATCTATAAATCTATTGCTTATTATACTCGCTATAATTGTAGCATGGGAAATATTACTTTTTTCCACTTCTTCTTTTGCAAATTTTTCTTTTCCATATAATGCATATTTTTGTAAAGAGATATGAGAAATTGCTGCTGATTTTCTATTTATTCCATCATCGATTATTCCAACTTTTACATTTTTTCCTGAATACGAGATTTCAGAGTTTTTATAATCGTTTAATTCTAAAATTTCAATAACATCTAATATTGAAGGAAAAATAACCTGATCTTCTTCAATAAGTTTTATTAATTCTTCTTTTTCGAAACTAATAATCTTTTCTTTCTTTAAGTTAACCAAAATTGAAGGAATCAAATCAAATTTACCTAAAATCTTCAATTGGTCATATTTTTTTATAAATTTTTCTCTATTTGAGAGATCTTTAAATGAAATTAATACTTTAATTAGTTGCTCTTCTGAAAAATTTTCAAGTTTATTCTTAAAAGGTGGATAGACATTCATAATTCTTGATAAATCAGAACTTATCAATATTAATGAGACTAACCATTTAAAATTATAGGAACAATCAGCACATTAAAATTACCAAGGTCTTTTAATATAGGAATTTCTTGCTAGTTCTAATTTATAGGGATGATTTTCATTAAAATGAGTACCTCTACTTTCTTTTCGGGATAATGCGCACCTAATTAAGAGCTCTGAAACCATTGATAAATTTCTTAATTCTACTAAATTTTTTTCAACTTTATAATTCCAATAATAATAATCAATTTCTTCTGAAAAAATAATCATTCTTTTAATCGCTCTTTTTAATCTCATATCAGATCTTACAATTCCTACAAAATTTTGCATCAGCATTCGGATTTCATCCCAATTCTGCGTTATAACTACAGCCTCTGAAGATGGTATTGCATTACCAGGTTCCCATTCAGGAAAATCTTTTATTTTTAACTCAAATATATGTTTTGACAAATAATTAGCACATTCATACGCGCTAACTAACCCTTCGAGTAGTGAATTAGAAGCTAACCTGTTGCTTCCATGAAATCCTGTACACGCTGCTTCTCCAATAACAAAGAGATTTTTTATTTCTGTAGCTCCATCAATACCAGCTACTACCCCACCACAGCAATAATGAGCAGCGGGTACTACTGGAATTGGTTCTTTTGTAATATCGATATTAAATTCCAAGCATTTATTATATATTGCAGGATAATGGCTTTTAATAAAAGCAGAATCTTTATAAGAAGCAATATCCAAGTAGACGTAATCATCACCGGATTTTTTCAGCTCTGCATCAATAGCCCTTGAAACAATATCACGAGGTGCTAAATCCTTTTGAGGATGGTATTGCTCCATAAATAGATTTCCCCGGATATTCTTCAAAACCGCCCCTTCTCCCCGCATAGCTTCAGTAATTAAGAAAGATTTTGCATAAGGATGATATAAACATGTGGGGTGAAATTGATAAAATTCCAGATTAGATATCATAGCTCCTGCTCTATAAGCCATTGCAATCCCATCTCCCGAAATTATATCTGGATTTGTAGTATATAAGTAAATTTTCCCTGCTCCTCCTGTAGCTAAAATAGTCGCTTTCGCTGCTATATTGTGAATCTCCTCTGATTCTTGTTCTAAAATATATGCTCCTTGACATTTTAAATTCTTGACATAAAGATTAACTGCGCACCATTTTTCTCTGATTTGAATATTGCTCAACTTTTTTATATGTTCAATAAGCCGTTGCTGTATATTTTTTCCAGTATGGTCATTCACGTGAAGAATTCTTCTTACTGAATGACCACCTTCTTTTCCCAAATCATATTCTCCATTTTCATTTCGTGTAAATTTTAAACCTAAATTTATTAGATCATTAATTCTATCAGGTGCCTGCCTTACTATTTTTCTTACAACACTTTCATTACATAATCCATCCCCAGCAATTAACGTATCTTGGATATGTTTTTCAAAATTATCATTGTTATTCCAAACACATGCAATTCCACCTTGGGCATGATACGTGCTGCTTTGCTGTAAGGTTTCTTTGGTTATTAATAATATATCTAAATTTGGATCTAATTTTGCTAAGTACATTGCAAGAGAAAGCCCAGAAATTCCACTTCCAATAATTAAAAAATCTGTTTTAAGCTTCAATGGAAATTATCTAAATTCTCCTAACAATAATTAATTCTATTTTAAAATACCATTAATTAAATTAAAATTTTATTACACTTAAATCAAAAAAACCTATTTTAGACATTATTATCTGATTTTTCTATGTATGGTTTTGTGTCGATAATAATTGCATTATCTTCTTTATATTCCATGAAAACTATTTCAATAGGATAAATTTTTATTTAAATTTATAATAAAATAGATTCTATTAATCTTCTATTTTTGTTCGAATCTCTTTTGAAGATAGTCAAAATTTTTTTTTTGATTAAAATATTTCTTTTGAATAAGAAACAAGAAGAATGAAAAATGTCAAAAATAAAAAAAGTTCTTTTTTATTGTGCTGGAAACACATGTAGAAGTCCCTTTGCTGAAGCTTATGCTAGTTGGTTGAGGAAAGCAAAATTCAAAGAAGAATTGAGAGAAGTAGAATTTGATTCAGCAGGTATTTATCATTATTATGAGACTGCTCAGCCCGGAACTATTAATTATTTAAAAAATATAGGTATCGATATTAGTAATTTCAAAACAAAAAGAATAGATTTAACATTATTACAAAAGCAAGATCTTATTTTAGGATTCGAACAAAAACATCATATTGATAAATTAAAAAGAAAATTTAAAGATCTCAAAGATCTTGATAGGAAAGTGTTTTTATTATTAGAATTTGCTGGCAATAAAAAAAACCTAGAGATTAAAGATCCCTTCTATTTACCTCAAGAAGAGTATAATAAGATTCTTGAAAGAATTAAAGAGGGCGTATTAAAAACTGTTGAAAAGATTATTGAATATAACAAATCAGAAGAAAAAGTATAAGAAATATTGAAAAAAATCATATATTATCAGTAGATTTTTGTTTAAAATATTCATTTCTATAAATGGTTAAACATGAATAAAATTAAGCAAATTATCTTTGTATGTCTGGGAAATACTGCAAGATCTCCAGTAGCAGAGTATTTAGCTCGTTATTATGCTAAAAAGTTTGATGCTGATCTGGAATTCGACTCTTGTGGTTTTCTTAATGCTTTTAGCTTTATGCAACCAGAATCTCAGAAATATTTAAATGAAAAAGGCATTAATCATTCAGATTTTATACCAAAAATCATAAATCATAGATTATTAGAAAAAAAAGATTTAATTCTTACAATGGAAAAGAAATATTCAAATGATATTAAAAATTCCTATAAAAGCGTTGGAGAAATTAAAAAAAAAACATACACACTAAAGGAATTTAATGGAGAATCTCAAGATATTGACATTATCGATCCTTATTATTTAACTAATGAAAGTTATAGAAATATTCTTAATATTATAGATATTCAAGTTGAAAAAGCTGTGAGAAGAATAATTAAAATAAATGAATCATCGGCTTGAAAAATTTAGAGAAATCACAGTCTTATTATTCTAGCTTCTTTTAAATAAAACTATATATAAATATATCTGGTTTAGTTATATTTTTAATGGATAACCTAACGAAAAATAATTCCATTTTTGAATTTTTATATAATATTTAACCAATACCAACCATTTTTATATTATTGTAATCCCTACTAATAATAGACTTTTGTCTAATGGTGATTTAAGATGCAAAGTTTTGATAAAAGCAGGAACCAAGGTGCAATTAGAATGACACAAAATAATAAATAAAATCAGTCAAATTGCGGTAGGATCGACAATTATTACTTCGGGAGGTAATTTTTTAAAATACATAATACATACAAACGGTCCCAAATCTGGACAAAGAAATGAAGGCAAGAAATTAATGTTAACAACGTGGAAATCATTAAGTTTGGCTAATGATATAGGAAAGATTTCAGTTTTATTCCTTCCCATTTCTATAGAAATGTGAAGAATCACTTCAAAATTATGTGCTGAAGCAATGTTACCAACCATAAAGAAATATTTATTAGAAAAAAATAAAATTTTGAAAAATTTTTCATTCTGTTTGGAAACGGATGTAGATTTTAGAGAATTCGAAAATATTTTGAATAAAATCGCTAATTAATAGATATGAATAATTCTTTTTCATTTTTAATAGCTAGGTTAAAATTAAATTTTAAATAGATCGCAACTAATAATTATTTATTAATATCTTATAAGTCTGAAGACTTATTCTTTGAAATTAGGAGTATATTATAGTGGAAGAATATATTAAAGAAATAAATGAAAGAATACAAAATCCAATTGAAAATATCAATTCAGTTAAAGGATTTGAAATTATGTCTGAATCTTTAGTCTATAAAGTATATGATGTTTTTGGGCGTAATAGTTTACTTTCCATTTTATATCAAATAGGTGTTTTTCCTGGGACTAAGATTGCAGAGAGATTAAAAAGGGAATATGCTAAAGAAGAATTTGAGATAATGGAAGCTTTAGTTATTCTAGTCGAGGAATTAAAAGAATTCTATTCAATTCAGATAAGAGACATTCAACAATATAATGATAGAGTTAGGATAATTATTGAAAATCACTGTTTTTTACGTATACCAATCAGCCATCGTGAAAAATTAAATTATGGAAAAACTTTTTGTAGAACTAATAAGGGATATTTTGAAACAGCATTTCAGAAATTATTAGGAAATAAAATTAAAAAAATAGAGATTAATTTTATTGAAAATGATGTTGAGAAAGATGTATGTGTTGAAGAGCTAATTTTTTACAAATAAAATAATTTATTTTCTCAATGGCTTTGAAAAAAAAATATAATTGATGTTAAATTTAACATAACAAAATTCTATTTTAAAGTTAATTTTAAGAGGTTGAAATGAAAAAAATGGCTGATATTAAAAATATTTTAGCTTTAGGTGTAGGCCTCATGGGTGAAGGAATTGCTCAAGTTGCCTTAATGGCTGGCTACAATGTCACATTAGTCGATATCAATGATAATCTAGTTAATAAAGCTTATTCTGGTATACAAGCAGGTATTAAAAAGTCAGAGGAGAAAGGTCAATTAGCTGAAGGTATTACTGCTGCAGATTTAATGACAAGATGCAAAAAATCCACTAATTTAGCCTCTGCAGTAAAAGATATTGATATTGTCATTGAGGCAGTTATCGAAAAAATGGATGTTAAAAAACAAGTTTGTAAAACTGTTATGGATAACGGCCCATCACATGTAATCTTTGCATCAAACACTTCTACCATGAGTATTACAGAAATTGGAAAAGATTGTGGAGCACCAGATAGAGTTTGTGGAATGCATTTTTTCAATCCTGTACCGTTAATGAGATGTATTGAGATTATCAAGGGAGCAGATACTTCAAACGAAACTTTTAATATTGCGATGGATCTTGCCGGTAAATTACCTTGTTTAAGGGGTCAAAGATATATTGCTCCAGTACTAAAAGATCGACCAGGATTTATTGTGAATCGAATGAATGCTCCGGTTATTATCTATCTCCATTGGGCTTTTGATGAAGCAGACAAACGAGGTATCCCATGGGAATGTTTAGATGCTGATGCAGGGGGTAAAATGCCCATGCCACCTTGTGTTTTGACAGACTTTACTGGTATTGATACAAACTTTCATATTATGAATTATTATAAAGAAACTCTTTCTCCTGATTTTGAACCTGGAAAAGTTATAAAAAAATTATATGAAAAAGGGGATTTAGGTCCAAAAACTGGAAAGGGATTTTACGATTGGAGCCAAGGAAGAGATGCAATAATGCAAAAGATTAAAAATGCTGAACCAGCTGGTATATTTGATTTAAATACAGTCTTTGCAATCATGTTAAATGAAGGGTGCCGTATTTTAGATGAAGGCATTGCAAGTGGCTTCAAAGTTATTGATGATGCAAACATGGCAGGAATGAATGCACCAGGTCCTTTTGGCGCTGGAAAAAAGAATTATGAACAATGGGCTAAGGTTTTAAACGATTTAGCAGATAAAACAGGCAAAGAATACTTCCGACCTATTGATTTGATGAAATCTGGCGAATTTTCTAAAATGAGGAAATAATTAAGCAAATATACCCTTTTTTTTCTTTATTCTTTTATATTTGATTTTTTAATTAATAGGACATTGGATTGAATTTAAAAATTTTTAATTTTAAAGAAATATAATACTTATTATCATTAAATCTTGATATTAATGAATTTTAGAAATTATTTAAAAGAGGTTAGATTAAATGTCAGAAAAAAAATTTGAGCATGTTTTAGTAGAAAAGAATGAAGAAGGCAATTACGCTGTAATATCCATTAATAGACCAGATAAATTAAATGCACTTACAACTCAAACATTAAGAGAAATTTACGAAGCGATGGAGCAATTTGAACTTGAGAGTAGTGTTAGATGTATAGTTCTTCGAGGAACAAAAAATGTGACTAAGAAACCTGCGTTCTCCGCAGGTGCAGATTTATCCGCTCCTATGGGAAAAGGATTAAAATTTAATATTCCTGTTCATTGGACGATATCTATGCAACAAAAACATAGATATTATACTTTAATTGAACAATTTCCAAAACCAGTAATTGGGGCAGTAGATGGTTTTGCTTTTGGAGGAGGTTGCGAATTAACTCTCGTCTGTGATATATTAATTGCTACTAAAAGATCATTTTTTGGATTTCCTGAAATAGGTAGGGGAATTTTGCCTGGAAATGGTGGTACTCAAAGAATGGCAAGACGTATAGGGTTGAATCGAGCATTAAATATGATTTTTTTTGGAGAACGTGTGCCAGCAGAAAAAATGCATGAATGGGGTCATGTAAGTTATCTATGTGATGATGGAGAAGAATTTGAAAACCTTATCCATGAAAAAGCATCATGGTTAGGACATGGACCTACAACAAGTTTATTAGTAATAAAGAAAGCAGTAAAATTTGGAACCCAAGTACCTATAGAAATAGGGAACCAATTTGAAATGCTAGGTTTTGGAGTTAATAGTGGATCTAAAGATGTTAATGAAGGGATTCAAGCCTTTTTACAAAAGAGAGAACCAAAATTCACAGGGGGAATATAAACAATATTATACCTTATTTTCTATTATTTTTTCATATTTTTTTTTAAAATATTTATAAATATTCTTTTCATTATTAAGAGATAATAACTATGGATATTACTCAATGATAAGAAATTTAGAAGATATTGAAGAAATTAATGAAAAAAACCTCTTTCTTAGGAAAATTTCGAGAGATGATGTAGATTTTATATTTAAAAGCCTAAATAATAAGGATTTGATAACCTATTTATCATTAGGCCCATTAAAGAGCTATAGACAGTCAAAAAAATTAATTGACAGTTATTTAAAATATTGGGATAACAAACTTCAATTTAATTATATCATCGAGTTTCATGATAAAAATAAACTAAAAATTGGTTCTATTAGTATTTGGAATATTAGTTGGCAACACCGTAGAGCTCAGATTGGTATTTGGCTAATTCCTTTATTTTGGAGTAAAGGTTTAGGAGAAAAATCAATAAATTTGATTAAAATTATTGCATTTAATCATCTAAAGATAAACCGTCTAGAAGTTTACATTGTTGTTGAGAATATAAGATCAATTTTTCTTTTTAAAAAATGTAAATTTAAAGAAGAGGGGATATTAAAACAATATTTGAATATCAATGGAACCTATCATGATGCTGTAATTTTAAGATGCTTAAAGAAGGAGACAAATTAAAAAAAATAGATTATTAAAAAGTAAGAAATTTAATCTAATGAATCTTTAACTAATTTATCTAATTCTTTTTTTTTTTCTAAAGCTTTATCAATTAATTCTTCAGAATCTAGTTCTTGGGATAATTTTCTAGATTTTAGCTTATCGGGACTTGATCCTTGCTCTGAGGGTGAGAATTTAGGAGGACTCCGTCTTAGCCTTAAGTCACTGGTTGATTTCCCTAAATTTTGATTATAAGCTGATTTGAAGGCAACATCTCTCCCCATAATGGGTACTTTAGGAGTCGATTTACTTTTCAGGGTCTTTCTGTATTTTCGAACTTTTCTTACTGGTATTGGAAATTTTAAGAAAGCTTGATAAGCATAGAGATATATTGCTAAAGAAGTTATTAAGATAATTGAAATTACAAATAAAAATGGAAATAAGATATTTTCTCCTTCACTCTCACTAACCGCAACTACGATAAATTCATAATCTTCTACAAAATATTTATCACCAATAAAAGCCGATATTTCTATGGAATAAGTACCTTGAGGGAAATTTTGAATAGTAACTATATATATACCATTATTTTCAAGATCCTCAAGAATTCCAACTCCTAGATCCCAAGAATACGTAACAATTGCACCTCTAATAAATCCCCCAAAATCTGTATTATTCAATTTTATCTGTAACTTAGCATCAGCTCCAGGTTTAATATTTATCGTATTAGATCCCAATACTGGCTCAATTCTTACATTAATTTTCTTAATCAAGACTGTAATATCTACAATTTTTGTTTGAAATGTTTCTGCTTGAACTTTAACGGTCAAGAAGTTAGCTCCAATTTTTAAACTTTTATTTGTATCGATAAGGATTGAATATTGCTCAAAGGTAGAACTTTCATTTATATATGATGTGAATGTTTCAGATGTTAACAGTACATTTGCTCCTGAAATATGGGTTCCAATCAAATCAGTATATTTTACCGTTATATTTAGAATTTCAGTTACAGTTAGCTCAATATAGGGATCTTGAGTCTTATTTTGAGTATTTAACATGATTTGTAAATCTTTAGTACTAAATTTCCTTATTGTTATTATTGCGTTTATTACCTTTGTTTCATGGTCTTCTGCTTGGGCTGTAATTGTTAGAAAATTAACTCCAGCATCAGATATATCTGTATTTATAATAGCTGTATATTGTTTTCGAATTTGATCTTCTATCAAATCCTTTGTGAAGTTTCCCGATACACGCACTGTTGCATTAGGTATATGCATTCCAGTTTTATTAAGATATTTTACGGTTATATTCAGAGAATCGCCTATAAAAATATCAAAATTTGGATCATCAGTCTTATTTATAGTATTAAAAAACAAATGGACATCTGTTTCTTTATCTGGAAAGATTATTGTATATGAAATGTTAAGAATAACATCATCAATTGAAATTGTAAAGTTTTTATCCAAACTGAATTCGTCCGCAAGAAAAACTTCAATTGAAAGATTTACATCATCTATAATTAAAGAGCTAACATCAAACCCTCCAACCTTACCTTCTTGGAATGATGTTATTGCAGTGCTTAACTTAACGGTTTCTGGATGCTGATTTTCATTAATTAAAATCCTAATTTCAGAATTTGGAGAAGAACCAGTCCAATTTTGGTCAATTTTATATTTAAAGTTAAGTAATGCCTCATCCACAATTACAGTGTCATTACTTATATCACTAATTTTATCTGCATTCTGATTCCACGATACAGATGTAAATTGATCAACCTTTTGTTCGTATGTAAATGTTAAATTAAAAGAACGAATTACTAAAGAATTCCATCTATCTATATCAACTCCCCATTCATTATCTTCACAGTAAATATCTATTCCAAGTGTTATTGTAAAATTAATTCCATTATTACTTAATACTGAGGTTAAGGCATCAATTAATACACTTTCGGGAACTGTATCCATAGAGGAATCTGGAAAACTACTAATTGTTGGGGAATCTTGCCCCAGATTTCCTGCTCCTGTATTATTAGTAGCTATTGGAATTGCAGGAAAACTTTCTTCTACATCAGATAATAAGACATAGAAATCTGCAAAATCACCAGAAGAATAATCATCTAGATCTGCATCTCCTTCTCTATCTATACCACCACCATCATGGTCTAAAGCCTGAACTGATGCGTTAAATATTACCTCAATTGATGCAGATGTAATGATATAATCTGACATGTTAACAGGCATAGTAATAATTCTTTTCCAGTTTACGCTTGGTCTGTTTCTTGTTTGATTGATATCTTCATGCCATACGTGAGAAACATAACAACCAGAAGAATTAATTAAATAAGTATCTGGTAAAATTGGTAAATCTGGATTTTTAAAAGTATTCCAATCTATAGCATTAAGAGGGTTATCAATTTTCGTAATACCTGAATCACCAATAATAATATAATTGACTTGCCCCGTATCGGTTAATGCTCTCACATCAGAATTATCTCCCAGCTCTCCATAAGACGGAAACCAAGTTGGTTCTATTGGGTCATCAAAAGATGTATTATTAAGCCACTGTTTTGTATACGATGCCTGAGCCGCCATCTGGATATTTTTAAGGTTATCATTTACTAGATAATTCATTGAATTATCTGATAAATTAAATACAGTTTGATTGAGAAGAGGAATGATTATTAAGGAGTAAAAAATGAGGAATATCAAAATAAGAAAAATATAAAAAGTTTTCTTTAATTTTAAAGGCGCATACAAGAATTTTCTTATTCTTATATTAAATCGTTTTCCAGAGATTCTATGTGTTATTGATTTATTTTTATTAACATTATTTTTGCTAGAGAAATTTGAATTCAGATTTTTAGGTTCTGTATTTAAATCGGCTTGAGACTTCTCAATTGCCTTTTTATTAG
>Ga0209427_10005486_pt1 | contig 14562 bp, 8 predicted proteins | sample DeeMarSWOR136_30_FD_187465 | JGI IMG/M metagenome (GOLD analysis project Ga0209427, IMG submission 187465) | Marine sediment microbial communities from White Oak River estuary, North Carolina - WOR-1-36_30 (SPAdes) (version 2) | ecosystem: Environmental > Aquatic > Marine > Intertidal zone >... | reverse complement strand
CTATAATTACAGAGAGTTAGGAGATGTCCCGATATATCGGGACATGACATACATCCAATCCGAAAACCACTCTGCTTTTAGTATAACTAAATTCAAAATCCATATTAAAGCCCATGTCTCAACCCCTCCATAACTCCCTTTACCCATTCCTGACTGATAATTTCGTCATTTTTAACTTTTACAATCCCGAAACGGCTCTGCCAGGGAATTTCTAATTTTTCATCAACATACGGCTTTTGTTGCGGAGTTAAGTTTAAATATGAGGTTAAAATATAGTGAGTAACATCTTTGAAATGAACTTTTAAAACGACTGCCCAATCACGATCTTCAGAAACATGTATTTTTTCGACTTTTACAATTTGATGTTCACCTGAATTCGGTTCATACACGCCAATAAATTCACTACGGAGATTCTCACCTTTTCTTCGGTTGAGAATAGAATATTTTTGCCTGCCTTTCATGCTTTTCAACCGCTCACCTGGAGTCATTGCTTTGTGGATTTCGCAATCAGGGAGGCCGGTAAAATGGCAGTAAAGCGAAGCACCATCACTCCATTTCCATTCTGCGTTCCATGATGCTGAGGTTTTACCCATTTCAATATTTTGCAATTGATAATACGCAGAATCATTTCCTGCTAATTCAGGCACAGCAGTGAGATTCAAATTTTCGATCTCCAATACATCTCCCTCTCCATGCAATGCCCAATCATGTATCGAACCACCAGCGCCACGAAAAATATCAACCGCATAAATTGTCCCGTTTTCGCCATCGATCAATGCAATCTGGCGGAAATAGGGTTCGCAGGTAAAGCGGTAAGCTTCCCACGCTTCGGCTTCGCAGGCGGAAAACATGTCGCCATGATGAATCCAATTTGCCACACTGTATGGCGCATATTGGTTATTTGTGTCAACTGTTAAGGTATTATGCGATAGGGTCTTGATGTACCAGTTCATTCTCAACGGCGAGCTAAAAGATGGATAACCAAAGTCGGAGAGCATTTCCCTGCCATTGGCAAATAAAATGGTGCTCAGTGCATCATAATGAGTATGCGGACTGGTATATTTATGATGGTGCAATGTGAAAACAACCTGCTCTTTTCCAGTTCCCCTTCGTAACATGGACAAACCCATCCCTGTGAAATAACGGCTTTTCTCGGATATTCTAACTTCTGATTCGATTAATTTCATTTTCTGATCAATATTTGGATCTCGATTAAATAGCGCATAGAGTTCCCCTGATTCCAACAGTTTGCCTTCATACGCCTGATTGGCTTTCTCCAGCCACTGCAAATCACCTGTCCAATTATAGATTGCTTCCAGCGGTACGGGGTTCGGCTTCCCCCCCATCTGTCCATCATTGATTGGTGGCAGGGTGCCATCTGGAAAACGCATGTCCAGGAGAACCGAAAAAATATTACCTAATTTTTTAATCTCTTTTAAATCGAGTTTATCAAAGCGATCTTTACCTTGGTAATCTGGCGGATCAGAATACCCTTCTAAAATTTCGACAATTTCTTGAAGCGGCTGAGCTGCCATGTTATGATAGCCAGGCGCTCGTTCGTGCCAGGTGCCATCCTCGTAAAATAGCTTATCAATAAAAGCATGAAATCCCTCCTCAGGATCCAATACCCATTTTATAGCATCGTGATCTTCAAGTGTTCTGCCGAGCATGGCGACACCAGCGTATCGAAATGCGATATCATTGGAGATGCCCTGGGTCGGCTTTACTGCCGTCAAAAAATCAAGCCCGACTCGAAAAAGATTGGTCTCGATAAAAGCTTTCTCTTCTTCGATGATCTCATCACTATGATAGATGGCATCATACGTTTCAGCGCAATTCTGAAGGGTGTAAGCATCTGTATAGTGCCACATTCTGAGCTTGCCGGCCCAGCCGAATGGATAGGATTCAAACCTAAAATTGTCATGAATGCCAAAGCCGGGATACACCTCCGCCAGCCTTCTGAGTAAAACGATAGCCTTTTTTGCGTACTTGCTTTCTCCAGTAATCGCATAAGCGATTCCCAAATTTTCTATCCATTGATATGCGAGGCGCTCCTTGTGAAAATAAATTAATTCTCGGATCGAAAATACTTTTCCTGTGGAGTCTCGATAGATTGGGTGAGGATGAATATTTCCCTGGGGATCGATCACATTGAATGAATCGTTCTCTGGAAAGTGCTCCAGTGAAGTGATGCCATTGCAATAGTTACACTGCAGTTGATCTGGTTTATCTTTTGACCACTGCCAGACATAATCCAACCAGTAATGTCCGCAATAGGGACAATCACATTCGCTCATCGGGGTATATTCGGAAAACCAGTTCCTGAGTTCATCATCAGATTTTGAGGCTGCTTCAGCGGCTGATTTGCGTATTTCGTCAAATAAATTCTTTGCCCATTCATATTTTTGAATGTTGGCTTTGGCAGTTTGAATTCTTTCCTGGGTATAATAGAAAGGATGAGGATGTTGTTGAAAAGTTTGAGAGAAAAGAAGGGTTGCAATAAAAAAGCAGAGAAACAATAAAAATAAAAAAGTTCGGTTAATCATCAGTTATCCTTTAACTTAAAATGGATTATCAGAAATTTTTAGCATAATTATTGCTGGTTTTCTTTTCTCATCTCAACAGCATCATTTTATGAGCGACTGAAAAGTCCTGAGATTCAAGCTGGTAGATATATGTTCCACTGCTCACCTGTTTATTAAAGTTATCCCTTCCATCCCATATCTGTTCGTAATTTCCAGCCGATTTTTCTTCTTTGATTAACGTCCTGACTTCCTGCCCCCTTATATTGATGATTTTCAAAATAACAAAGCAGTTGTGTGAAATTTTAAACCGTATTTTCGTTTGAGAATTAAACGGATTCGGATAGTTTTGGAAGAGTCCAAATGTTATTAGTAGTTTAGCTCGATTCGCATTTTGATCTACTGATGTTACCACCTCGCCTGTTAAGGCATCTATTCTTATCGTTATCGAAGAATCGGTGTCAATAAATTGAATTTCCCAATAAGTGTAAAATGGAGGGTATACAATTTTATAGAGAAGAGCTGTTATCTTACTTTCAGGGTATAAGGTTCTAAAATTAACTCCTCCATTTAACTCAGCCAGTTTGAGGGCTGAATCACTATCAATCCAGTTCGAATCGACCGGCGCTATCCCAAATCTCATATCTCTCGAGCTGTCATAGATAACCGAAGTGTTTTCTGTGTGAAAATAATACTCTTTCCTGTTAGCAATAGAGGAATACAAATAATTCCATGAAACAGCTTTCCCTGCCGTATCCACATCAGTGCTGTTTACTAATAACAATTTAGCATCACTGGCAATCGTCAATGCAAGAGAATCTGCAAAATTTAGTAAATAGCGAGCTGTTATGCTTGAATTTGCCCTTAGTATCGAAGAACAATGAAGGATAATAACGAAGGCTATTGTGATTGAAAATATATCATTTCTGAATTTCATGGCATCTCTCCTTCATCTTTTTTTGTTAAACTTCTGCAAGATCATGATTTTAATGTCAGTTCGCATGGAATACGCAAAGACGGATGGAGTGAGAAATCTTTATGTCTATTAACATCTATTCGTTAACCAGGTGTCTCTCCATCGACTGGCAGATCGAAATGACTATCTATCTAATGAAATTTAATCCATTATTTGCAATACTAAATTAATTTGACTGCAGAACTGCTTTATTTCGTCAATAATTTCCTCCGGCGGCAATGAAAGGTCGTAATAGTTATTTCCCCAACAACGCTTCAGCCAACCCTGTCCTATCCATGTGATAATCTCACCTTCTGGAAATTTATCAAGAACCATTTTTAGTGTGTCTTCTCCAGTTACGATGATTTCATTTGTTTTAACCTCATCATAAGATTTCAATCGATCTGTGCCAATCAAAATTGAATAATTCCAATCATCACCATTTTTCCAGCTATACAATTCCCAGCCTTTCATGGAATGAGTAAATGTTAAAGTATTCAGATCAATTGACTTTGCTGGCTCATGAGTTTGTGTGCTGTCATTTGAACAACCTGAAAGAATTGGTAAAATACAAAATAGCAGGATCAACGTTTTTTTTAACATCATTTTTATTTCTCCCCATATCTCTCCATGAAAGTCGGATTATTACCAGCAAGCTTAAAGAAGATATCCAACGGAACAAGCTCGAATTCAGGGCCCAGTTTAGCGAGAATTCGTTTAACTCGTTCGATATGACCGAACTCACGAATATGTAGTAAACAGAAATAAGGGCGTTTAGCATTAAGATTTGCCAATTCCTCAAGGTCTGCAGCAGCTTCATCCTCGTCCCTTGTTTCTGAAAGATAATAATCGTAAGAAATAAAAGGTCTGCCATTTCTTACCGTAAACGTATGCGCTGGTCGATAGCCATTGGCAAAACCGATAGCACCTGGCATCCTTTCATAATAGACATCGATGATCTCTTTGGGCACATCATCGTCGATGCCATCGGTCTCCCAATAATTGGTATGTTCCATCAGTTCGAAGGCATTCAAATCCAAAGTCTGCATTAATTGATAAGCTTTATCCACCACCTGGGGAAGGTATTCCATTGGAATAGATTTGGGGTACATGTAGCCAGGACCAGAGAGCGAGCCGATAAAATAATCATTCGGAGTTGACTCATCGTAAAAGAATTGCAGCATGGCTGGCGCCAGCCATACCCAGTTCATGGTGACCTCCCATGCGTAAGGGATATCTCCCCGCCCAGGCTCTGTCCAAGCGCCGAGACCGAGACAGTCAGTTTGAATGCATGACAGATAAACTTTATTTTCCGGGACATATGTTTTGTCAGGTTCGATATGGTGATTATTTTTGAATTTATATCCAGGAGTCAATCCAATCTGGGTGTTAAAACTCATATTTGGAAGGGTGTGAAGTCCCTCAACTCGCAGTGCATAACTCGATGCAAGCTTAACATGCTGTGCCTCTTTGTCCTTTTTATATGAATGCCAGCCCATCACCAGGGACAATGGTTTCATTTCCCGAAAAAGTCTTTTTGCAAAATAATATTCCAGCGTATCAGTCGGATTTGTCGAAGCATCTGTAAAAAATGATTTTTTGTAAATGCCAAAATCTGCCACGCCGGGTTTCATCATTTTTCCCCATTCTCCGCCCATGTAAACAAGGTAGTCTCTGTTGCATTTATCCCAATACTCGTCATACGCCCAGGTATAAATTTCGTAATCAGTCTTGCCGGAAAATTTTCCACGAAAGTCTTCTTTCATTTTCAGACCGTGCTTTTCAACCATTGGAATAAGTTCTTCTGAAACAATGATTGACTCATATAAACCAGCCGCCGTGAAAGCTACAATAAGGGAGGTTCGTACCGATTTATCCCAAACGATGTATCCTTTCGCATATTGGCTCAGTTCGGCTACTGCTGCTTCAGCATTTTCTAAGTATTTGAATTCCATTTCTCGAGTGTTTTTATAATAATTTAGCAGCGGTTCGGAAAATTTAAAATCCCAATTTTTTGGATAAAGAAAATATAAGCGAGGTTTCTCTAAATTGGCGATACCCTGCAAACTGATCAGAAGCGCATGCACTGGCAAATCACCCTCGATTTCCCAATTTTCAGAAAGATTCATGACGTACATTTGATCGGCAGAATGGGCAAAACCTAAGTTTATCAAAACCATCCACAGCAACATATATTTGAATTTATTCATCTTATTCCCTTTCTTGATTTGAAGATTGTATTATATTTATTCAGATTTATTTCCTTCAACTCGATCAAATACTAATGTAATCGGTGTCGGTCTCGATGATCGCTTTTCGATGACCGTCAAAACATCTCCCCCTCTATCCAGATTATAGGTGTACGTTGTCTGAATTTGTGTATCCCCCTGAGAAGTTTCAACAGTCAGTTCTTTTTGAACTTGTAGCGACCTGTCCTGTTTTTCCCAGTTGCCTGATACTGTTTTGTTTGTACCTACTTTTGCCAGCACGCCCATATACCAGTTTTCATACCAGTATTGCGATGTAACAGGAATCGCAACCGGTTCTCCGTCTGGTAAAAAATTTACAGAATCAACCATCACAACTTTATTCCTTTCCAGCCAATTAGTAACAATTGAGATTCCTGCCTCGCCTTCATCGCGGATAATCAATTGCGGTTGGCGATAGCGCCACGTAGCGAGATCCGTACTTTTTTCTTTGTTGAATTTCCAGGCTCCATAAATGGTCTTGCTGTAATCTGTGTAACCAGTGATAACAAAGGCTGCCAGCAAAATAGTAAGCAAAAAATATTGGATGGCTCTCATTTCACTCCTCTCACTTTGTAAAAATTAACTGATTTAATAATTATGAATATGACCAGATCCTTTCAGATCAAAAAGTTTATTCAAATGTCATTCCTGCGGATACAACCGAAGGAAGTGCCTGTGGTAAAGGAATCTCATTATTCAAAAATATTCAGGAGATGCCTGTATTCACAGGCATGACAGGGATATTAATCCTAAAATTAATTTCCGATAGGAATGCTTTTCGTTAAATTTCAAACTCCTTAATTTTCACCTTGCGCAAATCCATTTCTCCTAGTCCGTGCTCATAAGCTTTTTTTAGAACATAAATATCTTCAGGATTGTAGCCAAATAATGTGGCACAATAAGTATCGATAGCAACCCGATCAGTGCCGGCAATAACTTTCAGAGGCTTAAGTAATCTGCCTGGACCATTAGGTCCATTGGTCGTAACAAATTCAGTGGCATCGACGATACATAAATCAGGTTCAATAATCGTATTTAAATCGGCGATGCACTGATCCAGATGTTCGATATCGTCCCTATTCGATGTCCAGGTCCTAGGGTGAAAAGTTCTGTCAGATTCGGGGGAATTGATGCCCATCAAATTTTTCATCACGCCAGAAAAGTTGTTGCCAGAATGTTCTTTAGTAATGTTCATATTGATGAATACATCATAATTATAAAAGCTTTTGATGATACGGGCTTCTTTCAACGCCACACCCTGGGGTACCAACACGGGTTTGAAGAGCGATTCATCCCTGTGATTTGTAATTTCCAGCTTCACACCTTCTGAATCAAGAACTTTTTTCATCCCGGTGTTTCTCCAGTGTCGTTCTGAAAGCCATCCGATACAGGCAATTTCTTTGGCGCCGGCATTTTTGCACATCTGGATGGCAGCACGAACAATCTCAGGTTTTGTAAATGTGCCGGGATTATTGCTCTGGGGATTGGGCAACAGTGCCACTTTAGAATTCTTCGGAACGAATTTTTCCATGCCCCCCAATAACTCGACAGCCTTTTTTGTGTTCTCAAAATAGTTTTGTCCTTTTACCACAGCCAAATCAATGGCTTCATTGTCAAAAGTTATATTGGGGATTAGCGTACGACCAAAAACAGAACTTACACCAACTGCAGTGCTTTTCTTTATAAAAGATCGACGGGTGATTTTTTTAGACATGACATGTTCCTTATTATATTGATCATTTTAATATATCAAAATATTTTAAAAATTTCAACATAAGTTTTTCGATGTTTTGGAAAATGTGCTGAGTTATTTCTATTGATTGTTATTTTTGAAAATTATTGTTTCACTGTTCCTTTTTATGATGATGAACTCTCGAAAAATAATATTGTAGATGACAAGCTTTTAAAGTAAGAGTAGCGATTAAGCTGAAAAACCAAAGTAACCTTCCATTTCAATTAATCTATTGCTCCACTACTTTAAAACTCATTGGATAGTTTAGTCCCAGCTCGTTAGGGTTGGGTAATTACCAAATTCCCCAGTTGCCCAATCACTCAGTTACCAATTTACCTAATTTTCCCAATTCCCCAACACAGTCGGATGAATTCAAAAATACTCCCCAAATAATGCAATATCAAATGCAATCGTAGAAAAATTGGTGTTCTAGTTATTCCTGAGAAATTTGAAAAAATTAGTCTTATATCAATTTTTACTTGACAAAGTAAGAATAAATTTGTATTATATGCTATGTTTTTGGTTCTATTGAAATTCAGTAATTAAGTAGTTTTAAAATTGATTTTATTATTACTGATGAAACATTGTCGAATGATTATGTAAGAAAAAAAGCGCCTTCCTCCTGTTGATTCTTTTTCTGATGTGCTTCCCCTGGCGCATTTATAAGGAGTTTCATGTTATTTTTTTTTAGAACATAAGTTACTTAAAAAATGACGAAAAGGCTTTCCTTAGATATTGATACACTATTCTTCTTTATCGCATTTCTGTATAATCAGATACGCCGTATAAATACATACTTTTTTATTGCTATCATGCTTGGTATAATGCGTTCTCGGCAGTTTTCGACTTAAATTTAGAAGCTAACCAGAAGTAGTAAAAAGAATATAAGCTAATTAAGATTAATAAAAAAGAAAATAAAAATTAGTAAAAATTTCTCAACTACTCATTTCATCGTTTTTGAAAAACTAAAATATTTGAGAGAATGGAGGTGATGTTAGTCAAGAAAACATTATCTGTTCTGTAAATTCACCTTGCAAGTTTAACCCTTTTAACCAATTTAAGGAGGTGATAACGAACAGAATCGAATTTTAAGTCATGTCCTCAATTCATAACAAACAGAAGTCGATTTGAGTGTTTCAAAATAGTGAAAAAAATATAAACCAACCCAATCTTTATAAAACATTTTAACAGGAGGGCTCATTAATGATTAGCACAAAATATCTGATCAAATCAGAGAAATTAGTTTCAATTGGGGTGGTATTTCTATTTTTCATTGCGACGGTGGGAACGACCTTTGCCCAACAAAATTTTGGTGTTATCAAGGGCACGGTTGTTGAAGAAGGGACAGATAAACCACTTGTTGGCACCAATGTTTTTATTGGTAGCACTAATTTAGGCACCACAACTGATAGGGACGGCTATTTTAGAATTGGACGTGTTCCTGCGGGAACGTATACGCTTCAGGCAAGTTTTATGGGGTACAAAACTCAACGAAAAGAAATCACCGTTATTGCTAACCAGGAAGCGGTCGCAGATTTTGTACTAAAGGTTGATGTGCTCCGCCTTAATGAAGTCGTGGTTACGGGTATGGGGGGCACCCAGATCAAAGAAAAATTAGGTGTTAAAATTGCAGACGTAAAAGCGAGTGACCTTATTGATAGCGATGAAAATAATATTGTCGCTGCCATGTCAGGCAAGATCGCTAATGTAGAGATAACTACGTTTAGTGGCGAACCGGGAGCAACTAAGTTTATTAGAATTCGCGGGCAAAATACCATATCAGGAAATACCGAACCATTATTCGTAGTGGATGGTATTCCTGTTGATAACTCTACTCGAGGAATAACAACAGGAGGTACGGCTCAAGCTAACCGATTATCTGATTTAAATCCGGAAGATATTGCTTCTATGGATGTTCTTAAAGGAGCGGCAGCGGCGGCAATTTATGGTTCGCGTGCTGCAAACGGTGTTGTATTAATTACAACAAAAAGTGGAAAACCTGGAAGAACAAATATCTCTTACAAAACATCATATTCATGGGATAAAGTCAATCGAAGTGTACCGTTACAAGCCGAATACGGACAGGGTAATAATGGTGCGTATCAGAAGAACTATACGTACACCTGGGGTCCCAAACTTGAACCTGGCACACCCACCTATGACCACGGTATGGAAATGTGGGATCAAATCGGGCATATAGCGGACAACAATCTCACAATATCAGGTGGAAATGATTTAACAACATATTATGCATCTCTTGGCTTTATAAACCAGGATGGACCTTATGTTGGCAATTCGGATAAATATAAAAAGTATTCATTCCGAATAAAAGGATCGCACGTGGCAAGTAAAAAATTGAGGTTCACCGGAAATCTTGCTTTTGCCAAAGTAAAATCTGATTATTTAATGAGTCGATCCAATGTTGCTGGTGTACCATTGGGAGCACTTCGTACGCCACCGGATTTTAATAACTGGCCCTATTTAGATCCGGAAACAGGTTTGCACCGATCATATCGTTACAGCGAACCAACCGTATTAAGAAGAACACGTAGTTATGACAACCCGTTTTTTTCTGCGTACGAAAAAGTAAATGAAAGCAAAGTCGGCAGAGTGTTTGGTAATTTTACAGTACAATATGATCTATTAGATTGGATTAATGTAAATTACACACTTGGTTCCGATTATTCAGATGACGACAGGATTCAGGTAAACCCGGTGAGTAGTACTGCCAATAGCGGTGATGGCAGCATGATTCGTGATAATTATATCTATCACGAAGTTGATAACAATCTTGTTGCAACCTTCGAACTTGAGAAATATTTATCCAAGGTTAGCGAGAACTTATCCGGTAATTTTATGGCTGGCTACAATTTTAATCATCGAGAATATAAACATTTAGAAACGACTGGCGATATTTTTATTACGCCGGGTTATAATCAATTGGATAATATGGTCACAATAACTGCTGATGAATACGAATCCCTGATTCATACGGAGTCCTTTTTCGGACAGGCAACCTTTGATCTGTTTAACCAATTGTATATCACTGGCGCAATACGTAATGATGGATCTTCTACGTTTGGCGCTAATGAAAGACGCCACTGGTTTCCAAAATTCAGTGCAGCGTGGGAATTTACAAAATTTGGCAAAATGCCTGTAATGCCATATTTTAATTATGGTAAATTGAGGTTTGCTTATGGTGAAGCCGGAGCCCAACCAGGTGTCTATTCAACCACAACTGGTTATATTTCAGGAACCAGGGGGGGATTCTGGGCAGGAGATCTTAATGCAGGATCTTATGATGGTGTTGGGGGATTTTTCTCCAGTACTACTGCCCCGGCATTGGATTTACGACCTGAAAGAACAAAAGAGTATGAAATCGGCGCCAGCCTCGGTTTTTGGGATTCCCGTATTGGTTTTGATTTGACATATTATAAATCACGATCTGAAGACGTACTTTTCAGCATCGGAATTCCACCATCAACTGGATATACAGAACGTACAGCTAATGGTGCCATAATTGAAAATAAAGGCTGGGAGATCGAATTTGATATTAACCCGGTTAAATCAAAAACATTTTCCTGGGACCTCGGATTGGTTTGGGCAACCAACAAAAATATGTGTATCGATATGATGGGCGCTGATATGATCACCTATTTAAACTGGTCCATGTTGGCAAGTGTGGCTGCTGAAGGATATCCGCTGGGTCAATTTTACGGCAGGGATTTTATCCGTTTTGGCAGAGACATTAGTTATACGCTTAACGATGGTACAACTATCAACATTGATGAAGCATATCCAGATGCTGCCCCCGGAACAATATTTATCAATGAAGCCGGCTATCCTGAAGCTGATGCCGAATTTCGATTTTTAAAAGATCCGAATCCTGATTGGACCGCTGGTATCCGCAATGAATTTACTTTTTTAGGCAAGTTTACATTATCGACCTTTATTGATATTAAACAGGGTAATTATGTCTGGAACGGTACAAAACAGCAGTTGTATAATTTTGGAACGCATGAGGACACAAAAAACCGAGGCACTACAACGGTATTTGAAGGGGAGGGTCCTGGCGCTGGTAAAGAGGTTGCATTGGACCAGGGCTGGTATCGAGGTGCGGGATATCTTGTTACTACACCATTTATTGAAGACGGAAGTTACGTGAGACTGCGTGAGATTGCGCTTTCGTATAATCTCAAACATAAGTTTGTCAGCTATCTTGGTCTCAGTGATATTGATATCCGTTTAAGTGGTAGAAATCTGCACCTGTGGACTGATTATTCCGGTATCGATCCTGAAACAAACCTGGATGCTTCAAACGGACGCGGCATGGATTATTTTAATATGCCAAATACCAGATCTTATGTATTAACCCTGCGTTTTAATTATTAATTGAGGAGGAAACTAATAATGAAAAAAACATTTATATTGTTAATATTCCTCTCATTTGTTGTTATGTGGACCAGTTGTGAAAAAAATCTTACCGGTGGCAAACTCGACCATAATCCCAATATGGCAACTGAAGTACCAATGGAGAGCTTGCTTTCTGCAATTGAAGTAAATTCATTCGTTTATAATGAAAACTTTAATGCATGGCTGGTATCAATCTGGATGCAGCAAATGAGTGGAACAGCAAGAACGTTTGAAAATTATGGTCGTTTTGAGGTACAGGAAGATATCTTTGATCCCGAATGGACCCGAGTCTATCGCGGCGCTGGACTGGTTGACATTAAAAAATTGAGAGATGCTGCTGTTGAATCGGGCAATAAAAAAATGGAAGGTGTTGCTAAGATATTGGAAGCATTTCTTATGGGAACGACCTCAAGTTTGTACGGCGATATTCCTTATTCTGAAGCAATTGTCGAAGAAACACCCAAACTTGATAAAATGTCCGATTTATTTAATGCATTGCAAACTTTGCTGGATGGAGCTATTGCGGACCTGATAAGTGGAGAGGGTTATGTCGCCTCAGATGCTGATCATTATTATAGCGGCGATGCAGGTAAATGGATTGCTGTAGCTCATTCCTTAAAAGCGCGTTTCTATCTCGAATGGGCGGAAGTGAATAGTGCTAATTATAACCTTGCGTTAACCGAAGCACAACAGGGTATTGCTTCAAGTGCTGATAATTTTAAAGCAAAACATTCTGAAATTAATGGAGAAGAAAACTGCTGGTATCAATTAGAAGCCGGCGCACGCGCTGGTAATGTGAGCGCTGGTAAGTTTTTGGTTGAACTACTCAAATCCCGCAACGATCCCCGCCTGGAAATCTATTACGATAAAGATTCCGATGGTAATTATACTGGTTCAGATCCCGGAGATGGCAATTCATCTGCTGGCTTTTTAAATCCTGAAACTTATGGATCAAAATCATGGGCTAGCGAATTTATCACCTGGGAAGAAATGCAGTTTATTATCGCAGAATGTCAATATGCTAACGGGGATGAAACAGGAGCTCTTTCAACTCTGGATGGCGTTTTAGCTGGCATTGAGGGAAAATTTAACATTACGCTGACACGTTATTCGGATAAAGGTCTTACAGGCGAACAGGTTCTTGAAACGATCATGATGGAAAAGTATATTGCCATGTTTCTCAACATGGTTGTATGGAGCGACTGGAAGAGAACTAATTACCCGGTTTTTATCACAACATACAGCGATCGACCCGTACCGAGGCGATTCCTCTATTCGTTACAGGAAAGAAATTCGAATCCCAATATTCCTCCGCCATCAGTAGCAGGAATTTATACGCGTAACGAAAATGATCCGAATTAAATAAATTTGGGATGATATTTTGTTTTTCTCTGAACCAATCAGGGAGTATTTTTTAAGGGAGAGGTTTTGCCTCTCCCTTTTTTTAAATTTTGAATTAATAGTCCAGTTCACAATAAAATTTTTGGATAATTTGGAGTAACGGTCAATGCGGAAGTATTTCTTTATAACACTCTTTATTTTATCTCTTTTATTAACAAATTCTTTTGCACAAGAAGAATTCGAAGAATGTACGGTTGGCGTAGCTTCAGGAGAAGCCACTGTTGATGGACGACCGCTATTGTGGAAAAATCGTGATACCAATGTATTAGATAATGAAATCAACTATTTCACCGATGGACGGTTTAATTATTTAGCGCTGGTCAGTGTTGATCAGCCAGACTTTGCATGGGCGGGTGTAAACGAAATGGGATTTTGTATCATGAATTCTGCTTCCAATGATTTGAAGGGTGAATCAGAAAATGGACCTGGCAATGGCACTTTCATGAAAGAAGCCCTAAAAAGCTGTGCATCTGTAAAAGATTTTGAAGAAATGTTGCAACAAACCAACATAGAAGGCAGGACAACCAGTGCTAACTTCGGCGTGATTGATGCCTTTGGTAGCGCTGCTATTTTTGAAACCGGTAATTATTCCTACACCCGATTTGATGCCACAAATCAAAGAACTGCCCCGCAAGGATATATTGTTCGTTCAAATTTTTCTATGACAGGTGGAGGAGATGGTGGTAAAATTCGTTTTGATAGGGGAGAAAAACTCTGGAAAAATGCAGTGGCTAACAATGAGTTGAGTTATCAACATATATTAAGAAATATCTCCCGCGATATAGCCGATGAAAGTGGTAAACAGTATTTCATTCCTTTACAAGAAAAACTGAACGAAAATCCTCCTGGTACCATTAACACGTATGCAACTATTAATCGTGCCTCGACAGCATCTGTGGCAGTATTTCACGGTGTTAAGCAAGGCGAGCATCCTTCTCTGACAACATTTTGGGTAATGCTCGGTGAGCCGATTTTTTCCATTGCTGTGCCATGCTGGATTATTTCTGATGCAGTAGCGCTGGAGCTTGATGGAGACCAATTTAGCCCCTTGTGTACTGCTGTGCTGAAAATTAAGCAGTCCAATTATTTTGATTATGGGATAAAAAAGCGTTACCTAAAGACAAATCATTTGAATGAAATATGGAAAATTATATATCCTGTTGAAGATCAAATTTTCATGCAGACAGATAAAGTTCTTGCTCAATGGCGGAAGAGTTACCCGACAGTAAAGGTTGTGTCTGAATTTCACAAAAAAATGGTCTACCAGGCTATGAGTGCGATTCAACAAGT
>Ga0209427_10005485_pt1 | contig 14566 bp, 13 predicted proteins | sample DeeMarSWOR136_30_FD_187465 | JGI IMG/M metagenome (GOLD analysis project Ga0209427, IMG submission 187465) | Marine sediment microbial communities from White Oak River estuary, North Carolina - WOR-1-36_30 (SPAdes) (version 2) | ecosystem: Environmental > Aquatic > Marine > Intertidal zone >... | reverse complement strand
TCGAACATTCCATACGTGTCACCTACGTTCGCCCCTGCTGCCAAGCCTAAGCTACCAGTGACCTGGGCTGCTTCATCTGAAAGCACGTCGCCGAATAGGTTAGTTGTGACGATAACGTCAAAGGTTTCGGGTTTCTTGATCAGGTGCATGGCTGCAGCATCTATATGAACGTCATCAGTTGCCACCTCAGGGTGCTTAAGCGATATCTCTTTCACAGCTTCGTTGAATATTCCGTCCGTTATCCTAAGGATGTTGGCTTTATGCACATAAGTCAAGCGCTTCCTGCGTTTTTCAGCCAATTTAAAAGCATGTTCAGCAACGAGCAGTGAGGCTTTTTTTGTAATGATCCGCAGAGCTACAGCTTCTCCAGGTGCGACTTCATATTCTATTCCTGAGTACATGCCTTCGGTGTTCTCGCGCACCACGACTAGGTCGATGTCTGGCTTGAGGGCTTTCACGTTCGGATAGTTTCGGCAAGGTCTAACGTTTGCGTACAAGTTGAACGTTTTCCTGATTTGTACGGCTGCGCTGACTGGTGCACCTGGTATTTCAGGAGTGGTCATGGGTCCTTTAAGGCATGCGTCGGTGCGTTTGAGCATCGCTATTGTTTCTTTAGGCATGTTGGTGCCATATTCTGGTATACAGTGAGAGCCTGCTTCACCATAGAGAAAATTAAGGTTCAGGTCAGAAGTGTCTTGAACAGCTTGCAGAACGCTCACTGCCGCTTTGGTGACTTCTGGTCCTATGCCATCACCTTTTAACACTGCAATGTTGTAAGTTTTGGGCATCAAATTCGCCTTTCTGTTTAGTGTGGGTTTACATTTATGAGTATTCCTATTTTGCTGAATTATTATCTCTTGGAGAGCCATATTTCTCCTTTTTACAAAGAGATTGAAAGCTGAGGGAACTCGAGGTTCTGTTTATCCGCTGCGTAAAACAATCATGGTGTTGGTTTTCATTATGCCTTCGACTCTGCGGATTTTCTCTATGCATTCATTGACTTCTACCACGTTCATTCCGCTGATAACAACTACGATGTCGTATTCGCCCGTGACTTCATATACAGTTTCCACGTTCGGAATTTCACGTATTCTTTTGGAGACCTCTTGAGTCGGATGAGCAGGATTCGTCGCCAACAACGTAATAGCTTCAGCGCCCTCAGCAACACAAATTTTCACCGTAAACTTTCGGATGACACCTGTATCCGCGAGCCCCTTAATTCTTTTCCTGATAGCGCCTTCAGACAAACCGACTTTCTCGCCAATGACCCCGTAGGCCGCTCGCCCATCTCCCTTCAATATCTTGAGTATCTGTTTGTCCTTGTCGTCCATTTATGCTTCCCTGATTTTTGTTGGGGCGGAAAAATTTAACAATTTCTGTAGTCCAGTGCATATGTTATTGCGGTTTCCGTTGTGGCTTGTTTCTTGCAATGCAGTTTTCGGAAAATCTGGTTGAATGAGAAATTTTGTTCCAAATGAAACACTAGAACCTTAAATTGTTACAAATAAGTCGCAACGCTTAAAAGTAGCTCTCATTAATGAGAGAGACATTTCCAACAAAAAAGGTGGTAGCAGACAATAAAGCAAGTTGCAAAGTTAAGACCAGAAGAGGTGAAATTAACGAATATGACTAAATGCCCTGACTGCGACGCCGAGCTAAACGTGCCAGCAGACACGGAGAAAGGCGAAATATTGAGCTGCCCAGGTTGCGGACTGGAACTAGAAGTAAAACAGATAAAAGGTGGATGTGTAGACCTTCAAGAATTAACAATTGAAGGCGAAGATTGGGGCGAATAAAGGTACTAGCTACCTCCCAAAAAAATGAAAATATACCAAAATTTTTACCCTACAACTTTTCTACGGGAAGCCGACAATCATGAGCATAGCACTTCTTTATGAACGGTCAGAAACCGATGAAATTGGCCTAAAACTCACCGCCCAGGAGATGAACATAGACCTAACTTTTATCCCGTTCCGAAAAATTGCCCTCACAATAAGCAAGAAAGGGTTCACTGCCAAAACCAAAGGCAAAGACTATACCCAAACATTCAATGACATTGCCGTTGTGTTAAATCGTGCGCAGAGCAAAAATCGCAGACTCCAAGCAAGCTACCTTTTGGAAATGCTCGGCAAGAAAACCATAAACAGTAGCCAAATCGAATTCACCTGTTATAGCAAACTAAGAACGTTGTTGCATTTCTGGGCAAAAGGCATCTCCATCCCAAAAACAGTTTATGTTCCTTGCGACACCATAGACACCTTGAAAAGTGGCAGAGAAATCCACAACGAAAAAGACATCGCCGACCTCTTGCAAGATGAGATATCGCTTGAAAATGGCGTGGTGGTAAAACCTGATGCAGGTACCCACGGAAAAGGTGCCATGTTATCCAGAAACCGAGAAGACCTCGTCGCAAGCATCATGGAAACTAAGCCTTCAATTATAAACCCTGTAGGGATCACAGCCCAAGAACTTGTGGAGAAATGGTTTTACGACCTGCGCATAATAGTTTACAAAGAAAAAGGAAAAACGCCAGTGTGCCACCCCATAGCCTTGGCCCGAGGAGGTATCAAGGACTTCCGAACCAACACTTACTTAGGCAACACGGTTTTCGACGCCAAACTGCCCCTGAAAGTCAGAGAGTTAGCTATAAAATGTGGTCAAGCCCTCGGCAAAGGCACAGAAGCCTGGCTGTTCGCCCTTGACGCCATGGTCAACATCAGCGAAAATAAAACCGTAGATGACGCAGAGCTTAAATCAATACTTAAAAAGGTAGAGGCAGCGTTTGAACAGCCGCGAAAAGTAAAGGCAGACGAAACCCGGCTGAGAGACTTTCCAAGCTGGAATCACAAATTAGAAGCCGCGTTCCTAACTTACATGAATAGCGAGCCGTACCAAAACATCAAAAGCATAATCGAGGAAAGCATAAAAAAGAATGTGCAAGGCATAGTCTTTCACGAAGCCAACAGCTGCCCAGAATTCTGGGAGCACACGCGACTAATAGCTGGTATAAATGTGGCGGTACCTCTTCTAAAAACTGCTCAAAGCCTAATCTAATCATGTTAACCTGAGGTGTAATGGTTGAAAATAGGAATAGTTGGCGGAACAGGATACGTCGGTGGAGAACTTTTGCGCTTGTTACTGCTCCATCCCCACGTTGAAGTCACTATGGTTATTTCTCGCCAGAGAGCAGGGGAATTCGTCTTTAATCTGCATCCCAACCTCCGAGGCCTAACCACGCTGAAATTCGTTCCCTTAGATTTAAAGGAGCTTCAAAAAAACTGTGACCTTGTTTTTGCAGCAACCCCCCACGGAGGCGCAATAAACCTCGTCCCAAAATTACTGGAAACAGGGCTCAAAGTTATTGATATGAGCGCGGATTTCCGCCTCAAAAACCCCGGTGACTACGACAAGTGGTATGGTTGGAAACATACTAGCCCGCAATTGCTTAAGGAAGCCGTGTATGGCTTACCTGAGTTCCATCGTCAAGAGATTAAAAATGCACATTTAGTGGCTTGTCCTGGTTGCATGGCAACGGCTACAATTCTCGCTTTGGCTCCGGTTGTTAAAGCTGGTTTGGTGGAGGAGAACCGTATAGTTGCGGACGTAAAAATCGGCTCTTCCGGTGGAGGTAGCAAACCCACTATTGCGTCCCATCATCCGGAACGGTTCGGAGGAGTAAGACCTTACAATGTTGCTGCTCACCGACACATAGCGGAGATAGAGCAGGAACTTAACGCTTTATCAAAGGAACCTGTGACCGTCGCTTTTACGCCTCACGCGGTCAATATGGTAAGAGGCATACTCTCTACTATTCACACTTTCCTCAAAGCGCCTTTAGTGAGCAAAGATCTTTGGAAGATGTTGCGGTCAATATATCAAGGCGAACCCTTCATACGCTTCGTCAAATACCAGAGAGGTCCCTACCAACTTCCTGACCCGAAAGTGACATTGGGCACCAACTTCTGCGATGTGGGCTTCGAATTTGACCCCCGTGCAAACAGACTTCTGCTTTTCTCGGCTTTAGACAACATGGTTAAGGGCGCGTCAGGTCAAGGCGTCCAGTGCCTAAATATCATGATAGGCATAAATGAGGAAACGGGGCTCAAGAGCACAGGCTTTCATCCGATGTGATGAACATGCTGTTAGTAATCAAAATCGGCGGAAGCATACTCAAGAAAGGCGCGTCTTCCGAGCTTATATCCGATCTGAAAGCTCTCTCGAAGGAACACAATCTCGTTCTTGTTCACGGGGGAGGTGCCGAAATCACCGAAATCGCCACCAAACTAGGCAAGAGGCAGCAGTTCATCGTTTCGCCTCAGGGCTTCAGAAGTCGCTACACCGACAAGGAAACCATGGAAATCTTCACTATGGTAATGGCTGGAAAAATCAACAAACAAATAGTCGTGGCGCTACAAAGCCAAGGCGTTCCTGCTGTAGGTCTATCTGGCTTAGACGGATCACTGTTGAAAGCGGAGCGGAAAAAACGCTTGATTGTTGTTAACGAGCTTGGACGGAAAAAAGTGATTGACGGAGGCTATACAGGAAAAATAATTGAAGTTAACGTAGGTTTGCTAGGTTTTCTGCTTGAGAAAGGCTACGTGCCCGTGGTGACACCAATAGCCATAAGCGAAGAGTTTGAACAGCTAAACGTAGACGGTGACCGAACAGCTGCAGTGATTGCTGGCAGCATCAAAGCAAACAGATTAATCTTACTGACGGACGTGGAAGGCTTAATGATTAAAGGCAAAAAGGCTTCGAAAATAACCGCTATGGATGCAGAAGAAGTTCTCTCTCGCATTGGGAAGGGAATGAGCACCAAAGTGCACGCGGCTTTGGAAGCGTTGAACCAAGGTGTCAAAGAAGTGTTGCTAACTTCAGGCGTTCGGCACCAACCCATTTCTTCAGCTCTAAAACACGAAGCTGGTACGGTGATTACAACTGAATGAATTTGATACGATTAATCTCGAAAATCGGTTAATGGCAAACGTTTTCTCTAAACGACCTGTGGTTATAACCCGAGGTAAAGGCGCATTATTATGGGACATAAATGGCAAAGAATACGTGGACTGCATGGGCAGCTACGGTGTGGCCCTTTTGGGGCACTCGCACCAAAAAGTTGTAGCAGCGGTCTGCAAACAGGCGGAGAAACTTATTTCTTGCCACGCAAGTCTCTATAACAAAAAGCGAACAGAATTCTTGCAGAAACTGGTTAGCATAACGCCAAAAGGTTTGAACAAAGCATTTCTCTCGAACAGCGGCGCTGAATCCGTTGAATGCGCCATAAAGCTGGCTCGAAAATACACTGGAAAACCTGAGATAATCACGGTTATGGGCGCCTTTCACGGAAAAACCATGGGTGCCCTGTCCGCCACTTGGGACAAGAAATATCGCGAACCGTTTAAGCCCCTAGTTCCCGAGTTTAGTCATGTTCCGCCTGACAACCTTGAGAAGCTAACCGAAGCGATCACGGATAAAACTGCCGCTGTGCTTCTTGAACCAATCCGCGGTGAAGGTGGCGTACGCGTTCCGCCTAGTGAGTTCCTTCCAAGCGTCAGAAAAATCTGTGATGAAAAAGACGTGCTATTAATCTTGGATGAGGTGCAAACTAGCTTCGGACGAACAGGCAAATTTTTCGCGTGTGAACACTGGGGCATCACTCCCGACGTAATGTGCTTGGCCAAGCCCTTTGCGGGAGGCTTGCCCATAGGCATAACCGTAGCCAAAGAATACGTAATGTCCGCCCTAAAGACTGGCGAGCACTCCAGCACCTTTAGTGGGAGCCCTCTAGTCTGCGCTGCTGCGTGTGCTGCCATTGACGCGCTGGTGAAAGATAAACTCGCGGATAGAGCCGCGAATCTTGGTAGATACTTCAAGGCTAAGCTAGAGGAACTGCAGGCTAAGTATAAAATCGTTAAAGAGGTTCGCGGCTTAGGTTTGATGCTAGGGATGGAACTCCGTTACGACGTTCGCAGTATAATACTAAAAACCATGAACAGAGGCGTGCTTATCTTGGACGCGGGTAGAAACGTTCTGCGTTTCCTACCGCCTTTAGTCATAGAAAAAGAGCAAATTAACAAAACCATCTCGATTCTAGACGAAGTTATAGGTGAAGAAGAAAAATGAACGAACAAGCGGTGCAACTGCTTACTAATTTGCTGGGCATCTACAGCCCCTCGGGCAAAGAGGAAGCAATCGCTGACTTTCTCGTAGAAAAAATGAAACAGCTGGGTTTCAATGTAATAAAAGATGGCATCGGAAACGTCATCGGCGAAATCGGAAAAGGCGAAGCCACAATTCTCTTGTGCGGACATATGGACACAGTTGCCGGACATATACCGCTCAGGGTTGAAAAAGATAAGATATATGCCCGCGGCGCAGTGGATGCAAAAGGTCCCTTGGCGGCTATGGTCACAGCTGCAGCAGCGGTCGCCCAAGAATCATTGTTCAACGCTAAAATCGTGGTTGCCAGCGTTGTCGAAGAAGAAGCTACTAGCCGAGGCGTCAAGTATCTGATAAAAGACGGGGTCTCAGCCGACTACGCCATATTCGGGGAACCCAGCGGCGTAGGAAACATAACCATCGGCTATAAAGGCAACTTGCACCTTAAGATAACCTGTAAAACCGAGACTGGCCATTCGTCAACGCCGTGGCTCTACGAGAACGCCCTTGAGAAAGCGTTTGAACTCTGGCATCAAATTCAAAAGTCCTTTCCGCCTGTCGAAACCCAAAAAAGCCCTTTCTACGCAGTAACCACATGCCTAACTAAAATGAGCGGGGGAACAGCTAACTCTGTTATTCCTTTCGAAAGCGTAATACACATCGACCTTCGAATTCCTCCTCACAGAACTTCAGCTCAAGTTTTCAACGAAACCAGAAAAGTAATCGAAAAATACGAGGCTGAAAACCCCAAAGTTCTGGTGAAGGTAGAAATTGAAGACTCGAACGAACCCTTTGAAGTGAACAAAAACTCACCACTCGTTAAAGCCCTATCAGCTTCGATTAGAAAGGTTATGAACACGCCAGCCAAACTTCTGAGAAAGACTGGAACAGGCGATATGAACATCCTCGGCAGAGCCATGAACGCGCCTATAGTCACTTATGGTCCTGGCGACTCTCATCTTGATCATACAAAAGACGAGCACATCATCATAAGCGAGTACCTAGCAAGTATCGAGGTTTACAAGAAGACGCTTCTGAAGCTCGCAGAACTGCACAAGAATAGAGCAGGCAGGTTAGATTTGGTCTAGTTTGAATTCCTTGTGAATAGCGCGAACTGCAGCTTCACCGTCTTTCTCTTTAACCACGAAAGAAATGTTTAATTCTGAAGAGCCTTGTGCAATCATGCGAATATTTATTCTCTTCTGAGCCATGGCGGTAAATATTCTTGACGCGACGCCCAATGTGCCTTTCATGTTTGCGCCCATCGCGGCGATGACGCAGACATCATCCTCACTGGTAATCTCATTAATGAAACCTCTGCCCAAAAGCGCTATTTCCAGCGTGCTAAGCGCCCTGCCCAAAAGATTCCTCCGAATTACGAGCGAGATGTTTGCTTCGGACACTGCGGTGGAAATCATCATAATGTTGATATTGTTATTGCCCAGTAAGTTGAATATTTTTGAGTAGCTGCCGGGCGCGCCAACCATGGCTGCACCTTTGATGTTTATCATGGCGACGTCTTTGATCAAGGCCACCGCCTTCACGGCTTCTTTTGACTTGGCTTCTTGTTCGTCTGCAATAAGCGTTCCTTGGTTCTCAGGGTTGAAGACATTTCTTATCCGCACGGGAATGCATCTCTCGATTACGGGTTCAAGGGCGCTTGGATGCATGGCTTTTGCTCCGAAAATAGCCATTTCAGCGGCTTCTCCATAGGAGAGTTGAGGTAGCATCTTCGCCGATGCCACGATTTTGGGGTCTGCAGTCATTATACCGTCCACGTCGGTCCATATCCATACTTCGTCCGCAGCTAATGCGACGCTTAGGATGGTGGCTGTATAGTCAGATCCTCCTCGCCCCAAGGTTGTGACGATACCGTCTTGAGTTGCGGCTATATACCCTGTAACAACCGGTGTGACTTGTTTTTCAAGCAGCGACTCAAGTCTTTCTTTAACTTGGTGCGTTGTAACATTCATCAGCGGGCGGGCTTCTCCGAAGTTCGAGTCTGTTACTATACCCGCTTCTTTTCCCGTGAAACATTCTGTTTGAAGCTTAAGATCTCGCAAGGCACCCCAAACTAGAGGTACTGACAATCGTTCTCCGAAAGACAGCACATAATCTTTTGATTTTGGTGTGAGTTCACCAACGTAGCATATACCAGTGAGAACTTTCTCAAGCTCATTAACTGTTTTTCTTATTACTTGGACTACTTCTTTCCGTATGTGTGTATCCTCTATTGCTTTCGTAACCACCGCCATATGCTTGTCAACCAGTTTTTTTGTAAACTCTTGGATTTGTTTTTCATCTTTCTTTCTTGCCTGCTCAGCCTCTTCTACGAGCTGGTTGGTTACGCCTGCCAAAGCAGAAACTACAACCACTACTTTGTAGTTTTTTTTAACACTATCCGCCACTATGTTAGCTACTCGGCGGACGTTCTTGCCAGTAGCAATGGATGTTCCTCCGAACTTCATCACTGTTTTCTTCATACTTCTTCACACTCCAAATGTTACGTGAGCACTTTGCTTGCTAGCTCATGTCTTATGTCTAGCAGGTCTCTTAAAACTGCACTGGCAGTCTCCATGCCGCCTGCGCCTCTGCCAACGAGGGTTTGTTCACCCGCGTATTCAGTAAAGAAGGTTACCGCGTTTAGGACTCCGCTTACGCATAACGGGTTGTTTATCGGTATCTCCGTTGGCTTTACTGTTGATCCGTCGTCGTCTATTGAACCTACAAGCTTGATTGTGTTTCCCTTCTTTGAGGCATCATCAAGCGCTCGCAGAGATACTTCTCGGATGCCAGTTCTGTCTACATCTTTTAAAGTTATTTTCTTGTTTAATATCCAGTTTGCCAGAATGACCACTTTACAGGCGGTATCAAACCCGTCAATATCCATGGATGGTTCTCTCTCAGCGTAACCAAGCTTTTGTGCATTTGTCAATGCTTCTTGGAAGGTCACACGCCTTTGAGACATTTCAGTTAGTATATAGTTGGTTGTGCCGTTTAGTATTCCTCGTATGGCTAGGATTTTGTCTCCTGCAAGGCATCTTTTGGCAAACTCAAGCATGGGTGTTCCTCCGCCAACCGTTCCGCTGAATCGGAGGTAAACATTGTTATAATCAGCTAGCTCTGTTAGAGCTGGCATAGCTAAGGCCAATGGTCCTTTATTGGTTGTAACAACATGTTTTCCTCTTTTGAACGCGTTGGTGATGTGAGATAAGGCTGGTTCAGCGTTTTTGATGTTGACGGGCGTGACTTCAACAACAACTTCTGCTTCAACCGATTCAATAACATCTATCGCTGACATTTCTGGATGTCCAAATTCAGGGTCTGATGATATAGGACGAGTTTGTTTAAGGGCTTCCAGCTTTTGAGGGCTTAGACCTCTCGGATTTATAACCGCGCCATCTATATCGGCGATGGCAACGATTTTTGGGTTAAACCCATAATCCTTAACCCTTTCTGCATATTTGCGAGTAAGTATGGTTGTTATGCCCTTTCCGACTACGCCAAAACCAACTAAGATGATTCTCATGTTGCTTTCACCCGGCTAAGATTGCCACTTGTTTCTTTAAGCCTAAAGCATCTTCTATCGCTGTCAACTCAGCATCAACTTCCACTGGCTTTTCACTCATCTTAACTGCTGTATCAGGGTCCTTAAGCCCATGACCAGTCGCAACGCAAACGATGCGCTCATCTTCGTCTATGGTTCCATTATCAATTAACTTTATCAAGCCTGCAATTGACGATGCGCTCGCTGGTTCAACAAATAATCCTTCCACTCTCGCCAATGTCTTCTGGGCACTTATAATCTCCTCGTCCGTTACCGTTTCCGCGGTACCATGCGACTCCTTTATGGCGGTCATGGCTTTCTTCCAGCTCACAGGTGCACCGATTCTGATGGCGGTCGCCACGGTTTCAGGCATTGAAACAGGTACAATCGTATCGCTTCCATTCTTTATGGCCTGCGCTATTGGAGCAGCGCCAACCGCCTGTATGCCAGTCATCTTCGGAAGAGCATTCACAATGCCCAGCTCATGAAATTCGGTGAAGCCTTTCCATATGGCGCTAATGTTCCCCGCGTTACCAACTGGTACCACAATTCTATCGGGCACCTTTTGGTTCAACTGGTCACAGATTTCGAAGCCAAGTGACTTCTGTCCTTCAATCCTAAACGGGTTAATTGAGTTAAGAAGGTAAACAGTTCGGTGCTTCTCCGAAAGCTTCAAAACTACATCCAAGGATTCGTCAAAGTTGCCGCGAACTTGAAGAACTTTTGCGCCATAAATAATAGCTTGCGACAGCTTCCCATACGCAATTTTACCTGAAGGAATTAGAACAGTACATTGCAAACTAGCCTTGGCAGCATAAGCGGCTAAGGAAGCGGAAGTGTTGCCCGTTGAAGCACAGATAACGGATTTTACGCCAAGCTCCATGGCTTTCGTGACGCCCACAGTCATACCTCTGTCCTTAAACGAACCAGTGGGGTTTTCACCTTCATTTTTCACATAAAGCTGCTTTATTCCTATTTGTTTCGCCAAACGCTGACATGAGTGTAATCCTGTACCTCCTTCGTTCAAAGAAATTATCTTTGAGGTGTCGCTTATGGGCATGAAGTCTCGGTATCGCCACACCGAAAGTGGCGCATTTCTCCAGTACCTTTTATTGACCGCATTGGCTAGTTCGTCTGGTTTATATTTTACTTCAAGCAGATCTCCGCATTTTCTGCAGAAGTACACAATCTCATTTATTCCGTATTCGCTTCCGCAGTTTATGCATTTTTGATATGCCATTATTTCAACTCCGTTAAGCCCACTTTGCTTTTTGTGGCTTTGAACAAGCCATACAATCAGCAAACACTATCGAACTGTAAATATTAATATTATTGCTGCCCTTTTCCATGTTCAGTTCCAAAAACCATCAGCTAGTAGCTCTCCTCTGTGAGTATCAGCCTACCAGGTTGGACAGGACCTCGTAAGCTTTGAGGCTGTCCTTTCTTTCCACCACGATTATGGTTTCGGTCCAGCATGAGATGAATTCGATTATGTTTACGCTTTGCTCCGCCAGTGACGTGGCTAGGAATGCAACAACTCCTGGTGTTGCTTCCAGCTCTTCGGGAGAATGCATGACTATCATAGTGCAATTATCATGTTTGACCAGTGCGTGAACTCTTTCAGGAAGGTCGCTTCTATCAAGTAGGTAAACAATTTTGCCCATCAGGTCCACTTTCATTCCGGTTTTAGTGTTTATCTCCTTAGTCGTTATCATTACAGATTTTCTATCATAGACTGCTATGCTGCTTCGTTTCAGGACTTGCAGAACTTTTTCTTCTCTTTTTTGCTTGTGCTTTTGCAGTTCTTCTGAAAATCTGCGCAGGGCGGCTTTTATGGCGCTCATATTTTCTATTTCTAGCTCTCCTTTAATCTGACGGGACAACTCGCTGAGGTTGACTATGCCTTTTTCCAAGGCTTCCAGCAAGTATGGTTTGTTTTGCAGGTGATTTCTTACGTTTTGGGCTATTGTCATGGTGCATAGGTGTATCAAATGGGACATTTAAAGCTTATTATGTGACAAAAAAGTCGCAACGTTTAAAAACACCGCCCGTGAGGTAAGGGAAATAATTCACCTCAAGAAATGGGGGAGTAAAAAACGACGGAGAAAATCGTGCTAGCGTATTCCGGTGGACTAGACACATCCGTGATAATCAAGTGGTTGCAAGAAAAATACACGGCCGAAATAATAACCGTAACCGTCAACGTTGGCCAAACAGAAAACCTTCAGGAAGTGGAAGATAAAGCCAACAATCTCGGCGTCTTAAAACATTACTCAGTGGACGCGAAAGACGAGTTCGCCAAAGACTACGTTTTCCCTGCCATAAAAGCCAATGCCCTCTACGAAGGAAAATATCCGATAAGTACCACACTGTCTCGCCCGCTCATCGTTAAGAAAATGGTGGAAATTGCCGAGAAAGAAGACGCCTCAGCCTTAGCCCACGGGTGCACAGGCAAAGGAAACGACCAAGTGCGTTTCGACATCTCCATCGGAGCTTTAGCACCAGACCTCAAGATAATCGCACCCGTCAGAGAATGGAACATGACTAGGGCCGAAGAAATTGAGTACGCCAAAGCTAACGGCATCCCAGTTTCCACAGCAGCCAAAAAGTACAGCATTGACCAGAACATCTGGGGTAGATCCATCGAATGCGGAGTTTTGGAAGATGCCAGCCACGAGCCGCCAGAAGACGCTTTCGAATGGACGGTTTCCCCTGAAAAAGCCCCGGACACTCCTGAGTACATAACAATAACTTTTGAGGCGGGTGCTCCAGTCGCCTTAAACAAAGAAGCCTTAGCGCCTCTTGCTCTTATTGAGACATTGAATGCCACAGCGGGAAAACACGGTGTTGGACGCATAGACCACATCGAAGATCGTATGGTAGGCATTAAATCCCGAGAAATATACGAGTGCCCAGCTGCCACCGTCCTCTTGGAAGCTCACAAAGACTTGGAGAAAATGGTGTTGACGCGGCATGAAGTGATGTTTAAGCAGCAAATCGACGCCCAATGGACTTTCTTGGCGTACGCAGGACTATGGATAGACCCACTCATGGAAGACCTTGATGCTTTCATAAACAAATCTCAGGAAAAAGTTACTGGTGATGTGCGAGTGAAAATTTACAAGGGAAACGCCCAAATTATTGGACGCTCTTCATCCATGTCGCTTTACGACATGAACTTGGTTAACTACAATATTAAAAATGGATTCAACCAAACACACTCAAAAGGTTTCATAGAACTGTGGGGGCTCCAAACTAGAATGTCTCACATTTTGAAGCTGAAAGCAAAAGAGCAAGAAACCGTAAAGGACGGCGCATAATGTCGAAATTATTGCGTGGGGGACGGCTATCATCGGTGCGGGAAGATGTTGCCAAATTTACCTCTTCAATGAAAGATGATGTCAAGCTAGCGGATGCCGTAATAGCCATTAACAAGGCTCATGTTGTCATGCTTATTGAACAGAACATCATCAAACACCAAGATGGTGCACAGCTTCTCAAAGCCCTGGTTAAGTGCTCCAGTAGCGAATTGGATGCTTCAGCGGAAGATGTCCATATGGCAGTGGAAGAAGCAGTGATCAAAGAGGCAGGAGAAGCAGTGGGTGGAAACCTTCACATCGCCAAGAGCAGAAATGACCAAGTAGTCGCTGCCATACGCATGGAACTGCGAAATGAACTGCTTGACTTGATGCGTGCCGTGGCTCATTTGCAAGACCACTTAGTTGAAGTGGCTGAAGAACACGTTAACACCGTGGTTCTAGAGTTCACTCATCTGCAGCCTGCACAGCTGGTCACGTTTGCACATTATCTTCTATCTCATGCTGCTGCTTTGGAACGCGACCTGCAAAGACTGCAAAGTGCGTATTCAAGAGATAATCTTTGCCCGCTGGGTGCAGGCGCCTTGGCTACAACCAGCTTCCCCATTAACCGAGATCGCACTGCAGATCTCTTGGGTTTCAATGGGTTAGCGGAAAACTCAATCGACGCTGTAGGCAGCCGAGACTTTGTCACTGAAACCCTCGCAGTGCTCACGCTAATCGCCGTAAATCTGAGTCGCTTTGCCGAGGACCTTATAATCTGGAGTTCACCCAGCTTTGGTGTCGTGGAGCTTCCAGACGAGTTCGCCAGCACAAGTAGCATCATGCCTCAGAAAAAGAACCCTGAAGTCTTGGAGGTCATCCGTGCAAGAGCTAGCCATGTGCTGGGCGATTTTGTGGCCTCGGTCGCAGCCGTGAAAAGTCTGCCTTCAACGTATAACCTTGACTTTCAAGAAGTAACGCCCAATCTGTGGGCTTCTGTCGAAAATGTGCGCGCTTCCTTGGACATGTTCCACAAGTTGCTTCCAAAACTGAAAGTAACCAAGGACATCTCTGGCAAAGCCGATACAAACTTTGTGGCTGCAACTGAGCTGGCTAACGTACTTTTCAGCAAGTATGATATTCCTTTCCGAACAGCCCATAAGGTGGTAGGTGCTCTCGTCAAGTCGTTGATAGAGGCAAAAAAAACCTTTGCAGATATTACACCTGCGCTATTGCAGAAAGTGGCTGAGGATATTGTGGGCATTAAGTTAACAGTGACAGCTGACGACGTGAAAGCGCTGTTCAACCCGCTTTTGCTGGTTGAAGCCTGCAAAGTCAAGGGCGGACCCGCGCCAACTGAAGTAAAAAAAGCGATAAAATCATGGAAGAAAAAGGTTTTGCTGAGCAAATCCAACATATTGAAGATGGAATATCTGCTTGAAGAGGCTGAAAACAAGCTGGAGAAGGCTGTTCAAGCATATTTTTCTGTGAGTTCTGGCGAAAACGTAAACCTTAAAAATTCAAACTTATAGGTAGTATAGGGCTTTGGTCCCAGAACTTA
>Ga0209427_10005484_pt1 | contig 14567 bp, 10 predicted proteins | sample DeeMarSWOR136_30_FD_187465 | JGI IMG/M metagenome (GOLD analysis project Ga0209427, IMG submission 187465) | Marine sediment microbial communities from White Oak River estuary, North Carolina - WOR-1-36_30 (SPAdes) (version 2) | ecosystem: Environmental > Aquatic > Marine > Intertidal zone >... | reverse complement strand
GCCGTAATCATTAATGCGGTCGTAAATACTTCCCAACATTTAAGGTCAACTCCTTACAATAATTAACGTATAACGTACAGGTCTCCTGTTCGCTACTTTATAAAGGAGAGGCTCCAAGACGTTTCTTCTCAAGCTGAATATTCAACGCCAATCCTCGTATTTCATTGCACAGCACGTCAAACGAAAGCGGCGTTCCTGCCTCGAGTGTGTTTGTTCCCTTTACCATCGACTCATAGATTTTTGTTCGGCCCTCGACGTCGTCGCTCTTGACCGTCAACATTTCCTGTAGGGCGTAAGATGCTCCGTAGCCTTCCATTGCCCAAACTTCCATTTCGCCGAATCTTTGTCCACCAGTCCTGGCCTTTCCACCTAACGGCTGCTGAGTAATCAGGCTATAAGGCCCGGTTGCCCTGGCGTGTATCTTGTCATCAACAAGATGATGCAGTTTCATCATATAGATATATCCAATGGTGGCGCTTTGGTCGAACGGCTCACCCGTCCTGCCGTCGTACAATTGAGTCTTTAATGTTTGTGGAATATTTATGAAGAACTCATCATCGGGCGGTACCTGTTTATCTTCTTCCAGTTGCACCAAACGTTGGCTCATAAGTTCGTTTGCCTCAGCGGTTAGTTTACACACATCCTCTTCGGAAATGCCGTCGAAGACCGGCGTAATAGCGGTAAATCCCAGAACCTTTGCCACCCACCCAAGATGAGTTTCCAGAATCTGTCCTACATTCATTCGGCTCGGAACACCGAGAGGATTCAGCAATATGTCCAGGCTCGTACCGTCCTCAAGGAACGGCATATCTTCTTCCGGAACAATCTTGGCGATAACACCCTTGTTACCATGTCGGCCGGCTATCTTGTCTCCTACTGACAATAACCTTTTCGTTGCCACGTAAACCTTTACCATTTGAAGCACTCCACTGGGCAGTTCATCACCGTGTTTTAATCGTTCAAGTCTGTGATTCTTTTCTTCCTGGAGCTGGACAATCTTGACCCAGAATTTATCCACAATCTTCTGCACGTCGTCGCGAAGTGAAGCCGGCTTCACCCACTTAACATCAAAGTTCTCTATCTGCTCATAAACAACCTCATCATCTGTGCTGGCGCCGGCCTTCTGCCGTGTGGACGGGTCGATAATAGCTACGTCGAATTTCTTGTGGATAGCCTCGATAGTCTGCCTGAAAACTGCACATTCTTTTGCCCGCATCTGCTTCTCATACTGTCGCATCTCCGCTCTCAGTGCCTTCTTTTCTTCTTCTCTGCGAGCCCCACGCTTGGTGAACATCTGTGCCTTTATTACCACTCCCTCATATCCGCTGGGCAGTTCCAGACAGTCTTCTTTGACATCTTCGCCGGCCTTGCCGAATATGGCGTGCAACAGCTTCTCCTCAGGCGTCAGTTCAACGTTGCTCTTTGGCACCACCTTGCCTACCAGAATATCTCCGGGGCAGACCCTTGTTCCTTCCCGAATTACTCCGCGTTCATCGAGGTTTCGCAGCGCCTTTTCACTGACGTTGGGAATATCCCGCGTAAACTCCTCTCTGCCAAGTCGGGTCTCACGAACCTCCACCGTAAATTCGTCGATATGAACGCTTGTGAAGGTGTCATCTTTGACAAGTTTCTCACTGACAACAATAGCGTCTTCGAAATTGAATCCCTCAAAGGAAACGAAGCCGACAAGCAGATTTTTCCCAAGTGCCAGCAGGCCGTTTGCGGTCCCGCCGCCATCTGCTATGACCTGTCCTTTCTTAACCTTCTGCCCAAGTTTAACCACTGGTTTTTGATTTAGACAGGTTCTTTCATTCAAGCCGACAAATTTTGAAAGGTCGTACTCCTGTATACCTGTGCCGTCTTTGGCACGTCGCTTGGTGCTTTTAACGACTATCCTGGTGGCGTCCACTGCTGCCACATAGCCGCTTTCTTCCGCACGTACAACCATACTCGAGTTTCGTCCGACTTCTTTTTCCATTCCTGTGCCGACCAGGGGCGCCTCTGTTTTCAGCAGCGGCACGGCCTGACGCTGCATATTCGAGCCCATCAAAGCACGATTGGCATCATCGTGCTCCAGAAACGGTATAAGAGAAGCGGAAACGCCGACAATCTGTTTGGGTGAGATATCAACGTAGTCTATATCGCCGCTTGCGACCTGAGCCAGCTCACCCGCTTTTCTGGCCAGTGTTATTGAATTGTCAATTCTGCCGGTTTCCGGATTGACCGCGCTGGGCGGCGCAAATATTGATTCCATCTCCTCGTCGGCCCTCAAATATTCGACCTCATCGGTGACCTTGCCGTCTTTGACTTTTCGATATGGCGTAAGCAAAAAACCATACTCGTCAACCGACGCAAATATGGCCAGTGAGGCAATCAATCCGATATTCGCACCCTCTGGGGTTTCAATCGGACAGATTCTGCCATAATGACTGATATGCACATCACGAACTTCAAACCCCGCCCTTCTTCTGTTCAGCCCTCCTGGCCCAAGCGCCGACAGCCGCCTTTCATGTGTCAATTGGCTTAAAGCGTTGGTTTGGTCAACAATTTGGCTCAGTTCACCTCGGCCGAAAAAGTAATTGATACTACTGGAGACGCTCTTGGAATTTATCAAATCAGCGACATGTATCGAATCGTCAGTGTCTGTCCTCTCTGCAGCCGATTCGAGCTTGTAGGATTTCTCCTGACCCTTGTGTGCAATGCTGCGAGACTTCAGACTCATCCGTTCCTGGACGGTCTTTCGAAGTTTCAGCAGCCCTTTCCTGATTTCGCCGGCGGCAAGCTCATCGATGGTGCGCAGTTTCCTATTACCGAGATGGTCGATGTCATCAATTGTCGGAATGATGAACTTATCCGTCTTTTCCTTTTTGCGCCTGGGTTCCGGATTGCGCAGTGCCATAATGTACCTCATCGCGTTGAGGAAATCTTCACTCCGCAGCGTTTCTTCACTCTCTGGTATAATCTGCTCGAACTTACGATTCAATCTGAATCTGCCGACTTTGCCCAGACGGTATCGGTTTATATCGAAAAATTTCTCCGCAAAGAAGGTCTTCGCCTTTTCAGGATTGGGCGGATTGCCGGGTCTCAGTCTCATATAGAATCTCAACAGTGCCTGCTCATGGTCTTGGCAGTCGTCTTCTGCAAGCGTATTTAAAATGAGCGTATCCCTGGGCTGCTCCACAACTTCAGCTTTTTTAACACCGCTCTGCTGGATTAAAGAAAGCCTGTCCGCGATTTGTTCGGCTGCTTTTACTATGACTTCTCCGGTTTTTGAATCCACAATTGGTACTACCGCCCACATATCAGGGGTCAGCTTGGCGCTGGTAACGGTCTTTGTCGGATAGAATAGCCGAAGAATAATCTCGGTCTGGCCATATGACGCATCTATTGCCCGTAGAAAAATAGTCGCAGGTATCTTGCTGGACTGGTCAATCTTGACCACCAGCACGTCCTTGCGGGTAACGCTTATTTCTATCCAGCTTCCTCGTTCCGGTATGATTCTGCCGCCATGCAGGACTCTATCGCCTTCTTTGCTTGATATTAGAAAATCCACACCCGGGCTGCGGTGCAGTTGGCTTACAATCACACGCTCCGCCCCGTTGATAACAAATTCTCCTCCACCTATCATAACCGGCATTTCGCCCAGATATATTGACTGTTCTGCCAGGTCTTCACCCTCCATACTACGCAGCCTGCACCGTATTTTCAATGGATAGGCATAGGTTAGCCGCAGTTGTCGGCATTCAGTAATCGTATATCGTGGCTTTTCCAGTTCGTAGTACAGATATTCCAGAGTCATACTCTTGTCATAGCTGGTGATAGGAAACACCTCTCGAAACAGCCCTTCGAGTCCGCAATTCCCTCTTTTGGTCGGCGAGATGTGTTCTTGCAGGAAGGCTCTGTAACTTTTTTTCTGTACCGCCATCAGTTCGGGCACCTTAAAAACATCACGGACTTTCCCGAAATTGCGAATGCTTCGCTCAGCGCAAATCTCCGCCATTACCAACCTCCCGCATTAAATGTCTGAATTGTTTTTTCCAGTGTCAAAACGGTGTCAGCCTCGTAATTATTAACTGGTTAAATGGCTAAATCCACAGAAGGCTTACCACTCACCATACTTTTTACGCCACTTCCACTACCGCTCCAACGTTTTCAAGCTGTTTTCGTGCGGCCTCGGCATCTTCCTTGTTCAGGCCTTCTTTTACCGGCTTGGGAGCACCCTCGACCAAGTCCTTGGCTTCCTTCAATCCCAACCCTGTTAAGGCTCTTACCTCTTTGATAACCTGAATCTTTTTTTCGCCGATCTCCTTCAGTATCACATCGAAGCTGGTTTTTTCCTCGGCCTGTACAGCCTCACCGCCGCCCGCAGCAGTCAGACCAGCCATCATAACAGCTCCTCCTGCCGCAGGCTCAATACCATGTTCATCCTTGAGATAATCAGCAAGCTCCTTGGCCTGCATCAACGTCAAACCGACTATTTTGTCTCCGAGCTTCTTAATCTCACCGCTGTATTTCTTCGTCTCGTTGGTCTCCACTGCTTTCTTCGTTGTCTTTGTTTCTTTTACTTCTTTGGTTTCCTGTGCCTCTTTTGCTTTTTCCTCTGCCATCTTTTAGTCAACTCCTATACAGCTCTACGCCTGTTGGTAGCCGAAACTACACCGTCTCGTTTAACCCCTTAAAGGGACAGCCAATCCAGGCTGAATCAATTGATTATTTCGTCTCTCGTTCATCGTCCTTTCACGTCGCCTGTTTCTCAGCTTTTTCTATAATGGTTTGCAGCAGGCCGGCGATGTTTTGTGCTGGTGCGGCAATTGTGCTGACAAGTCTTGCTCCCGGCGACAGTATTATCCCAACAATCTTACCCAGTAGTTCTGAACGCGTTGGCATCTTTGAAAGTGCTTCCGCTGCCTTGGCGTCCAAAACGCAGCCCTCCAGAAAGGCGCCCTTAACTTCTATCACCGGAACCTTCCTGATCCATTCAGTCAGTTTTTTTGCAATATCAATGATACTGTCACCACCGTATGCAACGGCACACGGTCCTTTGAACAGCCCTGCTGCTGACTCCATCTGCCGGTTACGCAGCGCCTTCCTGAACAGCGAATTCTTCACCACCATCAACTTGACTCCACCTTCTTTGAGCTGTCCCCGCATCTGGTTCACATCAATGCCGTTTACACCTCTGGTGCTGACAACCACAAAGTCCTTGATATCTTCGCCGTCGATTTTCTTTTCCAGTTCGCGCTGCAGCAATTCTTTTACGTACTTACTCATCCTGCCACCCTTAAATACTGACCGTTATACCTGGTGTCATTGTCGCCGAGATGCACATCTTTTTAATATAGGCTCCTTTGGTCCCTGTCGGCTTGATCTTACTTATATGAGCGACGAAGGCATTGATATTTTCTATCAGTTTTTCCGTTTCGAAGCTTTGCTTACCGACAACTATATGCACATTTCCACCGGCATCGTTTCTAAACTCCACCTTCCCGGCGGCAAATTCAGCCACTGCCGCCGTCACGTCGGTGGTTATCGTACCATTTTTCGGCGAAGGCATCTTTCCCTGTGGCCCGAGGAATCGTCCCAGCTTGCCTACCTTGCTCATCACTTTCGGCGAGGCTACTGCCACATCAAAATCCATCCAACCATCGGTTACTTTCTTTATCAAATCATCGCAGCCGGCTTCAATAGCGCCGGCCTTCTTCGCCGCCTCGACCTCCGTATCTGCGCAGAAAGCGATAACCTTTTTCTGTTTACCTATCCCATTGGGCAGGGATATTGAGCCGCGAACCAACTGGTCGGACTGCTTCGGGTTGATGCCAAGGTTCAGAACACATTCTATGGTCTGGTCAAACTTAGCTTTAAATGATTTTATCTTTTCGACCGCCTCGGCCAGGCTCATCGCCTCTTCTTTGAGCTGCTCTGCCTGTTCCTTATATCTTTTGCTTCGAAATCGCATATTTCGTATAACCTGATGTTTTTCAATAATCAATAATATTGTCTATCCCCGCAAAGCCCGCCCCCTGCGCAGCCAAAGGGGCGGGAACATTAATCAATTACTTCTATACCCATACTTCGGGCGGTCCCTCGTATAATCTTTTCAGCCTGCCCCAGGTCGTATGCGTTAAGGTCCTTGAATTTGGTCTCCGCGATCTTACGTACCTGCTGGGCGGTCACTTCCCCGACCTTTTCTCTATTTGGCGCCGGGCTTGCCTTTGCGATTTCCGCGGCCTGCTTCAGCAGAACCGCCGCCGGCGGACTTTTGACCTCAAAGGTAAAGCTCTTGTCTTTATAAACGGTTATTACAACCGGAACAATCGTGCCGTTAAGGTTCTTCGTTCGTTCATTGAACTGTGAGACGAACTGGCCGATATTCACACCGTGTTGTCCCAGCGCCGGTCCTATCGGAGGCGCAGGAGTCGCCTGTCCACCCGGTGCCTGTAATTTGATCTTTACCGCCGCTTCTTTAGCCATCTTCGCCCTTCAGTTCCCGACTTAATTACAATTTCTCTATCTGCCAATACTCTATATCCAACGGAGTACTTCTGCCGAATATGGTAACTATTACCTTCACAATCCCTCGCTCCGAGTCGATTGAATCGACCACACCTTCAAAGTTTTCAAATGTGCCCTCCCGAATCTTAATCTGGTCGCCTTTTCTAAACTCTACCTTTATGCTCGGGGCCTCTTCAGGTTTTTCAGCCTCTAAAAGCATTTTGGCCACGTCTGTATCACGCATCGGCGTAGGCACTCCTTCCGTCCCGACAAAATCTCCCGCCCCTGTGGTCTCCTTAATCATAAACCACGCCTTTTCCTGGATTCTGCCATCCTCGGCCGGCTCCATCTCCATAAACACATAGCCGGGATAAAGCTTGCGCTTATGCACCACCTGTTTACTGCCGCGGATACGCTTAACCCGTTCAACAGGAACTTCTATCCGCCCGATAACTCCACCCAAACCCTCATCCATATTTACCTTTTGCAGAAGAGTTTCTTTGACACTCTCTTCTTTATTGGCCGCAACTCGTAAAACGTACCACTGCATATCAACGCCCACAACTACTGTCTTATTTTACCTCTCCCAGCTCGAACCGCATACAACATCAGCTCATCAACCACGCAAAGAACATCTGAAAAATAATGTCCGTAACTCCGAGAAGCACAGCCATAATAATAACAACCACGATAACGATAAATGTCGAAACAGCAATTTGGCTTCTACTCGACCAGTTAACTTTTTTCATTTCTCCTTCCGCCGCGATCATAAAATCCGCAACAGTAGGTTTATTCACCATCCAGAAAATCAGAAATCCCAGTACGACAAACAAGCCGGCAGGTACCATTGTCTCCGGCCATAATCCAAGGTCATGGGCCTGCAGCTTCTTGTAAAGCTGCAGACAACCCAATCCCGCGATTATCCCTGCGCCAAAAGCACTGCACAGTCTGGTGTACTTGCCCTGGCCACGTTTATAGATATCAAACACTATCATTTCGTCCCTACGTTATCGAATCCTGCACCAAAACCAGGCCAGGAGGGAATCGAACCCCCAACCTTCGGTTTTGGAGACCGATGCTCTGCCATTTGAGCTACTGGCCTATTAAATCTTATTTCCGCCGTATCTTGTGAACCGTATGTTTGCGCTCGTTGCTGCAGAATTTTTTCAGCTTCAGCTTGGGCGTGCCTTCGGCCACACTGATACTTGTTCGATAGTTTCTGTGCTTGCACTCTTCGCATTCAAGCCAGACATACTCCCTTTTGCTCTTCTTTTTCGCCATAAAAATCGTCCCCTCCGTCCCCGCCTTCTCACAAAACACCGCCTTCCAATCCCCAGGGGATGGAGGGCCGCTTAATCACAAAAAACCGACACGCCCAAATAAACACAATGCCGACACCTTAGCCCCCTGACCACGGCACGGCTTACTTGAAATTCAACTTTCATTCAGGCCGATTTTATTCAAGAATTTTCGTTACTACACCGGCACCGACCGTTCGGCCGCCCTCGCGAATAGCAAATCGCAGGCCTGCCTCCATTGCAATTGGTGCAATAATCTCTACTTCCATTGCTATATTGTCGCCCGGCATACACATCTCCGCACTTTTACCGTCCCGACTCATCAATGCCTTAACGGCGCCGGTAACATCGGTTGTCCTGAAATAAAACTGCGGTTTGTAGCCGGCGAAGAATGGCGTATGACGGCCACCTTCTTCCTTGCTCAGAACATAGACTTCAGAGTGAAATTTGGTATGCGGAGTAATACTGCCCGGTATGGCAACGACCTGGCCTCGCTCCAAATCTTTCTTTTCCACTCCTCGAAGAAGCAGCCCGATATTATCGCCTGCCTGGCCCTCATTGAGGGTCTTGTTAAACATCTCAACGCCTGTAACCACGGTCTGACGGGTCTCTTTGGCCAGTCCGACAATTTCAACCTTGTCGCCGACGTGGATTTTACCACGCTCGACTCTGCCTGTGCCGACCGTCCCTCTCCCTTTGATATTGAAAACATCCTCAACCGGCATTAGGAACGGCTTATCGACGTCGCGCTCCGGAATTGGGATATACTCATCAACCGCCTCCATCAACTCGTCGATGCACTTGCAGGCCTCGTCATCTTTGCCCTCGGCATTCATTGCCGCCAACGCTGAACCCTTAATAACAGGAATATCATCGCCGGGAAACTCGTATTTGCTCAGCAATTCCCTTACCTCCAGTTCCACCAGCTCTATCAGTTCCGGGTCATCCACCAGGTCCACCTTGTTCATAAAGACCACAATCTTAGGCACATTGACCTGTCGGGCCAGAAGAATATGCTCACGCGTTTGAGGCATAGGCCCGTCGTTGGCCGCCACAACTACCACGGCTCCGTCCATTTGTGCGGCTCCTGTAACCATATTCTTCACGTAGTCGGCATGCCCGGGACAATCTACGTGCGCGTAGTGCCGTTTCGGCGTCTCATACTCCACATGGGCAGTATTTATTGTGATACCACGTTCCTTCTCTTCAGGGGCGTTATCGATGTCTTCGAACCTTTTGATATTGCCTTTACCGCCTGCATTATGGGCCAGACGAAACATTATTGCTGATGTCAGGGTCGTTTTGCCGTGGTCGATATGGCCGATAGTGCCGATATTAATATGTGGTTTTGTCCTTTCAAATACCGCTTTAGCCATCTTATTAAGCCTCCAATGTGCTGTATTAATTTATTTGTTTAACTTTACACCACTTTGCCGTTAAAGCTTCCTTCAAACCTTTATAATTAAACCACCGCCGAGATTACCGCTTACTCTGACACAGGCGATGATATATATTTAGCCCCGCAATTCATTGCGGGGTTTAGCCGCCGACTAGTTCTCAGCCTGGCCTATCTGCATTTAGCTGCTGATGGGGCTTGAACCCATGACCTCGTCCTTACCAAGGACGCGCTCTACCACTGAGCTACAGCAGCAACAAATCCACCGCTAAAACGGTAAATCAAACCTCAGATTAACTCTCAAAACACAAAAAACACCACCCACCCATCCCCGCCTGCCCGCTAAATAAAGCTATACGACAAGCGCGGGAACCTGTAACTACAACATCCAGTTCGTAACGTGAAGCTAAGTATTTTATAGAAAGACAAAGGAAAGTGCAAACAGAAAAAATGAAAAAAAATCAAAAAAAAGTGAAAAAAAACAAAAAAAGTGAAAAATCCCGGAATTCACCCTTCAATCCGCCATCGGGTCAGCCTGCATTATCACCCCTGCTGCCGGCTCCAAAAAAACGTCCCAGAGCCGCTCAAGCGCCTCCGGGACGGAAAACCTTATCTTCTAAACTAATCTTGCCCCTATAATCTACTCAAAAAAAACAACCTGCACACCCTCATTCCGGCCAGCCGGTCAAATCATAATACCGCATCAACGCCTCAACAAAGTAATAATCAGCGTAAATGCGCCCCTCTGTTGTGCCGTTGGTCTCTCTTAGAAGGCACACATCCGAGCCGCCAGCCATATAACCTCCGTCTAAATAACTAGTGGTAAGCGAAGTCAGTATATCTTTAGCCGCATTGTAATATCTTTCCTGGTCATTCGGGTCGGCTACCAGCGTACAAAGCTCTAACAGACCTGATGCTGCAATTGCCGATGCGCTGCTGTCCTTGGCCTCTGCCGTATTGAAATGGTTGGGCGGAACCATATCGGTCGGCAGATTGTCAAGGAAATAATCAGTCATCTTCTGCGCCGTTTCCAGGAAGTTCGGGTCACCTGTCTCACGGTAAGCTATAGTAAAACCGTGCGCTCCCCAGGCCTGACCGCGTGACCAGGGCTCACAAGGGTCACATTCCCACTCAATAGGCTCTCCTGTGCTCTCGTCAAAAGTAATGATATTGCAGTTACTGCCGTCCTCACGGACAAAATAGTCCCTGGTTTTGTATGCGTGATTGACCGCAATATCGTACAGGTTCGGGTCGCCGCCGGTCCTGGCCGACCAGAACAATATCTCTATGTTCATCATCGTATCGATTATCGTCGTGAACTTGGTCGCATATCCACCCCAATCCCACGATTCCAGACAGCCGACAACATCGCTATACCCCGCGTCGGCCAACGTGCTTGCCGCTGTATGAACCACGTCGTTGAACCCGGCACACTCGGGGCCTCCGAGCCGATAGCCGTTCCTGAAGCTGCACAGAAAAACAAAACCGTGGTCTCGCATCTGCGTATAGTTTTTCATTCCCTCTATCCGACCGGTCCACATCATCGCCTTGATTTTAATAAACGGGTCACCGGTTAATTCATACATATACCACAAACAACCTGGGAAAAAGCCGTTGGTCCAGCCTTCTATGTAGTCCGGGTCGGACCTCCAGTAGATTCTCCATTCCGAATAGCTATTTATAGTGGACTCAGGAGTATTTTCCAAACCCCAAGTAGCAACAAGGTCTGCTTCGGTAGCTAGTATTGTCTGCAGACAGTAATCCAGGGCATTGGACGACACCGTCAGACTCTCATCCTTCCAGTTCTGCGCCAGTAGCCCAAAGTCCTGCAAATCAATTATACCGTCACCATCGGATATGCTGACATTGGGGTTGCCGCTTATCGGTGCAAGGTCGGCTCTCGGGTAATCTTCGAGCCAGTTATCTGCTATAACAGCCATATCGTCGATATCGACGAAGCTATCGCCGGTCAAATCGCCCTTGTCGGCACCAACTGCGGGGGAAATCAGAAGACCTGTTAAAACCAGCGAGAAAATTGTGAAAAAATTTACGAAACGTACCATACCATCCTCCTTTAACTTGACCATTAATTAATGAAAATGAAACAAAAATACAGCTTAATCAGCCAAAAAACGCGCATCCAGCCACGAGCTGGAACTACAATAGTATTATATCATACCACCGTGGCCGATACAACCGAAAATTTATCTGCGTAGCAATGTTATGGGACCAACCACATTTTTCCTTACCGGCCAAAGGCTGATCAGGCTTTTATAATTCTACCGGCGGCCGGAAACAATATCGACTTCAGCCGGACCACGGCAGACGTTCTAAAACCCATTCGCCTTCATATCAGTACTGATAACAGCGATTTCCAGACGGCACTGTCGCTTCAGATACCCCTGTGCATCAGCCGAGACGGTTCACCCCTGTGTGTGGGCGGACAATAATAAAGTTTTACTGCGTAAAAGTATAAGTTTCAGTCTAATATAACCGACATAATTCCTAAATATGCAGGGATATATTCCTAAATATGTAGGGATATATTCCTAAATATGTGTGGGACGCAATTCTTATTATGGGTAAATACAATTTCAAACAGAAAAATTGAATGTTCTGAATGAATCTTACATAAGGGGGACTACCAATGAACCGGATTTGCTTACCGCCAAAGAAATCTCTGTTGGGCCTGATAGCATTGACAGTTTTTATAGCGACAGTAATTCCTTCTGCTGCCTGTTTTGCCGCCGAAGCTGAATCACCTCCCGCCGAATCTTTCTTCGAGATGTCTCTGGAAGACCTTATGGAAGTCTCGACGGGCACTGGAACCTTAACCGCTACGCCGCGTCGGAATATCCCTGCCGCGGTAACGCACATCACGCAGGATATGATTCGAAGCAGCGGCGCCCGCAATCTGTTCGAGCTTTTTGATATCTACGTGCCGAACTTTCAGTGGATAAGGCATAACTACCTGGGCCCGCATATGGGCCTTCGCGGCATCATCAGCGACAAAGAGGATAAATATCTGCTTATGGTGAATGGCCGCGTGCTAAATGATCGAACGGAAATTGGTGCTCTAAGCGAACGTGACCTGCCGATGGTTGATGATATTCATCATATCGACGTTATACGTGGTCCTGGCTCAGCAACTTACGGCCTTGGTGCCGTGTCGATGGTCATTGACATTCACACCGAAACCGCCGAAACCTTCCAGGGCTCGAAAATCACGACAAAAGTCGGCGCTATCGAAGAATTCTATACCTTCGAGTTCAAGCACGGCACAATGCTCGATGAAGATACCGGCCTGTACCTCTACGGAGGTATCAGCGAGTATCCCGGCGCCGACAGACACGAAGCTCCGGAGGTATTTGGCCTCAATGGTACTACCCGCTGGGGAGTTCCCGTCAGAAGAGGAAAGCCGGTCAATTACGGTTACACTCGCGACCGCAGATCTTACCGTCACCTGCCCAAACTAAAGTTCCACGCCGAGCTTACCACTGAGAACACCGACCTGTGGGTACGTTACACCCGCGGCGGTGAACACTTCACTAACACAACCAACGTTATAACAGGCCCAAACACCCCGCCTTCATCTGAGTTGAGGAGGGGCCTCGGCTATCAGCAGTTGACCGCCTACGGAAAGTACAGTCAGCAATTGTCTGACACGCTGTCGGTCGATTACGTATTCAGCTATGACCTTCATGATACCGAAAAGAGTATCAGCAGCACTAACTGTTACAGCTATCGTGAGGATGAGTATCTCGGCAGAATCCTTGCCCAATGGATACCCAATGACAGGCACTCCATCGCCGTCGGCTTCGAGAACTCAACCGAGAATTTCGGCCTGAGAAGTCCCGGTTTCCCACACAAAAGCCCTAGCGTTACACCACGCTGGTCCACCAACACAACATCGTTGTTCGGTGAACACCAATTCAATATCAACGAACGGTGGACGACATTTTTAGGACTGCGTGTTGACAAGAACACCTATTCGGACCAGATATATTCTCCTCGTGCAGCGGCAGTTTACACGCCGACGGATAAAGATACGTGGAAGTTTATGTATTCCAGATCCTCCCGGCCGGGCTTCGCCAAAAGAATCAGAGACTATCAGCACGACCACGGCACCTATGCCGACCCAGAAGTGTTGGACGGATACGAGATAAGATACGAACGTCAGCATACGAAGAATCTGTGTCTGGGCGCCTCAGCGTTCTTCAACACCATTGAGCGTATAAGCTGGGATGCCGGGCTGGCGGGTGAACGCGTTTCGTGCGAGGACAAGACCTATGGTCTTGAATTTGAGGCCGCTTATACCACCGACCGAATGGAGATAATGCTGTCACACGCCTATAGTAAACTTTATGATATCGACCTGGCTTGGCAGGATGCCAGGCCGATAATCGCCGGTCCTCCTTATGATAATTTGGCTAACTGGAGTAATCACCTTTCCAAGCTCTATGCCAGGTACAAGGTCAGCGAAAAATTGAGCATGGACGGCTCGCTTATTGTTCATTGGGACTTTCCAGGCCTGAAGGACCAGGCTGAAGACAACGACGACTATTACCGCACTACGTGGAGTGAAGCATTGATGGACCCCGGCTATGATAAGGCCTTCGGTCCCAACGTGTATCTTAATCTGGGGATGGAGTACAACGTGACGAAAAATCTTGACATCCGTCTCAGTGGCTACAATCTGCTTGGCATATTTGATATAGACCTGAACAAGCGAAATTACTTGGGTCAGCCTGCCTATCGCTGCCACGCACCCGCAGTTGCTGTAACGGCTGAGTATCGTTTCTAAGAGAATCAGTTTTCAACGCCGGTTTCTTTCGGCTTTGCCGCCTCCCCGGCTTGACCCAAACGCTGATTCCAGTTTCTCAATTGCTCGCGCCACATCGGCCTGGCCTCGCCCACCTCTATCTGACTCAACGCCTCTAATACAACACTGACATCAGTGCCTTTGCCCGCAGCGCTTAGATAATTGTCAATTGAGTGTACTAAACAATTGTCAGCACCCAGGTCTTTCTCCAGCAGGCAATTACTCATTAACTGCACCGCAAGCCTGGTCTTTGACCATCTCAGGTACACATCCACCAGAGAAGCCAGAATTTCTTCCTTTTCCTCGGCCGTTTCCGCCGCTTCAACCAGCAGACCCAAATACTGGGCCGCACGTTCAAACTCCCCACTTTTAGTATAAGCTAAAGCCAGCTTTTCTCTAACGGCTTTGACCATCTCTATTTTATTGTCGCCGACCGCCTTTCGCTCCGCAGTCTCAAGAAAAGATATCTTCTGCTCATCGGACAATCCGGCCCCTGTGTCTGCAGAGTCAAATTTGCCCATCCATTCCTCTAACACACCCACCTCGCAGCGCCTGAATA
>Ga0209427_10005482_pt1 | contig 14571 bp, 13 predicted proteins | sample DeeMarSWOR136_30_FD_187465 | JGI IMG/M metagenome (GOLD analysis project Ga0209427, IMG submission 187465) | Marine sediment microbial communities from White Oak River estuary, North Carolina - WOR-1-36_30 (SPAdes) (version 2) | ecosystem: Environmental > Aquatic > Marine > Intertidal zone >... | reverse complement strand
ATGGCAACAGCTCTTTCCCGATCGCCAGCAAGGCATCATCTCCCTGCCGGGACGGGATTTCGCACAGCTCAACCTGTATCTCATAGGTGTCACCGCGGTCCCCGTCTCCTTCTTCAAGAGCACATCCATTATGTCTGGAGGCGGTGCTCCTGGGTGTCGGCGGTGCGCAGATCAACCCTGACTGGCACATTCTGGACGCCTATGCGGCCTTGGTGGTGTCCTTGTTCATTTTCAAGGTGGGTCTGGAAGTTCTCATAAGCTCTGTCCGGGAGTTTACCGACACCGCGCCTGCCCCGGATATCATGGACCGGGTCCGTTCGTGCGCCAGTACCGTTCCCGGCGTCATTGAAACCCATGACATCCGCGTCAGAATGTCCGGGGGCCTTTACCAGATGGAGCTCCATGCGATGGTGGATGGGACTCTGACAGTCGTAGAAGGGCATCAGATCGCGAAGAAGATCGAAGCCTGCCTAAGGGAAGAGTTCGATGAACTCAGCCAGGTGATCATCCATGTTGACCCTTCAAAGGAATGAAGCAGGCAGCTTGTTTTTAGGGAATAATGAGAAACCCGTCCAGATGAGGTGGCCGTCGCTTTAGGAAAAATGCCAGAATGCCCCGACCTTTGGTCGGAGAGCCTCACTGACATCACGCCTTGTTAAGAAACGCCTGAAGCTCTTTGATGATATCAATCTTGGTCTCCGGGCTCGTACCGTCCTCAAACAAGAAATCGAGTAAGAATGCGATCTTGTAATCCACAGCCGAGGTTTTGTATTCCTGAATGGCGGATACGCTGACATCCTTGAGCTTCTCGAAGTTGTCCTGCTTAAACAGATCCGTCCGTCTCAAAATGAGATCGAGAGCCTCCTTGGCATCCACCGCATTTTCCAGAATCATCTCAATTCCATCCAGCTTTTTCACGGCTTTGATGATTTTTTCGCTCTCCACCTTGATTTTCATTGTTCTGACCCACCCTCATGGTTTCCAATTTTGTCGGCACATGAAAACCCGTCTTTCTTAATCATTATCTATCTTTGGAGATAATTCAAGAGATTTGGCGAAAATTTGATTTCCGAAGCCTTTTCCTGTAGGTTGCCTCCCCGTCTCGTGTTCCAGAAATTCTTATCATGATTCCCAAAAAGGGAATGGGCAAAATTGCGTTTTCAGGGGGCCGTTCCAAAGGCATGGGAGGTATGGTTGCGGGCTTCTGCCTTCGCCAAGGCTCCCCGCGGCGCTGCGCGGGACAAGCTGGCGCGACAAGGGACGACCACCTCTCCCGACGGCCCCTTCAGAAAAGGAACGATATGGACAGGGCCGTCGGGGGGAGGCCTCACAGATCCGCAACCCAAATTTCCTGGGAGCCTGTCGGATGCCCCTGCTCATCATCGGGGTCGGGGTGCTCCTCCTCATCTCCTTTTTTTCAAGTTCCTTTTGAACGGAAAATATGGCATATGTCCCCAAAAGGGCCCTACCTTTTCCAATTCCCCCGTGGCTCAGGAAAGGCATGACGTCAAATGGCTTGCACAACCATAAGCCCCGGGTTGACACCGGTCGTGGGTATTGTTGACCACTATGCAGACACGTGGCCAACATCAGATCGGAAATGATTTTCGATCTCAACCAAGACCCGGAATGGAGAAAATCCTTTATTAAACCAGGAAGATATGGTAAATATTAGTGTTGCATCATTTTCGTCTCCCCGAGAAGGGCCGGGGCGACGGCGTCGTTTTCTCACTGAGACGCCTTGAATGTTCGGAAAGGCGGTCCGGGTTTTTCCGACCACGGTCCTTGAAACGGATCGTCAGTCTGGAATCACGTGGATCGGTGACAACGGTTCGGCATAGACGCAATCGGTCTCATCTCTGCTATGGGACTCAGGTCTGTTTTTTTCTTGGATTTTGGGGGATTCTGTGTCTGAAAAGCAGCATATCAAGCGTGCACTAAAGGAAGCGGAAATCTATCAAGCCCAGGGCCTTTTGGAGGAGGCGAAAGGAAAATACGAGGAACTCCTCAAATTCATCGGTGAAAGCCAGCACTTCTCAAACCATGAAAAGCTCATCGGGGCTGTAGAAGGCAAAATTCAGGTCTTGGATGAAGCCCTTTCAAAAATAGAGGGGACTCCCGTAACGCTCGAGCTTTCCCACAACGTTCAGGATCTGATCAAGAACCTCTTCACTTTTTCCCAAACTGAAGAAGCCGCCGCCATGGAAGGCGCGGTGGCTCTGGCCAAATTCGGCCAGTTTGAGCGGGCTCTGGACGAATTCAGAAGCCTCCTGGACCAGGGGGTCATGCCGGTCATGGCCGCCAAGAACATCGTCCGATGCTATCTCTCCATGAACGAGACGAACGCCGTTTTGGGTGAGTTCGAACAATGGCTCTCCCGGGAGCTTTTCTCCACCGAGGATCTCCAGGACGTTCGAACCTTCATTCAAGGAGCCCTGGAAAGGCAGGGCGTCGAGGTGAAGCTACCCGTGGTTGCTGTACCTAAGCAGGTCGGCGTCCAGGTCAAGGCCAAGAAAAACAAGAACAAAAAAGAAGAAGACCTGCTCCTGGACATCTCAGGCGTTTCTATTCGCTTTGACATAGGCCCTCTCAAGGGCCAAACCGTGGATTTTGATGTCGACTTTCAGTCGGCCAATACCGTGAGCATTGTCATTTCTGTGGACCAGAGGGAACTGGCGGAAAGCCTTGCCCCTGGCACCCGGCTGCCGGACATGCAGTGCTATTCTCCGATCACCGTGTTCCGAAGCCACGGCATTGTTTCCGGTAAAGCCACGGTCAAGCAGGGGCCGAGAAAAGGGGACTACATGGTGGACATTAAGATCGAAGGGGATTAGCCATGGAAGCAACCCTCTTACAAAGACCGGATTTTAAAATGACAAGGCAGGCCAAGGGAACTGTTCTCATGGCGCAAGGGGGGGGTATTCTGTAGGCTCTATGGCGGTTTTCAATGCAAAAGACAGGGTCATCGAGTGTAAACTCGTTTTCTACGGTCCCGGACGAGGCGGAAAAACAACGAACCTGGAATATATTTTCAAGGCATTCAACAAACACACTTCCGCAGAGATGGTCTCCATCAACACCCAGGGGGACCGGACCCTTTTCTTCGATTTCCTCCCCATCGGTCTGGGCAAAATCAGGGGGTGTGACGTGAAGATTCAGCTTTACACCGTGCCCGGTCAGCCCAAATATCGATCCACCAGGAAAATGGTGCTCAAGGGTGTGGACGGGGTGGTGTTCGTCGCCGATTCCCTAGAAATCCAAAGAAAACCCAATGTTGAATCCCTCAAGGACCTTGCGGAAAATCTTGCCGGGGAGAACAAGAACGTGTTCAAGATACCCCTCGTCATGCAGTTCAATAAACGGGACCTTGGCGATCAGGGGATACCCGTCATGCCGGAGGACTTGATGAACCGTGAACTGAACAGCAAGCTCAAGGCACCCTATCATCTGGCCAGTGCTTTGAAGGGAACTGGCGTTGGTGCAACCCTCAAGGAAGCGTTGCTCCTGACTTTGCGTCATCTCCAGCAAGAACTCCAATGGACCAAGTAGGGACTGACTATGACCGGAAAGGTGGTTCTATCAGGAGATCTGAGCTTTAACAGCCTTGCAGAGGTTTTCCAAATCCTCGGTGGAAACAACAGTACCGGTGTCCTTCGCATCTCCAGCCAGTATGCACCAAATCCCGGTATCGTCTATTTTATCAACGGTGATCCCATCAACGGCTCGGACGGGTCTTTGCATGGACTGGACGCCGTCTACGCCCTCTTCGGACGAACGGAAGGTAAATTCGAATTCCTAGAAGAAGAGGTCACCGTACAACGGACGATTAAGAAGGGACGGATGGAAATCGTCCTCGATGCCATGAGGATGCTCGACGACGACGTGATCAAAAAGGTTGGGCCGCCCAGTTTTGAACAGGCCCCGATCCCGGAAGAATACCAAGCAGGAAAAGGGGGCGGTGTATCGGTCCTCAAAGGACCTCCCGTTGACTTTCTTTACGTGGTTGACGAAGAGGACTTTTCAGACGGCAGGACGGTTGTCAACGAGGGCAGTCATGGCAAATGGCTCTGGGTCATCTTGGATGGGATGGTGAAGGTCACCAAGGAGACCCCTAAAGGACCCTTGACCGTCTCTCATATTGGCGAGGGATGCTTCATAGGCACTTTCGCATCCTTTCTTTTTCAAGAACATGCGAGAAATGCCTCCGTGATAGCCGTTGGTGAGGCTCGACTGGGCCTGTTAGATACCCAGCAACTCTCCGTGGAGTTCCGGGCCCTTTCTCCGGACTTGAGAAATGTCCTCGTGAGCATGGATGGTAGACTCCGAAAAATTACCGACAGGGTTGCTCAGCTTGCCGGAGAACGGAACGCCATGACCCAGTTGGCCAAAGGGAAAGAGCTTATCTTGAAAAAAGGATCGACCAAAGCCGGGGCTTACATCATCACCGGCGGCGAAGGCTGTCTCATGAGCCAGACCAAAAAGGGCCCCCTTTACCTCTTGACCCTCGAAAAAAATGATTTCTTCGGCAACCTACCCTTTCTGCACATGGGCCAAGAACCTCAGCAGGCAGCGGTCATGGCGCCCAAGGACCTGAAAGTGAAAAAACTCGATGTGGAAAGCCTCCAGAAAGAGTTCGAACAACTTCAGGGAACCATTAAGAGTATGGTCCTCAACCTCAACTCCTCCATTGCCGCCACAAGCGACATGGCCATGCGTCTTTTTGAGGGAAACTAGGGGAACACAAACCCTCCTAATCCTAGAAAGGTTTCATGGAACTGCTCGGCTGGCAAATGGGTATGAGGGCGCTTCGAGACGTCTCAACCCTCTTCGACTTCCGGTATCAGACTGACGATCAAGTCTTCAGCTTTTTCCATGGACACGTAGTTCATGTTGAGCGTCATGGTGTAGAGGTTTGGGTCATCGTGTGATGCTTGGTCGGAAAAGCAGTTCAAGAACCGGCTCCGGATCATGTCCGCCCGTTTTATGGCCGTTTCCGCCTGCCTCTTTGTCAGTTTGTATTTTTTGGAGAGGAAATTGATACGGTGCTTCATGTCGGCCACAAGGAAAACATGGACGGTGTTGGGATAGCCCCTCAGGGTGTAGTTTCCCCCCCGGCCGATAATGACGGCGTCTCCCTTCTCATAGAGCTTCAAAATAACTGCTTTCACTTCATCGACATAGCGTTTCTCATCCAACTGTCTGCGATTTGAGGTATGTCGATCGATGAAGTCGGGGCTCACAACCCAATCCAGGAGTCGCATGAGTTTAGAGGTGCCCCTTTTTTCGAAAGTTCGCACCTGATCCAAAGAGACACCCGCCTTGTCCGCCACTTGCCGGATCAATTCGTCATCCACATAACGATACCCCAGCCTTTTCGCCAGGCTTCCACCCAGTGTTGTTCCCCCCGCGCCAAATTGCCTTGATATCGTAATGACGGTCATGGCTACCTCCCTTCCTTACTCCAAAAAAAACGCGGAATAACAGGATTCTGCTCTCCTCTCCTCATGAGATGCAAGCCTTAGGGCCCCTTCACAAACGGGATCAACCCCTTAAATGCTCGAATCAAAAAAGGTGCGATCAGTGGTTCTGTGACGGTCGTGTTGGAAAAAAACAGAGGTTTGAAGATCTCAAATGCACTTGAGGCAAATGCATGATATGATCATAATAAATACGACGGATATCTCTGTGTCAAGAAAAATTTCGGGTTGACGCCTTTCCAAAGGGGTCTTAGTTTTCTACTGGAATGAGAGTGTACGGCACTTCCCAGAGTTCGGCATTCCTCACACAAGGGGGTTGTAGTCCACATGAAATGGATCCGAAATTCTTCGATCATCTTTTTCGGGGCAGTCATTGTCTCCATAGGTTTCTCTTTCACGGTCGGGACGCTGTCTTCACTTGCTGAAGCACCCCAACCCGGTCTCCCAACACTTCTCAGGGAAAGAATTGCGGTCATGCCTTTTTTAAAAGGGCGATACGGCTCCGATATCAAGGAGACCATACGCTGCCCTGTATGCCAGCTTTCCTTTCAATTCGACGATCTCGCCCCTGACTGTGATCAGGTTTTGACCCGGTATGTGCAGGAGGCCCTTGAGAGACGTTATGAGGATAGGGTCATACCCTTCGGGCAGGTCGAGGAGGCCTATGAACAACTTCCCAAAGACGTCACGAAGGATACCCCTGTAACCCTCGCTCAAGGTCTAGGTAAAAAAGTGAATGCCCATTATGTATTGCTCGGAACCGTCTGGAGGTACCGGGAAAGGCAAGGTGGCTCCCGGGCGGTGCAAGCGCCCGCTTCGGTGTCCTTCTCCGTCCATCTCATCCATGCGGCGGACGGAAACCTCTTATGGGAAAAAAGCTTTGCAGAAACCCAACGCTCCCTGTCCGAGAATGTCCTGGAAGCGCGCGCCTTTTTTGAAAAAGGAGCCAAGTGGCTCACCGCCGACGAATTGGCCCGGTATGGCGTCGACGAGATCATGAAGGATTTCCCTTACTGACAAAAATCTTGCGAAACCCCGGCCCCTCCATTCGGATGCTCAGCCCACCCGGACTTCATTTGCCATTCACTACCCATTCGTGAAGCGCCGCCGGCCAAGGTGAGTGCATGAAAGGCGAACAAAGGGTCCCCCATTTGACAAGGCGAAGTGGCCGATTTAGTTTAGAACGTATATGGTATTCAGCACAGGAGGATGAATTATGATTAGCGAGAAGATGGAGAAAGCGCTCAATGAGCAAGTCAACAAAGAGATGTATTCCGCCTATCTCTATATGTCCATGTCGGCTTACAGTGACTCTATCGGCCTCAAAGGCTTTGCCAACTGGTTTATGGTCCAGTATCACGAAGAGATGATGCACGCCATGAAAATTTACGAATACATACAAAGACAAGGTAGAAGGGTGGAGCTCGCGGCCATTCAACAGCCCCCTTCCGAGTTTGAATCCCCCCTCGACATGTTCGAGAAGACTCTGGCCCACGAGAAAATGGTGACAAAATCCATCAACGATCTCGTCGACCTCGCCATTGGGGAGAAAGACCACGCCACGCATATTTTTCTCCAGTGGTATGTGACCGAGCAGATTGAAGAGGAAGAAAACGACAATGATATCATTGCGAAACTCAAGCTTGTCGGCACAGGGGCTCAGGGAAACAACGGACTCTTTATGATCGACAAGGAACTGGGAGCTCGAATGACCAGCGCCTTAACAGACTTCAGCAAAGGCATCGAGGCCGCGATAAAAGGGTTGGAAGCGGCCGGTTAAGAAAGAACAGGGAGAGAGAAAGCCAGCACTCACAGTCAGTTGACTCACCAAGGTGCAAAGGGGCCCGACCCAGGGCCTTTTTTTTGGGGTGCTGTCCGCAAAGAACAGAGCCAAGTGCCGCCCGTGCCGGCTTTGATAGGGCACATATATATAACTTATATAAATTATATGTAATATACATAAAAATACTTGACAAATATCAAAATATACGTATGATATTGCATAATTTGATCGGAATACCCGGATATCAGTCAGACGCGTTCGTTCGATCGCCCACAAGAATCAGCAACCAGCAAAAAGGTAAACCTCTCTGGATTACGCGCTCTAAGGCAAAAACTTCTCGGGTGTTCGTGCATCTTTTCTGCTGGGGATCTACCTAATTTATACAAGGGATCGCGTCAGCATAAAAAAACGGCATCTCGGGAAGGCTTTTTGAGGGATGGACTTGTTGGGCTGGTAACGAAGAGCTTAACCGCATGCATCCGTAAACTTAACACGCAACCTAACCCTCCAATCGAGGCAGGTGCCCTGGGGCTCTGCCTCCTTTTTTTCTGCTCCTCATTGAGGCTCCTCCAAGACCCACCGTCTCATTGACCCTCAAAGATCAGACCACCTCCTCCAGAGATCATGGATATGCTCTTGAAGAAAGAGACGGGAACCGCGGGCAGGCCCATGAGAGACAGGTTGAGATCCCGTCCCGGCGGGGAGATGATGCCTTGATGGCGGATCACGGATCCTATTTCCATCTTGTTTCCTATCATGCCCTATGCTAGACTCCCGCTCGATAATGCTATCCCGGGAGGCTATCTCAAGTCATGGGTTACGACAAGGTTGTCACGCGTTTCCCGCCCAGCCCGACAGGGTACCTGCACATTGGGGGTGCCAGGACAGCCTTATTCAATTGGCTTTTTGCCAGGCAGAAAAAAGGTAAGTTCATCCTCAGGATTGAGGATACGGACAAGGAGAGATCGACACAAGACGCAACCCGTGCCATCCTCGAATCCTTGGAGTGGTTGGGGCTCGACTGGGATGAGGGGCCCTATTTTCAGTCCCAGCGCTATCCGATTTACAAAGAATTCATCGAAAGGTTGTTGTCCTCAGGGAAAGCTTACCATTGCCACTGCACCCCTGCGGAACTCGAAGAGAGACGCCGTCAAGCTATGGCTAAAGGGCTCAAGCCCAAGTACGACGGCAAGTGTCGGGACCTGGCGTTGGGTCCGGGATCCAATGCCGCGGTCCGGTTGAAAGCACCCCAAACGGGGAAAACCGTTTTCCACGACATGGTCAAAGGCCCCATCTCTTTCAACAACGAGGAACTGGACGACCTTGTGCTCTGGCGATCAGACGGAAGTCCCACCTATCACCTCGCCGTGGTCGTGGACGACATCACCATGGGATTGACCCACATCATCCGCGGCGATGACCATGTGAACAATACGCCGCGTCAGATCATGATCTACCAGGCCCTGGATGAGCCCTTGCCTTGTTATGCCCACGTGCCCATGATCCTAGGCCCGGACAAGACCAGGTTGAGCAAACGCCACGGCGCAACCTCTGTTCTGGCTTACAGGGATATGGGATACCTGTCCCATGCCCTGGTGAATGGTCTTGCGAGAATCGGCTGGTCATATGGCGACCAAGAGAAGTTCACCCTGGATGAACTCATTGAAAAATTCTCTTTGGAACATGTGGGCAGAGCGGCCGGCATTTTCAATGCAGAAAAACTCCTGGACCTCAATGCCCAGTACATCCGGGAGACGGAAACCGGCTCCCTTGCCACAGCCCTCACGCCCTTCCTCGAAAGACTCGGCTTCAAAAACCTGGACCGGGCAACAGTTGCGCAAGCCGCTGAAACACTTAAACCAAGAAGCAAAACCCTTGTAGAAATGGCGGAAGGGGCGCGCTTTTATTTCGAAACACCGATCGCTTACGAGGAGAAAGCGGATAGCAAATTCCTGAAACCGAACATTCTGGAGCTCATGAGGGACATTCTCGAACGTCTCCAGGGGGCCGATGATTTCACCCGGAAAGGGCTGGAAAATGTTTTCCTCTCCTTTCTTGAGGAAAAGGAGATCAAACTGGGAAAAATCGCGCAACCTTTTAGGGTCGCCCTGACCGGGAAGAGCGCCAGCCCGGGCCTTTTCGAGGTCATGGAGGTCCTCGGAAAAGACAAGGTGGTGGCCCGAATCCAAAAGGCCGTGGCTCACATCGAGGCAAAGGCCTCACGGCCAAGCCCATGATCAGCGGCCTCCGATGTGACCCTTCTACTTCCTTGGGTGCGACAAAAGGTGAGAGCTTTAGGTCGATCCCAGGAAGAGGTTCTAGGGTCTTTAAAGGATGCTGGAGTCTGCTGGAGTGAGCTGTTTTGGAGTACTGGAGCGTCACCCATTGTCGATTTACGATTGCAGATTGACGAATAGTTGCAGCCCAGACTCAATCTGAAATCGTCGATCGAAAATCGCAAATCTCGTGACTCCATTACTCCAGCAGACTATTTTTACCGGGAAAGCCGTTGAAATTTGACCTGGCCCAGAAAACCAGGTCTTCTTTGATTAAATGAAGGAGCCTACGATGTACAAAGTCATGATTAGGGACAACATGTCCCCAAGAGCCAAGGAAATCCTGGAACAGACCGGGCAGATCGAGGTCGTGGTGGATAATGACAAGACCACGAGCGATCCAAGAATCCTAGCAAGCCTCATCCATGAATTTGACGGCCTCGGGGTCCGAAGTGGCACAAAAGTGACGGCAGAGGTCTTCGAGAAGGCTGCGAAACTGAAGGTTGTGGGCCGCGCCGGCATAGGCGTGGACAACATCGACGTAACCTTCGCGACCGGCCGCGGCATCGTGGTGATGAATGCTCCAGGAGGCAATACGGTCACGACGGGAGAACATGCTATCTCTCTCATGCTTGCCCTGGCTCGAAATATCCCTCAAGCGACCGCTTCCATTCGTGAGGGCAAATGGGAAAAGAAGAAATTTATGGGGGTGGAAATCGAGGGAAAAAGCCTGGGTATCATCGGCCTTGGACAAATCGGGCGTGTTGTGGCCTCCCGCGCCCAAGGGCTCGGCATGAAAGTGATTGCCGCCGACCCCTATATTACGAGAGAAGCCGCGAGTTCTATGGGTGTGGAACTGGTGCTCCTGGACGATTTGCTTTCCCGGGCCGATTTCATCACCCTTCACGTCCCCCGCCTGGAGGAGACGAAGAATCTCATCCGAAAGGAAACGATTGAAAAGATGAAACCGGGCGTTCGCATTATCAACTGCGCTCGCGGGGAGGTGGTGAACCTGGACGACCTCTATGAAGCTCTGATGGGCGGTCATGTGGCGGGCGCCGGGCTGGACGTCTTTCCCCAGGAACCGCCGGACTTCGCTTTGCCCATCTTTCAGCATCCCAATGTCATCTTCACGCCCCATTTGGGCGCGAGCACCGGGGAAGCACAAGAAAAAGTAGCGGCAATGATTGCCAGACAGATGGTCAGCTACCTGATCGACGGCGTCATCACCAACGCCGTCAACTTCCCATCCATTTCCATGGAGGTGATGGACCAGCTCCGGCCCCATATCAGCCTCGCTGAACGGATGGGGACCTTTTTGGGACAGATGGTGAGAGAGCCCCATGACATTAACATCACCTATGGCGGTTATGTTACGGAGTTCGATACAAGGGTGCTCACCCGTGCTGTCCTGAAAGGCCTGCTGGGTTCCTTCACGGACATGCCGGTTAACTACGTCAATGCGCCGGCACTCGCAAAGGACAAGGGAATTGGGGTCGAAGAAACCATCAGCCAGCAAAAAGAAGATTACATGATCCGCATAAAACTGCCGGGCTATCAAGATGAGTTGAATGAAATCTGGGGTACCATCTTTGCCAAGAAATACCAACGCCTCATCCGCTTGGGTCGCATTGACATGGATGCCATTCCCGAAGGCACCTTGATCGTGGTCCAAAGTGCGGATCAACCGGGTGTGGTCGGCCATATAGGAATGACTTTGGCAAAGCACGGCACCAATATCGCCCGATTCCAAGCAGGCAGGCGCGAAGGCAGGTCGGTTTGTGTTGTAAACATCGACTCCCCTGTAGATGACAAGGTCATGGAAGAGCTTCGCGCCCTGCCGCACGTGACGGCCGCGCGACGGGCCCAGATCGATTGAGATATGGAAGGGAGATGGCCGGAAGGGTGCGAGGATGTCCGGGATAAGCTCCGACTAACCCATCAAGATATCCTGGCACTGAACTTCATCAGGACTTCCTGCCCCTATGTATTCAGGAGACACTACCGCACGGGGTTGCGCTCCCATATCATGGAAGTGCTGGATCCGGAAGATGTGAAAAAGGAGCGAGAGGGCCTCATCGTCGAGGGGATGAAACACTTCCCCAAAGCCAAGCCCAGAAGAATGCTCAGAATCTTCAGAACGAAATTCAGCGGTCTCAAAAACGCTGAAGAGGAGTTAAGGCGGGTCAAAATCATAGCGGGATTCCTTGCACCGGACCACATGGCTATGTCCAGCGAATTTCTTGTGGATTACACACAAGGCCGGAAAAGAGATTGCCTCCTTTGCGGTCTTCAAGAGTATGTAAAAGGGGAGACCATCAATCCCTGGACCGATCTGGATAGGGCACATTTGATCTCGCTCTTCCATCGCATGGTACCGAAAAAAAACAAAGCTTTCGACAAGCGCGGGGAGAAATGGCTTCACATGGTTCAGCAGAATGCTGAAGCCTTTGTAGGAAAACTCCGGGACATGATCTTGAAGGCGAGCACGGTTCCAGATCTCGCAGGCGCGGGCAATCTGATTCTCACCCTCGCAGGACGTATCAAGCTCGTGGATATCAACAACATTTCAGAAGTTTCCTTCGACACAACCATCCCCGTCGATGATCGGGGGTATCCTGTCTGTGACCGATCCATCGAGGCCCTGTCCCTTCTCGAAGAAAAACTCCTTCAAAGGCCTCCGGAAAGGGAGGACAGAATTTACAGCGTCTTCCTTGATCCCGGCCGAATAAAAGCCGTAAGAGCCATGGAAAGGGCCTTCTACCGAACCGTTGAGCCCGAGTCCTATCCCCTGGACTGATCGTCCCCACAAGCGCTGACCTGAAAGGCTAAAGGCGTAAGGTACCAGGAAGATTTCAGGAGGATGATCGCTTTGCCTTGAGCCTTAAGCTTTATGCCTTTCGCCTTACACAAGGTCATGGCCTTCTCCAGCGAAGCAGCGTTGATTGGCCGTGCCAATACTTTTGACCGTTACCGAGGGATTTTGTCCGAGCGAGAAAAGAGTGATCCTCATAGAGGAGATGCTGGATGGGGAATGGAATCTTCTATGGCTGGTGGATCGTACTGGCTACCAGCCTGATTCATTTTTGGGGTGCCGGAACCTTTTTCTACAGCTTCACGGCCTTTTTCAACCCTCTCGTGCAAGAATTCGGCTGGAGTTACGCAGCCACCTCCCTCGCTGCCTCCATCAGAAGCCTTGAAGGAGGCATTGCATCCCCTCTGGTTGGGTTAGCCACAGACCGGTTCGGAGCCAGGCGCCTGCTCCTACTCGGAAGTGTTTTGACCGGAGCGGGCTTCGTGCTTTTCAGTCAGATCCGTTCGCTGTGGGGTTTTTATCTCGTCTTCGTTTTTCTCTCTGTGAGTTCGAGCCTTCTATTTCCCGTTCCGGGATGGACCGCAGTGGCCGGTTGGTTCCTGAGAAAGCGGGGTACGGCGATCGGCATTCTCTCGGCAGCCATCGGGCTGGGAGGCGCTCTGATATACGCCGTTAATGCGCTCATCAGCGCCTGGGGTTGGCGTTCGACTCTCGTCGCCATCGGGATAGGGATGTGGGTGATCGGAATCCCTTGTTCCCTGATTGTCCGGCATCGCCCCGAGCCATACGGCCTGGCTCCTGATGGCGAAAAGCGAACAACCCTTGCGCCCGGCTCCGCAGACAGATCGGCGGTGAATGCGACCGAACCCGATGAAGGATTCAGTCTCAGAAAGGCCGTGAAGACCAAGAGCTTTTGGGGCATTGCCCTTGCGGTCACCGTTTCAGCGGCGACCGTCCATGCCGTCACGGTCCATGTGATGCCTTATCTGATCAGTGTGGAATTCAGTAGGGAAAAAGCCAGCCTCGCCGCCTCCTTTCTTGTATTTGTGAGTATCGCCGGACGGTTTGGTCTGGGATGGTTTAGCAGTCAGGTGGACAGCCGATATCTCCTGGCGCTCGGGATCGGCCTTCAAGCCCTGGGGCTTCTGTTCTTGGCATGGGCGAGGAATCTCGGGTGGGTCGCCGCCTTCATTATTTGCTTCGGTCCTGGTTACGGCGGGGTGATCACCTTGAGACTGACCCTTCAAGCAGAGTACTTCGGCCGGCGGGCCTTTGGGGCCATTCAGGGGACGTTCATGGCCATTATGATCATTGGCACAATGAGCTTTCCCCTCCTGACAGGCATATGTTATGACCTTTATGGGGATTACCGCCCGGCCTGGTTCATGATGGCAGCGGCAAATCTCGCTATCGTCCCCCTCGCCCTCAAGATCAAACCGCCTCAAAGTGAAGCTCTCCCACCAAAGCTCGGCGCTTCACTTTCTCAAAGGGGCTCTGCCCCTTTCAAACTCCATGACAAATAAAGGCTTGGCTCTTTTCAAGCTTTGTCCCTGCCCCTTATTTAAACCCCCTCACCCCGGATCAAGTCCGGGGCAGGCTCTGACCTCTCCTCCTCCAGGGGGAGAGGAATTCTCGGTTATCGGAAAGCCTCTTGGGGGAATCTTGAATGGCTTGGAAAAAACGGGCATGGCCGGATCAGGCTTTGCTAGCTCGCAGAGGACAGGGACAGAAGCGCGGTTTTCTCTTTCTGGCTCAGTGACTTGAATTTTACCCCGATTCCTTGGGGAGACGTTCTCACAACCTCACCCATCACTTTCAAATGTCTGTTGCTTTCCTGAGGAGGGAAGGCCAAAACGAGACCATCCCCAACGGAAAAACGGAAACGGGATGGGATAAATACGCCGCCAAGGCTGATGTTTTGGATATACCCGCTGTAGGTTCGGCCCCGGCTGGCATAGTAGACAGGCAGAAGCAAGGGCTCTCTGTAATGCTTTCTGCGACACCGGCCCTTCAATAAACCATTTTGCAGGAGGTTGAGGAGCGTGCGGCGCTCATCGTCTGACATTTTGACGATCATTTTGAACAGTTCGTGTGTAATGGCTGGATTTTGCATAGACATTTTAAAAGCTCCCCTCCATAAGCTTTTCAAATGTAAATGGTTTGTCCTTTCACCCCCACAGAAAAAAATAATAGAAACTGGTGTATCAAGTCAATAGAAAT
>Ga0209427_10005481_pt1 | contig 14572 bp, 12 predicted proteins | sample DeeMarSWOR136_30_FD_187465 | JGI IMG/M metagenome (GOLD analysis project Ga0209427, IMG submission 187465) | Marine sediment microbial communities from White Oak River estuary, North Carolina - WOR-1-36_30 (SPAdes) (version 2) | ecosystem: Environmental > Aquatic > Marine > Intertidal zone >... | reverse complement strand
TCTCCCCAAGAGCGAGAGCAGCTTCTACGTTTCTTTAACAAAAAATTGTCAGAAGACCACAAAATCGCCATATTAAGCACAACTCCCCAACTCGCCCGAGTGGCTCTGCAGGCCAACTCTCCAACCCAAGAAGACATCATAATGCCCCTTGCACACATGGAAGCCACCAAAATAAGCAAAAGAGCCAAGGCTCTAGCCGACTTTATTGGCGGATGCGGCGCTGGACGATTATATTGCGCCATCTCCCCAGAAGGGAACGTTCAACCCTGCGTCTTCATGCCACTGGTACTCGGAAATCTGAAAACGGAAAGGCTGGAAGACATCTGGTTCAACTCCCAAGTCTTTAAGGACCTCAGAGACAGAGGAAAACTGAAAGGGCGCTGCAGCAGATGCGAATTCAAGTTTGTTTGCGGAGGATGCAGAGCAAGAGCCTACGCTTACCATAACGACTATCTTATGTCTGACCCCGGCTGCATCAGACAACTCTCAGAGGGCGACTGACAAATGAAGCAGACAAAAATTGGAATCTTCAGAACCGATAACGGTTTAGAGTCTGCCATGAAAGAGGCGCTGAAAGCTGCAGATTGGACTGAGCATGTTCGAGGCAAGGTTTTCATTAAACCGAATCTGTGCTCCAAACATTACATTCCGGGGGCTGTCACCAATCCCCAAGTTCTCTTTCATCTGGTAAGCCTTCTCCGCGACAGGGCTGAAGAGGTTGTTGTCGGCGAATCCGACGGCTACAACTACTGCTGCAACGATGCTCTGGCGATGACCGGCGTAAAAAAGATAGTTGAGAAGGCTGGCGGAAAAACCGTTAACCTCTCCGAAGACGAAACAGTGAAGGTGAAAAGCTCCAAAACTTTCTGTTTAACTAATTTTCCGTTGCCCAAGACTCTTGTTGAAGCCGACTCTATTGTTGACGTTCCAGTGATGAAAACCCACGAATTCACAAACTACAGCGGCGCCATAAAGAACCTGTTCGGATGCATACCCGATGACAGGCGCATTTTTCTTCATCCCAAATTCGGCATGGTTCTACATGATTTGCTGGTTCTGCTGAAACCAAAGTTTGTTGTCACCGATGCCACATTTTCTATGGAGGGAAACGGACCCAACAGGGGAATCGTTATACCAATGAACCTCATTCTGGCGGGCAGCGACCCTCTTGCCATGGACAAGCTATGCTGCGAAATCATGGGCATAGACTGGGCTGACATCAGCTATCTCAAGTTCATTGACCGGCATTACAGACGGGAAGAAACGGAGACCCAGATCATCGGCGAAAAAATCGAGGATGTGAAGCGTCCATTCCTGCTTCCGTATGCTGATTTGGCTGTCAGGGCTCAACGTTGGGTGTACAAAAGCTACTTTCTAACCCGCCTCTGCTTCGGCACACCCTTCTTGAACATGCTGCAGGGCTGCCTGAACGTCTACAGAAAGGTCGATGAGGAAATAAAAGGCAAAGAGTGGGTGGACAAACACTGGGACAACTCATTGCCCCGTTAAGTCTTCTCCAATAGTTTGTGATACAAATCGATCACTTGGCTTGTAATCAGGCGCCAAGCAAACTTCTCCTCAATCAACTTTCTTCCCCGCCTACCCATCTCTTCGGCAAGCTTCGGGTCCTGCAACAGAGTCAGCACTCTCTGGGTCAGCTGTTTCTCGTCTCCGGGGTCTATCAGAAACCCGTTTTCCTTGTCTGCCAAGAACTCAGGTATCCCCCCAACCTTGGTGGAGACAACTGGCAAGCCAGTGGCTTGGGCTTCCAGTATGGCGAAGGGAAAGTTTTCGTAGATGGCGGGGAGCACAAATATGTCAGAGGCAGAATAGAGGCTTGGAAGTTTTTCATCCGGGACGTACCCCAGAAAGGTCACGTAATCTTCTATTTCCAGTTGTTTCGCCAAGTCTCGGAGGCTCTGTTCCTTCTTCTTGAATCCTGTCCCTGATATAGCAAATTTTACGTCGCCGAACTCTTGGATGATGGGTGGAATTGAACGCAAAAGAATTTCTAAGCCTTTTCTGTGATAGAGCCGCCCTACAAAGAGAACTATCTTCTTCTCCTCTTCTAGCCCGAATTCTCGACGCAGCTCAGCTCTGTCTGGTCTTGGCTTGAATTTGTTTATATCCACGCCGTTATAGATTACGTGAATCTTTTCCTCTTCGATGCCGTACAGCTCAGTTAATTCACCAACAGTGTACCTGCTAACCGCAATCAGGGCGTCTGACTGTTTCATCAACTTGGTTTCGTAGCGCCTAAGCAAACGATTGAATCTGAGCATCATCTTCTCGTTGGGATTCAACTCTTTGGGGTTAGACTGCCTCGTCACTATGGCTTCTCCTTTCCAGGTTGAGTGAACTGCACAAACCAGCGCCTTGGCTGAGTCTGTTGGGATGGCAAAACTTGGAACCAACGGAAGGTTCGCATGTATGATGTCGAAACCGATCTGTTTGTTCAGTTCTTCTATCTTCTTGGATGCGGAGCGGGCGAACCGCCAATATCGGGTGAGGGCATTCCCTGAGCCCTTTCTGTAATGGACTTTGATTCCGTCAAACTCGTCTTCTGAATCCTCGCTGTGTCTAGCTACCACGTGAACGGTGTGCCCAAGTTTTTGGAGGCTATGTGAAAGGTAATAGACGTAGGCTCCTGTTCCACCCGAGATGGGGAAGTATTCTGGAGTTACGAAGCAGATATTCAAGACTTCTTTTCCTCTCCTCCAGTTAACGCTGAGTGGATTAAAGAGGTTGCTCCCCCTAGGGTCCAAGCAACCGCTCTGGTGAAGTAGATTACGATGAGGTACATGGCTGAGGGGTCGTGGAAGATGATGGAGATTTTTGCGGCTGAGAAGATGTAATGCAGCGTGGTTACGAGTACAAGGGCTAGAAAAATCAATGAGGGAATCAAATTGAAGTTCGTGGCTACGGTGATGAGAAGCAAGAGGGCTGCGACAGCATACAGTATGGGCTGTATGTTCATCCACCAGTCCGTTATCTTGTCGCCCCTCGCAAGTTTTGGATGCTTGAAGTACAATTTCCAGGTGTTCTGACCGTATTTATACTGCTGTTTGAAAAATGTTCGCAGCGTGGGGCGATGGAAATGGTAGCATACTGCCTCGGGGTCAAAGGCTATGCTGTATCCGGCCTGTGCCAGTCTTGCTCCTATGTCCGTGTCGTATTGGGTGGGAAGAGCCTCGTCGAAGCCGCCGATTTCCATGGTCACTTGTTTCTTCAGCAGCAGATTCATCGTCGCCACTCTCTCAACCGTGCCGGGAAGCCGCCGATACCTGTAGCTCAGCTCGTAGCCTATGACTCTTGGAACCAGCTTGTCCCTGTTCCAGGTTTCCACGGTTCCACTTGCCCCAGCAACCTTAGGGTCATCTAAGTGTTTGACAAGCTTCCTGAGCCACTGTTTCTCAACTTTCGCGTCAGAATCAATTAGCCCTATTATCGGGTTCTCTATATCCTTCAAAACGAGGTTATAGGCAGCTGGAGGGTTAAGCTGGCTGTGAACCAGTTCAACTGGATGCGCTTTGGCAAGTTCGGTTGTTGCGTCGGTTGAGCCTCCGTCGATCATGATCACTTCAAGTAGCTGTTTGGGGTAGTCCAGTTCCAGAATAGAGCGCAGGCATTCATCTATTGTTGCTTCACTGTTAAGGGTGGGTACTATTATGCTGACCCCCGGAAGTGAATCCTCTTTTCTGGATGCTTTGTTTTGCAATCGTTTGCCCCTGTAAAGGTCTTCTGTAATCAACCTTGAATATTAACGTGATCAGCTATGATAAATAAGATGTTATTATGGCGTAAAGTATTCTTGCTCCGTCTCTTATGGGATCAAGTTTGGAGGTCCCCACCGTCCTCTGAACAAAACTTATGGGGGTTTCCGCCACTCGTGCCCCCGTCCTCAACGCCTTAACGAGCATCTCGGATTCCACCTCGTAACCGTGGGAACCCAACTTCATCCTCTTTATCAGAGACGACCGGATTGCTCTAAAACCAGATTGTGAATCGGATATTTGTACGCCAGTGAGATACCCAATCAGACTATTGAACATCCTGTTGCCCGTTCTGTTTATTTTTGGGATTTTGGTTTGGTTGGCTTTCGAATCAAAGAATCTTGATCCTACCACAAAATCGGCTTTGTTTTCCCTGAGGTGTCGCAGAACCAACGGAATCTCTTCTGGCTGATGGGAACCGTCTGCATCCAAGGTAACCACCAATTCGCCTCTAGCCTGCCTGAAGCCAGACCTGAGGGCAAAACCTTTCCCCTGATGCGCCTTTTTTAGAACATGGGCTTTCAGTTTCTGCGCTATTTCTGCTGACCTGTCATCTGAGCCATCATCAACAACCAGAATTTCGTATGAGACTCCCAGCTGTTCCAGTGTTTTCTTTGTTCGAGTAACTATATTGCCTACTGTTGCTTCTTCATTGAACACTGGAATGACGACAGAAACGAAAAACTCTTCTCGTTCTCTATCCTCTTTAGCCTTTGCCATCTTGTTTCAGAGATGATTACTTCATGAATTAAATAGTTTGCCAAGTTTTTCGAATACATGATTGATGGTTTAACTTTTATATCCAATGGCGTTGATGTAGTTCTGCAAAATGTTGTTTAAGCCTACCCGGAACAATCTTTGATGGGAGAATGAGCCACAGTGACGCAAACTTTGATGGAAATCGAACAAAACATAGAGTCGAGAAAAGAAACAGACAAAATCATGTGGTTCTCCATGTGGGCTGTCCTCTCTGTAGCCAGCTTCGGAATAGCATGGTTTCCGATGATCTACTATTTGATCAAAAGAAGAAACGCTCACTTCGCGAGACAAGAAAAACTGGAGGAACTAATCCTTAGCAAGCTGAAAAAGTCACCGTTAGACTCTTCGCAGACAAAGAATCAGGGACAGTCCAGAAACGCGGAGGCATGGACTATTTCAACCCTCCTGATTGTTCCTGCCTTTTGCGTCTTTTATTTTCTGAAGAGCGACCTCCGGAAACACGAAGAGCATGAGCATGATTTTCTGGCTGAAGTGATGGCGTTGGCAAAAGATTCGGATGTGCCTCTGAACGTTCACGGTTTTTCTGCTACCCCAGGTTTCCCATTGGGCAAGTATCTGGCTCTCAGTGTTGTAACGTTTGGTTTAGCTGCTGCGTATTGGCTTTACCGAATCTTCAATGACTACAACAGCCACTTTAAGATGCAATGGAAGAATGAGGACGAACTGCTCAGTTTCCTCAAGGCAATCGACAAAAAATCCGGTTAATGGCTTCTGTTTTGGCTGTTAATTTTTATATCTGTCTGGACAATACGAAGGTTTGAAAGCGCGAAAAGGAAGTCGTCATATGGTAGATGTTTCTAAACTGGTTAAGAAATCGCTGAGAACTGTGAGTCCCTACTTTCACGGTGGAAATGTTTGGGAAGTTTCAGAGAAATATAAAATTCCTGTGGATCAGATTATCGATTTCAGCATCTCCACCAATCCCCTGGGTGCACCCGAAAAGGCTGTTGCGAGCATTCGCCAACACCTCAACCTGATACATCATTACCCCGACCCAGCTCACGAGTGGCTTCTGGAGGCTCTTGCAAAATCCGTTGGTGTGGCGCCGAACAACGTGGTGGTGGGCAACGGCTCCACCGAGTTAATCTATCTGTTCAATGAGGTTTTCCTTGAGGACGGATACGAGGCTGTTATTCCGATTCCAACCTTCAGCGAATACAAGGCAGCCATAGAAAGATTCGGCGGCAACATGGTGTTCATAAAATGCGATTCAGCAAACAATTTTAGGCTAAACCTTGAAGAACTGGAAAACTCTGTCACAAAGAAAACCAGAATCATTTTTCTCTGCAATCCGAACAGTCCAACCGGCTGGCTCTACGAAAAAAGTGACACACTGCAAATCGTCAAGTTCGCCGCAGACAAGAATGTGCTTGTGTTCGTTGACGAGGATTACATCGATTTTGTTGACGACAGCAAACGGTATTCCATGGCTGAGTACGTTAACGAATACGATAACCTGTTTGTTCTCAGGTCGTTAACCAAGTTTTTTGGTTTGGCAGGCGTCAGAATCGGTTTCGGCGTGGGCTCCCCTGACCTTGTGAATGTTCTGAAGAGGGTGATTATGCCTTGGAGCGTAAACAGTTTAGCCATGTTCGCTGCAGCGGAGGCAGTAAAGGACACGGAGTTCATCAAAAAAAGTCGGCTTCTTATCTCAAACAGCAAGAGACAGATGCTGGAGATGTTCAAGACTGTTCCTTGGTTGAAGGTGTATCCGTCTGAAACCAACTTTTTGCTAATCGAAATCATCCGAGACGACTTAACCTCAACGCAGCTCGCTGAGGCGCTCGCCAAAAAGGGGCTCCTAATCAGAGACTGCGAAGACTTCGATGGGCTAAACAACAGATTCTTCAGAGCAACAGTTAGAAAACCAGAAGAAAACAGGAAACTGGTAGAGCAAATAAAATCCTTAGGCAACCCAAAATAGCGGACACTCAACCCTTGTTTCATTTCGGGGCTCGTTTGGTGCGCAGCAGATAATCTTTTGCCGCCTCCAAATCTTCAAGAGAGTTCACGCTGAAAACAGCTTCAGGTCTACAGCTGACAACAACTTCCTGTTCCTGTTCCTCCAAGATTCGCCGACCATCAATTATGTTAATCCCCGAAACCGCATACATCTTTCCCTCATACTCGTAAGGCGAGACCGCTGACACGCCATACTCGCGGAAAGCCTCTTCAGGAATCAGCACCGTCAAAGCAGGCTTGCCAGACTCTTCGTATCGGCTGATTATTTGGTTCAGAAACTCTCCGTTCAGCAGAGGAAGATCAGCTGAAACAATCAAAACAGGGCATTTCAGGTTTGCGTCCTGAATTGCTTGCTGCAAGTCAGCGTGGTATCCTTTTCCATCGGTTTCAATAACCTTCACGGATGCTTCTGCTGCCTCCTGTGCCGTTTTTGGACTGTAGCTTGTTACCGCCACGATTGTCTCTGCGATTCTTTTGGATTCCTTTGTGGCTTCGATGACTCTTCGTATGAGAGGCTTGCCCATGAACTGTGCCATCGGCTTTTCCGTGTCTACACCGAAACGGGTTCCTTTTCCTCCTGCCATTATCAAAGCTACGATTTGCACTTTCAAATCACCAGCACAAGCAACGCAAACATTCTCGCTACCTCGTTAGTTGCGCCGAAAACATCGCCGTTTACGCCCCCAAAAAGCTTTTTGCCCACCAGTATCATGAAGCCTCCAGACAGTATTCCAGCGGCTACAGCCAACGCGCCACCTAGACCAACCAAGGCAACGCCGACGGCAAGGGAGATGATTAATGAAATCGCGTATAAGCCGTGGTTTTTCCGCATAAAATCAATGAAACTTCTGCCTTTTCCCCTCTTCTCTTCAAGACGCTCCGGAGGGGATGTGCCCTGCCATGCGGTTGTAACCATAGCCAGCTTCGCTGACACCTCTGCCACTATGAGGGCTTGGATGACGACGTCTGTTTTTGTCAGGAAGATAAGCACGACCGTAAAGAAGGAAACAAGAAGCGCAAGAAAGGCTCCTGCCCGGGTAACAGTCCACACGTGAGCAATCTCCATCTTCTCTTTAAGAGACGCTCTTCTTATGCCCAAAGCATTACCAACATCAACCAATCCGTCTGTGTGCTGAAGCCCAATTACCGCAAGCAGGAAGGCGAGGGTCATGAAGCTTGCAAGCCCCTTGGCTGCAAACTCGAAGAATACTTGGTGAGTGCCTGAGAATAATACCGTGTTTACGGAGCTGAAGAGAAGAAACAGAACGTTGCTTGTGAAGAAGCAGTAGATGCCGGCAAGAAATCCTATGATGGCTCCTATCACCGGAAACAGGAACATGAATCGAGCGGAGATATCCAAGAAGCTCTCATCCATCCTGAATGGGATGGCTGTGAGAAAAGCCATCAACCCCCTGAACACTGTTACAGCTTTCACCCTCAACCCCCGCTGATGAACTCACGGATTGTCTGCCTGTGGATGCGTGAACTCCCAGCAGACGTTATATCTCCATATGTCGCCAAGCTTGGTTAACCTTATCTCCTGTTCGTCAACTTCGATTAAACCCTTTTTCTCCAGTTTGCTGATTGTGGCTTCAAAGGCTTCTTCCGGCAGTTTTCCGAAGCGCCTCTTGAACTCCATTTTGTTGACGGGCAGGCGAATATACAGCCGCATCATCATCTTTCCCATCTCATCCTCCACCGAACTCACCGAAAGCTTTGATATCGGAAACTTTCCGCCCTTGACCACCTCAACATACGCTTCGGCAGGTTCAAGGTCCACATAAGAGAATTTTCCTAACGCTCCCATGAAGGAGCCTGCGCCAGTGCTGAGAATCTCCATGCATGGCTCTTGGAAGTCCTCTGCTATTCTGGAGAAGCGGTTATGGCATGTCGGCTTGTATCCCGCCTCCTTGAACGTGTTCTGCGCCTCAAGATACATCTCTGTTTCAGCATCTACGTCTCCTCTAGGCGGCAAATCGCCGGACTGGAGCTGTTGGGCTAGCCTCGTTTCCGGGTAAACGTCCAAAACATAGCAGTCGACGCTTTCCACATCCAACTCCAAGGCTCTTTGAACGTCTCTGTTCCAGACTTTCAGGGTCTGCCCTGGAAGGTTATACATCAAGTCGATGCTTACCCGTAGCCCCAGCTTGTGTGCGGTCTTCACAGTTTCCTCTGCACTCCTTGAACTATCCCGCAGATTAAACATTCTTCTCGCTTCGTCGTCGAAGGTCTGTATTCCCATATCCAGCTGGTCCACCCCGTATTCTGACAGCGCCTTGAGTTTCTTGTAGTCGAAATCGTGAGTGCAGCCTGTGACCTTGATTTCGCGGCTGTCATCGAAATTGAAATTTTTTTCGCAGAACGCTAAGAGAGCGATTGTCTGTTCAGCGGACATGAGGCTTGGGGTTCCACCTGCCAGATATATCTCAGCGAACTCGCTTGTCCTAACGTACTTTGTCTCCGCATACGTGCTCAAAGCTTTCTTCAACGCAGAGAGGTACTTTCCCATCTCGTTGTTGGACATCAGTTCTGTGGGAAAATAGCAGAAGCTGCACTTCATGGTGCAAAAGGGTATCCAGGGCTGCAACTCCTTCCTTTCCCCGCTGGTGTTTTCGGTTCCCAAAAAGTCTGTGAAGGCTTGCAGAGTTTCAGGCGCAACTTCTGGATAGTCTCTGTAGGTGTAGGGTGGCCAGTGCTTGGTTTCTTCGTAGATAACTGATGTTTTGGCGTGTTTGCCTGTCATTCTTTTATGGTGTCTCCGTCTTCTCGTTTTTTAATTCAATGTTGATTTGTGGCATAACAGTTTCGGAAATTTTTTCGATCGAGTTTCCTCCATGCCCTTTATGCCAATTCTCTTGCTGTCTCTTGGAGCGTTTTCCTGTTTTAATGTTTTGCAACTTTTAAAAAACTTATGCCAACAAAGCTTTTGTCGGTCAAACATGCTTCTTTCAGCAAGAAGTTGTGAACTGGTATGCTTGACAGAAAGCTTATATAGAATTCCGTGCCAGAACCGTTTCTCTGACAATTGTGTAAAACAGACATTGGTGAAATAGTTTGATTTATTTTTTGGTTGGTTTTGTGGTGCTCTTTGTTTTGATGTTGTTTGTCGGCATCAACGACCCTACAGGCGGAACAAGCATGAAAGGCTGGTGCTACCAATACTTGGCTGTGGCGCTGGTGTTCGATGCACTTGCAGTTTTTGCCCTGTTCTACCAAAATGCGATACTTACCGAGTTGCTGCTCGGAGTCGCCGCAGGCTCCGCAACCGTGTTAGGCATTCACGTAGCACACCACATCCAAGAAGAGAACAAAGGACAGACGGCACACTAGTTTGAGGGTGTCTTGTCCCCTTTTAGGTAACCGATTTAAGGCATACTCGCTGTCCTAGATGTGGAAAATTAATTATCTATGCACTATGATCATGAACCTACTATAGGGAAGTGTTCTTCTGGTGAATTGTTGAATATGTTTAAACAAATCTTTTATACACCCTAGAAGATACCTCTGAGATTGCACTGAGATGGAAGGCAGAAGAGCAGAAAATTGAGGTGCAAACCATGAAACGGAAAATGGTTGTATTCAATTTAATGATTTTTATATTATCACTGCTCGCAGTTTCTTTTTTTGTACAATCAAGGCTTGATGCAAAAGCATCAACGACGAATCTACTCAACAGCACGGATATTTTAGAGTTTCCTGTGGATGATTACACCGAGCAAACGTTAGATGTAACTACTTCTGCTGGTCAAATGAGTGTGACGTATCATCTTTATCGTCATATTGCCTATGTCGCTAATCCTGTGGATTTGAATTACCAGAGCTTGGACGTTGCAGTTCCCGTTAATATTGATGGTCAGGATATCGACGCTACGAATGCCCCTATCCTACTGAAAGTGGATAATGGCGGCTATATGGCTTCAAGTAATACCGCCACCGGCTTAGGTTTAATACCCAATGACACCAACGGTAAATTAGCTCTGGCGGCAGGTTATGTTGTGGTGTGCCCTGGCCTCCGAGGTTGGAATTTAGTATCAAATGGCACGTATTATGGAAAGGCTCCTGCTGCAATTGTGGACCTTAAGGCAGCCGTTCGTTATATTCGCTACAACGATGGTGTCATGCCTGGGAACAGTGAATGGATTATAGCATTTGGAATCAGCGGTGGTGGTGCTCAATCGACACTTCTTGGCGTTTCTGGGAACAGCCATTTATATGATGTTGCTCTGGAAGAGATTGGTGCGGCCAACGCAAGTGATGACATCTATGCAAGTGCACCTTATTGCCCCATCACGGATTTAGATCATGCTGACATGGCTTATGAATGGGAATTTGGAACCACACCGCGAAGCGGCGGACTAGTGAACCAGAGCATTTCCCAGCAGTTGAAAGATGCCTTCAGCGTATACCAAGCATCCCTAAACCTTCAAGGCAAAAACGGTTACGGAACCATCACTGCAGAAAACTACGGAGATTATCTCGTAGAAACATACCTGATTCCTTCCGCAAACAAATATCTGAACGCAATGACAGAGGAAACCCGTGACTCGTACCTATCGTCGCGCACTTGGATTACTTGGTCTGATGGTTCAGCTTCGTTTACCTTTGAAGACTACGTAGCATACATAGGTAGAATGAAGGGGCTTCCAGCTTTTGACGCCTTTGACCTTTCTTCATTTGAGAACAGTTTGTTCGGAAATTCAACTACGAATGCGCGTCACTTCACAGACTTTAGTTTACAGCAGGACAGCGGCGACCCTAGCGCCGAAATCGACGGTGAATTGCAGATGATAGTGAACATGATGAATCCCATGTACTTCATACAGCAGAACAATACTGACTGTGCACAATACTGGTTCATCCGAACAGGCACCAAAGACACGCACACTGCACATACCGTATTTGGCAATCTTGCAACAAGTCTAGAAAATATGGGCAAGACTGTTAATGCTTCGCTTTACTGGGATGGGGGACATGGCGCCAATCAAGACCCTGAAGCTTTTATGGCGTGGATTAGTCAGATTACCGATTATCCAAACGCTATTCCGGAGGATTTAAACATCGGCGTAATGTTGCTTCTGTCGACTATTGCAGCCATAATCAGCATCCACATTCTGCACAAGCGGTCAAAATGGAAAAGATGGTGACCAAAGAAACCACAGAAAACCTAAATAACCATCTCCCTCTTTTTTTCTTTCCAGAAAACTAACATCAGATATTCTCTTGTACAATCAAAGTTTGCTAATTGATTATTTGCCTAGAAATTATAAAAATGTTTTAAGACAACTGCTTGTTAACTTAATGTATTCTGGAGGGTCTATTATGAAAAAGTACGATCTAATCTCCATAGGCACAGGCTCCGCAATGACTATTGTGGAGGCAATGATTAGCGAGAATCCGAAGGTCAGGGTCGCGGTCATAGACAAGGATGAGCCTGGTGGCATCTGCTTAACAAGAGGCTGCATCCCCTCCAAGCTTCTTCTTTACCCCGCGGAGCTGGTGAGAACAGTCGAAAAGGCGAGAACGTTCGGAATCGACTCAGAAATAAAAAAGATAGACTTCAAACAGGTCATGGAGAGGATGAGAAACATAATTCACGGGGACATAAACAAGGTCCGCCAAGGGCTTTCCAGTTCAAAAAACGTGGACTATTACCCCGAAGCTGCAGAATTTGTTGCTCCCTACACCCTTAAGGTTGGAAACGAAACCATCACCGCCAAGATGATAGTTCTGGGCACAGGGTCAAAACCCGCTGTGCCTCCCATAAAGGGAATCGAGGAAACGGGCTACCTTACCAGCGACTCAATCCTCAACGTAACTGAACTGCCCAAGAGCATCATTATCGTGGGCGGCGGATACATAGCCGCGGAATACAGCCACTTCCTCTCATCCATGGGCGCAGAGGTCACAATCATCGGCAGAAACCCCCAGTTTATCCCCGAGGAGGAACCGGAGGTTTCGGCGTTAGCCCAGAGAGAACTGGGAAAGCATTTGACAATCTACGTCAACCATGAAGTCAGGGAGACAAAAGTGACCTCAGAGGGCAAGAAAATGGTGGTTGCCGTCAACCGGGAGACCGGAAAAAAGCTGGAGGTAACCGCGGACGAACTGCTGATCGCCACTGGAAGAGCATCCCTCTCAGACCTGCTTCATCCCGAAAAAGGAGGAATAAAAACTGACAGCCACGGATGGATTATCGTTGACGAGCATTTGGAAACCTCTCAGCCTAACGTTTGGGCTCTTGGAGACGCCAACGGCAAATACCCCTTCAAGCACGTAGCCAACTACGAAGCAGCCATCGTATACTATAACGCTGTGTTGAAGAAGAACGTGAAGGCTGATTATCATGCGGTGCCCCACGCGGTATTCACCTATCCTGAGATTGCGGCGGTCGGTTTAGGAGAAAAGGAGGCGATAGAGAAATACGGCGAGGACAAGCTGTTGATTGGATTTTACAGGTACGAGGATACGGCGAAAGGGGAAGCCATGGATGCGAAGGACTACTTCGTCAAAGTTATCGTGGAACGGAGCACAACGAAGATTCTTGGAGCCCACATTATTGGACCCTGCGCCTCGGTTCTAATCCACGAGATCATACCGTTAATGTACACCAGTGAGCAAAGCGCTAAACCCATACGCGATTCTATGCACATCCACCCAGCGCTGAGCGAAGTAGTTGACCGTGCCTTCCGTTCCCTGATGCCCCCAGAGCATTACCACCACATACTCGAGCACTACAAACTTCCGACATAACCAAAGCTCTTGCCCTAAATAATGGGGTGCAGAAATTGGGGGCTATTTGCGTTTTGCGTTGATTCTTGGGATACTGAATTGGTGCTCTATCTGCTTTCGGTAGAACATGTTGAATACACAGAAGGGTATGATCCGGTTATCCGGAGTTATGTAGTGAATGACGCAGTGGTGTGCCCTTTCCACATCGAAGGTGTAGGGATCCATAAACGCCATGCACCCGATCAGCAGCAGCCTCCTCCTGATGTAGCCAAGCGAATCGTATGATGGGTCAGTGTGTATCTTAACCAAAGTCTTCACTGCATTCAGAAGACCCGCTTCCCGCTGCACTTTCCCCCAATCTAATGAACGAAAAGCAGCAAACAGCAGCCTCAGATAGATTCCGATTCTGCCGATTTTTTTATTCTCAATCAGGCTGTTCAGGGCTTTCAGGTCGGACATGAATTTTTCAAACTTTAGGAAACGGTTGATGGGCGTGAACAGGTGTTTTCCTCGTTTGGAAACTAGAATCCAGTTCCAGAGTCCGCAGTATGGGGTGGGGGTGAATGGGGGCCATGCTTTCTCTAGGAATGTGTTCATGACCTTCAGGGGCGGGTCCATAACTGAGACAGGAAACAGATCCTCTTCTTTGATCATTCCGTCGGTCTGCTCTTGGATTCTCTGGGCAAGCAACGAGTTACAAACCCTGTCTTTTCTGGAGACATACTCAGCTGTTCTTCCAGTAAAGGACATTGGCTGAAACACTATTCCCCTTATGATGTCCACGTTTTTTGCGGCGAATCTGATCATGTCTCCTACTTCGTGGTCGTTTATGGTGCCCTGCAGGGTTGGAACCAGAATAATTTCTATGTCGTGTTTCCGGCAAAGTTCAACCAGCCGCAGCTTGTTCGGAAGCAGTTTTGCTCCTCTCAGTTTCTGGTAGGGCGAATCTGTGAGCCCGTCAAACTGCAGATACACTATGTTCAGCCCAGCCTTCTTCAGTTTCCTAACAAGCTCCGGGTCGTTGGACATTTTGATGCCGTTGGTTGCCAGAAGAATCATGTATTTCAGGTCATGAGCCATCTTCACGATCTCAACTATGTCGTCGCGGACTGTGGGTTCTCCACCCGCGAACATCACCGCTAGGGGAGGCGGCTCCTGCTTCTTCAGAAACTTCAACATGCTGTAGATGTTTTCCTGAGTTGGTTTGTAGAGGTCAGGTGGCTGTGCCGCGTTGGCGAAGCATATTGGGCACCTTAGGTCGCACTCGTTGGTTACGTCGATGACTGCCATGACTGTTTTGGAAAGATGATTGGGGCAGCTGTTTATTC
>Ga0209427_10005480_pt1 | contig 14573 bp, 13 predicted proteins | sample DeeMarSWOR136_30_FD_187465 | JGI IMG/M metagenome (GOLD analysis project Ga0209427, IMG submission 187465) | Marine sediment microbial communities from White Oak River estuary, North Carolina - WOR-1-36_30 (SPAdes) (version 2) | ecosystem: Environmental > Aquatic > Marine > Intertidal zone >... | reverse complement strand
CAATGAAAGCCAAGGGCATTGCACCGTACATCATGGGCACCAGCGGCGGCTGGGAGGGCCCGCATGTATTCGAGGATGTCCTGGCCGGAACGTGCGGGGCCGAGACGTACAGGGGCCTGTGGACCGGGCAGGTTCCGTGGACCGATGCCTGCGTCGCTACTGCTCTGGAGAATTTCAAGAAGATGGTCAGCTTCGCCAATGCCGACCACCCGGCCCTTGACTGGGCCGCAGCTGCCCAGTACATCGTTGATGGCAAGGGCGCCATGTTCATCATGGGTGACTGGACCGATGGCTACTTTACCTCGAAGGCGTTCACGGACTATGGTTGGACGTCACCACCAGGCACCAAGGGCATCTTCGTGGCTCTGTCGGACAGCTTCGCCCTGACGGCTCAGGCCCCGAACATGGAGAACTCCCGCAACTGGTTGGCGGTCTGTGGTTCCCTGGAAGGTCAGGAAGCCTTCAACCCTCAGAAGGGCTCCATCTGCGCGCGCACCGACTGCGATCCGCAGCTGTTCAACGCCTATCTGCAGTCGGCAATGCAGGATTGGGCCAAGGACGCCATTGTGCCCAGCGTCATGCACGGAGCGGCAGCCTTTGAATCCTGGGTCTCTGATTTCAAGGATGCAATGGCTCTGTTTATCACCACCGGCGATGTGGCCGGCACGCAGGCGGTCTTGCAGCAGGCCTGCGTGGATGCTGGCATCTGCCAATAACTCTTCACCAATGCTGGCGAGGCAGCTCCTCTGCTGGAGCTGCCTCGCGCTTTATGCGGAGGACTCGCATGCGACACATACACTGGGAGCGGATTGTCTCGATCCTGTTGCTCTCCCCATCGGTGATTGCAGTCGCAATCTTTGTGTATGGCTTCATTGGATTCACCGGCTTTGCATCGCTGACCAAGTGGAACCAGCTCGTCCCCAATTTCACGCTGGTTGGCTTGGACAACTATCGGAGCTTATTCGCCAATCCACGCTTCCAGATTGACTTGCGCAACACTGTTGTGTTTACGCTGCTGTTCTTGATCTTGTGTCTGGCCATCGGCTTCCTGCTGGCTGTGCTTCTGGACCAACGGATCAGGGGCGAGGGGATTTTTCGCAGCATTTACTTGTTCCCCATGGCTATCTCCTTCATCGTCACCGGCGTCGTTTGGCGGTGGCTGCTGAATCCTGGCACTGTCGAAGGTGGCAGCACAGGGGTTAACCTACTGTTTGAGAACCTGGGGCTCGGATTCCTCAAATGGGGCTGGTTCACCGATCCCAACGTCTTGTATATCCGTCCTGAGTCAGGTATAGGACAATTGCTGCAGCGGATAGGGCTGCAGATGTTCACACGCCCTACCTTCGGTATATCGGTAGCCATTATCTCGGTGGTGCTCGCCGCCACGTGGCAGATGTCTGGATACACCATGGCCCTATATCTGGCGGGCTTGCGCAGCATCCCTGACGAATTACGCGAAGCAGCGCGAGTGGACGGTGCGTCGGAGTTCCAGGTCCTACAGCATATCATCGTGCCGCTCTTGAGACCGATCACCCTCAGCGCGGTCATCATCCTTGGACATATCTCGCTCAAGATCTACGACCTGGTGGTGGCCATGACAGGACCCGGGATTGGCTTTTCCACGGACGTGCCAGCCTATTTCATGTGGGAGACAACTTTTGAGGGCAACCGCTTCGCCCGGGGTGCCTCGATAGCCACTATCCTGCTCGTGATGGTGGCCGTTCTCATTGTTCCATATCTGGTATCTAGCACCCGCCAGGAGGCCGAGATATGAACAATGAACGTGCTGAACCACGCGTGGGTGTGAAGCCGAGGGGCCGTTGGTCACGATTGCTGATCTATGCGGTCTTGACCATCTTCGCCGCATTCTATCTGTTACCGGTATATGTTCTGCTCATCACCGGCATGAAGAGCTTCGCCGAGGTGAGCCTCTCCCGCATGTGGGCGCTGCCATCCGGCCTGCATTTCGACAGTTTCGTCAAAGCCTGGACGGGGGGAACTGCGGCAGAGGGCTTTGGTGAACTGGCTAGGTTTGGTGGATTGGGGAAGAACTTCCTCAACAGCGTGTCTCTCGCCGTGCCAGCTACGCTCATTTCAGCCATGATCGGCTCCATGAATGGTTATGTGTTGTCCAAGTGGAAGTTCCGCGGTTCTGAGGTGCTTTTCCCGCTGCTCCTCTTTGGGATGTTCATCCCCTATCAGAGCATTCTCATCCCGTTGATGCAGACGTTGAGCAAAATGCGGCTTTACGGCTCCATCGCCGGGCTTGTTTTTGTTCACGTAGTGTACGGCATTCCCATTACTACTCTCATTTTCCGCAATTACTATGCCGCTGTGCCCACAGAGTTGGTTGAGGCAGCGCGCCTGGACGGGGCAGACATCTTCGGTATCTACCGCCATGTCCTGTTCCCTTTGTCAATACCCGGTTTCGTGGTAGTCATGATCTGGCAGTTCACCTCAATCTGGAATGACTTTTTGTTCGCTGTCACTGTCATTGGAAACCCCGAAGTCCAACCCATTACGGTGGCTTTGAACAACCTGGCTGGCAGCCTCATCGTCGAATGGAACGTGCAGATGGCGGGAGCCTTGTTGGCAGCGCTACCTACCTTACTGGTGTACATCTTCTTGGGACGCTATTTCATGCGCGGCCTCATGGCCGGGTCCTTGAAGGGATAGACCTCTGCGGCGTCTGCAAGCTGCACGTCGTGTCCGAAGGACTATCGCCCCTACTGCTGGACATGTCTTGCTAGTGTCCTGTGACGTGATGCCTTTCACTGGACGTCGCGCTCCAGTTACGCCACTACTCTCTCATCCCCTCTCTGCCACAGTGAAACGCTTCCTGGCATCGACTTTCGGAATGCTCTTCACTGCCGCGCAGTTTGCGGATGGCAACCCGCTATGATAGAATGGTGCCCGTTAACATATGCGACGGGCTCAGGCCCGTCTGCAGGTATTCGGAGGCGCATCACCTTCTCTATGGACCGTCTAGTCTTTATGGGAACGCCGCGCTTTGGCCAGATGGTATTGGAGGCACTCCGCGGCCGGTACGAAATCGCAGCGGTAGTCACACAGCCAGACCGGCGGGCTGGTCGTGGCAGGAAAAGGAGTATCTCCGCCGTAAAGGCCTTTGCCCTCGAACACGATCTACCCGTGTTTCAGCCGCCGAGTCTGCGAAAGGGAGAAGTCATCCAGCAACTGCGGGATCTAGCCCCGACGGCAATTGTCGTGGCTGCCTTTGGGAAGATTCTCCCTGCCGCGATCTTGTCGTTGCCAGAGCGGGGCTCCATCAATGTGCATGCATCCCTGCTACCTCGCCACCGTGGGGCAGCTCCCATACCGGCGGCAATACTGGCTGGGGACAGACAAACCGGTGTGACCATCATGCTCATGGATGAGGGCCTCGACACCGGACCCATACTAAGTCAAAGGGCGGTAGAGATCACCCCAGAAGACACGACAGCATCACTTACCGAGAAGTTGGGACAGATCGGGGGAAGACTGCTGTTGAACACGCTGCCGCAATGGTTAGCTGGAGAGCTTGCGCCGAGGCGGCAAGACGAGAGCCAGGCCACGTACGCCGGCCTGCTGCGTCGGGAGGACGGGCATATCGACTGGACGGAACCCGCCGAACAGATCGGGCGGCGCTGCCGTGCTTTCTACCCGTGGCCAGGGGCATTTGCCCTGTGGAAGGAAGAGAGGCTGAAGATACTGAACGCGCGGCCGCTGTCGGTGGACGTACCTGCTCAGACACCAGGCAAAGTGGTGCAGTTCGATTCCAGGATAGCGGTCGTCACGGGTGAAGGCCTGCTCGTTCTGGAAAGAGTCCAGCTGGCAGGCAGGCGGCCACTATCCGCCGAGGAATTCATCTGTGGCCAGCGCGACTTTGTGGGATCAGTCCTGAACTAGGAAGAATACTCGTTTATGCACGAAACAGAGACCGTCGCGCGCACAGGAACATCACAGTATCAAGGAAGCACCCATACAGGTTCTACCAATCTGCAAAGGAGAATCATTGCTACATCATGCACGAGATTACAATAACGGTTCGACATGAAGTGGGGTTGCATGCCAGGCCAGCAGCCCTGTTTGTCCAAGCAGCCAAAAAGTTCCAGTCCGCGATCACAGTAAGCAAAGATGAAAAGGAGGTCAACGCCAAGAGCATCCTCTCCATCCTCACGCTTGGAGTCAACCAGAACACCGTCATAACGATCAAAGCAGATGGCGCGGATGAAGAGGAGGCGGTGAAAGCCCTCCAGGAATTGGTGGAAAGCAACTTCGCCGAGGCCGGCTAGCTATGGCGTGGGCTCGCCACGTCACCGGGAGGCCATTGCTTTGCTCGTCCTCAACCTGGGTATGGAACCCTATGACCGCATCTGGGAGCTGCAACATCGCCTGGTCAAGGCCCGGCAAGAGAATCGTGTTGACGACATCCTGCTGTTGCTCGAGCACGAGGCCGTGATCACTGTAGGACGTGGCGGTGACCCCAGCCATATCCTGGCATCTGCACACCAGCTACAGAAAGCATCCATACAAGTCTATCGCATTGAACGTGGAGGAGATGTCACATATCATGGCCCCGGGCAACTGGTAGGCTATCCGATCCTGTATCTGGAGGCACATCGCCTGGGGATTTCCGACTATATGCACGCCCTGGAAAGAATCCTCATCCGTACGCTATCCGATTTCGGACTCGCTGCTCACCGAAGGAGCGGCATCATTGGCGTATGGGTGGGAGAGCACAAGATCGCAGCCCTCGGAGCGCGTGTGCAGCGAGGCGTCACCTACCACGGCTTTGCCTTGAACGTAGCCCCCAACCTGGCACACTTCGAATTGATCGTGCCTTGTGGTCTGACGGACGTCCAGGTCACATCTATGGAACAGGAACTGGGACGACCGATCTCGACGCAGCCCGTTCGGGAGCGACTGATGTGGCACTTTGGACAGGTCTTGGCCGTGCCGTTGCAGGAGACAAGCCTGACAGAGCTGCCTCTGTAGACTGACCGCTTTGAAGCGAGAAGTCTTTCGCTGCTCTGAAGGTGGAAACACGGCCCTGCCTCATTGATGGCAGGACATGGCACCGCCTCACGGATGGCGGGACAGGGAGAGAGCATCCGCAGTGCAAAGGCAAGAAACCATCGCCTATTGTGTCAAATGCCGCGAAAAGCGCCCCATGCAGGACACAGAAGCGGTATTCACGGCTACAGGCACGCCCGCAACACGTGGAAGATGCCCCGTTTGCCGCACGGCAATGTACCGAATGGGTGCAACCGCTGCCCACGCTTCCATTCCAAAGCCCGAGCGCATGCCACCCCCAGACCGTCATGTGGGGAAACCGAGGCCAAGTCGGCAGAGGAAGAAGCGACCTACAGCCAAGGACAAGTTGGTGGTCGTTGAATCTCCAGCCAAGGCGCGGACTGTCCGCCGCTTTCTGGGAAGGAACTATAAGGTCGAAGCTTCCGTGGGGCACGTGCGCGACCTGCTGCGCTCCAAACTCAGCGTGGACGTGGAAAACAACTTTGCGCCCCAATACCGTGTGCCAAAAGAAAAACGGGAAGTCGTCCAGCGCCTGAAGAAAGCGGCCAGCCAAGCTGCAGAAGTATATCTCGCCACTGACCCCGACCGCGAGGGAGAGGCTATTGCCTGGCACCTCATGGCAGCAGCAGACATCCCCGACGAAGGCGTCCACAGGGTAGTCTTTCACGAAATCACCGATGCCGCGATCAAGGAGGCATTCTCACGCCCGCGCAGCCTGGACATGGACTTGGTCAATGCGCAGCAGGCCAGGCGCATCCTAGACCGACTGGTAGGCTACAAGATCAGCCCACTTCTGTGGCGGAAGGTGCGCAACCGACTCTCGGCTGGCCGAGTACAGTCTGTGGCTGTGCGCCTCATCGTGGAACGGGAGCGGGAGATACAAGCCTTTGTGCCCGTCGAGTACTGGTCGATTTCGGCCGAACTGGCCAAGCAGGACACGCGAGGCGTGGACCCACGGCCCAGCTTCATTGCCAAGCTGCTCGAGATCGAGGGCAAGAAGGTCGACCTGCAAGACGAGCCTGCAGCTCAGGCCGTGGTGGATGATCTGGAGGGTGCGCACTATATTGTCAGCACGGTGCGCAGGTTCAAGCGAAAACGCAAACCACCCGCCCCCTTCATCACCAGTACCCTGCAACAAGAAGCTTCCAGGAAGTTGGGGTTTACCGCCAAGCGCACCATGGCCGTCGCGCAAGCGCTTTACGAGGGTATCGATCTCGGTGGCGGCGAGCGGGTTGGACTCATCACCTACATGCGCACGGACTCGACCAACGTTGCCGTGGAGGCGCTCAACGAAGTGCGGTCCTATATCGAGGAGAAGTACGGGGCTGACTTTCTTCCGCAGAAGCCGCCCGTGCACAAGACGCGCGCTGTGAAAGCACAGGAAGCGCACGAGTGCATTCGCCCTACTTCGGTCAGGCGTGAACCCGATGCCATCAAGCCGCACCTCGACAGTAGCCAGTACAAGTTGTACCGTTTGATCTGGCAGCGCTTTGTGGCGAGCCAGATGAAACCGGCCATCTTTGACGTTACCTCGGTCGATGTCAAAGCCGACCGCCTTGAACCAGGGACTGTGGTGCCTACGGGGAATGCCTTGAAGGCCTTTCTGGATGCGCTGCGCTATCTCTTTCGCGTCACCGGGTCAAAGCTGGTCTTCCCTGGCTTTCTGTCGGTCTACGAGGAGGGTAGGGACGAAGACGCTGCAGCGGAAGACGACGCCGGTCCACTACCACCCTTGGCAGTCGGTGAGGTCTTGGATCTGATACGACTCATACCGGAGCAACACTTCACCAAGCCACCGCCGCGCTACACCGAAGCCTCTCTGGTGCGCGAACTGGAGAAGCACGGCATTGGGCGTCCAAGCACCTATGCACCTATCCTGTCCACAATCCAGATCCGTGGATATGTGGACCGGATCAACAAGTACCTGGTTCCAACGGAGCTGGGTTTCCTGGTCAATGATCTGCTCGTTGAGCATTTTCCAGATGTTGTGGACGTTCCCTTCACGGCCCACATGGAAGAGGATCTCGACAGAATCGCCGCCGGCGAGCGCGAATGGACAGCTGTACTCCGCGAGTTCTACGGCCCGTTCGAACGCACGCTCCAGATGGCCGAACGCAACATGAAGAAGGTTGAAATCCCCCCAGAGGAGACCGGGCTGTCGTGTGAAAAGTGCGGCAGTCCCATGGTCGTCAAGCTTGGTCGTTATGGCAAGTTCATTGCCTGCAGCAACTTCCCGCAGTGCCGCAACACCAAACCGTACGTGGTCAAGACCGGCGCCAGCTGCCCCGAGTGCGGCGGCGAGCTGCTAGAACGAAAGACCCGCAAGCGGCGCATCTTCTATGGCTGTGCCAACTACCCCACTTGCGAATTCGCCACTTGGCAGCGACCGCTGCCTGAGCCCTGCCCCAGCTGCGGCGGCTTGATGACCGAAGCTGGCAAGGGCAAAGCGAGATGTACACAATGCCACCAGGTGTTCGAAAGGAGAGAAGAAACTGCAGAAGGAGCTTGAGCGTTTCCTGACCTACTTGGTCGCGGAGAGAAACGCATCACCCCATACAGTTAGCAGGTACGGCCGCGAGATAAAGGAATGCCTGACGTTTCTCATGGACCAAGGAGTCCAAGATTGGGCCGATGTTGACCGCTTCATGTTGCGGCGCTATCTCGCCTGGTTGGATAGCCAGGGCTATGTGAAAGCCAGTGTGGCCCGGCGGCTGTCACAACTGCGCTCATTTGGCCGCTTCCTGGTGCGAGAAGATCACGTGCCCACCAATCCCTTCAGTGCGGTGTCCTCACCCAAGGTGCCCAAACACCTTCCCCAACCTCTTTCCGTGTCAGAGACCGTTGCCCTGCTCAGTGCGCCTGACTCTACGACTGCACAGGGCTTGCGTGACCGCGCGATCCTGGAGGTTCTCTACAGCGGCGGTCTGCGCGTCAGCGAGTTGGTGGGATTAAACCTCAGCAACATCGACTGGCAAAGAAAAGAACTACGCGCGTGGGGCAAGGGCGCAAAGGAGCGTATCGTCCTCCTGGGCAGGCCAGCGATGTTGGCTCTGCAAGCCTACACCGAGCAAGGCCGACCTGATCTGGTACGCAGGATGACGTCGAACGCCCTCTTTCTGAACCGCTCTGGCGGCAGGCTCACCACGCGCAGCGTGATGAGCCTACTGAAGAAATACAGCCGGTTGGCGGGGCTGGAAAAGCGCGTCACGCCACACACGCTTCGCCACACCTTCGCCACACACCTTCTGGACGGCGGAGCGGACTTGCGCTCCGTACAGGAACTCCTCGGCCACGCCAGGCTATCGACCACACAGGTATACACCCACGTCAGCCAGAGTCGTGCTCGCGAAGTGTACCTGCACTCACATCCATTGGCCCGGGACAAAGATGGGGCAGCCGATTAAGCCAGGTACTGAGACGAATGTGCGTTTCCCAAGCGCAGGCAAATCGCCTGTTCTGCTGGAAGGTTTGCTGGGCACTTGTGACGATGGAGCAAAGCATCCAGGAGTCGTCCTCTGTCACCCTGGCAGCCACGGTCAGACGGGCATGGAATATCCGGTTATCGCTGCTTGCAGCGCCGCCCTGCAACAGGCTGGGTTCATAACCCTGCGCTTCAACTTCCGAGGCGTTCAGGGTAGTGAGGGCAGGCGGAGTGGCGGCATGTACGAGATCGGTGACGTGCAAGGTGCCGCCCGCTTTCTAATGGAGCGCAACGAGGTATACCCCTCTTACGTCTACCTGATAGGCAACTCATTTGGCGCGCAGATGGCCCTGGAGGCTGCACGTGAGGAAAAGGGACTGGCGGGGGTGGCCTGCATTGTCCTGCCTCTCACCCTCCTGCCATCTCCACCCGACCATCTGCGCTACGATCAACGTCCCAAGCTCTTCGTCGTCGCAGAGCATGACCAACTCTGCGATTTGGAGGATTTCAGGGTTCAGTACAGGCAGTGGGCCGCGCCCAAGGACTGCATCATCCTGACAGGCAGTGATCATTTCTTAGGTATTGGACCTTCTGCCGATCCCGTGAATCGCGCCGCCGAAGTAGCACACGCGGTGGCTTCCTGGCTCTGTCGCGTTACGACGGCTGTGCGCTGATTCGCTTGCCTGCGACTCGTTTCGACTACAGGCCCGTTCTGAACTTGGCACAACAAGGAGGAGTGTACGTGCGACTGGAGAAGCTTCGGCAATCATTTAAGGGAGAACTAGACGCCATTCTGATCACCAGACCCGAAAACCAACGCTACCTGAGTGGCTTCAGGGGAGGTGAAGGCGCGCTGTTGATCACGCAAGAAAAGGCGCTGGTGCTCACTGATTTCCGCTACTATGACCAAGTAGCAGAAGAGGCGCCGGATTTCGAGCTAGTGAAGGTAGAGGACAGAGACTCTCAGGCACTCAAGCGCTGCCTAAAAGAGCTGGAAGTGAAAGCGCTGGGGTTTGAGAGCACACACCTGCCGTTCGCCCAATACCAGGAATGGAAGAAAGCCACCCGTGGCACAAAATGGATACCGACCCGGGACATGGTAGAGAACCTACGCTTGATCAAGGACGATCAGGAACTGGCAAAATTGAAGAAAGCCATTGCCATTGCTGACACCGCCTGCGATTACATTCGGGGCTTTATCGAACCCGGAATGCCAGAAACGCAGGTCGCATGGGAATTGGAAGTACACATGCGTACGCACGGCGCCGAGGGAGTCGCGTTCAGTACCATCGTGGCTGCCGGACCCAATGGCGCCAAGCCACATGCTGTGCCAGAAGATCGGCAGATCAAAGAAGGAGAGCCTATCGTCATGGACATGGGCGCCAGGTTGGACGGCTACCACTCCGACTTGACACGGACCGTATGTCTGGGCGAGCCACACGCAAGGCTCCAGGAAATCTACGATATCGTTCTACAAGCCCAGCTGGCGGCCGAGGAGGGGGCGAAGCCTGGCATGACCGGGCAGGAGGTAGACGCCCTTGCACGCGCTGTCATTGTGGAGGCAGGCTATGGCAAGCAGTTTGGGCATGGTCTCGGTCACGGCGTAGGCCTGGCGGTACACGAGGGCCCAAAGCTCGGTTGTCAGTCCAGGGAGCCCCTCAAACCAGGTATGCTGTGTACGATAGAACCAGGCATCTATCTAACTGATTGGGGTGGGGTCCGGATTGAGGACATCGTGCTATTCACCTCGGAAGGCGTTGAGGTCCTCAGCCGGGCACGCAAGGAACTAAGGACTCGCTGACTGCTGGCTGATCCAGGGCCTTTCCATTTTCGTTTATGTCATTCTGAGCGAAGCGAAGAATCTCACCGCTGGCGCGACGCGAGACCCTTCGCTGGCGCTCAGGGTGACAGAACCCTGCGTGGGTAGGCCGTGAGGGTGACTTTGGAAAAGCCCTCGGCGGCAAGGCGGCAACAGCCTGGCTCGTTCTCCGCGGTCAGGCAGGCGCATCAAGAACAGCAGTTGGGCTCCCCGCGAAGCGTTCGTGCAACGGCACTGGCAAGCCCGGCCAACTCATGGCGGGGCAACCGCCGGCGCTGACCCTAGGGATAGCTTCCTAGTTCTGACCGCTTTTGGAGTCGGTCTCAGCAGTGAGGAAGCCCGGTTGGGCATAGGCCGGGTTCGGGTAGTCGTAGAAACCACCTCCGCTTTTGACCCCTAGCCGTCCCTTGTCGATGTACCGCTTCAGAAACTCTGCGTTCGCTTGCAGCTCCGGGTCCCGTAGCGCGTCGGCCCAGTGCTTCGTGATACGCCAAGCCGTTTCCAGTCCCACATGGTCCAAGATGCCAAAGGGACCGACAGGCATCTTCATCACCCCAATCCAGGCCCGGTCAATGTCCTCAACGGAGGCAACTCCATTCGCCGCCAGTGTGATCGCCGCTCGGTTCAGAGCATTGAGCATCGCATTGAACACGTAGCCTGGGCTTTCCTTCCTGCACAGGACCGGAATCTGCCCGATCCGCTTGGCAAAGGCGTGCAGCAACCGCACCGTCTGCTCTGAAGTGCCCGCATGCGGCATGATGTCCACGACATTGGAGTCCCAGACGTACTGGTGAAAATGCAGCGCGGCGAACTGAGCAGGCCGGCCGGTCGCCTCCGCGAACATGGACGGCAGGAGGGAGGAAGTATTCGTAGTGAAGATGGTACGCGCCGGGCAGAGCTCACTGAACCGGGCAAATACCTTGGCCTTCAGCTCAGGGTCCTCTGGCACAGATTCGCTTAGCAGATCTGCCTCACGGGCTGCATGTGCAGCGTCAGCAGTGGTGGTGATCCGTGCCAACGCTGCGTCGGCCTCTGCTGCGGTCAAGCGTCCCTCGGCCACCAGCCCTTGCGCATAGGTGTTGACCCAGCCCATTGCCCTTGCCAGGGCATGCCCGGAGATATCGTACAGTGCCACGTCGTAGCCATGCATGGCACATTGCAGGCTAATCTGCTGGCCCATGGTGCCGGCTCCCACGATGAGCACCTGCTGAATGTCTTCCACTCTCACGGCATGCCTCCTTTGGTGCGGGTATTGTGTTCGCGCGTGGCTTCTTGCGGCTCAGGCCGCATACATTACTCGACCAGCCTCAGAACGCCAAACGTCCGATCCAGCCCCTAGTTGCTCGGTTGGCACCAGGCTGCGGCAGCGTCCGAGCAGCTCCGCAACGCGACTGCACCGTGTGCAGATTGCCCGCTCACCAGCCCCATGGCCTTCAACCACCCGCATTCGAGCGCTTGTAGGGTCATGGCAGCTCCTCGAGGCCCACACTATGCGTTGCGCCATAGGTGGATTAGGCATACCATGGATTGTGGCTAGGCTAGTCAAGACAGGACTTACCAGCGGGATCCCTCTCTGAAGAGTGTTGAAAAACATATCAGTTACTTGAAATCCATCCTACAGGTTGTGCCATAGATCGGTAGTGCATCCCTGGCTGTCTAACCGGTATGTGAGGAGCTAACCGCCAGGTGGAGGGATGCCACAGATGAGCTCAGCGCGGCCATCCGCGTGCCATTGCATCAGGTGCTGCATGGTAGACACAGGGTCATGATGTAAGCGGCGCATGAATCGGCCTTGCGCCTCAACTGCCTCTAGACGACGGCGATGGGCTTGATACTCGGCTAGCGGTACCTCCTGCAGTTGTTTGAGCAAGTCGGCTTCACTTTGGGCCCCAAAGAGCAGCTGGTATTGGCCGAACTTGCGAAGTTCACGCGTCGATTGGCGTCCACTGATTCGCCGTTGGTGGCAACGGAGACGTCCAAAGAGGGTCTCCAATGCCAAGTTGTCGGGTGGCAGGCCTGGGATGTCGTAGCAATGCAACAACTCGGGGCCATATGCCCGCCACCGTCGACGCCAGGCACGATACAGAGCCGCTTGCGCAGGTTGATACTTGAAATCGGGACGGAATCCTTGCAGCAGCGATTCCAGTTGAGTTCTAACCTGTTGGCTGCTCAACGCAGCCCAATCGTCGTGTGCGCTGGGTGGATAGCGTAAGCAATCCACAATACGGAGCAGCCAGGTGCGTGCGGCCCGCAAGTCCTGCGCTAGCACGCGATTCTTCTCCAGCACACGCTCAACCCGCCGCGTGAGTTGCTGCAGATATGCCGTCTCCGGTTCTGTGCCTGAGACAGAGCGTAGTGCTTGGGCAATCGCTTCCAACTGCCGATAGCCAGCTAATCCACCCCAATGGAAAGGCTTTCGGCTGGGACGGTTCACAGCATCGCGAATGGCTCGGCGTAGGTGCCTCTCGATGGTGATCAAGGCAGGGCCACGGCGCAAACCTTCTACTGCTAAAAAGGGGACGCACCTTGTGGTTGTCTTGAGTCGTCGCCTGCCACATCCGTCTCAGTATGCTCAGGCACCGGTGGCAGTCCCCCCAGATCAGTGCGCATCCACTCGCGCAGTTCGCTGTCCAACTCCAAGACCGGTTCGGCCAGGTTGTTCAGGAAGTGTGCTTGGCAGCGCTGATGGGGCGACTGGGGCCAACACTGCTTCAGGGCAGTGATGATGGCCTTTTCGCCATCCGAAAGCGTCGCCAGAACGGGATAGGGCAATTCCTGGTACGGCCTCAACCACGCGCACAGTTCTTCGGCTCTCGCCCCCTTTAACTGAATCGCTGCCACCGGCGTCCTGCCCAGTACTTCGTACAACACGTAGAGCAACGTCCCGTGCCCTTCTGGTTGCAGTGCATCGATGGCCCACACCAACCCGCCGTGCTCCGCTGCCGTCTCTGTCAGCCGCGCCTGTGTTTGCTCACTCATCGCCCCTAATAGTGCTAGAAACTGCCGATAGAGTTTCCCAACGCTACGTTCGTTGATCAGAATCCCGCGCGCGTTCAACATCCGCTGGATCTCCACCAACTGGCGATGCTCATGTTCGTGTCGCCAGCCTATGAACGCCAACACGTCCAGCCCATAGGTGCTATAGGGCAGGCTGATCAGCAGCACTCCGCTGGCATAGTAGTGCTTACCCGCATGTGAACACGCCGCATTTGCACACTTCTTGCTCTTTCCTACGAGGAACACTGGACCTTGCAGTGTCTGTACCGTCTTACGTACCACCCAAGGCCTTCGCGGCTTCAACAACTCACCACAATGGATACACCGTTCCAGTTCGCACTCAACGACCACCCGCCTAGCGTTCGGAAAACTCCGATGGGGACGGTGTCGTGGTAGCTTCCCCATGCCTCACTCCTCGCACATCAAAGTGAGACATTCTACCATAATCTCTTCCTACTACCAAGACAGCCAGGGCTCATACCTACTACATACCGTCGTAGCTCCAGATTCAAGTCGCGATGACTTAAGACCCGCTGGAGCAAACCTCCGTGAGGGTTCGATTCCCTCCCACCCCACAAGACGCGACCGGGCCTCCACAAGTGGAGGCCCTGCGCAGCTCGCGGCCCGAGCGAAGTGCAGATGAAAAGAAGGGAGAGCGCCCTGAAAGGCGTTCCGTCCGATCGACCGGGCGGAGAAGGATCATGCGTTCCACGGCTGTGAGTTCGCCATCTGCATCAATCCGTCGAAACCTCCTCTTGCTCGCTGTCTTTGGCGTGCCAATGGGATTGCTTGAGGCAATCATTGTCATGTACCTCAGACAGCTCTACTGTCCCCAGGGCTTCGCCTTTCCTCTGAGCACACTCCCTCCACGGGTGCTTGCCGCGGAGTGGCTGAGAGAAGCCGCCACCGTGATCATGCTGGTTGCTGTAGGGCTGATTGCGGGCAGGAGCCTCCTTGAGGCGTTCTCCTACTTCCTGTACAGCTTTGCGATCTGGGACATCTCCTACTATGCGGGTCTCAAATGGCTCGTGAACTGGCCACCTTCTCTGCTGACATGGGATTTGTTGTTTCTGATTCCTGTGCCCTGGATAGGTCCGGTGCTGACTCCCATCGCTTGCTCCCTGACGATGATGCTCTTTGCCGCGTGCTTGCTCTGGTTGCGGCAGCGAGGATACGCGGTGAGGATCGGACCACAAGAATGGGGTCCGATTCTGCTGGGCGCCTCGTTGATTCTGGGCACGCTCATCCCGGACTTTGCCAGGATGACCTTCCAGCGAGGTCTACAATTGGGGTTCAGGTCTC
>Ga0209427_10005469_pt1 | contig 14582 bp, 13 predicted proteins | sample DeeMarSWOR136_30_FD_187465 | JGI IMG/M metagenome (GOLD analysis project Ga0209427, IMG submission 187465) | Marine sediment microbial communities from White Oak River estuary, North Carolina - WOR-1-36_30 (SPAdes) (version 2) | ecosystem: Environmental > Aquatic > Marine > Intertidal zone >... | reverse complement strand
GAATGTCTTCCCTCTGGCCTTGATTGTCCAGGGCTTTGCATCGCTGTTGCCAAACTCAATGGGTGTGATTCGTATGATCTTGCCCTCTTTCACATAAACAAAGACAGGCCCGCCGTTCGTATTACTCGTATACCTTTTCACCCCGTTCCCCATGTCTGTTCCATATTCTATGCCTATATTCAGAATTTGATTGAGTGTTTCTGAGAACCACATGAACAGCTCATCGGGAGCCTCCATGATCAATTGAAAATTTTTCATGGCATTGATCATGGCCAGTTGGGGGCCCGGTGGCGGCAGGAATTTTCGAGCCAACCGCTCACTCACCCAGGTCAAACAAATAGGCATCAGCAGCTTCACACCCAACCGAGCGCTTCTGAAGGTCAAGCAAAGATCGGGGCTGGAATGAATTCCCCTTTTTGAGGCCACGTTGCCTTCCTTAAAAATAAAGTACCTGCCCTGTGAGTTGTCCTGAATTTTCATCTGTGCCGTAAAGTTTTTTTCTCTGAGCCGATTCTTGAACGTGGCATGCCTCCATGCGGTGAACTTCATGATCCATTCAAGGCCAATAAGAATGATTGAAAATAGTATTGTTCTAAATATCATGTTTTATTCCTATGTTTAGATTTATTACGGGTAGCCAAGTAATGTTTACCCTTCTCCTATCAGATCAACAGGACAACACCCCCACCCTAACCCTCCCCCTCGTGAGGGAGGGTTAGGGTGGGGGTGTTGTGTCCAAAAAAAATCGTCGCTCTATCACCTGCGCTCAAGAGCTATCATCATAACCCTTGCCTCGACTCAAGGTAGGGGAACTAAGGACTGCCTCCTTAATGATTCGAACCAGTGCCTCATCCCTATCCCGGGCCAGGCCTTCAAGATCCTCGAGCCTTGGCAGGTCCTGCTCCAGGGCCTCTGTTGTCTGAGGGGGCATGACCTTCCAGTCGTTCAAATCCTGCCAGATCTCTTCTTTGGCATGGCGCAGATGCTCGATGTGGTAACGGATTCCCCCTTCACCCCCTCCCAGGTGATAAAGAAGATGGGGCCCCATGAGCGCCCACCGCAGACCCGGCCCCAGGTGTATAGCTCGATCCACATCCGCCACACTGGCTACTCCATCAAGGACAAGGTTGATGGCCTCTCTCCAAAGAGCGGCCGACATGCGGTTGGCCAGATAGCCGGGAATCTCTCGCCTGAGAACTACGGGCGCTTTGCCCACGCTTTCGTAGAATACTCGGGCAGCTTGTACCGTCTCAAGAGTCGTTTTTTCTCCAGGTGCTATCTCAACCAGTGGGATCAGATGTGGCGGGTTATAGGGATGACCGGCCAGGCATCGATCTGGATAGCGTGCTGATCCCTGGATGCGGCTTATGGAGAGGCCAGAAGAACTGGTGGCCACTAAGGCCTTTCGGGGCGCATGAAGATCGATGACCTCAAAGACCGCGCTTTTGGTCTCATAACTTTCGTAGACGGCTTCCTGAACAAATGCCACATCCTCTACCGCCTCGGAAATTTCTGCACACGGTTGTAAGGCCGCCAGTCCCACTTCAGCCTCTCTCTCATCTGCCATGCCATGATCGATCAGGAAATGAACGTACCCTTGGCTGCGTTGGAGCCCTTTGCTGAGTGCTTCTTTGTCCTTATCGTGCAGTCTCACTGTCAGACCGCGGGAAGCAAAAAGAGCGGCCCAACTCGCTCCTGTCACACCAGCGCCAATGACGGCTACAGGCCCTGTAACCTGAGAGGTCAAATTGGGTGCTAGCGGTCGTTTTATTCCGTGAGCAGGATCATCCATTTTCGAAACTATCCCTTTGTGACCTTAAGCAGATATTCCTGCAGCCGCTTACGTGATCTCTGGGCCTCCTCGGGCGACCATTCTTGAAATCCTCTGCCGGTCTTAAACCCAAGATCTCCGTTCTCCACCTTCTTTCTCAGGAGTGGTGAGGGGTCAGGGGAACGCTCAAGGTGTTTCAAGATATAATCATGAATAGCCAGGGTCAGATCGGTCCCTACCATGTCGGCCGTTTCCAAGGGCCCCAACACGGGGAGTCTCAATCCGAAGCCGAATCTAATACACTCATCCACGGTTGCCGCATCCGCTATCCCCTTTTCAACAATCGAGATTGCCTCTCTCCATAGGGCATGTTGCAGTCGGTTACCCACAAACCCGGGCACATCTTTATTGACCCGGACAGGATGCTTCCCCACGTGTTTTAGAAGTTCAAAGGTTACGTCCATCGCGTTGTCGGAGGTGTGCTCCCCCCTGATGACCTCGACGAGGGGTATGAGGTAGGGTGGATTCCAGAAATGAGTCCCTAAAATCCTTCCCCCGATCTTGGCTTTCTCAGCAATCTCCGTAATGCTAATGACCGACGTGTTGGTGGCGAGGATAGTTCCCTCGGGGCATAGGGCGTCCAATTCCTCAAATATCCTTTGCTTTAACACCAAATCTTCGTTGACCGCCTCCACGACAAACTGAACACCGGCAGCGGCCTCATTTAAATCTAGCGTTGTCTTGATCCTCCCCATGGCAGGTTCTATATCATCCGTATGCCCAATTCCTTTTTGAGCCATCAAGGTGAGGTTGGAACGGATGTTTTCCAGAGCCTTTGTGAGCAGCTCTTGCTTAAGATCCATGAGGCTCACAGAGTAACCCCTGAGGGCAAAGATCTGAGCAATCCCATGGCCCATTAAGCCGGCCCCGATCACCGCAATGTTTTTGATGTCCCTTATGTGATTAGCCATCTTCACCTCCTTTACCAGGCCGAGGTCCCTCCATCTATGTAAAGGATGTGTCCGGTCACCATGGCGCTAGCCTCGGAGGCTAGATAGACGACGGCTCCCACAAGATCCTCCGGTTCCGCTGCCCGACCCAAGGGAATTCTCTGCATAAAGATCTTGTACATTTCTTCATCTTTAAGGATGGGCTCGGTCAAGGGTGTCCAGAAAATACAAGGGGCAATGCAGTTGACATGGATTTGGTACTTGGCCCATTCCGTGGCCAATTGTTTGGTCAACAGATGAACGGCGCCTTTGCTGGTGCCATACCCCGAGTAGCCGGCGGGATGACCTTGAAGGCCTCGGATGGATCCCACAGTAACGATCTTTCCTCCCTCCCCCCGTTTAATCATCTCTTTCGCCACGGCCTGGCAACAGAGAAAGGTCCCTTTCACATTTATGTCCATCACTTTTTGCCACTCTTCAATGGGCATTTCTTCGGCAGCGTGACGGAGGGCAATCCCGGCGGTGGTCACCAGGATGTCGATCTTACCGAACTCCTCCATGGCCCGTTTTACCATCCGATCCACACTTTCCGGCTCTGCCACATCACAGGATATGGGCAAGGCCTTTCTCCCCTGCTTTTCCACCTCGGCCGCTGTCTCTTCCAGGGTGGAAAGTGTTCGGGCGGTCACCACCACATCCGCCCCGTACAGGGCCAAGCCTATTGAAGTTGCTCTTCCGGCCCCTCCAGACCCGCCCGTGACTATGGCGACCTTTCCCGTAAGATCGAAGAGTTTCTTGAGTTCTTGGATTCCCATTTTGGCTCTCATGTTTTTCTCCTCCTTTTCTTTGTTAGAACGTGAGGCTGATTTCCCCTTGCCAAGCAGAGAAGAACTAGAAATTCACCTTGTCCAGTCCTTTCAGGCCCAACATCTCTCTGGCGTCATCCGGGGTAGCCACCTCCAGTCCCAGTTCATGGGCGAAGCGGATCGCTTTTTCCACCTGCTCAGCATTGCTCTTTGCCAGTTCGCCTTTACCTATATAAAGGTTGTCCTCCAAACCTACTCGCATGTAGCCGCCCTGGATCATATTGGCTACGCCCATGGGGAACTGATGCCGGCCAGCGGCACAGACCGACCATTGAAATTCACCAAAAAGCTGTCTGGCCGTGTTTGTCAGGAACAGGAGATTGTCGAGACTCGCAGATATCCCACCCAAAATTCCCAGCACGAACTGTAGATAGATGGGTTTTTTCAGATATCCTTCCCTCATAATCTGGGCTAGGTTGGTGAGATGGCCCACATCATACACCTCCAGTTCCGGCAGGGACCCCACTTCGTTCATGGTCTGACAGAAAATCTTCAGAGAGGTGAAGGTATTCGGGAAGATGAAACCTTCTGTTGCGGCAAGGAACTCTTTTTCCCATTCGTACTTAAAGTCCTTGTATTTACTTAAAACGGGATACAAGGCGAAATTCATGGAACCTGCATTGAAGGTGGCCACCTCAGGTTTCAGTTCCCTCACCACGGCAATTCTTTCCTTAGGCGTCATGGTGGCCGTTCCACCGGTGGTTACGGTAACCACCAGATTTGTTTTCGCCTTAATCCCACTCAGAATCTCCCTGTAAATTTCCACATCCGTGGTCGGTTTGCCATCCTTCGGATCCCTGGCATGGACATGTACAATCGTGACCCCTGCTTCTGCACACCTCACAGCCTCATCAATCAGTTGCTGAGGAGTTAGGGGCAAATAGGGAGACATGGTAGGCGTATGGATATTGCCTGTGAGGGCTGCTGTAATAATAACTTTTCCCATGTAGATATCCTTCCTTTCACTCCGATGCTCCAATTGAGAGCGCCCGCTCAATTGGAAGTTATTTGTTATAAGTTATCCGTTATTCGAAAAAGATGGCGTTCTCACGTTAAATCTTAAGAAGACAGGATTTGGCGCATCAACATCCCATAGCCGATATCTAATAACCATTAACTGATAACCCGTTGCTGAAAAACCCTCTTAGACGCATAAAGGGTCATTCCCGCGAAAGCGGGAATCCAGTGCCTCCGATTTTTTATGGACTCCCGCCTGCGCGGGAGTGACAGAATTTCTAGGTTTTTCACAACTTGCTAATCGGGGTAGTTTATAACCACCAACATGCTTGCCGGTTTGTTGGTGTTGTTAATGAGTTCTCTTCCCTCGTTGGGAGCTAAGTAGATGGAGTCCCACTTCTTTAGCACCAATTCCTCTGTCTTGCTTTTCACGGTGATCTCCCCCTCGAGCACGAAATAGACCTTCTCCAGAGGGTTATCCTCATAGGCCCACTCTGCCCCCCCACCGGGCAAGAAATGGGAGAGACCCATCCAGAACTTTTGAACCCCCGTTTCTTCTTTTCCCTGAAGCCTCATGGCCGTCATACCGAAATGCCCAGGGGCTTCATAGGGTTTCACATCTTTCAATTCAACTTTTTTCATATTTCCTCCCTTTCTTCATACTAGGGTTTTTCCTAGAAAACCGGCCATTTGAAAAAATGTGGATCATGACTTATGTTCATAGACCCATAATAGATCCCGTCTATCCACCTACGGTTCCCCCGTCCACGGAAAGCACGTGCCCCGTAACCATCTCACTCGCTTCAGAGGCCAGAAAAACCGTGACGCCCACAAAATCCTCCGGCTCCGCGGCCCTCCCCAAGGGAATCCTGGCCACATAGCCCTTATATGACGCTTCATCACTGAGTATGGGCTCAGTGAGGGGTGACCAGAAGACGCACGGAGCAATACAGTTGACGCGGATCTTGTGCTTGGCCCACTCGAAGGCCAATTGCTTCGTCAAGTAATGAATGGCCGCCTTGCTTGTCCCGTAGGCCGAGTATCCGCCTTCATGGGCATGAAAACCGCGTACCGAACCCACGGTTATGATATTTCCACCCTCTCCCTTTCTGATCATCTCCCTGGCAACGGCTCTTGAGCAGAGCAAGGTGCCCTTCACATTGACGTCCATCACCCTTTGCCAATCATCCATCGCCATTTCCACAGCTGGCTCACGCTGCGCAATGCCCGCGGCATTAAACAGGATATTGATCTTCCCAAATTCATCGAGGGTACGCCTCACCATCTGATCCACACGGTCTGGGTCGGTCACATCGCAGGAGACGGGCAAGGCCTTCTGTCCCATTTCCCGTATATTGTCCGACAACTCATCGAGTGGCGCTTCCTCCAGGTCAACAACCACTAGATCTACGCCATAAGCGGCCAACCCGATGCACACGGCCTTGCCCAAGGCCCCTGCTCCTCCAGTAACCACAGCCACCTTCCCACGAAGATTGAAGAGGTTTTTGATTTCCTCGATTCCCTTTTTGGCTCTCTGCATGGGACTGTCTTTTCTTTTTCCCGTAGGCGAGAGGTCTTTACTGATCCCCTTCATCCACAATAGCGACCATTCTTACCATGGATCCATCGCCTCCAACCCATTTAATGGGCCATCCCGCAATGGTCACCCTCTTGCCGGTAACCTCATCTAAATCACCACCCACGTTCTCCCAACCCATAATACCGTTACCAAGGATGAGCTTGTGGCAGGGTTCCCATTCCGGAAAATCTTCAATCACTTCCCGCCCGGTCGCCTGCTTATACTCCTCGCAAACGTCGGGACGAAGTGGACCGGGGCCGTGAGGACCAATGGCCGTGGCCAGGGGATGGTCTAAGGCTTGCTGATCCACCCCAACAGCCTTGACGCCCTTCTCCACAAACCACTCTCCCGCCTCTTTATAAAGCCCGGGGGAATAGCAGAAGTACTCTGTGTTGTCCCCGAAATGGTGGTGCCAACCACTATTGACGATGACAATGTCACCCTTTTCAATCTTGGGTCTCGCCTTCTCCAGATCCTCAGGGGTGATGACCCCCCATTTCTCCTTTGGAATGGATACAACGACACCGGTGCCATAGTAGTTTTCCAGGGGAATGTCGGCGGTATACATGGGCCCCTTTAGTTTATTGGCCGGAAGGACATGGATCGGGGAATCCGCATGGGTTGAGCAGTGCATGGGCATTGTAAGCCATTGCGTGAGCACCCCTGACTTTGCATGATAGTGGAATCTTTCAATCTTGACGTCCGCAAAATAAGGCCACAAGGGCGTTCCGTGTCCAAAGGGCTGACTTAGGTCAACAAGCTTTACTTTTCCCATCTTAATTTACCTCCTTTTATCAAGTTAGGGGCTTCGCCCCATTTGGAATATTGGAATACTGGAATGTTGGAATATTGCATTTTTCTCCGCCTGCCTCGCCTGCGCGACAGCAATGGCGGGCAGGCGTGTACTAGGCATAAACTCATGCCTTCAAATAACACCTTTATTCTCATTAAGTTGTAGAATTTCCGCTCCGTTGAATTGGTTTGTTCAAAAAGTTTAAGGTTGCTGTAGAATTTTGGACTAATCCCGCTTTTCCAGGGGCGGGAAAAACACTTATGAACCGTTACGCGGCTTCATCCCTTGCTTTGATTAACTTCTCCATATGGGCTTCAAAGTAGGGCGCCTCCCTGGCCATCCTTTCCCTCAGATCCGGCCCTATTTCTGTATAATCTTTTCGATCTACAATGGCCCAAAGGGGATGGGGTTCCGCGGGTGGACAGCCTCCGATAAATACGCCCTGCTTGCGGTATTTTTTCAGGCAGTCACCAAACAGAATCACCTTATAAGGATCCAGCCCTTCGGGAATTCCTTTCTTACGACCCACAAAAATAGTCGCATCTGCGTTCTTCTCATACTCATTAAGGGATTTCAGTTTCTCCATCGTGAGTCCAACGAGAGACAGGCAACTGCTGCAGGCGCCTTCTGTATCAATGCTGTATTCTGGATATTTCTCTAGTCCTTCCATGTACGGCAACCATAGCTCCTTAAAGACCTCATCGATGGTCTTTCCCCGCACCTCTATAAAATCTTCATCGTAGTTCCCCAGTCCCCGCTCCCGGGCCGGTTCAAAATAGGCCACCTTATCCACGTCCAACCCGACCATACGGCAAACGGTGGCATCCAGGGCTACCGGATCTTTTCCCGCGACAATGCAATCGAAATCTGTCGGTACGGTGGAATGGGGTCCGAAACCTTCAGCGGGTCTAATGAGATCCGCTATGCTAAGGTCCGCCTTAATAACAGACCAAAGGTCCATCATGGCCTTGGCAAGATCGGTCTGGTGCATCTTATAGTGAACCTTGTCCTGGACAACGCCCTTGAGGTTCTTCAGCGCACAGGTAAAGACCATGCTACAATGTGACTTGAAAATAGGAAGATTAATGATGTGCTCCGCCTCCAAGAGGAACCGAGGAAGGCGTATTTTGGTCAGATCGGATCTGGCATCCCTGATCGGAATGTTTATAAGATCTTTATCGCTCTTGATGTCAATGACCTTATCCACTCCCGCGTCTTCAGCAGCCTTTAAGATCCCGCTCACCTCCAAGCTTTCCATGGTATCGCAACCGATGGCAGATGCCTCCGCCAGGATGATCTCCTTCGGCCCTGCCTTGCGAACTTCCTTGATAACTGCAGCCACCAGTCTGGGATTTGTATTCACGCTGGTCTCAGCGGCCGCCACATGGCCTGCATTGGGTTTGAGGACCACCGTCGACTTAGGTCTTATCAAAGAGCGAACACCACCAAGGGGTTCCAGAACCTCCGTGACCATCTGCTCCACGTCGGTTCCCTTGGCTATGGAAACGATTGATTTTTTCATACTATCACCTCCTTTCATTTCGGGAAAAAGGCTATCCTCCCTTTTGGTTCTTTTAATGCCTATCCAGTCGCTATCTCATAATAAAACTGGCCCGAAATCTTGGCCGCCGTCTCCTTCAACAGGGGAACTATCGTTGAATGACGCCCCCACGTGATTCTCTGTGAGGGCCCCGCCACGACAACGGCTGCTATGGGTTTTTTTTCATTATTAAATATGGGGGCGCCAACGGCTTTGATACCCACGTCGTGTTCCTCCTCATCATAAGCATACCCTTCTCGCCTTATCTTCTCAAACTGCTTTCGGAGAATGGCGAGGTCAGTGATGGTGTTGGGCGTAAAGTGAGCCAGTTCGCCGCTAAGCAAACTTTCCCTTTTTTCTTCCGATAAAAAAGCCAGTATGGCCTTCGCTCCGGCCGCCACATGGAGCGGGAGGATGTCTCCCACAGTCCCTGCAAGACGAACCAATTGAGGCCCCTCAGCGAGGTAGACGATAATGGTATTTTTCCCTGATAGCACCTCCAAAACCACTGTCTCTTTGAGCTTGTCTCTGAGGTCATCGACATATGGTTTCGCCATATGGACCAAGTTATTATGAAGGGACTGATTGATGGCCCGTGCGAGCTGGAAAATGGACGGCCCAAGCATAAATTTCTTTGTCCGTGGATTCTGTTGAAGAAACCCATGCCTGGCCAGATTAAGGAGAATTCGCGAAACTGTCGCCTTGTGAAAGCCGAGTTTCTGGCTGATTTCCATGGTCCCCATCTCCTGGTTATAGGGTGAGAAGGAGGAAAGGATTGTCAGGGCCTTCTCGATGGAGTTGAATTTTTGGTTGGGCCGTCTCATTCAACAAGTCTCATAGTTTTTGAATTTAAATAGTACACTTGGCATCTCATGACATGGAGGCAGATGACCAGGCAACTTGGGCCTACAACCCCACTGGCAGGCGATGAGGCTTCGTCTCAATCTTGCCTCCCAATTGGACGGGTGGCTCATCATGAACCTGCTTGACAAATTGAAAGGCCTTTTTGACCTGTTCCTCGGTACCTTCCACCACAAAGGCCCTGGCTCCTTCGCAGCCCCCTATTCCTCCGCCCGCAACAGCCGTGGCCTGCACGCCTGAGAGCTTCTCCAAAGCTTGCACTTCCGTCACCACCTTGAATGAGGTGAGAGGGATCAGGCCTGGAGGGCTACCCAGGCTGTAAGCCAAGCGCAACTGGCCCAACTTTTTTGAGGCCTCAATGACAGATGGGATCATCTTTTCCAGGCCCACCGGGACGATGCAGTGTAGCCCCCGAGCCGTAATAATCCCAATGGCTTCTGCCCAAGATCCCCCATTGGGGTTGGTTTGAAGGCCTCCGGCATACCCGTACGGGTCTACAGCATTCGCTCCCTTGATGAAAACGTCATCGCGCTCAAATTTTCTGAATTCTGTAAGAAACTCTGAGAAGGGCAATCTGACCCCCTTGCCTTTTTCCCACATCATGAGCGTGTGGTCCGATGCAGGGTTCTCGGCAAACAAACCCTCGGCAATCACGCCGACGCAATAGTCAAACTTCTGCAAGGGTTTTCCTGTCAGCGCCTCAACAACGCACCCCGTGGTCGTCCCGTTCGCTATGGCCAGCCGACCCTTCTCAAAGGCGTGCTTCACTTCTGGGAGCTCTGCCACAGCCATCCCTATCAGTTTCTTCCCGGCTGCCGGGGTCAGGACAAAGCTTCCAGACACCCTCTCTTCATTTTGATTGATACCCTCTTTCATCCTTGAATCTCCTCACGCCAAATACCCATGAATCCGTTTTCCCCATTAATCGATCACAGCTATCGCATTGATTTCCACAAGGCAGCGCGGATCGGTGGCCAATTTTACAACCTGAACCGTCGTCGTGGTCGGCTTACTCTCGGCCACATACTCGTTCCACACCTTGTTTAAGATATCCTGCTGTGATAAATCCGTCAGGAACCGGTTCGCCACCACCACGTCCGCAAATGTGGCCCCCACCGCATCCAGGGATTTCTTGAGATTTTCCAAAGTAGCCCGCGCCTGGCCCTCCATGTCATCTGGCATGGAGGCAAACTCTTCCGGCACGTGCGGGTGGCTATGGTAGACTGGGGCCGCTGTGACCCCTGCGATGAATACCATCGTTCCACCGGATACCTTGATGGCCGGTGCATACGGCATCCAGACATCCGGCGCGTCAGGCCAATGTATATGTTCAATCTTTCTTCCCATTTTTCATACTCCTCTCCGCTCTAAGGCTTTTGGGTAATAAGTGGAAACAACGCACAGGACCCATCAGGGGCGCTTCAACCAACCTGCTTTTTTCAAGGCCCTACAAAAAGATTGTCCCCAAATTCACACTCCTCTTAACATCCACTTCCACTGTTTTCTTTTCGTATCCCTTGTAGTCCACCTCCAGTATGTACTTGCCACTTTTTTCTTCAAGATTATCAATCTTAAAGTCCCCGTAATTGTTGGTCACCGTCTTATCTACCACCTTTTTTGCACCCTTCCTCAACGTTATCTTTGCGCCCTCAGCACACTCATCCATGTCTTGCAGCGCCACGCTGCCCGCCACAAAACACCGGGTATAACGATATAGATTCTTGTAATACACCCGTGGCTTTGTTTTGTATTGCGGCTGGTAGACTTCCAGGTCCTCGGATTTCTTCAGCTTCTCCATCTCAGAGTCCTCGGAGTAGACAACGCGCAGGGCTCCGGTGGGGCAAGACTGCACGCACCTGGGCTCTTTCCATCCATCCTCAAGAAGATGAGCGCAAAATGTGCACTTTTGCGGCACTTGCTTCTCATCGTTCCACCATATGGCCCCGTATGGACAGGTATCGAGAATATCCTTTTGGCCTTTGGCCTTCCCTGAATCTATGAGCACGATGCCGTCCTTCCGCTTGGTCACCGTCCCCTTTTTCGATTTCTTTATGCAAGGGGCGTCATCGCAGTGCATGCAAGGAATGGGGAGATAGGCCACGTCCACTTTGGGGTACTCCCCCCTCTCCTTGCGCATGATGTTCATCCATCTTTGGCCAAACTTGGGTTGAGCCACCGAGTAGGGCGGAAAATCATTCTCAAAATACTCGTCCTTGCAGGAAAGAAAGCAGTTATTGCAATCGTGACATTTTGCCACGTCAATGATTAGATTCCACTTTTTCATTTTATCCACCCCCTTCTTAGTATTTTTCTATCTGCACAAGGCAGGAATTGGGTGCCTGACCGCAGGAATTCTTGGTTATATAGCGGCTCGGTGTTAGGATATTGACGCATCCGCTGCGATCCGCTGATTCTCCTGGTTTGCCCAAGGGATCATAGTCTGCACAGGACTCGTATGAGTGAACCGTACCCGGAGGAACCCGTTCAGTCACCTGTGCCGAACAGATCACCTCTCCCCGGTCATTGAACACCTTGACCAGGTCTTTGTCCCTGATCCCTCGCTTCTCAGCATCCTTTGTGTTTATCCTAATAATCCAGTAATAATAACCGTCAATCAGGACCCGATGATCCTTGACTTCGTTTAGCCAACTCTCCTTGGCGTCCCCCATGGTATGAAAGCTGAACCGGGGATGGGGGGTCAGCATCTGCAACGGGTATTTGTTGTAAAGTCTCCGGGTATGATGCCCCTCCCATGAGGGGATGTATTTGGGTATGACCGGCCTTTCTTCATCTCCAGGATCAAATTTTTTGAGACTGGAGGATTCAAACTCTATCAGTCCGGAGGTGGTCTGAAGGCCCTTTCCGAACTCTTCCTGGCTCTCTGGATGGGGTCCCCAGTCAGGCGTATCTTTTTTCCTGCCTTCGGCGAACCATCTCAAGGCGGGTGTGGATTTGTAGTCTTCGGGCAAAGGAACAACAAAGTAGCCCTTCTTGAAAAAGTCATCCCATGAAATATACTCGGGAAGATCACTGGCATCGAACATCCTCCTCACCCAATCCAGATCAGTAAGACCACCATCGGTATAAACCTCGTAAAGCCCGAGCCTCTTGGCCAGAAAGGCGAATATCTCGTAATCTGACTTGGATTCTCCCAGGGGTTCGATACATTTATGCTGGAGGCTAATGACACGATGATTTACCTGAATGTAAGAATCTGCGATGTACCCTGAACAATTGGCAAACTCGCTGATGTCCCAGCGCTCGAAATTGCTGCAGGCGGGCAGTATGATGTCCGCAAACTGAACCTCCCCTTCATTCCAGATGGACTGATTCACCACAAAGGGCAGCCTGTCTGTCTTGTAAGCGTTCACGTACCGGTTGGTCTCGTTCATGGTGCCGATAAACGAGCCGCCGTACTTGTAATACATCTGGATCTCCGGATAGCCGTCCGCGGGATACTTGTACTTGTGGAATTGGGCCTCAATGGATGGGCCGCAAAATCCTTTTCCTCTCCACTCAAATTTACCATCCAGGATGCATTCCGGGATCTTGAGCCTGGGGATATGCTGGCCCATGGGGGCGTTTATGCTGGAGCGGGTGGGTTGCTTGTGCATACGATAGACCCACCGAAAACCGGCCGCCGAATTGTCCACATCGCCAGAAATTCCCCCCTCGGCATAACCTGGGAAGACAAAGTCTGTGTTACACGGCGCTCCCTGGGTGGTTGACCAGATGTTGCTACCCGGTTTGCCCAGACCCTGCATGGCCGCCAGGCTGATCATGAGACGTGCCCATTCTCCTCCAGTAGCCGACCTGCAGGCGCCTCCCCAGCCGCCCAAACCACCAGCAGCCAGCATGGTCTTCTTGGAACCCCATTCCCTGGCAAGGGCCCTGATTTCCCTGGCGGGGATTGTACTTTCCTGCTCGGCCCACTCGGGCGTTTTGGGTACCCCATCTTCCTTGCCCAAAATGTACTCCTTCCATTTTTCAAACCCCACCGTCCGGGTCTCAATGTATTCTTTGTCATAGAGGTCCTCAGTGATCCAGACAAAGGCAATAGCGCATGCCATGGCGTTGCCCGTGTCCGGCCTCGGTGCAAACCACTTGTCGGAATACATGCCGGCTGTATGATTGTAATAAGGGTCGATAAACACCATCTTAACCCCCAATTCCTTCAGCCACTGACGACGACAGGTATGCTCGAATGCGGAATATATACCGTGGGTGGCCTCCGGGTCGCTTGACCAAAATACGATCATCTCCGTATGCTTGAGCGCATCCTCCAACAGATCATAATTCTCGGGAATGCCAAGCCGGGCGCTGAAACCCCAGTTGTGCATGCCACCCCAGTGCCATCCTTCCCAACTGTCAGGATTATGATCCGTGTAGCAATAACCGACGAGGTTCATAAACCTGAAATAGGCACTGTGGCGATAACCGATATTCCCCCACAGGTGATGCGACCCTGGCGTAGTCATAATAGCGCCCGCACCATATTCCCTTTTGACCCGTTTGATCTCGTTAGTCACTATATCCGCTGCCTCGTCCCAACTGATCCGCTCGTATCCTGATTCCCCTCTCTTGGTGCAGTTGCGATTGCCGTCAGGATCGAAATCCACGCGCTTGAGCGGATACAACAGTCTCTTGGGCGAATAGACCATGGAACGCCAGGCGCAGGAATAGGGGGCCAGTGTCGTTTTTCTCGGCGGAGAAAATCTTCTGCCCCTCGCCTCGATGACCCAGGAGGCCGCGTCACTGTCGTCCAGTTCCATGGGCGTGATGCGTATGATCCGGCCATCTTGCACATAAACAAAGACCGGTCCACCCGTGGTGCCATTTGTCAGTCTTTCAACTTTTCCCATTTAATGCACCCCCTTTATTCTAAAGATTCTTGAGTAACATGATTCCTTAGGGATTTCCTGTTTTCACCCCCTATGACACAAGTAAAGAGTATCCATGTCATGGTCCACTTTCATACTGAAGGCGCCCGACGGTACGATGTATCCCTGAAACATGAAGAAGATGGCTCCGGCTATCCTTAGGCATGCCTTATTTCGGTCTTGGGCAACTGAATGGGATGAGCTAGATTACGGCACCCTGGAAATCTTTTGGCGATGGTCCCTAACCGAAACTTCACCTCTATCAACGAGGTGAGGATTCCATGCTAAAATCTCAGATTAGAATTTCGAAATCCGAAACGCTTCGACCGCCCGTTCCACAAGCCGTTCGACAAGCTCAAGGTCCTGAGCTAAATCAAAGGACAAC
>Ga0209427_10005467_pt1 | contig 14583 bp, 11 predicted proteins | sample DeeMarSWOR136_30_FD_187465 | JGI IMG/M metagenome (GOLD analysis project Ga0209427, IMG submission 187465) | Marine sediment microbial communities from White Oak River estuary, North Carolina - WOR-1-36_30 (SPAdes) (version 2) | ecosystem: Environmental > Aquatic > Marine > Intertidal zone >... | reverse complement strand
CGAATTCACCAAGCCCGGCATAGTGCGATTTCAGCACTTCGTTCTGCCCCGGGCTGACCTCAATTGTTACCGGCTCCAGGAGCCCCTGGACCTCTATCTGGGAAGGCTGGTATTTAATCCGCTCAAAAAGAATGCGCTCATGGGCAGCATGCTGGTCAATAAGATATAACCCGTCCGGGCCCTCGGCGATGATGTAGCTATTAAATAACTGCCCCAGGACGCGCAGCACCGGCAGCGCAGCCGCCGGCGTGTAATCCCCCGCTGCTGGAGCGGCAGCTCTATCTTTAATTTCCGGTGCTGCCCATAACTCCGGCCCGGAAACCGCGGCGCCGTAGCCGGCAGCTATTTCTTCCATCCTGGGCACTGGTGCCTGCTCGATTAAAGCGCGCCGCACTGCCCTCTGGACAGCACTAAAAACAAGGTCACTTTTAGTGAATTTCACCGCCGTCTTGGTCGGATGAACATTAACATCCAGCTCCTCAGGCGGGAGGACAATATTGATAACCGCTATCGGGTGTCTGCCCACCATCAAAAGACCGTGATAGGCGTCTTCCAGCGCCCGGTTCAGCAGGCAGCTATTTATCCAGCGACGGTTAACGAAAAAGCTGAGATAGCCCCGGCTGGAACGACTTACCGAAGGGGCACTCGTCATGCCGAGCACCTGAATCTGGCGATCGCCTCCCCACCCGGCTTCCCCACTGACAACCTCCAGCATCTGCCGGGCGACTTCTGCGCCATAGACCGAAATAATGCTATCAATAAGACGACAGCTGCCGGCTGTTCTGAGGGCTACCCGGCCATCAACGGACAGGCTGAACCTGATTTCGGGGAAGGCGAGGGCATACTGGCTCAAGATACTGGCGATATGGCCGTTTTCCGTCGCTGCCGACTTGAGGAATTTCAGTCGGGCTGGTACCTGACGGAACAGGTTGCGCACCGTAACCGTGGTCCCATGAGAGCGCCCCTGGCTTTCCTGCTTGACCACGGCGCCATCCCTGACACTGATATGACTGCCGAGCGCCTCGCCGGCGGCAGTAACCATATCCACTTGAGCTACCGCAGCAATGCTGGGCAGTGCCTCGCCGCGAAAGCCGAGGCTGGCAACAGTGCTCAGGTCCTCAAAAGCGTTTATCTTGCTGGTGGCGTACCGGCTAAAGGCAAGCACCACTTCCCCGGCGGGAATGCCCACCCCGTCATCGATTACCCGGATCTGGCTCAGCCCGCCACCCCTGACCTCAACCGAGATTTGAGTTGCCGCCGCATCCAGCGAATTCTCCACCAGCTCCTTGACCACTGAAGCCGGGCGTTCCACCACCTCACCGGCGGCAATTCGGGAGACTGTCTTGGGGTCTAAGACTCTAATCAGCATCGCGTTATAATAATACCAGTATACTGCCAAAGAAGGCACGACAGCAAAGGGTAAATTGACACTGGGCTTCAGGGTGAGTAAAATCAAGCCAAGCACAGCCAGCTAATGGCTCAGGATATCAGGAGTGCCCGAGTTGAAAGCAGTTATCTTAGCCGCCGGGGAAGGCAACCGGATGCGCCCCCTCACCTATACCCGACCCAAGGTAATGCTGCCTATCGCCAACAAGCCCATTCTGGAGCACCTGCTCCTTGAAGCCAAGCAGGCCGGAATCAAAGAGTTTATCTTGGTTACCGGCTACCACGATGAACAGGTGCGGGACTACTTTGGCAACGGTGCTAAATGGGGGGTAACTATTGACTACTGTAACCAGCGGCGGCAGCTGGGCACGGCGGATGCCCTGAAACTGGTCAAGGGCTTGGTTGATGGCAACTTCCTGCTGATAAACGGGGACATCATCGTCAGCCATGAGGATATCCGAAAGCTGGCCCACAAGGGCGACAATACCATGAGTATTGTTGAGGTCAAAGATACCCGAGATTTGGGGGTGGTGGCGGTAAAGCAAGCCAGAGTAGTCAATATCTATGAAAAAACGGAAAAGCCCCCCTCCTACCTAGCCAATGCCGGCTTATATCTCTTCACCCCCGATATATTCAAGGCGATATCCGGCACCGAAAAATCACCACGGGGGGAGTATGAGATAACCGCCTCCCTGCAGCTACTGATAGATAAGGGACAGCCCGTTCTGGCCCAGAAAATAGGCTACTGGCTTGACCTGAGCTACCCCTGGGACCTGCTGCCGGCCAATGAGTTCCTGCTCAGCACCGCCCAGTCGCAAAACCGGGGTGAAATAGAAGATAACGTCATTATCAAGGGTGTGGTGGCTATTGGCGCGGAGAGCATTATCCGGTCAGGCTCGTACCTGGTGGGGCCAATCGTAATCGGGGCGGGCTGTGACCTTGGCCCCAGCTGCTATATCCGCCCCCATACCGCCATCGGCGATAACTGCCACATTGGCCACGGGGTAGAAATCAAAAACTCAATAATTATGCCGGGCACCAAAATCCCCCACCTCAGCTATGTTGGCGATAGCATCATCGGCGAAGAGTGCAATCTCGGTGCCGGCACCAAGATTGCCAATCTCAGACTTGATAGAAGGGATATAATAGTCAGCGGTGTGGCTACCAGGCGGCGCAAACTGGGGGCGATAATCGGCGACTATGTTGAAACTGGCATCAATGTCAGCATCAATATCGGCAGTATGATCGGTAACAATACCCACATCGGACCGGGGGTAAATGTCAGCGGGGTTATTGCCCCGTATTCAAAAATATTATAGAGGTAAGAAAATGAAACAAGCGGTCATTCTAGCGGCTGGTGAGGGGCAGAGACTGAGGCCATTTACCGCCACCAAGCCTAAGGTAATGCTGACCATAGCCGGTAAGCCGATACTGCAGTATGTGGTTGAGTCGCTCGCCCGGAGGGGGATTCGCAACATTGTGCTTGTCGTCGGCTACCGCCGGCAGCAGATATTTGACAGCGTGGGCTCGGGGGAAGAATTAGGGGTGGAGATAACCTATGTCACCCAGGAAAAGCAACTGGGTACCGCCCATGCCCTCGCCCAGGCAAAGGCTAAGGTCGATAAAGAGTTTCTGGTTCTGGCCGGCGACAATCTGATTGATGCCGATACCATTGCCTGTCTTGAGGGCCTGACACCAGATGCCATGCTGGTGAAGAGGGTAGATAACCCCCTGAGATACGGCGTGGTAACTCTGGCCGAAAGTACGGTCAAGGACATCACCGAGAAGCCCAAAGAAGCCGCCAGCAATATCGTCAATACCGGCATTTATGCCTTTACCAAGAAAATCTTTGACTTTATTGAGTCCGAGCTGGATATTCCCGATGTCCTCAACAAAATGATTGCTCAGGGCCACCAAGTCCGAGCGAAAAAAATAGACAGCACCTGGCTGGACGTAGCCTACCCCTGGGATATATTAAGCCTGAACAGCATCGTCCTGCCGCAAGTCCCGGCCAGTCTGGGAGGCATCATTGAGACCGGCGCTTCTTTAAAGGGACTGGTCTCGGTGGGTAAAGACACGGTGATAAGGTCAAACTGCTACATCTCCGGCCCGGTGGTTATCGGCACCGGCTGTGAGATTGGGCCCAACGCCTGCATCCTGCCCGCCACCAGTATCGGCAACAATGTGGTTATTTCACCCTTCACCGAGATAAAAAACAGCGTCATCGGCAACGATGTTAGCCTAGGACCGGGCTGCTTCATCCAGGACTCGGTTATTGACCGGGGGAGTGTCATTGAGGGACAATTCACCGCCTTCAGCCGTCAGGCTGAGGTCAAGATTGATGATGAGCACCACTCGGTCAGTGTTGGGGCAATGCTCGGCGAGGGCTGCCAGATTGGCAGCGGCGTGGTGGCCCAGTCCGGCGTCGTCGTCGGCAACCACAGCCAGATACAGGCCCTGAAGATAATCAGCGGTCGGTTACCCGACCGTAGTCTGGTCATTTAAATATGTGTGGTATTATCGGCTACATCGGCTTAAGGCAAGCCCAGCCCATATTGCTTAACTGCCTGGGCAGGCTGGAATACCGCGGTTACGACTCCTGTGGTATCGCGGTGTCCGAGCATGGCATCAATGTATGCAAGGATGCCATCAGGGTAGAAGCCCTGAAGAAAACAATGCCCCGGCTTGATGGAACCGCCGGCATCGGCCATACCCGGTGGGCAACCCACGGTGAGCCGTCCCCGATAAACGCCCACCCCCACCTCGACTGCAGCGGCAAGATTGCCGTGGTGCACAACGGCATAATCACCAACTATCAGAATCTAAGAGACCAGCTAAGCGGTGAGGGGCACCAGTTCGTCTCTGAGACAGATACTGAAGTAATACCCCACCTGATTGAGAAGTACTATAACGGCAACCTAGAGACCGCCGTGGCTGCTGCCCTGAATGACATCGAGGGCTCTTATGCGATCATCGTGCTGGCTACCGATGAGCCCAAACTGGTCGCCGCCCGCAAGGACAGCCCGATAATCATCAGCCTGGGTGACCGGGAAAACTTTATCGCCTCTGATGTGCCGGCGATTCTAGACTATTCCAACCGGGTGGTATATCTGGAAGACGGTGATATCGGCGTTATTACCACCGATAGCATCAAGGTCAGCCGGCGCGGTAACGAAGTGGCTGTCAAAGTGCACCAGATATCCTGGACGGTGGAGGATGCCCAGAAGGCGGGCTATGAGCACTTCATGCTCAAGGAGATACACGAGCAACCCAAAGTGATACGGGATACCCTGGCCGGCTGGGTCTCCGGTGAGGCACTGGAGGACTTAGCCACGATGTGGGGCGACGATATCAACGCCCTGCTGATATTAGCCTGCGGCACTTCCTACCATGCCGCCCTGATCGGCAAACAGATCGGGCAGGAGCTGCTCAAAATTCCGGTGCGGGCTGAGCTCGCTTCTGAGTTCAACTACTCGACCCAGCCCCTGGCCCGGACGCTGGCGATTGCCATTACTCAGTCCGGCGAGACCGCCGACACCCTGAAGGCAATGAAAAAATTGAAAGAGGTGGGGTGTCAGGCTTTAGCCATCACCAATGTAGTCGGCAGCACCGCCAGCCGAATTGCCGACCGGACCCTCTATACCCGGGCTGGCCCGGAGATAAGCGTCGCCGCCACCAAGAGCTTCACCGCCCAGCTCATGGTGTTATACCAGCTAATGATGTCCCATCCTGAGATTGGGGCGCGCCGCTTAAACAGCATGACCAAAGAACTACGGCAACTGCCCAATAAAGTGCAGCAGGTGCTGGACAACGAGGGTGAGATAGCACAGTACGCCCGCGAGCTGTCCCAATACGAAAACATATTCTACATCGGCCGGGGGATAAACTTCCCGGTAGCCCTGGAGGGAGCCCTCAAGCTGAAGGAGATTTCCTATATTCACGGTGAGGGCTATGCCGCCGGGGAGCTGAAGCACGGCCCCTTTGCCCTACTGGGCAGTGATACCCCGGTGATTGCCCTTTTAGCCCAGGACGATACCTACGAGCCGATGCTGACCAACATCAAGGAGGTCAAGGCAAGAGGCTCACCCATCATTGCCCTTACCCGGGAGGGTGACGAGGATATCGAGAAAATAGTGGATAAAGTCCTTACCGTGCCCCAGGTTGAGGCGATATTCTCACCGGTGGTGAATACGATAGCCCTGCAGCTTCTGGCCTACTATGCCGCCAGGGAGAAGGGTTGCCCCATAGACTTCCCGCGAAACCTAGCCAAAAGTGTGACCGTGGAATAGCCACCGGGGGCTAAAGTTAAGCCTTGCTGAAAACCCTTCTTATATCGGGATGAAGACCGCGACCAATCTTGGCCACCGCCTCGTACCTGAGCTGGTTGAGCCGTCCCTGCTTCTGGGCAAACTCAGCCGCTGAATAAAGCTTCTCTGGATGCACGAAAATATCATCCACTATTCTAATCGCTTTGGGCACCTGAAAGCCGGTAGGTGAATCTACCCAGTCCTCAAGACCACCCCTGAGCAGTGAGTCCAGTATCCCCATGGTGTATTCCAGTTTGATATCCTTGAAAGGCGCCCCCTCCCCGATGCCCCCGGTATTCAGCAGATAATAATTAAGGTGGGGAAGACCCTTGATTATCTCGTAGAAGATATTGGCATGCTGGGCCAGGTCACCGGCGACAAATGGGTCATAGAAAAACTCGCTTCTGATTTGGCCGGCCTGGGTAGGGTCACCGGCTGAAGACTCCATCGCCTGCCCCAGAATCATCAGGGCGGTCGCCTGCTCCAGGGTCAGCTTTGATATGGCCGGAATCAACGGTCCTCGGGTAATCACAATCAGGTTATCTACCCGGTCGACATCAATATAACGGCTGGCATGCATAAAATCACTTCTCAGGATAACCGCCCGCCCGTTTGAGGTCTTTTCCAGGTTATAGAAGTCAAAATCACCGTCATCATTGACATAAACATTTTCGCAGACGGTGTCTGGCTTTAACAATCCATAGAATATTTCGGTCTGTTCCCCCGGGTTCACCCCTTCGGTTTTAACGAATACTCCCCCCGCCTCAAAGCCGTGAAAGGAGCCGTCAGGCATAAGGACTCCCCCGTCGTCCTGGATAAGCCAGGAGCGTTCGTTCCCCTTTCTGGCCAGAATGCGGCAGGTGGTGGTTGTCTTCCCGTTAGCACTCAAGGCGATAAGCATCGTCCGGGTCAATCGGTAATCCCCGTGGACTGATTGCAGGTAATCTTCCCGGCAGCCAGCATGCAGGAAGATGCCGCCACGCCTGGTCTTGGCTACCCAGTCCTCGGCGGCAAAGACTCCCTTCTTATACTCACCGATGTAGTTACCGTTCCTGATTACCTTGACAAAGCGACCGCCATCCAGCATCGCCAGCCGGATAGTAATATCTTTCTGGGGAAGAGGCTTGGCTTTATTAGTCTCAAACGCCTCATCAGCGAAGAATATAATCTGGTAGTCCGGCTGTTTAACCTCTTGCTTTACCGGTATAAAGAGATTTCCCCCGCCGTAGGCGACATGGGCAAACCGCTCCGGGACAACCAACCTGACTACGGTATCACTGTCTTTATTGCCCACAATTCTATCAATAGAAATAAGCTTTTCTTTCGCCAGAGCTGCCTCGCACTGGGCTAACAGTTTTTCTTCTTCCTTACCAAAGGGGTAGTCAACGCTATTCTTGGTAAACATCGCTGAGCGGGAACTGGGCTCGCTTTCGGCGACAAAATTTCCGTAGGCCGTCTGCCTAGCGCCAGGTTGCTTCTCCAGAAGCCGCCGCAACTCGGCCGCCGAAGGGTTGTCGGTCAGCCTCTTTTCGGCGATAGCCTTATCCCTGATTCTCTCCGCAGTCCGGACAAACTGCTCCAAATCAAACTTAGCCACTTCAATCTCCTTTTCCCACAATTCCTATCCAGTGGGCGGACATCAGCTGAAACTGCCCCGGAAAAGACAACCAGATTGGGGTTACCGGTCAGAAACAGGTTGATAAGCAACCCGTTAATATTATAGCATATGGTTAGCACCAGGACTAACCCCCTAAAATCTTAGGGCAGCTGAATATTGACCGCCAAGAGATTAAGGTATAATAAAGGTGGTGGGTGGTCTGTGATTCGGGAATGTCAGTCAGGTGAGGTGAAAGAGATATATTCCATAATTAATGAGGCGGCTAAAGCCTACCAAGGGGTTATCCCGGCTGACCGCTACCACGAGCCCTATATGCCAATGGCTGAACTCAAGCGAGAGATGAAACAGATGACCTTCTTCGGTGAGGAGATAAACGGGGAACTGGTCGGAGTGATGGGGTTCCAGCCCGTCAGGGACGTTACTCTCATCCGCCATGCCTATGTTTTGCCACAGTGGCAGAGACAGGGAATCGGCAGTCGCCTGCTTGGTTACCTTGAGCAACTGGTGGCTACGTCCCGCCTGCTGGTGGGAACATGGGCAGAAGCCCGCTGGGCAATCGCCTTCTATCAAAAGCACGGCTTTCACCTGCTACCCGACAAGGATGAGCTGCTCAGAACCTACTGGAATATCCCCCGGCGCCAGGTTGAAACCTCGGTTGTGCTCGGGATTGATATCAAAAAGGAGACAAAGGAGTAGAGATGGATAGCAAGTGGTGCAGCCGAATGATGCAAGCTACCATGATTGCTCTCGTTCTGGCGGCAATATGCCAGGAACTGGAAAAGCCGGAAGCGGAAAGAGAGTGGCACGGGAAGGTGGCCGGCTTTGTCCCCTACGACTTCCGCATACCCAACAAAGAAAAGCTGAAAGAAGCCTACTGGAATCCTATGGAGAGACGGGTCTTTACTCCAGAGGTCTTCGGCATTGGCTGGGCAGTCAATTTCTATCGCCTGCTGGAAAATATGGGGATAATCAGGCAGGATGTCTCCGAGGAAAGCTTCCTGATGCCGACCAAGTCCATCAAAGAGGTGCTGGAGCAGGCTCAGTCGGCCGACTGAGCCCCCACACCCCATCCCCGTTAACCTCACCTAGCCTCACCGGTACGATCTGATTGGCTAAATCGCGCTGGCTCTTAATATATACCTTGATGTAGTTATCGGTATAGCCCGACCACACCCCGTTTGAGCGCTTCTCCCACAAGACCGGGCGCGTCTTACCCCGAAAGCGCTGATTGAATTCCCGGGCGCTTTCTTTGGCCAGAGCCAGCATTTTCTGGCTCCGCGGCTGCTTAACACGGTCGCCGATTTGCCCCGGTAGATGGGCAGCGGCCGTTTCCTGGCGCGGGGAGTAAGTAAAGACATGAATACGGGCAAAGCGTATTCGCTGACAGAAATTATAGCTCTCGGCAAATTCTGCCTCCGTCTCACCGGGGAAGCCGACAATAACATCAGTAGTAATGGCTGCCTCGGGCAGTGAATTCCGAATTAAAGCTACCGCCTGCTGATAATCAGTCGTGGTATAGCGCCGCTTCATACGGCTCAGCACCGCATCGCTGCCACTCTGCAGGGATAGATGAAAGTGGGGACACAGCCTTTCATCCGGCCACAGCCCGATAAGCTCAGCGGAGATTTCATAGGGCTGGAGAGAGGACAACCTCAACCTGACGACACCGGTCTCGGCTAAGATGCGCTCAATTAAGCCCTTTAGATTAACGCCATTATAGTCATAGGCGCCAATCCTGGTGCCGGTTAACACCACCTCTTGATAACCGTCAGTTACCCTTTGCTTGACTTGGTCAATAATCCGGTCAAGCGGCAGGCTCTTTTCCTCCCCCCGCACCAGAGGCACAATACAGTAGGCACAGTAGTTACCGCAGCCGTCCTGAATCTTGATGAAGGCACGGGTCCTGAAACCGGTATAGCTTCGGCTGACCGGCTCAGGCAGAATACGGCTGGGACGGCAGAGGTAACCGTGCTCCTCAAGCCGCCTAACTAAATCGGCTTTGGCGTTATTGCCCAGCACCAACTCAACCCCATTAATTTGGGCCAGCTCCTGAGACGCCCGCTCGGCGTAGCAGCCAGTAGCCACCAGCCGGGCATGAGGGTTTTGCCGATGGGCCCGCCGGAGCAGGTGGCGGGATTTGCTATCGGCAACATGGGTGACGGTGCAGGTATTCAAGATATAGACATCCGCCTCATCGGTGCCGGCTACCAGCCGGTAGCCGGCTTCTGTTAGCTGCTTCGCCAGAAGCTCGGTTTCTGCCTGATTAAGCTTGCAGCCGATGGTATCCAGGGCAATCTTACTGCCCCTTTGGTCAATGCTCATTTCAGATTAAATTATACTTGCCGTGTCATCACATGGTCAAAGCCTAAATTTGCCCGCAGGCTGAAATTATGCCATAATATTAGCCAACACTAAGGGGTTACAGCTAAGCCGGAGAGGAGGAATGAACCCAATGAATGACGCCATTAACCGGGTGGTAGTTACTGGCATGGGCATGCTGTGCCCGCTGGGACTGGATGTCGCCACGACCTGGGAAGGTCTTGTCTCAGCCAAGTCGGGGATTGACTACATCACCCTTTTTGATGCCAGCGACATGGAGACCAAGTTCGCCGGCGAGGTAAAGGGATTTGAACCAACCAACTACATCGACCGCAAGGAAGTCCGCCGTATGGACCGCTTTGCCCAGCTGGCCGTCGCCGCCAGTCTTCAGGCACTGGAGCAGGCCGGAATCCAGATAGATGCCAACAATCAAGACAGCGCTGGTATCGTCGTTGGCAGCGGCATTGGCGGCCTGGGCACCCTGTTTGAACAGACCAAAATAATGCTGGAGAAGGGGCCAGACCGGGTGAGCCCCTTTCTCATCCCGATGATGATCGCCGATATTGCCGCCGCCCAGGTGTCCATCGCGCTGAAGGTGAGGGGGCCAAATCTGTGCACCACCTCAGCCTGCTCCAGCGGCTCGGATGCCATCGGCGTTGCCTGTGAAATTATCCGGCGGGGTGATGCTCGTATCATGATTACCGGCGGTGCCGAGGCGATAATTAACCCGCTGGGTATCGCTTCTTTTAATGCCCTGAGGGCGCTATCAACCCGAAACGATGCCCCCAAGCTAGCCTCCCGCCCCTTTGATGCCGAACGGGACGGCTTTGCCATTGGTGAAGGCGCCGCTATCCTTGTCTTGGAGAGTCTCAGCTCCGCCCAGGAGCGGGGGGCTAACATACTGGCTGAGGTTATCGGCTACGGTGCCAGCGGTGATGCCTTCCACGTTACCCAGCCCATGGAAGATGGCGAGGGTGCTGTCAAGGCAATGCAGATGGCGCTGAAAAAAGCCGGGGTGACCACCGGCGAAATTGATTACATCAATGCCCATGGCACTTCTACCCCGCTAAATGACAAGACCGAAACCATCGCCATTAAGACCGTATTCGGTGACCGCGCCTACCATGTTCCGGTAAGCTCGACCAAGTCAATGCTGGGACACTTAATTGGGGCCGCCGGGGCAATTGAAGCCGCCATCTGCATCTTAACTATCCAGCACGGCCTAATACCGCCAACCATAAACCTCACCCATCCTGACCCGGAATGCGACCTGGACTATGTGCCCAATAAAGCCCGCCAGGCTGAGGTCAACATTGCCCTGTCCAATTCCTTTGGCTTCGGTGGCCATAACTCGGTGCTCATCTTTCGAAAATTTGCTGAGGCATAAGTTTGAACCATTGCCATTGGAAGCTTCTACCACCGGTGCCAGATGAGCATCTGGCTAACACCGCCGGTCTATCCCCTTTGGTCAGCCAGCTATTGTATAACCGCGGGCTCAGTGAGCCAGCCCAGGTTGAGCTATTCATCGCCGCCGATAGCCGTCTGCTCGGCGACCCCCTGCTCCTGCCCGATATGCAGCCGGCAGTAGCCCGGGTTTACCGGGCGCTGCTCTCCGCGGAAAGCATTGCCGTCTATGGCGACTTTGATGTTGACGGCATTACCGGGACGGCTATCCTGGTTCAGGGACTATCCCTGCTGGGAGCCAGGGCTACCCCCTACATACCGCACCGCCTGACCGAAGGCTACGGACTGAAAACCGCTGCCCTGGAAAACCTCCGCCAGCAGGGAATCAGCCTGGTTATTACCGTTGATTGCGGCATCACCGCGGTAAGCGAGGTCAGGAAAGCCAAAAAGATGGGGCTGGATATTATCGTTACCGACCATCACGTCCCGACCGAGGTAATCCCACCGGCTACCGCCGTGATTGACCCCCGGCTCCCCGATTCAGCCTACCCCTTTCCCGAGCTGGCCGGCGTGGGAGTAGCCTTCAAGTTCCTGCAGGCCCTCTTCCAGAGTATCGGTAAAGAGGCACAGCTTCACAGTCTGATAGACCTGGCTGCCCTGGGCACCATCGCCGATATGACGCCGCTGCTCGGTGAAAACCGCTATCTGGTCAAAGAGGGGCTCAAGCTGATTAACGATAGCCCCCGCTTGGGGCTGAGCGAAATGATAACGCAGGCGGGGCTGAGCACGGGCAATCTTGACGCCGAAACTGTCTCCTGGGTCATCGCCCCCCGGCTCAATGCCGCCGGCAGACTGGCCCACGCCATGAGCAGCTATCAACTGCTGATGACCGACTCATTAGCGGAGGCACAGGGGCTTACCTCATGGCTGCAGCAGAAAAACGAGGAAAGGCAGCGCATAACCACCCAGGTATTGAGTAGAGCCAGGGAGCAGATACTGGCTCAGGAGATTTCACCAGTGCTCATCGCCGGCGATGAAGACTGCCCGGTGGGCATCGCCGGACTCATCGCCGGCAGGCTATCTGATGAGTTTTACCGGCCGGCCGTATTTGTCCGCATCGGTGAGCAGATAAGCAGTGGCAGCTGCCGCAGTATCCCCGAATTTGATATTCTCCAGGCACTGGGCCAGTGCCAGCGTCTTCTGTCCCGGTTTGGCGGGCACTCCCAGGCCGCCGGCTTGGCCCTGCCCACCCGGAATCTGCCCCGCTTCAAACAGTGTCTCTCCGAGTTAGCCGCCAGCCAGCTCGGCGGGCTTGACCTCCGCCCTTCGCTGGATATTGACGCCGAGGTTGCCCTGCCCGACCTGAGCGAGGATACCTTCTCCGCCATCCAGCAACTGGCTCCCTTCGGCTGTGGTAATCCATTGCCCATCTTTCTCAGCCGTCAGGTAGAGATTGTTGACTGCCGCACCATGGGTAGCGACGGCGCCCACCTCAGGCTGAAACTGCAGCAGGGTGGCACATTGTGGGAGGGGGTAGGTTTTGGCCTGGGTAACTTCCGGGAGGAGATATCATCGCCTCTTGACATTGTGTATAATCTGGAAATAGACCGCTGGGGCGGGAAAGAGAAGCTGAGACTCAATATCCTAGACTTTGCCCCGGCCGGAATGGGGAGGGAATATGACCAGTGAAATAATTTCTAGTGTCCTCGCTCTCAGCATTGCCTACTTAATCGGCTCCATCCCCACCGCTTATATCACCGGTCGTCTCATTAAAGGATTCGACATCCGCCAGGTAGGCACCCGAAATATGGGCGCCATGAATGTCTTCTATCAGGTCGGCTTTCTGGCGGGACTAATGGTGCTGGCGGTGGATATCGGTAAGGGAGCCGCCGTGGTCGCCCTGGCACGCCTGATGGGAACACCCGAGATAGTCCAGCTGCTAGCCGGCGCAGTCGCCGTAATCGGCCACGGCTTCACCATATTTCTCAACTTCCGTGGCGGGCGGGGCGGGGCAACCTGCATCGGCGTCCTGGCCTATCTTATGCCCTGGGGCATCCCCATCTACCTGGCTGTCTTCGGCGCCGGCCTGCTCCTCACCCGCTTCCCGACCTTCAGCTATAGCCTGGCCCTGGTCAGTTTCCCCTTCATCGCCTGGCTGATCTACCACGATGGCACGCTGGTGGTCTATACCATATTGCTCCTGCTCCTGCCGGCAATCAAGTATATCCCCAGAGTAAAGGAAATGCGGGACAGAGCCGGTAGCTGGCGCCACGTCCTGCTGCGGCGGGGCCTGAAAGACAGATTCTAGGTCAGTGCTTTTACCAGACCGACCTGATATAGCCGGCAATAATATCAATTGCCTCAAACAAACCGGCTGATGGTAGCTGATAAGCAACCCTTACTCTGGCATACTCACCACCCGGCAAAATTGAAATGCTGCCTTCCATTTCGGCCTGCCCCAGTTTGTCTTTAAGACGGGGGTCGTAATTGAGCTCCTGGCAAAGCCACTCATCGCCCTTCCACTCAATATCACTCCCTCCACCCAACGCCCCCAGAGCCCCTTTTCGGACTAGCCCGGTCTTTTTCCAGCTCGTTTTACCCAGCCATAAACCGGTCCTGACCGAGTAGTCAACGAACAGTCGTTCCCCAAACGGGGTTGCCTTACTGACCACATTGATAAGGTCAATATTGCGGCCCCCTATCCTGATGGCACCCTGACACCTTTCCATTGAAGCCTGTCGGGCGCCCCTTCCGCCCGCTTTCTTGTCTACCTCTAAAAGAGTTGCGTAAATGCCCATACTCTGCAGGTGGTCTAGCAGCAAGCCCACATCTTTAGGACTGCCCTTTTTCAGTTTTATGAATGGTCGTGCCAGGCCAATAACCGCCAGAAACAAGAGGAGGACAATGACAAAAGTGTTCCACCAGTCCATGTCAACCTGCCCGAGAAGAGGTACCAGACTTAAAAAGCCCGGCTAATGCTCAATCTGTTTGATCTGATAGCGCAGCTTGCCGACGGGTACGGTTACCTCCACTATTTCCCCCTGCCGCCGTCCGAATACCGCTTTGCCGATGGGGGAGAGGCTGGAAATTTTGCCCTGGCTTGGGTCTACCTCGCGGGGCCCGACCATGGTATAGCGCAGCTCTTCCCCGGAAGCCAGGTCACCCAGGATAATACGGTCACCGATGCCTACCTTGGGCGCCGGCACCTCTTTTTCGGCAATGATAACCGCCGATTTCAGTGCTGCCTCTATCTCCCTGATGCGCCCCTCTAACCGCCCGTGTTCCTGCCGGGCGGCTTCCAGGGGTGCGTTCTCCCGAAAGTCCTTATCGGCGGCAGCGCGGCGTATTTCGGCAATAGCCTCGGTACGCCTCGCCTTCAGCGCCGTCAGCTCCGCTTCCAGTTTGGCGTAACCCTCACCGGTTAAGGGAACCGCCTTTACCGAACCGCGGCGAGAGCCGGGGACGGGTGCGGTCTTCCCCTTTCTAACCCGCAGGTTGGTGGCCAGATTTTTAGCCGTCCACCCCACCTTTCTGGCGTGAATAAGGAAG
>Ga0209427_10005466_pt1 | contig 14584 bp, 14 predicted proteins | sample DeeMarSWOR136_30_FD_187465 | JGI IMG/M metagenome (GOLD analysis project Ga0209427, IMG submission 187465) | Marine sediment microbial communities from White Oak River estuary, North Carolina - WOR-1-36_30 (SPAdes) (version 2) | ecosystem: Environmental > Aquatic > Marine > Intertidal zone >... | reverse complement strand
GATGACGTCCAGCGGATCGCCGACCACATCGGACAGAATCAAGGCGATGAGGGTGGACGGGTATGCAAGCCTGGCCAAACCTCCACCTTTGAGCTTGGAGATGTGTTTGCGGATGGTGTTGATCTCGTTGATGTTGGCCCCACACTCCAGGAGCAGGTTGGTCATCTTCTGTTTGTCCCCGAGGGAGATCCCATCGGCGGGAGAGGGTAACAGGGCGGATCCCCCTCCGGAGATGAGGCAAATCACGAGGTCTTTTTGGCCCAGATGCTCGAGCAATCCGATGATCTCCTCCGCCCCCGAGACCCCTTTTTCGTCCGGGATGGGATGGCCTACTTCGTTGAGCTTGACCCTCTTCAGATCGGCGAGGTGCCCGTATTTTACGTTGATAACCCCTTTGGTGATGCGATCGCCCAGGATCTCCTCAACCGCCAGGGCCATAGAAGCCCCGGCCTTCCCACCGCCGATGATGTAGATATGCCCATAGTCTCGGAGTGAGTAGGTGATTCCATTGACCACCAGGTCTTCCCCCTCCAAGTCCAGGTATCTCTTGACGGCTTCGACGGGATCCACTGCCCTCAAGGCGTGAATAAAGATTTCCATGCCGTCGCTTCTGAGTTGGTTCAGGTTTCTCATCTCTGCCACGGGGTTGCTTCGCTCCTGGGTTTTCTGGGGGGTCCTCGGGCCGTTTCCTCGAGATCATGTTGTGGGGATTACCTCGGTTTCCGGCGGCGTCTCCTCCAGTATCGGGGTTTCGTATTCCCTCGAGATCTGAGCCTCCCTGGCTTGTTTGAGCTTCTCCTCCAATTCCCTGTTGGAATTGTACAGTTTTTTGACGGTGTTCTTTAGGCGGAGACGAGCGCCAAACCCGACGATGCTACCCACCACGGTACCGATGAAAAAGGGAATGAACATCAAGAGGTACATGGGAAAGGTCGGAGTCTCCCAATTGAAATAGTACTTGAGGGATACGGGGTCGATGTTTTGCGACGCGAAGGAAACCGCGAGGATAAAGACAAAAACGAGAACGACCAGTTTCAGGTAGTTCATGGCTCTTTTCCTCTCCATGGGATTAGATGATGGGTTTTCTGTAACAGGGAAATAACAAAAGAGCCAAGAGAAGGCCCCTTGAGCTCTTCTGCGGACCGCTCGATTTCCGATAGAGGCGTTATTCCCTTTTCTGCCTCGGCCTTCTCGGCCTGGGAGGTTTTTTCTCGGGCGGTTTTTCCTCCGGCTCCTTCCTCACGGCCTTTTCCAGCCGATCGATGATATCGGCCGTCCTGTCCCTGAGGGATTCGGTGACGGATGTCAGATTGTCAACCCTTTCCTTGAGGCCAACCCCTGCGCGGTCCTTGAGGGATTCCATGGTGGATGCAAGGGAATCCACCGTCCTCTTCAATTCCTTTGCCCCTCCGGTCCTTCGATAGGCCAGGATGGAAATGATCAGGGCGACAATCGCAATGATCAAGTTAACAACCGCCATCACGCATACCTCCCTACCTCCGAGATTTATATCGTCGGTGGTATCTTGTCTGCCTCTCGTTTTTCCTTCCGTTTCTTCTGGGAGTAACCCATCCACGTGATGAGCCATCCCAGGATAATGCCTACAAAGAGCGTGCACAAGAGGATGAGTGCCGTGTGGATGGGCTTCGTCCATAGCAAAAACCGGATTGTGATCACCTCGGTGTTTTGGAGTGTAAAGATGACAATGAGGATGGCCAAAACGATGAACACGATAGTCTTAACTGGCATGGAGAATCCTTTCCTCGTAATTCACTTCTTTTCTCTCGCCTCGTCTAGTTTCAGCGTTTTTCCCATTTTTTCAAGGACTTCACCGGTCTGCTGGGTAAGCTGCTTGGTCTTCTCCTCCAGCTTTCCCATCTGTTGGATGGTTTCTCTCCTCAAGGAGTCCGTTCTCTTCTGCAGGGCTTTGACCTGCTCATCCAGACCACCCAGTCCCCCCGTACGCTGATAGCTGATGAGGGAGAAGATAAGGGCGATGAGGGCGATAATCAAAGCCAGAGTTGCCCTAAATCCCCCCTTCACGATTTTTTGCGCCATTTTCCCCGTCCCCTCAGAAAAGGTGGATCTGAGAATCCGAGATATTATACCTAATCCTCATGTCAAGTCAAGGAAACTCCGGATCTCCGAGGGAAGGTTGTAGAGTTACTTGGGTTTGTTGGGCTTCTCGGGTTTGTTGAGTTTTTGGGGAATGACGGGTCCTCGATCGGATAAGGGGGGATGTCGTTGCCCAGGGGAAGACGATAAGAAATAAGAAACTGGAGATCACATGGTTGAACAGCGTGGAGTTATGCCGTTTTGCGTTTGGGTTTTTCGACCTCCGTGAGGGGTTTGCCCAGGATCTCTTTCAGCTCAGCCTCCTCAACGACCTCCTTCTCCAGGAGCAGGATGGCCAGCTTTTTCAATTTTGCCTGGTTCTGAACCAGTATCCTCTTGGATCTGGTGTAGGTTTCGTCGATGATGCGTTTTACCTCTTCGTCGATCTCCTTGGCGGTTTCCTCGCTGTAATCCTTGGAAGATGGGAAGGGCGATTGGAGGAAGAGGGGCCTTTTCTCCTTTTCGAAGGTGATGTAACCCAGTTTCTCGCTCATGCCGTATTCCTTGACCATGCTGGTGGCAATATCCGTGGCTCTCTGAAGGTCGTTGTGCGCTCCGGTGGAGATTTCCCCGAAGGTGATCTCCTCGGCGATCCTTCCCCCCAAGAGCACGGCCAATCGGTCCAGGAGCTCCGACTTGGTCATGAGGTATCGGTCCTCCGTGGGGAGCTGAAGCGTATAGCCCAGGGCTGAGATGCCCCGGGGAATGATGGAAATGCGGTGAACGGGATCGGCGTTGGGGAGAACGGAGGCCATCAGGGCGTGGCCCGATTCGTGGTGGGCCACGATCTCCTTCTCCTTTTTGGACATCACCTTTCTCTTCTTCTCCAGGCCGGCAACCACCCGATCGATGGCCTCCTCGAGGTCATCTATCTCCACCTGATCTTTGTTTTTCCTGGCAGCCAAAAGGGCCGCTTCATTGACGATGTTGGCCAGGTCCGCTCCCACAAATCCCGGAGTCCGTGCGGCGATTACCTTCAGATCCACCTCCTTGGCCAGTTTGACCCCCTGAATGTGTACCTTCAGTATCTCCTCTCTGCCCACGATATCGGGCCGATCCACGAGAATATGTCTGTCAAACCGGCCCGGCCTGAGCAAGGCGGGGTCAAGGATTTCGGGCCGGTTGGTCGCGGCCATGATGATGACGCCGGTATTGGGGTCGAACCCATCCATTTCCGAAAGCAACTGGTTGAGGGTTTGCTCCTGTTCGTCGTGCCTGCCCAAGGGGTTCACACCCCTCGCCTTTCCGAGGGCGTCTAGCTCGTCGATGAAGATAATACACGGAGCGCGCTGCTGGGCTTGCGCAAAGAGATCCCGCACGCGGGCAGCCCCAACGCCGACGAACATCTCCACGAAATCGGATCCGCTGATGCTGAAGAAGGGCACATTGGCCTCCCCGGCCACGGCCCTTGCCAATAGTGTCTTTCCAGTACCCGGAGATCCAACCAGCAATACGCCCTTGGGTATCTTTCCGCCCAACTTTTGAAATTTTCCCGGGTTCTTCAGGAATTCGATGACCTCCTGCAGTTCCTCCTTGGCCTCGTCGATCCCGGCTACGTCCTTGAAGGTGATCTTATTCTCCTTCTGGGCGAAGATCTTCGCCCTGCTCTTTCCGAAGGAGAGGGCTCCCGCCTCGGGCCCCATCCTGGCGAAAAGCAACCGCCAAATGAGGAAGAAGAAGATGATGGGGATTACCCAGGCGAGGATGCCGGTCAGCCATTTGTTTTCACGTTTTCCCTTGTACTGAATCTCCTTCTTGTCCAACTCCTTGATGAGTTCGGGGTCTTCTACCCTCACCGTCTGGAAAGGCTTGCTCGAAGGCTCCAGATCCTTACCGCCCTTTATCGTCCCCTTTATATGCTCTGGGGTTATCACCAGGTTCTCCACTCTGTTTTCCTTGACCAGTGCTTTAAATCGACTGTACGAGATCTCATTTACCTTTTGGGTGGTCAGGTAGTTTTGCAGGAGGAAGATCAAAAGGAAGGCAATGACGATGTACCATATGGTAAAGTGCGTTTTTTTGGAGGGAGGTGAGGTTCTCCTCTTCCTCTGTCCCGTGGGATCGCCCAACCCGAACAAATCCCTCAAATCGGGTTTTTCCTTCTTATTACCCCTTCTGGGCATCTCAAATCCCTTGTACGTTCACGAGGGTCTCTACAACAGGCCCCATTACACAAATGTAGCCGAAACCAGGTTTATTTTCAACTCTTTTCCGTCCGGGCAGTTCCCTCGAATACCCGTGTAAAGATCTCGTCCACGTGCCTCAGCTGGCTCTTGAGGTCGAAACACTCCTCGATTTCCTTGGGGCTGAGCACCTCGGCGATCTCGCGGTCCTTCAGGATTTGCTGTTTGAAATCGGTCCCCTCCCCCCACACCTTCATGGCGTTCCTTTGAACCATGGAATAGGCATCCTCCCGGGAGATGTTTCTCTTGGTCAATTCCAGCATGAGCCTCTCCGAGAAGATCAATCCCCTCGTCTTCTCCAGGTTCTTCCGCATGGTATCGGGGTAAACGATGAGTTTGTCGATGGTGGTGGTTAACCTGTTGAGCATGTAGTCCAACAGGATGGTGCTGTCGGGGGCGATTACCCTTTCCACCGAGGAATGGCTGATATCCCTCTCATGCCACAGGGGCATGTTCTCAAGGGCGGCCAGTGAGTGCGACCTCACCAGGCGAGCCAAACCACAGAGGTTCTCCGAGAGGACGGGGTTGCGCTTATGGGGCATGGCCGAGGATCCCTTCTGGCCCTTCGAGAAGAACTCCTCGGCCTCGAGGACTTCAGTTCTCTGGAGGTGGCGGATTTCCAGAGCACACTTCTCAATGGACGAGGCGATGATGGCCAATGTGGTGAAGAACTCGGCGTGATGATCCCTTTGGACGATTTGGGTGGAGATCGGGGCGGGTTTCAAGCCGCACTTGCGGCACACGTACTCCTCCACAAAGGGGGGGACATGGGCAAAGGTTCCCACGACGCCGGAGATTTTCCCATAGGTGATGGCCTCCTTCGCTCTCTCCATGCGGATCAGGTTCCTTCGCATTTCATCGTACCAGTGGGCCATCTTCAAGCCAAAGGTGATGGGTTCGGCGTGAATCCCATGGGATCTGCCGATCATTACCGTATCCTTGTACTCAAAGGCCTTGTCTCTTATGACCGAGAGGAGGTTACGCATATCCTCGATGATCAGCTCCGAGGCCTCCTTGAGGAGCAAGGCTAGGGACGTATCCAGGATATCGGAAGAGGTGAGGCCGAAGTGAATATAACGCGAGGCCTCCCCCACATTCTCGCCCACCGCCGTGAGGAAGGCGACCACATCGTGTTTGGTGAGCCGTTCCAGCTCCGCGATTCGTCCGACATCGAACCGCGCCTTCTCCTTGATCTCCCTTACCGCTTCAAGGGGGATTTCCCCCAACTCCGCCAGTGCCTCACATGCCAGGATCTCGATGTGAAGCCACGTAGTGTATTTATTCTCGTCGGTCCAGATTTGACCCATTTCGGGGCGGGTATATCTTGGAATCATCGTTTTCTCCTTACGGGAACTGGAGTAGGGGCCATGATGATGGACGGGGCCTCGAGCAGGAGGACTGCCTTTAACGGGACTTTGCCGTGATGCAGCGCTTTCAAAGATCGTTAAGGGCAGCCGGGGTCCTGGGCGGAGAGATATGTTCGCTATCGGTTTTCTCCCATTGTACCCGTTGAACCCCAAAAGTCAATACAGATAATGTCTGGAGTTTCCTCAGTTTTTGGGGAACACTGTTGTCCGTGAGCGCAATCTGCCGGAGAAGTGGGGTACCCATCGAGGGTGAGCAAAGCTTGTCCTGAGCAAAGCCGAAGGAAAGGAAGGTTAAGGCTAAGGTTAAGGCTGAGAGCAGATATTTCCCGTAGCTCTGACGGGACAGCTTACGAGGGATTGTTGCGCAAATCCCTGGAGCGAACAGTGAAGATTTTTTGGTCACCATTCTCGGCCAACGGGGACCGATGATTCAACTCAGAAACGAAGTTCCCACTTGATTTCCATCCTCCCTTGTCCAAGCTCAACCGCAGCACTGCAGCACAGCATCACCGCAGCACCATCTTGTCTCCAACCCCTTAACCTCAACCTTAACCTTAACCTGAAACCATTGAGGTGTCGGCCTATGTTGACAAAGGGCGGCTGAGTTTCATATCATGATCTGGCATGTTACTCCAAAGCGTGGCGGCAGAAGTCGAATGATCATCATAAAATCCAAGCGCGAAATCGACTGCCTCAGGAAAGCCAACCAAATCGTTGCCGTTGTTTTCCGCGAAATTAAGCAGATGGTGAGGCCTGGCATCACCACCAAGGAGCTCGATGGGGAGGCCGAGAGACTGATCAGGGCGCGCGGGGGGATTCCCGCTTTCAAGGGATACAAACCCCTGGGTTATCGTTCCGAGTTTCCCGCGAGCATGTGCATTTCCGTTAATGAGCAGGTTGTGCATGGCATCCCGGGGTTCCGGAGATTGAAGGAGGGGGACATCGTCAGTCTGGATGTAGGGGTATTGCTCGATGGCTATTACGGCGACGCCGCCGTTACCCTTCCCGTGGGCAGCGTTAGCGAGGAGGCGAACAGGCTGATGGCGGTGACGGAGCACGCCCTCTACAGAGGGATAGAACATGCCAAAGAGGGGAATCGCCTCTCCGATATCTCCCATTCCATCCAGGCGTATGCCGAGGAGAATGGATTCTCCGTGGTGAGGGATTTTGTGGGCCATGGGATCGGGAAGTCCCTCCATGAGGATCCCCAAATCCCCAACTTCGGGCCTCCTCATCAAGGGCCAAGGTTGAAGCAAGGCATGGTCTTCGCCTTGGAGCCCATGATAAATGAGGGGACGTGGCAGGTAACCAGATTGGGGGATGAGTGGACTGTCGTCACTGTCGATGGGAAGTTATCCGCGCATTTCGAGCACAGCATTGCCCTGACAGATGGCGATCCAGAAATCCTTAGCATCGGTTGAACCGAAAAAGGTCGCTCTTCACTGCTCAGGAATATTTGCGTAGAGGAGAGAATACACGAAAATCCGAAATCCTAATTTCTAAACCCTAAACAAATACAAAGCACTAATGATCAAATGACCAAAACGTTTAGGATTTGGACATTTGGATTTAGATATTGTTTAGTATTTAGTGCTTCGGCCCGCGACGAGCCCCTCGGCCTGAGCTCGGGTCGAAGGCTCGGCCGAGTCGATTTAGGATTTATTCCTTGTTTAACTGCAACACTGCAGCACCAAAAACTTAGAGCTTGTACTTGAATTTCCTGAGGAGATCTTTTCGCCAGGCCACCCCATCCTCTTTTTCCACCCCTTTGGGAGGAGAACCATCGATTACCCCCATGATTCCCCTGCCCTGGTCTGTCTCCGCGATGATCACCTCTACGGGATTCGCCGTGGCACAGTAGATGGAGCAGACTTCCTGGCACATCTTTATTGCGTTGAGCACGGTGATGGGGAAGGCATCCCTCATCACCACCACAAAGGTGTGGCCGGCGGCGACCTTCATGCCCATGGTCTCCGCCGTCTTCTTGAGATCCTCGTCATTCCCTTCGAGCCTCAACAGACAGGCTCCGGAGGCCTCGCAAAAGGCGATGGCGAACTTGGCGTTGGGCACGGTGGATGCCATGATTTCGTAGAGGTCCTCTACCGTTTTGATGAAATGGGTTTGCCCCAGGATTATGTTATGACCCTCCGGAATATCCAGTTTCACCGTTTTCAATTCCATCTCACCTTCCCTCCCCTTCCGCCTCTAGGATCATCTTTTCTATCAATTCCCTCTTGGGATGTTCCGGATAAATCTCAAGGCACTTCTTGAAATAGTTAGCCGCTTCCTTGGGTTTTCCCATATTGTGGTACGTTATTCCTAAGTTGAAATAAGGGCGAAAAAAATTGGGGTCAAGCTCGATGGCCTTTTTGAAGGCCTCGATCTCCTTCTCCCTCCAATCCAGGCTTCTCAACTGTTCATACTTATATCCGTAGGCCATCCCCAGGTAGTTATATCCCACTGCGGAGCGAGGTTCTAATCGCAGGCCTTTCTTGTATTTCTTGATGGCCTGGTCGTATTTGCCCTTCGAGATGAGCGCGGCCCCTTCCTGAAAATACTCTGAGGCGCTTTTCATCCCCTGCCACCCGGCGCAAGCAGCGAGGATGATCAGTAGGGCCAGGATAGGAGGGATAATCCTCCCGGCCATCTCATGGATCCGCAACACCAATTATCCTCCGTGAACATGCTTCGATTTATACCACGTACACTGGCAATGGTCAATAAGACGGGGAGAAAGCCCTCGTCCCTGGGCGAAGTCAACCGAGAAAGGGTTATTTTGGAACCGTGTGCTGGCCAACCTCTAACCTCCTACCTCTAACCTCCACCCTCGCACCTCCAACATCCGACCTCCCCCCTCCACCCTCTAACCTCTTAACCTGAACCTGAACCTCCTAGCTCCAACCTCTTAAAGGGTTTCACCGTGAGCTTTTCCCCATTGGTCTCGATCATGACCGCGCCATCCCTGTCCGTTCTCCAAATCCGACAGCCGAGATCTTCATATCGGTTGAGCACTTTCCGATTGGGGAGGTTGAAGATGTTTCGAAATCCCACGGTGAAAACGACACATGAAGGGGTTACGGCTTCAAGGAATTTCCTCGTGCTGGAGGTTTGGCTGCCATGGTGAGGAACCTTCAGCACGTCGGCCCTCAGGTCTCTTCCGCATTGGACCAACCCCGCCTCGGCTTCCTGTTCGATGTCCCCGGTGAGGAGGAACCGGCGATTCCTGTAGGCCAGCTTCAGGACGATGGAGCGGTTATTGGTTTGCGACCAGGGATTTTTTCCATCCATTATCCCGGATCGGAGGGGATGCAATACCTCCACCTTCACCCCGCTGATCCATCGAGGGGGCACTTCCCCATGGACCGTGATTTGCCGTATGTTCTTTCTGTTCATGATCTCCATGAGGTCGAGATAGGGCTCGGAAGTAACCCCCTGTCCGTTTCCCCAGTACTCGCCAACCCCGAAGATATTGGCGATGAATCGCAACCCGTTCAGATGGTCCGGATGCGGATGGGTGAGGACCAGGTAGTGGAGGGTTCTGATCTTTTTCGCCCAGAGCACCGGGGCCACCACGTTCCTTCCCACGTCGAAGCTATCATCGTAAAAGCCGCCTCCATCGACCAACATCCTCTTTCCCCTGGGAAACTCGATGAGGATACTGTCCCCCTGTCCCACGTCGATAAAGGTGACCCTCAAGCTGTTGGTCAGGTGCGTGCGGGCATACCAGTAGGATACATCCCCTGCAATGGCAAGGACCAGGAGAATCGAGATGGCCCCCAGCCGCTTTGTCCTCCTGATGTTGGCCAGATGGAGAACGAGAAGGTAGCACAATCCGATCTCAAAAAGGTTGGGCCTGACCACGTAGTGGGAGGCGTGGGGAATTGACGCGAAAAGGCCCACTGCCTTGAGGACGAGGAAGGAAACGGCAGCGGTGAGTGTGGCCAGCAGGGAGCTGGCAGCCAACCAAATCAAGGCGACTAAGGAGGTAACCAATCCCAAAGGAACGATCAGGGCTATCAGGGGGACCACGATGAGGTTGCTCAGAAAGCCCACCATCGATATCCGGTTGAAGTAGTACGCCACCAATGGCCAGGTTCCCACCATGGCGGCCAAGGAGACGAAGGCGAAGTCCCTAAGGTGGCCCAAGAAGGTACGATAGGGGCTCGGTTCCCTCAGTAACAAGGGGTGTGGTTTCGGAATGAATTCGGAGAACCTGGGGAGGAGATAAAGGATAGCCAGTACGGCGGTAAAGGAGAGTTGAAAGGAGACGTCGAAGAGGGAGGGCGGGGAGACCAGCAGGATGACCAGCGCCGCCAACGCCAGGGTGTTATAGAGGTTTCGTTGTCTATCCAGGAGGATGGAGACCAGGTAGATGATGATCATAATGGCTGCGCGAATGGTTGGGATTCGGGCCCCAGCGATAAAGGTATAGAGGACCAGCGGTGGGATTGTAAGGGCAGCCGCGAGCTTGTGGATGTCCAGGGTAAGGGTTAAGGTCTCGGACCACCTGAGCGTCCATTTGACCAGATAAAAGATCACCAACGCGATGATGCCCATATGGAGGCCTGAAATTGCAATGACGTGGGCTACTCCCGCGGCGATGAATTCCTCCTTGATCCCCTTCGAAATCTCCTCCCTCTCCCCGAGGATGAGGGCCTTCATGATTGCGCGGGATTGGGCGGGGACGGCCCCATCGAGGATGACACGGATTCTATCCCTCCACGCCTCGATGAGTTGAAGGAAGGGGTTTCCCTTTCCCCGGGCAATGGTGGCAATTCCCGCATCGTTTTCCAGGTATCCGGTGACCCAGATTCCCTTGCATGCGAGAAATCGTTGGTAGTCAAATCCCCCGGGGTTGTTGAAATTTCTCGGGTGGGAGAGTCTGGCTATGAAGCGGATTCGGTCTCCGTACCGGAGATCTCCCCGGTATTCCTTAACGGAGATGAGGACGTTGCCCCGAGCTCTTACGAATCCGTCCGCGAGGTGGATTTTCTCGACCCTCAGGTAGAGCTTTGTCCTCCGCTGCGATGGGATGGGCCTCTGATAGAGAAGCCCCTCCACGTTTACCCTTTCCTCATCCACATAGTGGAAGATATGGTTGGGAGGGAAGTGGGGGCGAAGGTGCAGGTGGATGAGCACTATTCCCAAGAACCAGAACAGGCCGAGGATAGCGGCCGTTCTCAGCGCTGGCCAGTTTCGGAGGCTGAAAGCGAGAGAAAGAGAAATCAGCGCACCGATACCGATATACGAGAGGGCCCGCGGGATGGTCAGGTACTCGCCGGCCGCCAAGCCCACGATGTAGACGATCACGACGGGGATGAAGGGCATGTGGATGGGCTGCCGACTGCGTAACCAGTCCATGGGCCATTGATGGAGGTTAGAGGTTAGCGGAGGATCGTGTTCGAAAAATAGCAGATTGGGGAAGGGGAGTAAAGGGGGGAGATTCGTGAGTTTCTGAAGGACACGAGAGAACTAAAGCGCAACCCCCTCGAGTATTTACTATTCGTTCGCATAGGTGATCCCGCATCTTAACAACGCGGGCGCAAGTTCTGAAAAACCCTTCTTCTGGATCGGTAATTGTATCGTGAAACTTCGGGTGACTCCAACTCAGCCGTGACAGTGGTAAGTGGACCCCTAGATGGACTCAAGAGCTTTTGGCGCCTCCCATATCTATTGAGTTCAGTTGGGAATCTGTCCTTGACAGGCTCACGTTATGGCATTTACATGAATCTGTCGGCAAATCCTAAAAGCCTACCAGCCATGCTGATGCCCAACAGCTAGCTGAAGAGGCGTTCTTTGAGAGGGTAACCGGACACATGGATATTCTTTATTTCTCTCCCCCCATTTTTTTCCTCATCGCATTGGTTTTTGCAATGATTGGATTGGGTGGATCCCAACTGTATATCCCGATTCTTTTTTGGTTAGGGATGGATTTCAAGACACAGGCAATTCCTTTGGGGATGCTGCTCAATGTTGTAAATAGCTCTTCAGCTGCGTGGACATACGCGAGAAAAAAGATGATTGAGTGGAAGGTGGCCATTCCATTTGGTATCTCTATGATTTTGTTGGCGCCAGTTGGCACCTGGGTCAATGTAAAGCTGCCCGTAAAACCGATTATCTTGATATTCGCGTTGTTCACTGCCTCAGCAGGCCTATTGATGCTCAGTGGCTGGAGACCAAAAAGTGGCGGACTCTCACCTCGACACCGGATTTTCTTAGGGATCACAGCTGGTAGCATACTCGGGTTTTTTGCGGGCTTGATAGGACGTGGGGGTGGAAGTTTTATTGTACCATTGCTCTATTTAGCTGGGCTAGAGGCAAAAGTAGCAGCGGCGACTTCAGCAATGGTTGTAACCTTTTCGGGAAGTTCGAGTTTCATCTCCCATATTGCCGCGGCTGCGCGGCCTGTTTGGCGTGTCTGGATACTTTGTGTTATTGCTGTATTCTTAGGGAGCCAAATAGGATCTCGATTGATGGCGATGAAGTTGGAATCACAATCTGTAAGAATGATTTTTGGGTGGGTCCTTTTGGGAGTTGCCCTTCTGTTAGTTCTGAAGGACGTGCTATTAAGATGACAGCGGGATCGATACATAAAATCCTCAACGTTTACAAAGTAGTGGAGAGACTGCGGGGTGAAACACGTCATCTATCATCGCTTCAAATTCTATCGATTTGCGAATTTAGTCTTATATTTACCGGGATGAGGCGGGTTTCAAGATTTCGGTTGAGACTGTCGAAGAGCCCTACGATTTGCGATTTTGTGGCCTCACATGGTTGTAAGTATTTGATTTTCCATGCGTTCTAAATGGTCAAAATACTATGTTTGGACTTTTTGGACAGCCTGGTGAAAAATCTTTCCTTCATTCCCTTCCGGTCTGGCCAATCCCATCTTCCAGCCCATCTCGGATGGATTCTTGAATCAAGTTTGAGTATGATGTAAACAAAGGTAGTGATATCTGATGCTTGGAACAGAATTTGCTAAGAATTCCACAAGCTGGAATCCACACATCTGCCAAGAGAAAGGATAAGCCATCATGCGATACTACACCGTCGAAGTAAAGGAGAAAACCTGGGAAGAGCTTGAAAAGATCTCCGAAATCAAAAAACTTACACCCAATCAGCTGATCGGAAGCTATATAGAGAAAGGAGTAGAAGAAGACTACCTCGCTACTATTGTGAACGATTGATGGCCAAAAATTTGGTGACGGTCCCCTTGGAAACAGACGACAGTTCGAGATAAATACCGCCCTAGGTCCAAGGCAGGACCTCAGAGATAGACGTTAAGCGGGCAGGGGATCCCATGAAAGGGCATCCTGAAAAACTTGAAGGAACAGCCAAAGTCTCGTTGAAAAGGAAAGAGATGTGAGACCAAAACCCTTTAATGGAGATAGATGGATTCGTTCTAAGCCCCAAATCCAAGGCTTCTGGAAGCCTTCTCCCCGGCATCCTTGACGACGGGAATAATTTTTCCCTTCACTAACTCGTCGGTCATACGAAAAGATGGACCGGGAACGGAGATTCCCCCCACAACGCGGCCCGTATAATCCCTGATCGGAACAGCGACACACCTTACCCCGGGACTGTACTCTTCGTTATCAAGGGCATATCCCCGCCTAACCACCTCCTTGATGTGTTTGATAAACTCGACCTTATTGACGATGGTATTGGGGGTAAACCTCTCCATATTGTCCAAGATGCCTAACTTTTCCAATTCCTCTTCAGTCGCATATGCAATCTGGGCCTTGCCGATGGCCGTACAATGGATGGGAAACCGTAATCCGACATGATTGGTCACCTCCACCGCTTGGTTGGCCTCTTCCATATCCAGGCAGATGACGGAATTTTGCCGAATTGTCCCCAAGTAAGCCATTTCATGGCATTCCTTAACGATTTCCTTCAGAAAGGGGTTGGCCTGTCGGACCAAACCAAGCTGTTTGAGAAAGGTTTGGCCCACCTCCAGGCTTTTCACACCCAGTCGGTAATTTTCGGTGGCTTTATTCTGCTCGATGTATCCCTTTGTTTCAAGGGTTGCCAACAACCTGAAGACTTTGTTCTTATGGAGGTTGAGCCGTTTACTGAGTTCGGTCACCCCAAGTTCGTCCCTATTCCCGTTGAATTGCTCCAAAAGTTCCAATGCATTATTGACAGACCTAATGACATAGCTAGCCTTTTTCCTCCTGACCATAGCCTCACCTCCATATAAGTAGTTAGAATAAGAATACAAAAAATGTTTCGTTCACTTCAAGGGGGTATTTTTGAAATTGCGGGGAAATGAGAGGTATTTCAAGGAAGTCTAAGATCTGAAGAGATTTTCTCATTTACGCATGTGATACAGTTTATGAAAAGCAGCTATTTGATTATATCAGAAGGGGAATAAGAGAGTTGTGGTCACATAAGATTTAAGGATAATCAATTATTTCAATGAGTTACGAGCTCAGCACCTGATTACCCGACTCCAATTTGTTTGGTTTTTGTATAGTTGGGCTCTGATCCATCATTTTTTCCGGGAGAGAAATCGCTCTGGCCCAGTGAACCCGCTGTTAAACAAGAGCCAAGAGCAGAGTTGACCCCTTTGCCAAACCGTGGGACGAACTCCACCTCCTCATTGACCCCGTAGAGGCTTAGCGGAGCCATGATAGCCTTTCCTTCTTTTTAGGCTTCGGGATTGCTGCAATGAATAGGTGGTTTTCTATCGGCCCACGGCCTTGCTTGCTCCAGTTGAGCTGCCAGACGGAAAAGTGTGGCTTCATCTCCGAATCGGCCAACAAAATGGATCCCCACAGGCAGGCCTTCTGCACTCCAATAAAGCGGCACGGACATGGCGGGTTGGCCGGTGATGTTGCTGATGTATGTAAACGGTGCAAAGGCAGCCATCCGCCTACGCAACTCGAAAGGATCCTCCATTGAGAACTTGAAGGT
>Ga0209427_10005464_pt1 | contig 14585 bp, 14 predicted proteins | sample DeeMarSWOR136_30_FD_187465 | JGI IMG/M metagenome (GOLD analysis project Ga0209427, IMG submission 187465) | Marine sediment microbial communities from White Oak River estuary, North Carolina - WOR-1-36_30 (SPAdes) (version 2) | ecosystem: Environmental > Aquatic > Marine > Intertidal zone >... | reverse complement strand
ACATATCGCACCTCCTTTTTATTTTTGGTATCAATGGGAAATCTATCACATTTAGACTCCCATCGGGAGGTGCACTCCATCATCATGTTATCTTAATTCTATAATAGTCCTGTAAATGAATAATTCGGTGATCGCGTATACTGTCCCCGAATTATTTGTCCCCGAATTATTTCCCCGAATTATTCCCGAATTATGAACTTTTTATATTTATCAGCCGTATTATAGGGAGAGGGTCTTTTGTTAACGAATCACACGACATCCTCGTTCTATAGATGTATAACAAAATTTGAATATTTAGTTTTGACTCGATGTATTTCATATAATCTGAACTTTTAAGGAGTCGAAGCATGAAAAAACCGATCATTCCCCTCTTACTCTCTCTTTTTGTAATTTTTGTGATATGCCAGTTCGTCTCAGCAAGCATGAGCGAGCACATCGTGAATTACAAAATCAAAGCCAGACTTTTACCAGATGAAAAAGCAGTGGCAGGACAACAAGTCCTTACTTGGCTCAATAGTTCCGATCAACCCGTCGGCGAACTTCAGTTTCACCTCTATCTCAACGCGTTCAAGAACAACAAAACGACTTTCATCACAGAGAGCGGCGGAGCTCACCGGGGCTTTAAACTGGACAAGAAGAACTGGGGCTACATCAATATTGAAAGATTTGCTGTAGCAGACGGACCGGACCTGACAGACGCGATGGAACACATCCAACCCGACGATGGTAACGAATATGACCAGACCGTGATGAGGGTGCAGCTCCCTGAGCCCGTCCTTCCTCAAGAGACAATCACGCTGGAGATCGATTTTCACTCCAAGCTTCCCAAAGTCTTTGCCCGCTCCGGTTTTTACGAGGATTTTTTCATGGTTGCCCAGTGGTTTCCGAAGATCGGGGTATTCTGGAAGGGAGAATGGAACTGCCACCAGTATCATGACAACACCGAGTTTTTTGCAGACTACGGAGTGTATGAAGTTGAAATCACTGTGCCCGAAGAATATGTCGTCGGGGCGACCGGAAAGAGAATCAATGAGACCTCCAACAGCGATGGGACAAAAACCTATACCCACTACCAGGAGGATGTCCATGATTTTGCATGGACAGCTTGTCCAGATTTTGTGGAATTCAGGGAGCCCTTCAGGATGGAAAATCCACATGTGGACACTGAGATGATCCTTCTCATTCACCGTATGCATCTGAATCATAAAGACAGATATCTGAGCGCGCTCAAAAACGGGATCGAATTCTACAGTGAGAGTTACGGTGCCTACCCCTACCCGACCATCACCCTTGTCGATCCTGCTCCGAAAGCAATAGCTGCAGCCGGAATGGAATACCCTACCCTTTTTACTGGAGGGACGATGTGGTGGCTGCCTGAAGGATTACATATGACAGAGATGGTCACTATCCATGAGTTCGGGCACGGCTATTGGTACGGGATGGTAGGCTCGAACGAGTTCGAGGAGGCCTGGCTGGATGAAGGGATCAACAGCTACTCCGAAGTCAAAGCCATGGCCAAATATTATGGGGAAGACCGATCGATGATCGACTGGGCAGGTTTAAAAATAAGCGATCTTGTCTACCAAAGAGCTCCGGTCATAGGAAGCAGTCGGTTGGATCCTATCCTCAAGAATTCCTGGGAGTATTACAGCAGCGGGAGCTATGCAACCAACACCTATGCCAAGGCCGCAGTGATGCTTCTGACTCTGGAGAATTACCTCGGGGAAAGCGTGATGTCTGAGATCATGAGGACATACTTCGAGAGGTGGAAATTCAAACATCCAACATCCGAAGATTTTGTAGCAGTGGCGGAGGAAGTGAGCGGCCAGGATTTGAGCTGGTTTTTCGATCAGTTCCTCAACAGCCCGGATAAACTGGATTATGCCATCAGTCGGATCCGATCCAGAGAAGTCCAAGATCCAGAGGGAATTTTTGACGACCAGGCTCGAACTGAAGGGCAGGAAGCCGAAGAAGAGGAGCAAGAAGAAAAAATCTACAGGAACGAGGTTGTCGTAGTCAGAAAAGGAGAGCTGATTTTCCCTCAGGAGATTCTCATCCGTTTCGAGGAAGGCGAAGAAGTGATGGAGAAGTGGGATGGCAGAGAAAGATGGAAAAGATATGTTTACTTCAGGCCCTATAAGCTCGAATCCGCCCAGGTGGATCCAGAGTATAAGATTCTGCTCGATATAAACTTCACGAACAATTCCAGGTTGATGGAGCCGAATAAACTCCCTGTATGGAAGCATGCACTCAGGCTGATGTTTCAGTTCCAGAATATTCTGTCTCTTTTTTCTTTTTGAGCGAAGGAGGATGAAGTGAAAGTGTTAAAAAGCTATAGCAACGGAGTCAGGGAAGCCACGATCCGACCCAAAATGGTCTTGCTTTTGTGGTTCTTCAATCTTCTTTTTGGATTCATCATTTTCTATCTTCTTTATAACAGGCTGATGGAAGCCATGAGTCGAAGTGCAATCTCGGAGGGCATGCTGTCAAAAGTGAATTATCATTTCGTTTTCGAATTTTTGACCTATCATGGACAGGCCTGGAGTACGATCCGAAGTACGGCGGTGGTTCTTGTATGTGGGTACATAATGGTTTCGATTTATCTGTTGGGAGGAATCCTCCACAGTCTTGTCGAGACTCCAAAGACCTCCTTTTCGCAGCGTTTTTTCCAGGGGTGCGGGAAATTCTTCGGGCGTTTTTTCCGCCTGTTCATTTATTCTTTGATCCTGTGGTTTGTCTTTTTTGTGTTTATGTTCATCCTGTACCAGGTGGGCGATGCTCTTACAGGAAAAGGCGTCAATGAGCAGCTCACTTACTACCTTTTCCTGGTCGGTGCAGCGATCGCGTTGTTTTTCATTTTCTTCATCAATATGATTCAGGATTACGCACGGATAAAAATAGTGACTGAGGACAGCAGATACGTGTTTCGCTCGCTGTTTCAGAGCATCGGATTTGTCTTTAAGAGGCTGGGAGGAACTTTGGTTTTGTATTATCTGCTGGTTCTGACAGGAGTGGTCATTGCTTTGGTCTATTGGGGATTCAAGGCAGTGATTCCCTTCTCCAGTGCGGCTGCGATCTTGATCACGTTTGTGGTCTCTCAGCTCTTTATCGCCAGCCATGCATGGCTCAAAGTCGCGTTTCAGGCCGGCCAACTCTCCTATTACACCGACTCCCGCTCATAATTTGGGGACAGTATACGCGATTACTTAATTCAGTTAAGAGCATCGCTGCTCTTTATAAGGATAAATAAATTATATAAATGGGTATCCCGTTCTCAAATTAAACATCCCCAAAACCTCACCACCTTGACTATCAAATTAAAAGGAATCACTATCACTGACCAATATTATGGAATTCAGTAATCGCGTATACTGTCCCCGAATTAAGGTCCCCGAATTAAAAAATGTTCAGGAGCGTACAGCGTTTGTTACGCCAGCGAACATCCTCTCTGAAAGCATAGTCTGGCCGATGAAAAGCCACCACCCCACCCCTCCTGACTAATCTCTATTGGACTCCTTAATCCTTCCAAATTATGCTCAAGATTGGCATGATTATTGCTCATATTGAGGAACGAGGAGATGGCCATGCTTAAGAACTACCTGAAAATTGCCTTCGTCAACTTACGAAAACACAAAGCTTTTTCCTTTATCAACATACTGGGTTTGGCAATCGGCATCGCCTGTTCGATTCTCATCACAGCATATGTCTTCCACGAACTGAGTTACGATAAGTTCCACAAAAATGCTGACAGGATCTATCGGCTGCGGAGCGATTTAAAAATCTCAGGAGATCATCTCAACATTCCAAAATCCAGTCCTCCAATGGCTGAATATCTGGTTCAAAATTATCCAGAAGTCTTGAATGCTGTTAGAATTCGCAGCCTTGGCAGAATGCCGGTTCGTTATAGAGATAACCTGTATTACGAAGATCGCCTCTTTCTTGCTGACCATTCTCTCTTCGAGATCTTCACCTTCCCGATGATAGAGGGTGATCTCCAAACGGCATTGAAAACAGCTTATTCCATCATCATAACCGAGGATATGGCCAAAAAATATTTCGGCGAGGAAGATCCACTGGGCAAAGTTTTATCCATAAACAACCAGTGGGATTTCACTGTCAAGGGTATCGTTAAAAATGTTCCTCAAAATTCACATTTTACCTTTAATATGCTCTGCTCATTCGAAACATATGCCCAAGAGAACAAAAGTGATATGCAAAATTGGCTGTCGATCAACAACTACACCTACATCCTCCTTCGAGAAGGATATGACTACAAACAGCTCGAGCAAAAATTTCCAGAGATGATCGAGAAGCATGCAGGACGATTGTTGAAATATGTCAAAGGAGAAATGTCTCTCTTTCTCCAGCCTCTGACCAGCATCCACCTCCACTCGAACCTCATGCAAGAAATCTCAGGAAACAGCAACATCGCCTATGTGTATATTTTTTCCGCCATTGCAGTGTTCATCCTAGCTATTGCCTGTATCAATTTCATGAATCTTTCCACAGCCCGCTCTGCCAGCAGAGCCCAGGAAGTGGGTATGCGTAAAGTATTGGGAGCGGATAGAGGCCGAATCATCAGGCAGTTCCTATCTGAATCAATGTTCTTCAGTCTGATCTCTCTGGCTGTCGCTCTTCTGCTTGTCGATCTGGCACTTCCCCTCTTTCGGTCATTATCCGGAGTCGACCTGAGCATCAATTACATAAAAACTCCATGGCTCATCCCCGGACTCATCGGACTTGCTGTATTGGTCGGATTGGCAGCCGGGAGTTACCCAGCTTTCTTCCTTTCCGCATTTCGGCCTGCACGAGTGATGAAAGGGCTGTTCGAGTCAGGAACCGCCGGTTCCCGGTTCAGGAGCGTTTTGGTTATCATTCAATTTTCCATATCTGTCGTCCTGATTGTAGGAACAATTATTGTGTCTAACCAACTTCACTACATGAAAAACCGAAGACTCGGCTTCCAAAAGGAACAGATAGTCGTCGTTCCGATCAGTGACGAGAGCACATTAGACTCGGTCAGGCCGCTCAAGGAAGATCTCAGGAGCCACACTGGAGTTCTCAGTGTTGCGGCATCTTCCCACGTTCCTGGAGAGACCACCTATATCAATCCCTTTGTCCCTGAAGGATTCACTCTCGAGGAAATGCAATATATGGGCGAACTCTATGTCGACCATGACTTCATTCCGACCATAGGCATAGAGATGGCTGCAGGGAGGAATTTTTCTGCGGATTTGCAAACAGACAGGAATGAGTCTTGCATTATCAACGAAACAGCCGTTAACAAATTCGGGTGGGACAATCCAATCGGGAAGACTGTCCACGAGCTGTCACGATCAAAGCAACTGAACAAAAAGACTGTGATCGGTGTGGTCAAGGATTTTCATATCGAATCCCTTCACAAGCAGATTTCGCCCTTATTTATCGGTTATACCACACACATATTCAATTCGCTCTCAATCAGGATCAGTTCAGAGAAGATCCCTGAAACGATCGCCTTTTTGAGAGATAAAATGAGTGAGTGGGATCCTTACCGTCCTTTTGAATATGCCTTTCTGGATGATTCTTTCGATGCTCAGTACAGAGCCGAGGAGAGATTGAGCAGCATCTTTTCCTATTTCTCGGTCTTGGCCATCTTCATCGCCTGTCTCGGACTCTTCGGTCTGGCCTCCTTTACGGCTGAAAGGAGAACCAAAGAAATCGGAATCAGGAAAGTACTCGGAGCATCGGTTCCTGGAATTGTCGTGTTGCTATCAAAAGAATTCACGAAATGGGTGTTGGTGGCCAATGCGATTGCATGGCCTGTTGCCTATTTCTTTCTGAGCAGATGGCTTCAAGGATTTGCTTATCGAATGAACATCACTTTTTTGACCTTTGTTTTTGCGGGAGTGATATCCCTTGCGATTGCTTTGGGGACGGTCAGCTATCAAGCTTTCAAAGCCGCGACATCCAATCCTACAGACTCATTGCGGTACGAATAAGCAAGCATTAATTCGGGGACCATTAATTCGGGGACAGTATACGCGATTACTTAATTCATAATTCGGGGACAGTATGCCCATTCGCTTTATTATCAGGTCTACAATTGTGAACTGGGTGAAAAAGTCCCTCTGAGTTTAGTAATCGCGTATACTGTCCCCGAATTATTCCCGAATTATTATGCACAATTGAAAATGAACCTAGAATTTGTAACAATAAATCTAAACTAAGAAATAAACCAATGCAGGGACTAGAGAAAAACACACAAAAAAGTGGTCAAAGCTTGTCTGTAAGCCCACACTAAACACTCAAAAATGATCGACTACCTCGATATCTTTGAGCGAAACATCGGCATCTTCACCAAGGAAGAGCAGCTGAAGCTCAAAGACAGCACTGTGCTTATCGCCGGAATTGGCGGTGTTGGAGGACCGAGCGCTCTGACTTTAGCCCGTATGGGGATCGGTCGGTTGATTTTGGCAGACCTCGATGTCTATTCTGTCTCCAATCTCAACAGACAAATGCCATCCCGGTTGCAAGATGTGGGCAAACGGAAAACTGATGTCGCTGCAAAACACATAAGGGATGTCCATCCCTTCATTGAGGTCACCACCGAAGATGAAGGAATCACAAAAAGCAATGTCGATGCACTCGTCAAGCAGAGCGATGTGATCGTTACGTCCATGGATGGCTGTATGACCATAGTGCTGCAGGAAGCGCTCAAAAGGCATCAAAAGATGGGATTGACATCCAGTCCGATGCTGAACTCGGTTGTAGCCACCTGTTTTCCACCGGGCGGGGACTATCTCTCGGATATCTACCCTTTTGATGTGGATGAGAACGACACGCAGCGGAGCAACCGATTGTACTATGCTTGGATCGAGGTGATGACCAAGAAAAAGAATCTATTCGAACTTGGATATTTTCCGGTCATCAGTGCAGGAACCCTGACGGCTGCGGGTCTGATAGGCTATCACGTGGCAAATTACCTGGCGCGCGGCGACATCCTCTTTCCGCCTTTTCCGGCGAATATGGTCTTTGACGCCAAGACCATGAAAATGAAGACAAAGCAAAGAGCCGCACGATTGTTTTTCGGAATATTTCGACTTCTACCTTTTACAAAGAAGCGATTTATCCGGAGCATCCAATCGAAAGTCGAACGACATTTGCAGACTTGAGCGGGTAAGCAGTTCCAATCCAGTTAATAATTGACCAGGTCACCGAGAGTGTGATAGTTTCAGAATCGAATCTCAAAATCTCGAAACCAGTGAATATCGCGGAGGTGCATCATGAAAAAGATTCTAAGCATGGTCCCAATTGTTTTTTTCTTAACTCTTTTTGCCTTCTCTCAGGCTGAGAAAGTTCCTGGTCCGGCATTCAAAGATGTCTTGAGTTTAAAATCGGTAGGAAATCCGGTTATTTCGCCATGTGGAAAATACGTCCTGTTCACCATGCGTCAGCCTGTTGAGATCGAAGAGGAGAAAGAAGAGGAGAAGAAATAGTGATTTATGGGGAGTTAGTTATTTATGGGGAGTTAGGTGTATGGGAATTCGGTGATCGCGTATACTGTCCCCGAATTAGGTGATATACTTATTTCGAGAGAAGAAGATGAAGAAGAACAACAACAAGAAAGACCTTATAAAAGCTATCCTGGCTAACCCTCAAATACTAAAAACCAAACCATCTCTCAACTTGTTCCTCATTCAATATTTGAGAAAATTCAAACCAATAAAGGTCGGACGCCATCTCATTATCCACTCCCATCTTCCTCCGATAAACAGCAAGGCATATACCCGTTTTATCGACGAGCATCTTCTGGCCAAAGTCGAAGGTCCCTCCCATGCCCAGATTGCGCTTACCAATGCCTGTCCCCAGAATTGTTCGTACTGTTACAACAAAGACAGAAAAGGTAATACTATTGACACCGCCACCATTAAGAGAGTGATTCAGGAGCTCAAAGAGATGGGGGTATTCTGGCTTGGACTTACCGGGGGAGAACCGTTGCTCCAAAAAGATATCGTGGAAATTATTGAGAGTGCAGGAGATGATTGCGCGATAAAACTCTTCACAACTGGCTGCACTCTGACAAAGACGCTCGCCCGAGATCTAAGGAGTGCAGGCCTTTTCTCGGTATCTGTTAGCCTCGATCACTGGGAGCAAGAAAAACACGACAAAGTGAGAAGGTATGAGGGAGCTTTCCAGACAGCTCTCGATGCCATCGAAACGTTCAAAAACTTGGGGGATGTTCATGTGGGAGTCTCTGCCGTGTTATCCAAAGATATGATCGAGAGGGACGAAGTAGAGCATTTTCTTGAGTTTTTGGTCGGATTGGGAATCCATGAAGCTTGGCTGAGTGAATGCAAACCATCGGTGGAAGACTTCTGGACTGAAGACCAGGTCATCAGCGAAAAAGAAAGACTCAAGCTGGTCGAACTTCAAGACCGATACAATAGAGAAGGGAAAATCACGGTAAACTACCTGGGTCATTTCGAGGGGAAAGAATATTTCGGCTGTAACGCCGGTCATAAAATGGTCTATGTGGACGCCTTTGGTGAGGTCAGCCCCTGTGTTTTTATCCCCATGACTTATGGCAATGTCCGGGAAAAATCCATTAAGCTAATCTACAAAGACATGAGAAAGTATTTTCGCTCAGAAAACACCTGTTTCATCAATAAAAATTACAGGCTCATCCAGAAATACTTCAGAGGGGTCGCTCCCCTCGGAATCCAAGAGTCGACCAAGGTGGCAGAAGAGGCTTGTTTTGGACCTTTCTCCCGATTTTTTCAGCTCTACTACAAGTAGGAGTGAGTCTTGCGTTTTTACAGAATCTTCAGCCTGTCTTTTGCAATAATTTTTCTTATCGTGGGATGTCTCTTTTTGCTTGTTCCAGGCAGAGTGCTTATCTTTTTCAATTCTTTATCGGAATATCTGGGACTGAACCAGTCCCCCGTTCCGGACTTTAACTTCTATATCGTCTTGGCTATAGCTTACATGTATCTTGTCACACTGGTTGCTTTCCTGATGTACAAACATCCAGAAAACAGCTATTTTCCGTTGTTGTTGGCAAACGGGAAGTTGGCCAGCTCATTGCTCTCGCTTTGCATCTTTGTCTTCTCCCAGCCCTATCTGATCCTTGTGGTCAATTGTGTTGTGGATGGTCTGATCGGGATTGCAGCCTATGCATTCTATCGAAAAATTAAGAGCAGAGGCTCATGAATATCAGATTATTAGCTCTGAAAATCCATATTCCCTCACGCATCAAGAAAAAAAAATTGGAGGAGCTTTTCGTTCTTGTGGTCGATGCCTTTGGGAAACCAAAGCCGACTCTGAAGGGCTTATCCTATGATGAACGACTGAAAGCCTTCGCCTCATATACCGCAGAGGAGGCAGAAACACAGATCCGAGAGGGTCAGCATCTCGAAGAAATAAAAACCAAACTCTACGAAAATGCCTACAAGCTGGGCCAAAAAATCAGGGATGACTTCAGAATACGCAGCATTCAGGAAATCATGAAGATGAGTCGAATCCTTTATCAAATTCTTGGGATCGATTTCGAAGGCGATAGGGATGGAGAGGTGACAATAAAAAAGTGTTTTTTCAGCCATTATTATTCCGATCAGGTCTGTGAATTAATTTCATCTCTTGATGAGGGAGTGGCGGCTGGATTATCAGAGGGGGGGAAACTCAGTTTTTTTCAAAAAATAACAGAGGGGAAAGATTGCTGCAAAGCTCACCTCGTTCTGCCTGAGGAGAAAATATGAAGAAAGCCATCGTGGTTGGGACAGGTGCTGGGGGAGCAACAGCAGCAAAGGAGCTTCAGGGGTATTTTGAGGTGACCATACTGGAAGCGGGAAAAGAATTCCATCCTTTATCTTTAAATCTTTCGATTCCAGAAAAGTTAAAAAAAATGGGACTGCTCTTCGATGAAAAGCTGATACAGAAGCTTTTCCCGACGATGAACATCAAAAAAGCCAAGGATAGAATGATCCTGGTCAGTGGCATAGGGCATGGAGGGACGACAGCGATATGTACTGGTAATGCCCTCAGGGCGGATAATGGACTGAGGAAAATAGGTATTGACCTGGACGAAGAGTTTGAAGAGATCTATCGGGAGATCCCGGTTACGCTAGACCACAGGAGCCTCTGGCGAAAGACAACAGAGCGGCTCTATGACATAAGCCAGGAAATGAACTTAGACCCTCAGCTCATGCCCAAGATGGGACATTATGATCGTTGTCAAAGCTGTGGAAGATGTGTTTTGGGATGCCCCCAAGGGGCGAAATGGGATAGTCGACATTTTCTGCGGATGGCTCTAGAGAAGGGCGCCCAAATGATATCCAAATGTAAGGTCCAAAAGATTGTGATCGAAAATGGCAGAGCTAATAGAGTCTTGGCAAATCATAGCGGGAGAAAACAGTCTTTCCAGGCAGATCTTATCATCCTAGCAGCAGGAGGATTCGGAACACCGATAATCCTGGAAAGTTCAGGTATCGCATGCGAACCTCATCTCTTTGTGGATCCGGTCCTGTGTGTGGCAGCCGAACAGAAGGGAACTTATCAGAATCGGGAAATGCCTATGCCTTTTTTCATCGAAAGGGATCATTTCATTCTCTCTCCCTACTTTGATCATCTGAGTTTCTTTTTCAACAGGAAATGGAGATCTCCTCCACATAATATTCTCAGTCTGATGATAAAATTAGCTGATAGCAAAACTGGAAGTATCTCAAGGGGGAGAATCAAAAAATCTCTCGGAGAGGAGGACAAAGAAAGATTGAGCAGAGCAGTAGACCTATGTAAAGAGATCCTGCATCGTTTGGGTATTCATAAAGACGATATGTTCTTAGGAACCCTCAACGCCGGTCATCCAGGGGGAATGTTGCCCCTGACAGAAAACGAAGCTAAAACTTTGCATAATCCACGGCTTCCTGAAAACCTCTATGTCTCAGATGCCACTCTGCTTCCGGAATCGATGGGTAATCCTCCGATCTTGACGATCACTGCCTTGGCAAAACGTGTAAGTAAAGTTTGTATACGTCATTGGCAATAATTAGAAAGCGCTGTGCTCAAGCACAGAATAAAAACTGTGTTTCCGGGATTTTTGAGGTTCTTTGGAGAAATTTCCCAAGTGGAATAATTAAGTGATCGCGTATACTGTCCCCGAATTAAGGGTCCCCGAATTAAGGAGAAGATTATTTTTTTAAGGCGGCTAACTGTTCCCTGACGGCGTCATCCGGAAGTTCCAGGAACTCGAAACCAACGTCATAAACCGACCCTGCACCGGGCGGCAGCTCCTTGATCCAGACCACGCGGGCAACGACTTTTCCTGAAACATCATTCGGAAAAAACAATTCCAGGTCGAGTTCTTGGCCAATTTCAAATCGTTCATCGCTGTATAAACGAACGCCTCCCAAACTGATGTCCGAAACCCGCTGCCTTAAGTCCTCCGATTTGGCTATTCGATAATAGACGTGTGCAGCAATTCTTGGGAAACGTCGTCTCTCTTTACCGAATTTATCGGAATCACTCATTTTTTCTTCGAATCTTCCCTTTCAAGTGGTTTGTTTCAGTCCTCGCGATGACCCGGGAATTAACACGTTCATAGTAGTTTATTTAAAACCGATAGTTTATGTCAAACAAAAATGAGATCCATTTAAACATTTAGATTAATTGCCAGAAGCTTCAGTTCGGTCATTTCTTCTACTGCATATTTGAGCCCTTCACGCCCGAACCCAGATTCCTTGACCCCTCCGTAGGGCATATGGTCGATCCGGAAGGTGGGGATGTCATTGAGGATCACACCTCCCACATCCAACACCTCATAAGCATGAAAGGCTTTCTTCAAATCATTGCTGAAAATTCCTGCCTGCAGTCCATAGATGGAATAATTGACACCTTCAAGGGCTTTTTCAAAATCCTTATAGGGATACACGACAACCACAGGGGCAAAAGCCTCGAGCCAGGAGATGCGCAGCTCGGGCTTCACCTTTTCTAAAATCGTGGGTGCATACACCGCTCCATCTCTCTGTCCTCCGCAAATCAAATGTGCCCCATTTTCCAGAGCTTCCTGAACCCACTCCTCTGTCTGCTTCGCAGCATCCTGGTTGATCATCGGCCCCACATCCGTGTCCTCGTTCATCGGATCACCGATCTTGAGCTTTTTTGTGGCATCTAAAAAATCGGACATAAACTTATCATAGATTTCTTCATGCAAATAGATGCGCTGGATGGAAATGCATATTTGACCGGAATAGGAATAAGCTCCCAACACGGTTCTTGGCAGGGCAAAATCCAAATTGGCATCGGGTTCGATGACTACAGCCGCGTTTCCACCGAGCTCAAGTGTCACCCTTTTCTTGTGAGCTCTCTTCTTCAATTCCCAACCGATACTTGGACTTCCGGTGAATGTGATCTTCTTGATGCGGTCATCGTCGAGGAGGACATCTGCAGCCTCATATCCACAGGGGATGAAATTGAAGCCCCCTGCAGGATAATCGGTCCCGTCGATCAAATCGCTAAGCAGTCCAGAGGTTATCGATACCTGGGAGGCAGGCCTCAGAAGAACGGTATTTCCCGAAGCCATGGCCGGAGCAACCTTATGGGCCACAAGATTCAGTGGAAAATTAAAGGGAGTGATCCCTGCAACAGGCCCTACAGGGAACCGTCGGACCAATCCCCATCGGTTGGCTGTCTGAGGACTCAAGTCCAGAGGAACTATTTCGCCGGTCATTCTTTTGGCTTCCTCTGCTGCGATGGCAAATGTGCTGACCGCCCGGTCGACCTCCACACGGGAAGACTTTATGGGTTTTCCCGCGCAAAGGGCAATGGATCGTGCCAGTTCCTCTTGATTCTTCCCTATCTTGTCAGAGACAGCCTCCAAGAATCTGGCCCGGTCATAACTCGAAAGTCTTCTGGTTTCCTGGAATGCCCGATGTGCCGCACCAACAGCCTTTTCCACTTGGAGTTTATCCGCAAAATGAACCTTTCCCACAGTTTTCTGATCATAGGGCGATTTAATTTCCCGGATCTCTTCCGCGTCAACCCTTTCTCCATCTATCAACAATTTGTGTTCCTGGACCATGGTCGCCTCCTTCCAATCAAATCGATCCGTTATCAACTTTACTTCTACACTACATTATTTAGTCGAAAAAATAAAATAGCTGCTGATAATAATAGGCATCTTCATTTCCGTGACAATTTCTTTGAATGTCAGGCGGGCTGCGTCCTGAGGGGAACGGGCATGGTACCTCCTGTCATTTTCTCCTTGACAGCTTCTGAACGGAGTCATAAACTGATACGTCATGTTCCTAATCAACCTTTTACATCCACCTGGAGGTATCATATGAAAACCATAAATCTGTCTGAACTCAGAGACAAAGTGAGAGAAGTCGTCCAGAAAGCAAATTTCGAACTCCAAGACGATGCCATGGAAGTGATCAAAGAAATGGAAGCCAAGGAGGAATCTCCGGCAGGAAAATCAGTGTTCAAGCAGATCAAAGAAAACGCCCAGATTGCAAGGGACGAAAAGCTGGGGCTCTGTCAGGATACCGGCTTGGCTGTCTTTTTCGTGGAGTTAGGAGAAGAAGTCGAGCTCAATAGAGATGATGGACTGGGAAGTCTTCACGAGGCAATCACAGAAGGGACTCGGGCTGGATATGAGGAAGGCTACCTGCGTAAATCTGTGGTCGAAGATCCGATTCGCCGAAAAAATACAGGAGACAACACACCGGCATTTATCCACTGGGAAGTGGTTCCTGGGGATGTCTTCAGAGTGACCTTCATCGCCAAAGGCGGGGGTGCGGAGAATATGAGCGCTGTACGGATGTTCGCTCCGGCTGCGGGACAGCAGGGAATCGAAGATTTTGTGGTGGAAACAGTGGATAAGGCTGGCTCCAATCCCTGCCCGCCGATTGTTGTCGGTGTGGGTGTGGGAGGAAATTTCGAGTATTCTGCCCTGCTGGCAAAGAAAGCTCTCTTGAGAAGACCCCTGGGCTCTCACAATTCCGATCCTTTCTATGCAGACATGGAAAAAAGGCTGCTCGAGCGGGTCAATAATTTGGGGATAGGCCCTCAAGGCATGGGAGGAAGATGTACAGCCTTGGCTGTTCATGTGGAATCCTTCCCCTGCCACATCGCCTCCATGCCGGCTGCTGTGAACATCCAATGCCACTCACACAGAGTTCTTTCATTTGAGATGTAAGTGCCATTGCGAGGAGCAAAACCGTGATGCGATCCAAATTTCCGAGAATGGCGCAAAAAAATCTTATTGAATGGGATTGCTTCGCTCATAATGACAGATCGGTCAATGATGGGTTGGTCATAAATAAATAATTTGATACAGATATAATATTTAAATCATTGCAGTTTAGATTTGTATTACAGGCAGCGTCGAGGATTGCCCCCTACCCCTGTATTATCAGAAAATTTCTTTAAACATGGTATGATTAAGGGTAAAGCAATTCGTTTGCTGAAACAGAAAACAGATACGCAGAGTCAGAATCAAAAAAATTGAACGGAGGTCAGGATGCCTCAGAAGGGATATGTCGAGATATCCATAGAAACATGCAAGGGCTGCAATCTTTGTGTGATCCATTGCCCCACAGACTGCTTAG
>Ga0209427_10005461_pt1 | contig 14589 bp, 10 predicted proteins | sample DeeMarSWOR136_30_FD_187465 | JGI IMG/M metagenome (GOLD analysis project Ga0209427, IMG submission 187465) | Marine sediment microbial communities from White Oak River estuary, North Carolina - WOR-1-36_30 (SPAdes) (version 2) | ecosystem: Environmental > Aquatic > Marine > Intertidal zone >... | reverse complement strand
CTTCATGATGTTGGCAGGACTGAAAAAGTGCAGTCCAAGAAATCTGTCCTTACGCTCTGTTGCTGCTGCCAAGTCAGCTATGGTAAAGAATGAGGTATTGCTGGCGAAAATAGCCTCTTTTTTGACTATCTTATCTAGTTCAGCAAATACTTTTATTTTCATCGGTTTATTTTCTAGTTGACCGGGTCCACCACCTATTGCTTCAAGAACAAAGTCGCAGTCTTTCAGGTCCTCAACCTTTGTAGTCAGTGTAAGCCGGGCCAGGGCTTCGTCAACCTGTTGTTGAGTATGTTTGCCGCGTTCGACACCGCCCTTCAAGCCAAACCGACCATTGATTATTGTGTCCTTTGCCCTGGCAAGGATTTCATCGGTAAGGTCACGACAGATAACGTTGAAGCCGGCTAGGATCGCCGTCTGGCTAATGCCTCCACCCATGACGCCAGCACCCAAAACTCCGATAGTCTTGATGTCCTCGATTTTCATTTGTTACCTCCTTTTATTTTTTATTGTATTTGATCGCATGCAACAGAGCCAGCATTACTTACACACTTTCCTTTAGAGGGAATCACATGCGAGCTTTATAATAACATGGCTGCCAAAGTGTGTCAAACAATTGTGCTGGCTCCCCAAAATCAGCGATTGAAAAAAATTGTATCTTTTTACCATTATCACCTCCTGCTTGATTTATTTTTCATCATTCGGTCCGATACAAAGAACGAGTTTTTTATAGCCGGGGTAGGATTTCAATCATTGATTTTGGGAGAATAGAGCCTGTCAGGGTTTGACAACACGCATCTTAATATGCCATAGTCTGCTGGGCCTAGAAAGCTTATATCAGGAGGTTCATCAATGGTCGGCATAAAATCTTACGGAGCTTATATACCACGATATCGAATGAATCACAACACAATCTTCACGGCTGTTGGATTCCTGGGTACGTTCCCACCAGCCGGTGAAAATGCAGTCGCTAATCATGATGAAGATGCTCTCAGCATGGCAGTAGCCGCAGGAATTGATTGTTTAGGTGATATGAAACGGGAGATGGTTGATTGTCTGTATCTTGCCACCACCAGTCAACCTTATATGGTAAGGCAAAATTCAGCTCTGGTAGCTACTGCCCTTGATTTGCCATCAAATATGAGGACTGCTGATTTCATAGGCTCTATTAAGTCGGGGACAACTGCACTGCTTTCCGCATTTGATACTGTAAAAGGGGAGACGTCAAGTAATATTCTCGTCTGCGCTTCTGATTGCCGTTTGAGCAAACCGGGCAGTCCTCAAGAGTCTCTCTACGGTGACGGCGCTGCGGCACTTGTTGTTGGCAGCGATGATGTGATTGCTACTTTTGAAGGTTCTTATTCCGTGTCCTACGATTTCCCCGACCGATGGAGGGCAAGTGGAGAAAAATTTGAACATGCCTGGGAAGATAGATTCATTCGCGATTCTGGCTACAGGCAATTTATTATGGAAGTAATTTCTGGACTATTGAAGAGATACAACCTGAACATCAAGGATTTTGCCAAGATAGCTTATCCCGCTGTGTATGCACGAGAGCATGGAGCTATAGCTAGGCGATTAGGTGCTGACCCTGGTCAGCTTCAGGATACGTTGATTAGCACAGTCGGTGAAACGGGGTCAGCTTCACCCATAATGATGTTGGTAGCGGCACTGGAAGACGCAAAGCCAGGCGATAAAATATTGGTCGCCAGCTTTGGGAACGGGAGCGACGCACTATTTTTCCAGGTTACTGAAAAAATAAAAAATATAACGGGCAGGAGGGCGGTGAAGAAACACTTGAACTCGAAAAAGGAGCTCACTAGCTATGAAAAATACCTTGCCTTCAGAAATTTAGCACCGATGGACTTAGGTATGCGTGGCGAGATGAACATTCGCACACCGATGTCGGCATTGTTCAGGGAGCGGAAAGTAGTTTTAGCTCTGTGTGGCTCGAAGTGTAAAAAATGCGGCACGCCGCAATACCCATACCAGAGAGTATGTGTCAATCCTGATTGCGGAGCCATTGACCAGATGGAGGATTATCGCTTTTCGGATAAGAAAGGCACCGTATTTACTTATACCGGTGACAATCTAGCTGCCAGTATCGACCCACCTTCAATATATGGATTTGTGGATTTCGATGGCGGTGGTAGATTCTGGTTCGATTTCGCTGATTGTGACCTGGATGCCGTTAAAGTAGGCATGCCGGTAGAGATGACTTTCCGCAGACGATATGTTGATGAAGCAAGTGGTGTACACGGTTACTCATGGAAAGCAATGCCAATACGTGCCTGACCACAGCGAGAAGTAATAAAATTTATAGAGGGAGTAAAAATGGCAGAAGGTATTAAAGACAAAGTTGCTATTATAGGAATGGGTTGCACTAAATTTGGAGAGCTATGGGATAAGAGTGCAGATGACCTTATGGTAGATGCTTATCAAGAATGTGTTGAGGACGCGGGTATAGAAAAAAAGGACATCAATGCAGCCTGGTTTGGCGTGCATTTTGAGGAACAGAGCGTAGGAAAAGGGGCTACCTCTATGGCTTTGGCATTGAAATTGCCCTTTATTCCAGTCACCAGGACAGAAAATTTCTGTGCTACCGCCACAGAAGCTTTCAGGGGGGCATGTTACGGTGTAGCTTCAGGAGCTTATGATATCGCCTTGGCTCTGGGTGTAGAAAAGCTCAAAGATACGGGATATGGTGGGCTTCCGGGCGGCCCTGGTCTTATGGGGACAAAAAGTGCACTGATTATGCCCAAATTGACCGCCCCTGGAGCTTTTGCTATGATGGCGACCAGATACTTCTCCGTGTATGGCCTCACTCCGGAGGAAGGCAAAAAAATGCTGGCTAAAGTGTCAGCCAAAAGCCACTACAATGGAGCCCGGAACCCGAAAGCACATCTGCAACGCGAAGTGACTGAGGAACAAATACTCAATGCGCCTATCATTGCCTGGCCACTGGGACTTTTTGATTGCTGTGGAGTCAGTGATGGCGCAGCGGCTGCAATCGTAACTAGAGCTGATATGGCCAAGAACTTTCGGCCAGACCCCATATATGTTAAGTCACTACAAATTGCTTTAAGTTCGGGCGAGGAATTAATGTATACCAAATGGGATGGAGCTCATGTTGAGACCGGTTACCGTGCCGGCATTCTGGCTTACAAGGAGGCGGGGATAAAGAACCCACGTGAAGAGGTAAGCATGGCTGAGGTGCACGATTGCTTCTCAATAACTGAAGCAGTGACTATGGAAGATTTGCAATTCAGCCCCAGGGGCAAAGTCAAGGAAGACATCGAGGCTGGCCGCTTCAATCTTGATGGACCGCAGCCTATTCAGCCCGATGGTGGATTGAAGTGCTTCGGGCATCCTATTGGTGCCTCTGGTCTCAGGATGCTGTATGAAATGTACAAACAACTGCAGGGCAAGGCCCAGCTACCAGAACGACAACTCAAGAATCCCAAACTGGGGCTAACCCACAATATGGGCGGCTTTCCAGCCATGAACATAATTAGTGTTGCTATTGTAGGATTGTAGTAGTAACTAAATCTCGGAGGCTAGCTATGCCTGAAAGTAGTTTGATTACCGACGAGTTGCGCAAGTTGATAGCCGTGTCATTAGGCACTACTATCTCCAAGGTCGAAGAGGGAGCAATCCAGAGGTATGCACAGGCTATAGGTGACCCGAACCCCCTGTACAATGACCCGGATTACGCCAGTAAAACCGAGTATGGTCGGTTATTGGCTCCTCCAGGTTTCACCGGTTGGTCAATCAAGGCTGAACGCCCCATGGAAAAATTGTTTGAGTCTCTAATAAAAGCTGGAGGGCCTCCAAGGGTGCTCGATGGAGGTGTTGAATTCGAATTTATTGAACCTGTTGGCGCTGGCGATGTATTAACTGCCACAACTAAAATTGCCAGCATAACCGAGCGCGAAACCAGACTGGGCAAGACCATGTTCACCACGGTAGAGATTACTTTTGTGAACCAGAGGGGCAATGTAGCGCTCAAAAGCCGGTCGACATTGATTCAGTTCTAACCTGTTTTGGCTACTTTATTTTTGGGAGGGAAAATGGCTAAACAGATTTATTATGAGGATGTTGAAGTAGGCACTGAGATAACACCATTAGCTAAAATTGCGACAACTCGCATGTTAGTCCAATGGGCGGGGGCATCGGGAGATTTTAACCCTTTACATTATGAAGATGATTTTGCCAAAGCTATGGGCGTAGGTGCTCCCATTGTACACGGTGCGCTCAAACGCGCCTGGTTAGGACAATTGATGACTGACTGGATTCGGGAGGAAGGGAAACTCAAGAAATTGTCTTGCCAATACCGCGGTATGGATTATCCCCGGAAAATGAAGACGTTGGAAGAACCACATGATGGCGAAACCTGGTGGTGTAAAGGCAAGGTGACCAAGAAATATGAGGAAGTTAGTGAGCATTTTGTTGAGTGCGAGATTTGGGTGGAAAATGGAAAGGGAGACAAGACAACGCCAGGTTCAGCCCTGGTTGTCTTACCCACACGGATCGGGAAATAAGCGAGAGTATTGGTTTCGATAGCTATTTGAAGCAATTATCCTGGAAATACTGAATCGAGCCTGTATCATTAAAAAATAAAATTCAAGGAGGTAAAAATGGGCGATAGGCTGAAAGGCAAGATAGCCATAGTTACCGGTGCAGGACGAGGTATTGGAAGAGGCGAAGCGCTGGCTTTAGCATCGGAGGGTGCTAAAGTCGTCGTGAACGACCTAGGAGGTGCCACAGATGGCACTGGGGCATCAATTTCACCAGCGGACGATGTGGTAGCAGAGATAAAGAAACTCGGTGGAGAGGCAGTTGCCAACCATGACTCGGTGACCACTATGCAAGGTGGCGAGAACATTGTAAAGACCGCCCTAGACAACTTTGGTAAGGTTGACATACTGGTCAATAATGCTGGCATTCTGCGCGATAGAATGGTGTTCAACATGAGCGAGGAAGACTGGGATTTGGTGCTCAAAGTGCATCTCTATGGTCATTTCTATACCATCAGAGCGGTGAGTCCTCTATTCCGTCAGCAGAGGTATGGACGAATAATAAATACCTCATCCATAGCAGGTCTCTATGCCACGACTTATGGGCAGGCTAATTACGGTGCAGCTAAAGAGGGAATCGTTGGGTTAACAAGAAAAGTGGCGAGGGACATGGGCCGGTACGGTGTAACGTGTAATTGTATTCGGCCTACCGCCGGGACTCGGCTTACCCTTAGCGACGACATGAAGAAGGCCCGGGCAGATGATATGGCCAGGCTTGAGGCGCTGAAGCCGGAGGATATCGCTCCTCTGATAGTATGGCTTGCCTCCGATGACGCTGCTAATGTCAATGGACGGGTATTTTATGTACAAACAGGCCGAGTCGGGCTCTACTCAGAGCCGGTATTGGAGCTGCAGATGGTTAAAGATGGCAGCTGGACAATTGATGAGCTATTCAACTTCATGCCTGTAACCATGACGTGGGAATTGGTAAATCCAGACCCACCCCAACCACCAAAGTAGTAGCTTGTTATACGCTATCATCGGGCTCAACTTGACTCATCGCCTGCGGTATAACAAGGGCAAAGGCATTACATCATGGACAATTCATTTCCGGGAGGGTAAGAATGGATTTCAGACTGGGCGAAAAAGAACTGGCCTTGAAGGAAGAAATTCGCAAGTTTGCCGAAGCCGAATTGCCTCCAGACTGGAGGGGCAGCACTACAATTGACGGAGAGTGCAAAGATTTCGAGTTCGAAATATCCATATCAAAAAAGCTAGCCCAGAGGGGTTGGCTCGTCATGGACTGGCCGAAGGAATATGGCGGACGTGGTGCTTCTCTTTGGGAGCAAACAGTATATGAAATGGAGATTGCCTACTGGGGTATACCGGGAGCAGGGATGGGCGTAAGCGGTACACACTGGGTAGGACCCTGCCTGATGATGTTCGGCACCGAAGAGCAGAGGAAAAAATATTTGCCGTTAATTGCCTCGGGGGAAAAAGATGGTGTCTGGTGCACGGGTTATAGTGAACCAAATGCTGGTTCAGACTTTGCCAATCTTCAGACGCGGGCAGTGAGGGATGGAGATGCTTATATTATAAATGGGCAAAAGGTATGGACGAGTGCTGCTCACAAGGCAAGATGGTGCTGGCTGGCTGCCAGAACGGACCCCAATGCCGTTAAGAAACACCGGGGAATCAGTATCTTTATTGTGGACGTGAAGAGCCCGGGGGTTACAGTTAATCCTATTTTAAACTATTACGGGCAGCATCATTTCAATGAAATGTTTTTCGATAATGTGAGAATACCGGCTACCAACCTGGTTGGGGAGGAAAATAGAGGCTGGTACCATCTGATGCAGGCGTTAGCTTATGAGCGACGCAGCATGGCGCCTACCACCTACGGTGCTTTTAAGAGGGTGTTAGATGAACTAGTTAAGTATGCTATTCAAACCGAGCATGAAGGACAGCCATTATCTCAAAATCCTGTGATTCGTGCCAAGCTGGCTGACCTGGCTATCGACCTGGAAGTATTAAAGATGTTCGCCTTTCAGATCGCCTGGCGGATAAGTCAAGGCCAAATTCCAGTCTATGAGTCTTCAAGGAACAAGATAATGAGTGACGAAGTGATGAGACGGGTTTCTATTACTGGGGCAGAGCTTTTAGGCATATATTCTCAGGTTGACCCGGATTCCGAATGGTCCAAGCTCAATGGCACTATACAGGGTGCCTATCTGGGCTTTCCTGGTCTAGCAATCGCAGCCGGCACTGCTGAAATCGAAAAGAGCATCATTGCGCAATTCGGACTGGGATTACCTAAATCATATTGAAGTTTTTAGAGTTTGCTTGATAACAGGTCCCTGCCGTTGTGAGTAGAGCGAAGAATATAAACTCTCCACGATGTTCAGGGTAATAAAAAAAGGTAGGTTTTTTTAAGGGGTTATTATGGATTTCAGTTTTACAGAAGAACAGGAGATGTTGCGCATGTCAGCCAGAGATTTTCTGGCAAAGGAATGCCCCAAAGCCAAAGTCAGGGAGATGGACAAAGATGAAAGGGGCTATGACCCGCAATTATGGCACAGTATGGCAGAACTGGGCTGGACGGGCCTCACCTTTCCGGAAGAATATGGTGGCATGGGTGCCAGCTTTATGGACCTGGTTGTCTTGATGGAGGAGGTGGGAAGGAATATCCTGCCCGGTCCCTTCTTTTCCACTATTGCCCTTTGTGCTCTGGCCCTATGTGAATATGGAAGCAATGAACAAAAAACTAAGTTACTGCCACAAATAGCTAAAGGCGAAGCTATCTGGACTTTCGCTTTAGTCGAGTCGTCAGGCAGATATGAAGCTTCTGAGGTAAAACTTCGTGCTGTATCGGATGGGACCAATTATGTCCTCCAGGGACATAAGCTCTTTGTTGCCAATGCTCATCTAGCTGATTACATCCTGGTAGTGGGCAGGACCGGGGAGGGGAAAAGAGCTGAGGATGGAATCACACTGTTTATAGTGGATGCCAAGGAACCGAATGTGAAGATGGAGGGAATCCCGACTATAGCTGGTGATAGGCAGTTTAAAGTCAGCTTTGATAGTGTAGCGGTGCCAAAAGATAACATCCTGGGCAAGATAGGCAATGGCTGGGATATAGTGGACTTTATATTACAAAGGGCTGCTGTGCTGAAGTGTGCTGAGATATCAGGAGCGTGTCAGGCTGTTTTGGACATGACCAGCAGCTATGCCAAGGAACGGATCCAGTTCGATCGGCCTATCGGCTCTTTCCAAGCGGTACAGCACAAACTGGCTGACATGTTGATTGATGCGGAGGCGATTCAGTATTTACTTTATCAGGCAGCGTGGGGAATAAGCGTTGGTTCACCATCGCCTGGGCAGATTTCCACAGCCAAGGCTAAAGCCAACGAAGCTTACCAGCGAATTTGCATTGAAGGCATTACTGCTCATGGGGCTATCGGATATACCATGGACCATGATATTGGGCTCTATTACCGTCGTGTCAAGGCGGCAGAGTTTACTGCCGGCGACACCGACTTGCACAAAGAAGTGATAGCTATTGAGCTGGGACTTTAGTTTTACCAGATAAGAATGTCTCCTGGCCTTACTGAGTCCAAATCCATTCCCTCTGACGACACTTGTACAAGAGCTAGGAGATAAACTCAATATTTTAGCTAATGCAGCTTTGCCCTGACTGTCATATGTCTATCTCGTTTTCGATATCCTTCTACAAATTTTTCACGCTAAAAAGTGTAGACATAGGGATCTATTGAAGTTGACAATTGGCTGTATGATTTTATAAGCTTTTATCTTGCATTCACTTTGTTGGCGGCATAGGGCTTGGTGCTGTTGTATGCCCGCCGAAGTCTAAAATTATAAAATAAAAAAGGAGGAAAAAATGACTAATGTAGCTATTGTGGATGTTGTGAGGTCACCCGTTGGCATTCGGACACAGCGGAGATTCACGGATGTATGCCGGGTGATGCCCGATGACCTTCTGGCTTACTGCTTGAAGGCGCTGGTGGAGCGCAATGGCATCGACCCCATGATAATTGAGGATATTATTGCCGGGACATCTGACCGCCCGCGCAACTCCGGGAGGTTTGGCAGTCTAGCCGCCGGGTTTCCGCCAGAAGTTGCCGGATGCCAGATCAACAGGCAATGTGCTGGCGCACACACTGCCCTCCACTTTGCAGCTATGGAGATAATGACCGGCTATGCCGAAGTGACTGTAGCCTGTGGAGTTGAATCTATGTCCCGCGATTGGCAGGTCGTGCGCCAAGTTGTTCCACCACCAACCCAAGCGACAACTGGTGCTCCAGTACCTCCAGATTATATGAGTGAGCTGATGATGGCTGCCTTTGCTAAATATGGCGGCTTTGTCAACATGGGGCAATCTGCCGAGGCTATAGCTCGTAAGTGGGATATCTCGCGAGAGGATATGGACGACTTCAGCTTCTGGAGCCAACAAAAAGCCGTAAAAGCTGCCCAGGATGGGAAATTCAAAAACGAGATTGTGCCTATATCGGTGAAAATGCCGGATGGGACAACGAGTGTGGTGGATCTCGATGCGACTATAAGGTTTGATATAGATCGTGACAAGATGAGAAATTTACCACCAGCATTTATCCCACCGCCCTTTATGGACATTACCGAAGGTAGAGTTACCGCAGCCAATTCGAGCCCAGTCTGTGATGGTGCTTCCGCTGCCCTGCTGATGAGCAAGGAGAAGGCCGAGAAGCTGGGTTTTAAGGCACGTGCCTACATGAAGCCTAACCGGGCGTGTGTTCTGGGCTGTGATCCTGGACCTTACCAGTTGACTGGACCTATACCAGCTACTCAGAAAGTCTTGGAGCGGGCTGGCATGAAATTGAGTGACATCGACTGGTTTGAGGTCAATGAAGCTTTTGCCTCGGTGGTCATTGCCTGGGCTAAGGAGATGGGCATACCTTGGAATGACCCCAGAATCAATCCTCACGGAGGCGCAACTGCGCTGGGGCACCCGCTAGGTGAGACTGGCGTTAAGTTATTAGCTACAGCGATCAACGGTATGGAAGATAGGGACGTTAAGTTCGGTCTGCTCACCATGTGTGTCGGCGGCGGTCAGGGCATAGCCACCATAATCGAGCGGGAATAATAAACAACCTGGTATCATTTTCGGCAATGGGCGGCTGTAGCCGAGCGAGAGCCGCTCATTGTCTATATTCATTGGCCACAACCCACCTTAGACTGTAGGTGATGGCATCAGGGAAATCCATAGTTATGAAGAGGCCGCAAACATCTTCCATGAAAGTGAGCATTTTGCCCTTGAGATTCACGCCTTTGTCAGGCTAAGAATCCCGGCGCTGATGCATTTAGTATCCTCCTAGTGACACTATTACAGTGTCACCCATCTATCCCAACGAACTCATTAGCAATAAGGTGGCAGTGCAATATAAATGCAAGAATATATACTGCTTAGCAAGAAAAATCATCCTCTGGCCCCTGCCACCATTTTTGCCATCCCCACCATTCAGTGCTAAAATAATCACACTCTCGAACAGGCAGTAGAAAGCACTAGAGGTCTTAAATCATGCCAAGACATAAAAAACAAAGAACTGTTGGCGAACTCAAAGCATCAGGTTACCAGCCTCTCACCGTCAGAGAGGAGATGAGGCGGAACCTCATCAAAATGATAAAGAAAGGACGAACAGCTTTCCCAGGGATAATTGGCTACGACGAGACTGTCATCCCCCAGATCAAAAACGCCACAATCTCAGGGCAGGATATTATCTTCCTCGGCGAACGTGGGCAGGCAAAGTCAAGGCTCATGAGGCTCATGGTTAACCTGCTTGACGAGGAAGTTCCGGTGGTCAAGGGCTGTGAGATCAATGACCAGCCGCTGGCACCCATCTGTAAAAAGTGCCGGGACAAGCTACTTAAAGAAGGCGATGCTACGGAGATCGACTGGCTACCCCGCTATGAACGCTACGGAGAAAAGCTGGCTACACCTGATATCACTGTGGCTGACCTCATTGGCGATATCGACCCGATTAAAGTGGCTGAGGGGAGATACCTTTCCGATGAGCTGGCTATCCACTACGGCCTTATCCCCAGGAGCAATCGGGGCATATTCTGCATCAACGAGCTGCCCGACCTAAGCGAAAGGTTACAAGTCAGTCTATTCAACCTGATGGAAGAGGGAGATATACAGATACGCGGTTACCGTGTTCGTCTGCCTCTGGACATACTCATCGTCGCCAGCGCCAACCCTGAAGATTATACCAGCAGAGGGCGCATCATAACGCCCCTTAAAGATAGATACGGTGCGCAGATCAGGACACATTATCCGCTGAGTATTGAAGACGAGATCGCCATTATCGAGCAGGAGCGAAGGCAATTCCGCGGCGATGATTTCGACCATTACGTCCCCCAATATATGAAAGAGATCATCACCGAAATAACCCAGCTCGCCAGAGGAAGCCCTGAGATCAATCAGCGCTCAGGCGTAAGCGTCAGGGTCTCCATTGCCAACTGCGAGACGGTGCTTTCAAATGCCATCAGAAGGGCCATCAGCCTTAACGAGAAGCTGGCAGCACCCCGTATCAGCGACCTTCCATACATTATGTCATCAACCAGAGGCAAAATCGAACTGGATAGCTTTGAAGACATGAAAGAGGAGAAGGTCATCGAGCAACTTATAAAGAAGGCTGTGCAGAACGTATTCAACCGCTACTACCGTGCTTATGACTGGGAGGAGATGCTATCCCGCTTCAGGCAAGGATTCAACTTCGTGGTCTCTGATATGATGCGCGCTCGGACATATATGCGTAGCGTTAAGGCAATACCAGGTATGACCGAAGCCATAAAGGTGGTGGCTGACTCCGAGAGGCCTGAAGTAATAGCCGCAGCAGTGGAATTCATCCTTGAAGGGCTTCATCTGAATAAAAAGTTGAACAAAGAGAAAGTCCAGGGCAAGACAGTTTACAGGCAGTGACATGGCTATATATCGCTACTCCGAATGGGATGGCACACAGGAACTGTTCGACCTAGATGCAGATAAGCTCATGGACGAACTGGGACGTCACCTGCTCTCCTATGGAGACCTCTCCTATGCTCTGCGCCGTCTTCAACACAGCGGCATAAGAGATAGCCAAGGACGGCATCTGCCAAGTCTGCAGGAACTACTGAACAGGCTTCGGCAACAGCGACAGCAGCAGCTAGATAAGTACGATTTGAGCTCTATCCTGGATGATATACGCCTCAGGTTGGACGACATAGTGAATACAGAACGGCAGGGGATCGAGCAACGTCTCGAAGAGACAAGACAGCGAGCCAAAGAGACTGCCAGTGAGCTTAGCTCTGAGATGATCGAAAAGCTGGCGAAGTCTGTAGAGGAGCGAGCAGCACAGAACCTAAAGAAACTCGAAGAACTGCCTTCAGATGTCGGCGGGCGCATAAAGGAGCTTTCCCGGTATGACTTCATGGACGACGATGCCAAGCGCCAGTTCCAGGAACTTCTTGATATGTTAAAACGAAATGCCATACAACCTTATGCCCGTGACTTGATGCAACAAATCGAAAGTATGGACCCATCCACCCTGGCTGAAATCAGACGCCTAGTTGAAGCTATAAACCGGATGCTGGAAGATCGCTTAAGAGGAGAGGAACCCGATTTCCAAGAATTCCTCCGTCAGTTCGGTCACTTTTTCGGATCCCAGCCACCCCAGAGCCTGGATGAGTTGATGGAGCGGCTACAAAATCAGATGGCACAAGCTCAGTCCCTGATCGATAGCCTATCGGCTAACGACAAAAAGGCGCTTGAAGATTTGCTGGACTCAATGCTGGACGATGCCACACGCTTTGAGCTGTCAAAGCTCGCCGCTAACCTTGAAGCCCTTAACCCTACACGCCATTTGCCACGACCTTACCTTTTCTCTGGCAATGAGTCTATTTCCTACACCGAAGCCCTCAAGCTGATGGAAATGCTGCATAAGCTGGATATGGTCGAGGCACACCTAAAGGAAGCACAATTCGGTGGTTCCTTGGATAACGTAGATGAAAAGCTGATCACAGAGCTCGTGGGTGAGCAGACAGCTAAAGAACTAGAGCAGTTGCGTAGCATAACCAGAATCCTGGAAGAATCTGGCTATATACAGTGGACAGATAACCGCTATGAACTGACCCCTCATGGCATGAGAAGGATCGGGCAGAAAGCACTCAAGGACATATTCGCCCACCTGAAGAAAGATAGCTTGGGAATACACAACCTTAACTTAAAAGGCCTTGGCGGCGAGAAGACGGACGAGACAAAGAAATACGAATTTGGTGACGGGTTCCAAATCCACTTACAGAAAACGATTATGAACTCCCTTCTCCACCAGCCGCAGATACCCCCACTCCACATAAGCCCAGATGACTTCGAGGTATTCAGGACAGAGACGCTGACAATGTCAGCTACAGTGTTGATGTTGGACTTGAGCTTGTCCATGGTGCTCAGGGGTAACTTTCAAGCCGCAAAACGGGTAGCAATTGCACTGGATAACCTCATCAGGACACAATATCCTAGAGACATCCTGGACATCATCGGCTTTTCAACTTATGCACGTGTCGTCAAGAGAGAAGACTTGCCCTATATAAATTGGGACGAGTTCGACCCATACACCAACATACAACAAGCATTATCCATGGCTAGAGGACTTTTAGGCAAGACAAGATGTAACAACAAGCAGATAATATTGATAACCGACGGCGAGCCTACTGCCCATATCGAGAACGGGCATCTTTTCCTCCAGTTTCCGCCTGCCCTGCGCACACTCCAGTTGACGCTCAAAGAAGCCAAAAGGTGCACGCAGAACGGTATAATAGTCAATACCTTCATGCTAGATACACTCCAGTTGCCTAGCACTTTCGTTACACAGATGGCAAAAGCCAGCAAAGGTCGTGTCTTTTTCAGCACTGCCGATAATCTGGGGCAATACCTGCTCGTAGATTACGTAGCCAACAAAAGACGCCGGATCTAAAACCCACCCCAGATATGAAGAGGCTCTGGTCAAGCTTATAACCGCCGATGTTTTCCATTCAGGCGTGCATCTGGTCAAGTGAGATCGGGCTGAATTCAGACGCACAACCTGATACCATCAGAAAACCTGAAAAATACGTGACAAACCGACCGACTGATCTCGCTCAAGTAGACGGTGATTCAGCGTTTCAGATAGCCTCTGAGGAAGAATGTCAGAGATGGAACATCAAGCTATTTGTTCTCCCACCGATGCCACCTTAACTTAATTAATGTATAGAGATGATTTGGTGGATGTACAATCAAAGAAAGGAGGTTATGTGTCACTAACGTATAGACGAGTACACGAGCCTTGACACTTGTGTAGGGAAGTGTTAGTATTGCCGTTGCCTATCTGGCGAAGAAGTATGTTGTGCGATGATTTATCCGTGCCTGGATTTCATCGATGATGAAAGGGGGTGATGATTTCGGACTATAGATTAAGCTAATCTTGATACCACATATAAGCCGACTGACAAACTACAATTGAATATACTAAAGTCTAAGCAAAAGGAGGAAGCGAATGGCATACGAAACAATTATTGTTGAGCGTGAAGATAATGTTGGCATCATAACCTTGAATCGTCCACCGGCTAACCCGATAAATACCACATTGCTGAGCGACTTAAATCAAGTCCTAACCGAATTCGAAGGGGACAAAGGGATTAGGGCATTGATAATCACAGGCGCTGGAGATAGATTTTTTTCAGCTGGATTTGATATAAAGAGTGCTTTCGGACCTGACGCAGCACGCGGTGGTCCGGCTGGTCCGTCAGGCCAGGAAGTATTTTTCAAGATCGAGAGGTTCCCAAAACCCGTTATTGCAGCTATCAATGGCTACGCTGGGGGAGGCGGCTGTGAATTGGCGATGTCTTGTCATTTCCGGATAATGGTGGATGCCGAGCGAGCAGTTATGGGACAGCCGGAAATAGATCGTGGCATTATTCCGGGCTGGGGTGGAACTCAAAGGTTGCCACGATTGGTAGGAAAAACACGGGCTATTGAACTGCTTCTCCTAGGTCAAGATAAAATGATTAG
>Ga0209427_10005459_pt1 | contig 14590 bp, 14 predicted proteins | sample DeeMarSWOR136_30_FD_187465 | JGI IMG/M metagenome (GOLD analysis project Ga0209427, IMG submission 187465) | Marine sediment microbial communities from White Oak River estuary, North Carolina - WOR-1-36_30 (SPAdes) (version 2) | ecosystem: Environmental > Aquatic > Marine > Intertidal zone >... | reverse complement strand
CACCTCAGGTTTCCAGGCGTCCCTGCTCCCCGTGTGCTTCTCGGAGAACTCGGAGAGCCACTCATCCGTGAGTTTCAGGGGCCAGAAGCCGTCACCAGGATGCTCACCTACGCGGTGAGGTGTCCTGATGTAGCGGCCATTGCCCTGTCGAAACTCCATCCGCAGGACTTCAATAAAGATTCCGAGCTTCAGTTCCAGGTCATCTGGCTGTCGGCTCGGGAATATTGGCTGCAGTACAAATCCATCCCTCCGCTGAACTACATGCTCGACATGTCGATATCGGTGCTCAAGCAGCTCGGATTCGTCGAGCCTTTGCTGCACACCAATATACGGACGATCATCCAGCATATGTACGAGTACAGCGAGAATCCGTGGAATGCCGAGTACGGCAAGGATTTATTGAGGGCGTTTCTCGGGCGGGTGTTCACGACGGCAGTTCAGCACGTGACGATCACCAACCCCGGAGACGCTAAGACCGTCATCGATCTGGTGACAAACGAATATCATCGACGAAATATAGGCACCATGGCCGAGGTCGATCCGTTCGATTTCGGCGATGACGAGCTTCTCGTGGCGAATGCACGGAAACCGCTATACGTCGAGCAGGTGGACCTGCTCCTCGGCGGCGGGCTCGTGGATTCGGAATGCGTAGGCATCCTCGGACCTACCGGCGGCGGTAAGACAACGCTCGCCCTACAGATCGCCGGTAATATGGCAGCGCATCAGAAGAACGTGCTGTATTTCACGTACGAACAGCCGGCCGGTGAGCTGCGACCGAGGATTTTGTCGATGCTGACCAGGCTTCCGGTCGCGACGTTTGCCGACAAGACGGTGAACGATCTCGACGAGCATCAGGCGAAAATCGTACGAGGTGCGAGGGATTTATGCCGTAAGTATGTGACCCTCATAGATCGCTCGACTGATGGCGATAACATCATCGAAATCGATAGCAAGATTCAACACGATGTTGCCGTCGGTAAGCGACCGAGCCTGGTAATCATCGACTGGATCTGGATCCTGGTCACGAGATACGCAACCGTTAAAGGCAAAACGAAAACTCCTGAACGCCAATGTCTTATGGAGATCATGGATGGAATCAAATCGATCTCCTCGAAGTACCGTGTGCCATTTCTGATCCTCCAGCAGCTGAGTACCGAACAAGCCAAGAAATCACCGGGGCGAAAGCCTCAGTGGTTTAACTCCGCTGAGGCAGGCAATTTCGCGTGGTTGCTTGCCTATTGTTTTGCTATCGGAAAGACCGACAGCAGAGGCTATTGTTATCTGGTCGGCTCGAAGGCCCGGAATGCCAAGCGGCAGGATGTCGTCATGCAGCTGATCGGGGAGCTTAATCGGTTCGATATAGCGGACAGAGGGCTTCAGTACAAAGAGGGTAAAGGGTTCAGGCGGGACGACGAAGTGGACGCATTCGACGGCGAAATTACCAAAACTGATGAATCTACTCAGGACGAGAACATGCGGAAATACGAAGTGCCCAAGGATATTGCGTAAATGCCGATAAATAACTCACTATACGCTGCGCTCGTCAACGCGTTCCAAAACGTGAAGATCGCCAAGGAAGGCCAATCTATGGTGTATCGGATCATTACGAATCCGATCACCCAGCAGCGACAGGCGAGCATCCAAACCGATTGCCGTGGAGAGGAATACCGGATTTGTTGCCCGTTTTGCGGCGATACGCGGCACCGCCTGTGGATTAATCACAAATGGCAGACGCGGGACGAGGCGAACGGGATTACGTTCGGCAATCTGCTCAATTGCTTCAACGATGGTTGTCCGCTGAATAAAGACAGCGGCGAAGACAGTAAACGGCGCGACTGCGTCGACGATCTGAAGAAACTGATCAGCCCGTTGATGCGGCATACCGTCAATATCCACGTCGAGAGGGTCGACGTGAAAGAAACAATTCCTGCATTGCCCAAGGACGTCGTGTCCATAGGCCAGCTTGGCGTGGCGCATCACGCTATCTCGTATCTGAGGGCGCGGGGATTCAACCTCGACCTGCTGATTCAAGATTGGCAGGTCATGTACTGTGCGAACGATTTGCATCCTTTCGTGGACAACAGGATAATCATTCCGGTGTATTACGGAGGCAAGCTCGTCGGTTGGCAGGCTCGATATATCGGTAAACCATCCGATAACGTGCCAAAGTACTTTACGATGCCGGGCATGAGGAAATCGTCCATCATCTACAACTTCGACAGAGCCAAGCATTATCGATTTGGCGTGCTGGTCGAAGGAGCTACGGATGTATGGTCGGTCGGTTTCCAGGGAATCGCCACGTTTGGGGCGGAGCTGCACACCCACCAGCTCGCATGTATTAGTGCAGCCTGGCGCGACACCGGCGTCGTGTTGCTGGCCGATGGCGATGTAACGGATACCGATGAGAAGGCTGCCCGGTACGAGCGGCTCAAGTCACGGCTCAATTCGTGCAATTTTCCATGCGGGGTGCTCGAAGTTCGGCTCCCGAGCGGGACTGATCCCGGTTTCTACCGGTCGAACGATCTGTGGGCACTCATAATCAAGCGCGCATACGATACAGGTTACCATTTCCAGATCTTCAGCGAGGACGCGTTTAAGGGCGCGTGTCATTTATGAACAATCCACTCATGAATCTGTATGAAGTAGACCAGTCGTTATATGCCAGGTTCCCGCTGACTCACTCGTGGGAACTGACTGCGGCAGCGATGAGCAAAAGGCCGTCGGAGCTTTTCCAGGAGGCATTGTACAACCCTATCTCCTTCATGGTGCTTAATGTGAAGGGAACCGGGGCTGCACCTAATCAATATGTATCCAAGGTCATGATTCCGGGGCACAGGTGGGTAACGGGCAGGACGTATGGTCCTCAACCGTGCCAGGTTATGATCATCGGTAAGCGCCCCGGCCAGGAAGAGGTCTTCAAATGTAAGAATCTGACGGGGGCATCCGGCGAAGAGCTTAGCAGGGTATTCAAGCTGTACGATATCGATACGACCGATTTCTACGTGACGAACGTGGTGAGGTACCTACCGCCGGACGGCGGGAAGGTGCTTAAGGCCGATCATATTCGTGACTGCGCTCCGCTGCTGGCTGCCGAGTTGGAGTTCGTGCGTCCGCAGTTCATTCTGCTGCTCGGCGCTGACGCCGTTAAATTCATGTTCGGTAAGCGGGTGTCGCTGACGAGCATACGAGGTGCAGAGCTTCCGTTTCTGCCGCACGAACTCGGCAGACTGCCCAGCTTCGATCACACGGATCCCGATTTCAACGAGTTCCACTCGATGCAGGCAACCAAAGTCATTGCGACCGTCAATCCAGCCCAGATTCTCAGGGAGCCGTCGTTGGCTGCCGGATTTACCGAGGATATCAAGAGATTCTCCGAGCTGGTGGTAGGTAAGCGAAGCAAGATCGTGTGTGCACCCGGTAAGGCTGCGGACGAGCATTACCAATATATTTATAAGCTCGCAGATTTGAATATGTTGGTCAGTTGGCTGATAGCCGATAAATATAAGCTGATCTCGATAGACTGCGAATGGGGCGGGGAGGATCATCGAACCGGGCAGCTGAGGACCATTCAGTTTTCCTGGCAGCACGGGTATTCCGCCGTCGTCGTGCTTCGTAAAGCCGGGGGAGCTTGGGCATTCGATAGCGATCAGCTGGCGATCGTAGCGGAACTCAAGCGGTTATTTGACCGAAACGAGGTGCTGCTCGTCGGTCATATGTTCCGCGCTGACTCGCCGTGGTTGGAGGATATCGGCGTTCCCGTGATGCGCCACCTGGCTTTCGACACATTGCTGGCGGATCATCTCCTGAACGAAAGCGCGGATCATACGCTGTCGCCAGGGCTATCCACCAGATACACCTCGATGGGGCGCTATGACTTCGAGCTGGAAATGTGGGCGAAAGCTAACCCCAGCGCAGTTGGCGGTCATCGCGGCTACATGCACGTCCCCGACGAGATTCTGCTTCCATATGCGGCTGCAGATGCCGATTGCACGCTCAGGTGTGCCAAGGTGCTCATCCAGAAGCTATCGGAGCCTCATAACGCCCGTGTCTACAATCTATTCTGCACGGTCTCCGTGCCGGTCAACCAGCCGATATACGAGATGGAGACCACCGGTATATTGGCCGACACCGACCGAATGGTCTCGATGTTATGGCGATACGTGGATCGTAAGCAGCAGCTCCTCGCCGAGTTGCAGGCTGCTGTCCATAACCCGAGCTTTAATCCCAGGTCCTACAAGCAGAAAACGGAATTACTGTTCGCTGCGACCGAAAAGGGCGGGCTGGGACTCAGGCCCATCAAGACCACCGGGAAGCCGTCGCAGGAATGGTCGAGAGTCGCGACGTTGCCACCGGCGCAGCGTGCAAGCGCGCGGCCGGCGGTAGATGCCGAAGTACTCGATCTGCTCATCGCAGATACAACCGACGAACGGATCAGGAACATTCTGACGCTGTTAGAAAATTTCCAGATCATCGACCAGATGACGAAGAATTTCCTAAAGCCGCCGATTGCTGGGGAGGAAGCTATTCGGCAGTACAGTCGGGACGTATATGTCGAAGGGTTGATCGGTTTCGTCGGCGCGGACGGGCGTATTCGCACGAGGATTTCGCAGACAAAAGAAACAGGACGTTTCGGGTCGAGTAAGCCGAACATGCAGAATCTCAGTAAGCGGCAGGAGGCGAAGTACAAACGGATAATGGGCAAGGACATCCCCTCGCTGCGATCCTGCTTCGTTGCGGAGGAGGGGCATGTACTGGTCGAATCCGACATCAAGTCTGCGGAAGTCGTTGCACTAGCATATGTAAGTGGAGATAGGCAGCTCATCGAAGATGCACTCGGGCCTATCAAACTGCACGCGAAGGTGGCTGTTGATGTTCTTGGCGCCCAATGCGACTACAGCGAAGTTGCGGAGAAGTACCCGGATTTATACGTCAGTGCCAAGAACATCAATTTCGGCATCCCGTATCAGCGAGGAGCAAAAGCAATCGCCAGGCAGGTCAATCGAGAAATCGGTAAGCTAGAAATGACCGAACAAATAGCACAAGAACTGATAATCGCCTGGTACAACAGATATCCGAGGGTTCGTGAGTATGTGGAATTCTGCAAGCAATGCGTACGAACTGAGCCTCATTACATCGAGAATGCCTATGGGAGACGTCGGCACTTTACACTGTCGGAGGACGAATCCGTAAATGCTGCTCAGGAGCGGGAAGCCGTGAATTTCCCGATCCAGTCGTTGGTCGCTGACGCGCTGTCGAACGCTTTGATTAACCTGTGGCGATACAAGCAAGAGAACCCGTGGTGTTCGTATAAGATACTGCTGGCCATCCATGATGCAGTCTTATTGTCCGTTCCCATCCCTATTCTTGAGCACGTAATGGATGTCGTCCTTCCGCTATGCATGATCAAGATGGTGCTAGTTCCATATCACAATTTTAGATTTAACATTGATCCTGAGATCTACTTACGATGGGGGGAAAAGCCAACAGCGGAAAACCTTAAGGAAGTAAATGTACCGGAGAAATACTGGCCGAAAAAATGAAATGAGCTGTACTTTCCGTAAAGTCTACGGAAATAACGCCTGTGGAGGGACCATATTATGGGCCCTATGAAGCAGGTACCACGTACAGCGTGGGGACTGGATGAAAGGACGATGAGATGAGTTTCAGGGAACGAATGTCGTCGGGTGGGTTGGACACCATGCCGGGCTTCTTGCTCAGAGCACCTGGTATGCCGCACCGCACTCAGCTGCCGTCGTGGGATCAACCTACAGTAATCAGGGTTTTCCCATGTCCGAAACCTGACGGTGGCTGGGCTCCTATCAGGAATAGCGATGCATTCGATGATTTTGGCGATGCCGTCACCGTCGAACCTGTCATCAGGAAGTTCGGGGTAATGGAGAAGTTCACGTATATTACCCGGATCCCTGGCACCAATTACGAAGATCCGACTACGAAGTTTTGCAAGGCGATGATCGATACTGCAAAGAATAGCCCGCACGATCTTCCGCGTGAATGGTGTGAGTGGGTCCGAAGCACCAAGATCAAGCCGGCGCAGATATCGAAAGTCCAGAATAACATTTTCTTCCAGGCGGCGGTATTCATCACCAACGGGAAGCCTTGCGTCAACAAGATAACCGGAGAGATGGAACCCCAATATCCGGCGTTGTTCTGCGGCCCGATCTCGCTGGCTCTGACATTCTCGCGTCTCGGCAATACGAAGAATCCTGAATACCAGGGTCCTTCGCCTTCGCAGGTGACGGGGGATGACGAGGTGGCGCGGGTCAACAAGGACCAGATCTACGGCAACATGTTCATGCTCGGCGATTGGTGTTCGCCCGAGGGCGGCAGGTTGATGCGGATCTTCCAGGCGGATATCAAGGAGACTGAGCGGCCGTATTACGATATCGCCATGGAGGACGTGCTTCCGCTCGATGCTGAGATGCAGGCCCGGGTGAGGGACTTATGGAAACCGTGGGATCAGGTCCTCCAGTATCATTCGGCCGATGACCAGATCAAGTACCTCCTTCGAGCGTTCCCGCCTGAGGCGGTCGATTTCGCGCTCGGTAGGAGCGAGTACGAAGGGCTTCTCCCTGCACACGTTCGTGGCTCGTGGGAAGCCATGCACCAGCAGAACAGGGCGACGTTTTCGTCCGGTATGCAGCAGGCTGCTGCAGCCCAGGTTAACAACTCGAATTCCGCGCTGCCGCCCCGTATGCCGGGTGGCTATTCGCACGAGCAGTCTGCGCCTCCTGCAAAGCCACAGCAGCCGGCCACACCGGCTCAGCCCCAGGCTTCGACAACCACAGCGTCTGGGATGAAGGTTCGATGGGGTTCCGGTGTTATGCAGGCCGAGAGTAAGAGCCCCGACGGACCGACGCTGCCGGCTAAGCCGCAGTTTAACACGCCGGCTACGGCTGCGGATGTTCCGTCGGCTGACCAAACGATGGGAACGCCTGTCGCGGCTGCGCAAGGATCGGCGGTTGATCCTGCGAAATTGGCGGAAGCTCTGAGCAAGCTGCGGGACGGTCAAGGTGGCGGTCAGAGTAAAGTATAAACACGGAAGAGCTAAAGAGTGGGTGCACTGCACCCACTCTTTCGCTTTATGAGGCAATCATGGGAAGACGCAAGAAAGCAGTGACGGCCGAGAAAGCGGAGGGCCTGAGCGGATTGCAAGACGCTGCCGCCAGGAAATGGGGTAGCACTGGCCCTTTGTATACCGGTGAACAAGCGAATACAAGACAGGTCGGCGTTCCACTGCAGTCGCTGGCGCTGGAATATCTTTTAGGATGGGACAAACTGCTGGTAGGTAAAGTGTACGGTATCTCCGGTCCTCCTCAATCCTTTAAGTCCGCCTTGATGCTCGACTTCGGCAGGCAGCTGGCGGGCATGAATGGGGAAATATTCGAGGTGGAAACCGAGGGTCAGAAGATAAGCCCCGAGCTTATCAAATCGATCTACGGAGCGTACGCGAACAGGATACTTATCCGGCCAGTCGTGAGCGTGGATAAAGCCCAGGAATCGCTCACATGGTTCCTCGAATGGGTGCAGAAAGAGTACCCGGAGAAGAATCGGTTGTTCGGCGCGTTCATCGATAGCCTGATGGGTTCGGCTACCGAAGAACGTTCGGCCAAGATCTTCAAAGAAGGGTACGCGCAGAAGGATTTCGCATCCGAAGCATTAATGTGGACCAACTGGTTGAAGGTGATATCGAGCAATGCATCCAGCTGGCCGATAGTCTATATGTACGTCAACCACGAGAAGCCTAAGATCAACGATAAAACCGGCCATATGAAGAATAGACCCGGCGGCTCCGCGCAGGAGTTTCATGCGACCGTCTACTTCAGCGTGCATCGCGTAAAGGAGCATAAGGGCTCCTCGCAGACAGTTACGCAGATAAACATTCGCGTGATAAAGCACTCTTTTGGCGAGACCAACAGGTCCATCAGCACCGTATTCGTGTACGATTTCAGCGAGGAGAAACCTAGGTTATTCTTCGATTGGGGCCATACAACGGCTCATCTGTTATTCGAGCAGAGGTCCCGAGTGAAGGGTATTTGCGAGGTTACTTCCCCGTCGGAGAACATGACGAATCTGAATCGTACGTTCTCGTGCAAGGAACTCAATATGACAGGCGTTACCGGTGCCGAGCTGGGGGCTGCCATACATTCCAACACTCAGCTTATGGCTGAGCTGCGAAAAGTCTTCCGTATCACTTCGTATGATTTATGGGATGGCTACTTGCCGCCCCCGAACGACAATGGTGTACCGTCGGAGGTTTCTCCGGATCTCAGTACCGAGTCTGAAGATTTAGATTGACGAATAGTTTGTCATAAGATAGCATCTGTATTGCTTATCGAAAGGAATACATAATGGCTATCGTTATGGCAGCTAAGGATTTGTACACCATAAACGGCAAGCTTCGGGTGGCACCACGGGGCCATCAAGGTATCGCTTTGCGAATTCCGACGACAAGGGACGATCGTGTCAATAAAGTCGCCGTTCGTTGGAACGGGCGGCAGAAACTTTATTGGCATTATGCTCATGATCTTGTATTCGTAAAATCGGAACTTGCACCGGAAGCCTACATTGCGATGCCTACCCGTAAGATGCTGTCTCTTCCCCCAGTTCCTCAAAAGCCAGATGGCTATGGCTATAATTTCGGAGCTAACCTAAGACAGTTTCGTAGGGAGCTGGGAATCTCTCAACGCGTGTTAGCTTTACGAATGAAAAAGATGGGAATGAGGGTAGCGCAAACCACAGTTTCATACTGGGAGCGGAGTCTCCATGCACCTAACGGACTTTACATTCGTGGGATCGCAGAAGCGCTGAAGAAGCCACCATTCTTATTTTTCATGAACATGCAGGACTGCGAATGGTTACGGCGTACGAAGGTTTACATAAATGAACTGATAGCTTCTCTTTGTGAAGGGACACATTGATGGCGGAACTTTTCCCGAGACTTGATGAGTTCATGGCTCAGAAGTCCGCTGACGCCGAGATCTCATACGAAAGGAAGATGCTAAAGCGGCTCATCAAGAGGATTTGTGATCGTAAACAACAGGACTTTCGTCAAACGATCGCGTCGCTTATGGCAGAGGCAGGGGATGAATTCGGATTCCAGTGGTTTCTTTCGTCGATCGACACTCCCATCTCTCTCCATATTCACGCGACTCGCCTGATGGACGTGAAATACATCCACTTCCTGTCGCAGAAGTTTTCGACTGGACCTTTATGGCACGCGTATTTCGACGTCTACAAGCTTTACAGGAGTTCCGATTCAGTAGCTCTCGTTTTCCCGATGCTATATGGTGGAAGTTGGGTCATGCACAACGGGCCGGAGTCGCTTACTCCCATCGGCGAGAATTATGTGGTTCGCTGTGGGCTGGACGACCATAATCTGTACATCCAGCGATTCGATTCGTTTGCCGACCAGCTCGCCGGAATGGTGTTTCTCCGTGAGTGAACGACCACTACTCCCGCCGGAAAAACTGACGTCGAACTCGTATCCGACGAAAGAGCGGATACAGGAACTTGGGACGGAAATGGCGAAGGAGAATATCTCCACCGCTGCCAGGGTGCTTTTCGCGAAGCTGGCGATAATGAAGCCACGCGTCCGGCTGGCGGTAAATTTAAAAACATTGATTGGACTTATGGTCTCAAGCGGTGTATCCAATATTTTGACGGAAGGACTGACTCCGCAAGAGCACTCGGCATTGGTGGAACTCGATCTTCGCGGATTGTCCCTGTCGTCGCGAGAAACAGCTCATGGGCTGCTTAACATTCACGAAAGATGGTCTGTCTCCAAGGCCCTTCGTCGCGTATTCAGGAGGGCCGACGAGGCAGGCGATGGATACCTGATATTTTCAGAGGAGCACGTTCCGTAAAGTCTACGGAAATAACGCCTGTGGAGGGAACATGTTAATGGGCCCTATGAAGCAGGTACCACGTAAACACGTGGAGATTGGGGGCTACAGATGAGTGGGACTCGTGCAGAAGCGCCGCAGGTGCCGATGACCGTGCTGTCGAAGGAAAATGACGCACTTATTGCCGAAGGCAATAAGCGCTTCGATGACGCTATCGAGGCGCTCCGGACCGCGAGAGCAAAAGAAGCCGTAGCCGGATTGAAGTACAGGTGGCAGATGGGCAAGATCGCGGAGTGTCTGTTCAACGAGAAGGCGAAAGCGTTTCACGAGCGAACGTACGGCGAGCACGTTTTCGAGGACGTGGCGGAAAAGTGCCAGGAGTCGACGGCGACAGTTTGGGCGAGCATATATCTGGTCAGCCTGTACAAGGAAGAGGATATCGATCATTTCGTCAGGATCAACCTCCCGTGGAGAGGCCTGGCTCACCTGCTGTCCGTTCGGGAAACGAATGTCAGGGAAGCCTTTATCAAGAAGTGGGAAGATGGCAAATTCGAAAGCTCGGATGATTTAAAGACGGCGATCGTAGAGCACAACAAGAAGATGCGTGCCAAGGCCAAGAAGGACGGAAAGCCGGGTCGGCAGGGCGGAGCCGGTAAATATACGAGGAAATTCCAGTCGGCTGAGAAAGCTCTTGTCGATCTTACCGGCGTGATTATGCCGGAATTCCTCGATCTTCTGAGTACGTGGAAGGAGGACGACGACGTTAGGGCGTCCAAAGATGACACGGTAACTTCTCTGGAGAAGATCTCTGAGATCATTCCGACGCTGGAAACGATGCTGGCGTCCGCAAAGAAGGTTATCGAACGCGGCCTGAAATCGAAGACGTAACCGTTCCTACTACAAAAGCAAAGCGGCGGCATTTACGCCGCCGCTTTTGCTTTTGGCAAGCAGATAGTATCTGACTATCTACCGTGGAAACAGTAACTTGCCGGGGGAGTCAAGTGTACCATCCCGCGTCCCGTAAATTGGGCTTGCCAAATGACCAACACATGGTACCTCACAGTGACACGAAGTCAATGAGTTGGAGGTGAAATGCCCGAAGAAACTTTATCTGGGCTACATCCAGACATCGTAAAGAACGCGAAACGAACCGCTACGCCTCCGATATTGGCTGTCGGGCCGGATCTGGACAAGCGTACACCTTTGAACTGCATCATCGTATTTCCGGGATGCGACTTTGAAGTAGTAATCGAAAACGAAATGCCGGTGGGATTTCGCCGTAAGAAAGTTTACGGGTGGCTACAGCCTACTTCTGAGTCTCTTCGAGCTAGTGATGAAGTACCGCGATATTTAACCGTGGAGTTCAATCGCATGCTCGTCGATAATCTGCTTATTGCATTGAAGCGAGTTACCGTGAGTGGTGATGTAGTTACCGAATCGCGGTATTTCACCAGGATTATCGCGGACGCCATCGATGCGCTAGATCGCATTGAAGCGAAACGGAATCCGGTTAAAATGAAGGAGGCAATAGCCAATCTGAAAGTGCAGTTATTTTCAAAGATGATGTCGCGGGATTTGCGGCGATGAAGTTCGCGACTATATACGGACTATGCTACGGTAATGAGCCTACGCTGCACGATAGATTCATAACCAGTCTCGAACGCTTTGTACCCGAAGACAAGGCGGATATCGTGTTGTGGTGCAATCAGTTGGGTGCTCATTCCCGAGCGATCGTCGAAAGACTCAAATCGGCGCATATCATCTTATCGAGCAAAAACGTACCGAAGTACCGCGCTATGCGCGAAATGTTCTATAAAGAGCACGGTCCAAATACTCCTTGGATCGTCTGGTTTGATGATGATTCGTACATTGCCAATCCTAATTGGTGGGATATCACGACTGACTATATCAGCAAGCATCCGGACGCGTGCTACATAGGCCAGCCGTGGTTTGTACATCATCTACCGGGACAATGGGACTTTATCCAAGCGGCCACATGGTTCAGGGGCAGGTCTCCTGAAATGTGTCCTACTCGGAATAGAGCCGTGAAGAAACCCGGCATTACATTCGCCCAAGGGGCGTATTGGTGGCTCAGCACTTCCGTAATGAAATCGCTGGATTGGCCTGATCCAAGGCTCAATCATAACGGCGGTGATACATTACTGGGTGAAGCTATCAGGCAACAGGGTTTGCCTTTTCACAAATTTCATACGGGCGTTCAGATAAATAAGTACAAACGTCGTGGATATACCGAAAAACCAGCAGGTTCAACAGTCGATATCCGCCGGTAATTAACCAACAGCATTTAGCCCGATGGGCTCTCGTTTGGAGGAACAATGCCGAGAAGAAGGTCTGCATCTAGCGCGGCCAATCTTCCTATTATTGGTCGGCCACGGATGCACACAAACCCGCAGGTTCTTTACGAGCACTGCGAAAATATATTGGCTCAACAGCAGTATACGTCGAACAGCCAATTAGTCACTGCTCTGGCACATCTTGGATTTACGTCAAGTTTAACACGTGCCAAAACATCAGTGCGTACGCATGGCGGCGTCGTACTTTCTACAAGATTTGGCAATACATCTACGCCGACCGGCTATGAAATATTGCTCGATCTATCCAGGAGACGGCGCATTATCCAGTCCACCTATCGCAATGCAGCGGGGGAACTGGATTATGATACGAGGAACCGGAGAATCTTGGACAGAGGTTTAACTCCTGCTCAACGTATTATTGAGCGAAATGAGCACGAGTGGATGGTAGAAGTAACCAAATATGGCGACAGAAGAGCAAGAGCGCGTAATCTATCTTAAAGCCAACGGAAAGGACAAACATGGATCATCTCGCACTCGCAAAAGCAAGGTCGTACGAAGAGACGGTCGGCATCATTCGTGATGCCGCAAATGGTGTTAATGAGAACGTCTACATTTGGATGAACGGCAGGGGGCCGGTGCTTCGCAGCTGGCTGGTCAAGAAAGCCGGCAGTGAACGAATAACGATTCGTGAAATTTTCGATAGGGCTGGTTTGGGCGTCGGATTCTCCGGTAGGCTCAATACTCGAAAGACGATGCGTGCCAAGTCGTTCGTGAAGCTGGCCAAAGTGCTCGATTACAACGATCCTGCCGTGCTGTACAAGGAACTCACACTGGAGATCGGTGGAACGGCACCGGCGACACCTTCCGTTGGAGAAGCTCAGCAAGGAATCAGGCTTGGAGCGCAGAGCAATTCCGACATGCTGCTCGAAGTCTGGGTCAGGCCCACGCTGGAACTGACGGTCGTCCTTCCGTTCACGGGGCGGGCATTCTCGGTGGATCCTGCGCGTGCAGCGCAAATTCTGCCGCTGTTGCTCACGGGTGTTGACAATCCGACGCCGCATGCTTAAATAATCGTATGGCTACAGCACCCCACGAGTTCAAGGCCGCGCGATTAGAGCGTCGTGAATCACGCAAGCAGCGTGCTGCGCGACTGACTAAGTGGTTACCGGTGCTGTCAGCCCTGTGTCGTAAATACGGCATTGAATGCCGTGAAATATCGGGGGGCCACCAGTTCAGGTCGAGAGAGTACATTCTGAACTGGTGGCCATCCTCGAATCGCATCACTATTCAATACGCTGGATCGGACGAGAATAGAAAGTTCGAAACGGACGAAAAGGCAGACGAGCCTAAGATTCTGGTCGCATTGAAGAAGTTGATCCGCGTAATGAAAGGAAAGGAATTATAACTTTCAGTGAAAATCGATGAACATTAGAGTAGAGTATTCGCTGTCCGGCCATTCAAAAGAAAGACACTTCTGGGCAAATTACGCGGGCAACGATTGGCGCGATGGCGTATACGTACTGCTCCGGTCGCTGCAAACCTCAGGATTTCCAAACGCAATCGTATGGTGCGACAACGAAAAATTCGTTCCTACCAAGCAAGAAGTTCGTGAATACGACGAGTTTCTAGCGATAGTGCGCACGAATACTGAGAAACGCAGAAAAGAGCCCGAACCCGAATTTTCTCCGGTCGCGGTGGAACCGCATAAATCCGAAGAGCTGGATATCGGATATCTGGATTCGCTACTTATGGATCCAAGAAATTTCGAACGGTGATTGTAATAAAAAAACACTTGCTATTGTATCGTCATCTGCTATTACTACCATAAGTAGTACCATCCACCGAGGTGACGATGATAATCGTCATCCTCCCTCCCACTCATCGGGGCAGCCTTCCACCAGCTGCCCCTTTTTCTTTTGACATCTAGGTGTTAAAAGGTTTTGTTCTTGTCAAGCAGGCCAGTTGCTGTTATAAACTTGAATTCAGGGGGAAGCGACCGGTGGTGGCTACGTTCGAACGCGTACCTGCATACGATCTCGGTCGAATTAGCCGTTGGCGATCGAAGATCTCGCGTAAACTTCTACTTGGTGAGTATTACTATTCGTTGCTCGACCCTCCAGAATTCAACCGGCTGGTTTGTGATCTCAGTCGGGTACTTCGCCTGAACGGGGAACACGAGTTCGCGCTTCAGCAGTCGCTGGGCGATTTCATGGGATGCGAAGTAACTGCGAAGGTAGCAGATCTGATCGCGCTCAAGCTCGCCGGTGGGCTGAAGCTCATTCGTGAAGGCGAATCGGTGCTTGGCACTGTAATGGAACCGGCGTGGTTCCCGATGGAAATTGCCGAAGTACGATATGGGAGGGTTTACGACGGCCGGCTCCATGTGAACATGGCAATGACGATTATGGCTGG
>Ga0209427_10005456_pt1 | contig 14592 bp, 9 predicted proteins | sample DeeMarSWOR136_30_FD_187465 | JGI IMG/M metagenome (GOLD analysis project Ga0209427, IMG submission 187465) | Marine sediment microbial communities from White Oak River estuary, North Carolina - WOR-1-36_30 (SPAdes) (version 2) | ecosystem: Environmental > Aquatic > Marine > Intertidal zone >... | reverse complement strand
GATAAATATCCTGGGTTTGGCCATAGGGATGGCCTGCTGTATCCTGATTTTTCTCTGGGTGCAGCATGAGCTGAGTTATGACAGGTTTCATGAGAAGGCCGATGACCTCTACCTCATAACCGTATCCGGTGAACACGGAACCTGGATATCCAGCCCCTGGGCCCTTGTTCCCACACTGAAGAATGATTTTCCCGAGATTGTGAAGGCAAGCTGGTTTGGCGTGATTCCTCTCCTCGCAAGGTATGAACATAAAAGTTTTTTTGAACAAGCGGCCTTGGTTGGCAACGAATTTCTGGATATGTTCACCTTCCCCTTTGTCAAAGGCAATCCCGAATATGCCTTTGAGAATCTCAACTCCGTGGTTTTGACCGAACAGGCGGCTGCCAGGTATTTCGGGAGTGAGGATCCGATAGGAAAAGTTATCCAATGCGAGAACCAGGTCGATCTGGCAGTAACCGGAGTGATCGAGGATATCCCCAGCAACTCTCATATGGAATTCGATCTCTTAGTATCGGCCATCCGCTTTGTCGGAGAGCCCAGGACGCGTACCTGGTCCATGGATGTTTCCTCTTATGTGTTGCTGCCGAGCCAGGCAGACCCGGTTGATGTCGAAAACAAAATATCCGAGACTATCATCAAATACGACAAGAGAACCAACGTCAAATACTATGTCGGCCTTTTTCCGCTCAAGAAGATCCACCTCCATTCCGTTTATGGGGGGATAGACCCTGTCGTGTATGTCTATGTTTTCTCCGCGATCGCCGTGATCGTTCTGCTTATCGCCTGCATAAACTTCATGAATCTGACTACGGCTCGCTCCTCCATCAGGATCAACGAGATCGGAATCCGGAAAGTGTGCGGAGGGGATCGAACGGATCTGATCAAACAGTTCTTAGGGGAATCCGTGGGTCTGGCCTTCATTGCTTTGATCGGAGCTGTTGTCCTGGTCTATTTCCTTCTTCCAGGGTTCAATTCACTGGCCGCTAAACAGCTTGAGTTCAATATCTTCAACAATGGAACGCTTCTTGCCGGATTGGTGCTTTTTGCCGTGTTCGTTGGGTTGGTCGCGGGCAGCTACCCCGCTCTGTATTTTTCGTCCTTTCAACCGGATAGAGTGCTGAAAAACACCTTCCAGACCGGATCAAAGAGAAGCGGCCTTCGAAAGACATTAATCGTTACCCAATTCACAGCATCCATTCTGCTCATTATCGCCACCGCGACTATCTACAAGCAGATCCAGTATATTCGCAGCAAGGATCTCGGTTTCAGCAAAGACCAGATCCTGGTGGTCCAAGCACGGCGACAGCTGCGGGCAAATTACAGTATTATCAAAGAAAGACTCCTGGCAAATCCTGATGTTCTGCATGTCAGCGCGGCATCGAGTATCCCATTGAGTATTGGCAATAATAATCCGGTATACTGGGAGGGCAGAGATTCTAACAGCTATGTAAGAATGAATTTTGCATGTGTTGATTATGATTACTTCGAGACCTTTGATATGAAAATGAGTTACGGCCGAAGCTTTTCACGGGAATATCCGACAGACCAGGAAAATTACATCATCAATGAAGCGGCAATGAAGCTCACCGGATACAAAGACCCGATAGGAAAGATGTTCTCCATGTGGAAAGATGAGGGAACGATAGTGGGAGTGGTGAAGGACTTTCATGGGACATCACTGTATAACGATATCCGACCTATTGTCTTCGTTATGTACCAAAACCTCCCCTACAGTAACTGGTTTATCAAGATTCGCGGCTCCAGGATAGCGGAATCCATGGATTTTGTTAAAAAGACCATAGCCGCTGTTGTTCCGGGCTATCCCGTAGAGCCGGAATTTCTGGACGAACATTTCCAGCGTCAATACCTTAACGAAGGCCGTTTGGGGAAAATTCTGACGAGCTTTACTGGCCTTGCCATTTTTATCTCCTGCCTGGGTTTGTTCGGTCTGGTTGCATTCATGGCGGCACGTCGGTCCAAGGAGATCGCCATAAGAAAAGTACTCGGTGCTTCGATTTGGAGTGTCATGAGGATCCTCAGCAGAGAGTTTATCGTCCTGGTTGTCCTGGCCAACATCATCGCCTGGCCGCTGGGTTTATTCGTCATGAGCCGGTGGATGAGGAACTTTTCCTATCACACGAGAATAAGCTTTGGAGTGTTCATTGCGGCCGGGATAGCCGCCCTGGCTATCGCCCTGTTGACCGTCAGCTACCAGACTTTCCGGGCTGCGACCGCTAATCCGGCCGACCGCCTGCGGAATGAATAGTCCGGAGAAGAGAAGGCCGCTGGTTTCGGTGTGATATCCTCATTTGAGGATGTCAGAGGGCGGAAATTGGGAAAATTGTGAAAGATTTGTCACAAGCACAAAAAGGAAATTCTAATAATTTTCAGCGCTTTTTAATCCGGTCGAGGCGATCAAATATGAATCGAGGTTAAATAATCCCTTACAGGAGTTCCTCTTCACTCATACCTCAAAGAATCCACTGGCTTTCTGGAGGCGGCTTTGGCAGTCTGGGAAAAAATGATCAGAAAGCCCAAGGCAAACATGAACAACAATCCCTGAGCGAAGATGCTGAATCCCAGTTCGATGCGATTGGCGATGCTCTGCAGTATCATATGGTTCGTGTACCAGGCAACCGGAATGGCCAATGCAGTAGCCAGCAGCAAAAGGAGCACAAAGCTTTTTGATGTTACCATGATGATATCTGCTACCGAGGCCCCCAAGACTTTACGGATCCCGATTTCTTTCACTCTCGCTTCCATGTCATAGATGACCATCCCCAATAGACCAAAAAAAGCGATCAAGATCATGAGAAAGGTTATGAAACTCAGGCCACGCAGTGCATTTTTTGAGCCGGTATAATAACTCCCCAACTGGTCTTCGAAGAAGGCGTACCGGAATGGGAGGTAGGGTTGTAGCTCTTTCCACTTTGTCTCGAGGAATAAGAGAGTTGGCTCTTGTTCATCTGTGATGACCTTAAGATTGGCGTACCCGAAATGCTCAGGAATCACTCTCAGTGCTAACGGATGAGCCAGATTCTCTGTGCTTCGAGAAAGAAAGTTGTTAACCACGCCGATGACTTCCAGCTGGATATCGTCTCCGAAAATGATTGTTTGGCCGATCGCATCCCCAGGCAATGCAAACCTGAAACGCTCCACGGCCAGTTCATTGAGGATGACGAACCTCTCTTTTTCCGTCTTTGTGGTTTTCGGAAAATTTCTTCCAGCGACAAGCCTCAGTCCCAGATTGGGGATAAAATTGTTGTCGATAATCATAAAGTCGAGTTTGTAAGATTCCGTACCATCCGAACGTTTGGCATTTTGGGCAGCTTGCGTTCCCGTAGCGGGAAGGAAGGCACATGCCGAAACCATTGATATCCCCGGGTAATCGGCAATTTCCTGTTTGAAAATTTCATAGTCTGTTCCCTGGAGCTCGACATTCAAAATGTTTTCCGCTTGGAATCCGAGATCAGTGTTTTTCTGAAAATTGATTTGTTTGAACAAGACGATCGTGGTGATTATAAATATAAAGGAAACGAAGAACTGGGTGACCACAAGGGCCCGGCGCAAATTGACCCTCGAAAACACCTTGGTTTTAGAGATGTCTTTCAAGACATCTGTGGGATTGAATTTCGAGATGAGGATGGCCGGGATAATTCCGGCGAGAAAGCCGATAATGAGGGAAAACAGAACAAACGAAAATATCAAACCCAATCCCAGAGTTTCCATTCCGACGTGCAGTAGAATCGATTGGAAAAAACGGGGAAGCAAAAGTTTATAGAGAAAAAAGGCGATGACAAGAGCGATCAGGGCATAGGTGACGGATTCCCCGATGAATTGGGTGAAGATCTTGTTTCGGCTGGCGCCGATGGTCTTCCGGATACCCACTTCCTTGGCCCGCGACAGGGCTTTAGCCAGGGACAAATTGGTGTAGTTGAAACAGGCGATTATCATGATAATCAGGGCGATAATGCATAGGAACAAAGGGGCTTCCGGTGGAATAGGCATTGTGGAGAGGTTATTTGCTAGATTTTTCCCCGGAGAAATTTTAGTTAGTGCTTGCAGACTAAACTGATATTTATCCTCTTCATTTTTATAATGTTTTTCTACGATTCCCGGAAGGAGTTCTTCTATAGTTTTTGGCGAAGCATTTTCATGGATGAGAAAATAGACATAGTTGTCGTTCAAATTTTTCCAGTTCGTCAGGCTGGCATAGATTTTCTTTTGATTCTCGAGCGAAGCTAATGTCGAGACAGAAGCCAGGCAGTCGAATTTCATGTGTGTGTTAAGTTTGGAGACTTCCTTCAAGACACCTGTGATCGTGAAAGCCCCGACATCCTGAATGTGCAGGACTTCTCCTAAGGGATTACTATAGCCGAAAAATTTCTGAGCTACTTCCTGAGTCAGAGCAATCGAATAAGGTTCGAGAAGCGCGGTTTTGGGATCTCCCAGCTCCAACTCGAAACTGAAAACACGAAAAAAATCTTTATCGGCATACAATCCGTTCACCAGAAATCCTTTTTCTTTGTATACAGCCGCTCCTCCAAAATTCCTTTTGATACGGACGACGGTCTCTATTCCCGGCACCTGTTCCAGCTCGGCTGACAGCGGCATCGGAGCCGTGGCACTCTCATAGATTTCATTTTCCGAGATGGCCTTAGATATGACTCTATAGATTCTGTCTTTTTTGTCGTGAAAACGATCACTGCCGCGCATAAAGAAAATCAAACTGATGACAAAAAGACAGAGTGAGATCCCGATGGATAAGCCCATAATGTTGATAAAAGAGAAAGCCTTATGCTTCCGGATGTTCCTCAAGGCGATCGTGGCGTAGTTTTTGGCCATGACAGCGTTCCGGAAAAGGGCATAAAGCATGACCGAGGGAATGGCCCGCAGCGCCTGGATCCAGTACCATGTTCGAAATGCTGTTTTCCCCTGGCCAGAGGATTTTAACGCGAATTCTTCTTCCAAATCATCCAGAAGGGAATATTTTTCAATCCGGTAAGCCAGGTTTGAAAGAATCCATTTTGGGATTTTAGGAGGGGTTGAGTGGTGATCGTTCACGATATCTCTCCTTTTTTTAGACTACGGATAGCGATACCATCCCATAGAACTTCCTTGAGCTTATGGGCTTCTTCCAGAGCCTTCCAGCCCATTTTCGAAAGTGAATAATATATTTTTCTTCGGCCCCCTCGTTCGGACAAGGGTTTTCCCTCTCTTTTGATCAAAAGGCCCTTTTTAACCAATTGATCGAGTGTGGCGTAGAGGAGGCCGTAGTTCCAGTTGTTCCCTGTGCTTTCTTCGATCTGGTTCTTGATGCTGACGCCGTAGGCGTCATCTTTTATCCTCAGTATAGAAAGGAGGATAATTTCTTCGTTTTTAGTAAGATAGCTCATGTTCACCTCTATCTTTATTTGTATAGATATTTTATATATATATTTGTATAGGAATTCTATAGAAATGTCAAGGAAAAATCTGCTGATATCCAGAAATAATGTTGAAGATATTACCTGGAAATTTGGCGTCTTCTTTCCGGTACCGGATGATTTCCAAGCCGTCAGATCCATCGGCCAGGTAAATCAGATTTCCGATTACCTGGAAACCGTTCGGCCGTCCTCTGTCGTAAAAAGAACCGATTCTGACTGGTTCAGTGGCTTGCGGACATCTACGGCTTCGATCCCGAGGTCTCAGTTTATGAGGAGGGCCTAATCATCGATAAGACGCACACCGACTGTGCTTCCATCGCCTTTATGCGTGCCCAGCAGACGGGGCTGTGCAGGATCTTTCCCTGGTCCACAACTTCTCCGGAGTCATCCAAGCTGGTCACGTTGACCTTCCAGCTGAGGGTGATCGGGTTGTCCTTGCTATCGCCTTGTTGACCGTCAGTTACCAGACTTTCCGGGCTGCGACTGCGAATCCGGCCGACCACCTGTGGAATGAATAGTTCGGAGAACACATACCTTGTTAGACCGGATTAAAAGATAAGAATTTAATTTTTGCGCTTTCTCTGGCGATAAATACCAGACAGGCCATCTGCTCCTGAGGTCAAAAATCTCACCTTACGGGTGGCACTTTGGCAGGGGATAGGTCATTTTTTCGCCTGCACTGGCCTTGTGTAGATTACTTCACCTCTGATAACGGTCATCTCCGGTTCGATCTTCCAGATGTCCTCAACCGGGATGGTCATGTAATCGACAGGAATGACCACAAAATCAGCCAGCTTGCCTATTTTCTTGTTTGAATCAATTGGCTGAGTTGTTAGCGCAGAGAGCCGAAGATATAATCAGTGATCAGCCTTGCTTCTACTTTATAATTTTATTTTTCTTGTTATCCTGAGAAAATATTTCTTGACAAATAACCATATTTTCTCTATTATCCAGAGATAATGGGTAAAACAAGAATGAAATTCCTCTCCAGACCTGAAGAATTGGTTTTGCTCGCCGTCTGGAGGCTCAAAAAAAATGCCTACTGCGTCCCGATCAAAAAACAGCTCGTCAAATACACCGGCCACGACTGGTCCTTCGGAGCTGTCTATGATCCTTTGGACCGCTTAGAAAAGAAAGGATTATTGGAATCTTACCTGAGCGATCCGGTAGCTAAGAGGGGTGGAAAAAGAAAACGAATCTACAAACTGACCCCCAGCGGTATCATGGCTTTGATAGAAATCAAGACGATCACGGATGAAGTTTGGGACGGAATACCTGTTAAAGTTCTGAAGGAAGAATTGTGACCAAAGAAAAATTCAAGAATCCGCCCAAACTGGCTGAATGGATCCTGAGTTATGTCTATCCTGATAGAGGACATTTCACTTCGGTGGGAGATTTTCGGGAAGAATATATTGAGATTTATCAATCATCAGGTCCTTTCAAAGCGAATTTCTGGTACTGGATGCAAATCGCCGAGTCCATCCCGGGCTTTATACGGAATAAAAGTCACTGGAACATTGTTATGATCCATAACTCTTTGAAAATCGCCATTCGAAATATAAGAAAACACAAAGGCTATTCCTTCATAAATTTTGCTGGACTGACACTCGGCATCGGAATTTTTATGATGATTCTCCTTTTTGTCCAGCATGAGCTGAGCATTGACAAATATCATAAAAATTCAGACAGAATTTATCGCGTCCAAGGAGCTAACGGACACCAGCTCTCTACGGCCCCGGCTGTGGGGAAATGGATCTCGGAAAACATCATCGAAGCGGAAAAGGTCGTTCGCTTCAAGTTTCGGCATGACTATCTTGTGAAATACCGGCCGGATAATGATCCAACACGCGAGAAAGTGATTACCATACAGGATTTTGCCTGGTCAGACCCCACGGTGTTCGATGTTTTTTCCTTTCCTCCGATCGCAGGAGATCCCAGGACAGCGCTTCAGGACCCATTTGCTTTGGTTCTGACTCAGAGCGTGGCGCAACGTCTTTTCGGCAGCGAAAATCCCATTGGAAAAACGCTAGAGGTAAACAACAGGTATGAATACCATGTCACCGCTGTCATAGAGAACCTCAAGCGCACCCATCTGAGGTTCGATGTGCTGGCGCCGTTCGCAAATCTTGGCAAAATCATTGGCCAAAGTGAATTGGACAGCTTTGACAGTTGGAACCTGGCGACTTTTGTTCTGCTTCCGGAGAATCATGACACCACTGCCGTGGCCGACAAGATCACGAAACTCTTTCACGACAGGATTAAGGAACTGAGGAATGTCGATTTCGTATTCGATTTGTTCCCTTTGGAAGGTATATTCTTTTCATCCGGAAGTTCTTTCCGCAATCACGGGAACCGTCCGTTGGTCTTCGTCTTCATGGCCGTTGCCGTATTCATCCTGATTATTGCCTGTGTGAATTTTCTCAACCTTTCGACGGCCCGGGCCTCTCTCAGAGCCAAAGAGGTCGGGATCAAAAAGGTGGTGGGATCGACGCGCAAAAGGCTCGTTTTCCAGTTTTTGGGCGAGTCCATACTCTTCAGCCTTATTTCTTGTGCGGCGGCAATAGGGATGGCTTCGCTTTTTCTCCCGGAATTCAACAGGTTGATGCAGCGCAGCCTTTCGATGGACTATTTTCATGATCCTCTGATTCTGCTCGTTTTTATTGCCGGGGCAGCCCTGGTGGGCATCCTAGCCGGGATATATCCTGCTCTTTATCTGTCTGCCTTTCGACCGGTATCCGTTTTGAAGGGAGAAAGGACAAAAGGCGTCAGATCCGGTATTTTCAGGAAGGTTCTCATTAGCTTCCAATTTACCATATCCATTATCCTGATTATCGCGACCTTGATCGTATTCAAACAGATTCAGTACATCAGGAACAAGGACCTGGGCTTTCAAAAAGAGCATATTGTCTATATGGAGATAGCGAGGAACAGAGATATCCGGGACCACAAACAAGCGTTCAAGGACAAGCTTATGCAGCACCCCCTGATTCATAACGTGACCTTTTCTCAGGGGCGTCCCGGGCTTGTGTACAACTGGGAGGGATTCGAGCACAAAGGCGAACGCAAAGGATATGCCATTTTTACGGTGGATCCGGATTATCTTGATGTATACGGACTCGAAATTTTGGCCGGGAGGAACTTCTCTAGAGAGATATCAACGGATCCTTACCGAACCTGCCTCCTGAACGAAGCCGCGGTCCGTCAATTAGGCTTGGAAGAACCCGTGGGGACGATTCTTCACCATGACGATTTGGGAGGGTCCTCGTTTCCTGTCAAAGATGTCGAAGTCATCGGCGTTGTCAGGGATTTTCACTACCAAACCCTCCATAATGAAATCTATCCCATGATGTTCGGATGGAATGATCCGTGGCTCTGGATGATCAGTGTCAAAATCGCTGCAGAGAGGATACCGGAGACACTCGCCCACATCGAAAAGACATGGAAAGAATTTTCTCCCGGCTTTCCCTTCGATTTTCACTTCATCGATGATCTTGTTGACAGCCAATACAAGAATGAAGAGCGACTGGCCAGAACTATCGGTTATTTTGCCGCACTGGGCATATTCATCGCCTGTCTGGGGCTTTTTGGATTGGCCTCCTTTTTGGCCGAACAGCGCACAAAGGAAATCGGTGTCCGGAAGATTCTGGGAGCTTCGGTGGTCGGGATCCTTGTGTTGTTGTCCAAAGAGTTTTCCAAGTGGGTGGTGGCGGCCAATATTGTGGCCTGGCCATTGGCATATTATGCCTTGAACAAGTGGCTGGCCGATTTCGCCTACAGGACCGATATCGGCATATGGCCTTTTCTGATAGCAGCTGTCATAGCTCTGGCTATCGCAATGATGACGGTCAGTTATCAATCCATAAGAGCAGCTACAGCCAATCCTATCGATTCCCTTCGCTACGAATAAAGGGATTAATTCCTCTTAAAAGGGGAAATGAATTTTCAGCTATGAGACAGGCATTTTAAGTCTTTTTAAGGCGGGCCTTTTTTCAGGCATTTTTATGCAAATCGCACGATTGGACTAGCCAAGGCGCGGCATATTCAAGAAAGGCACGATAGGTACACGATAGGTACACGATAGATCGGATGTTTATATAAGAAGATAAGAATTTCTTTTTTGGTCTTGCATCAAATCTCCTGCGATTTTCCGCAATTTCCACCTCCTGACGTCAAAGAATATCCGCATAATATCCAGAAAGGCAGGGTCAGCGACTCATAAAGCGGGACAAATCAGCCTAGCCTCCAAACCATCGAGATCTAACTTTACAGTTATAATAATAAATGAGAACAGTTGTATTCGCTCAGTAATTAGGTAACGTTTTAATAATGTCCTTGCGAACGCAGTGAAGCAATCTCGTAAAAATATTTGCATTATTTCCATACGGGATTGCCACGCTTCACTCGCAATAACAATTTTGCCTTCAATATCATCACAAAAAGTGTTACCTAATTACTGAGCATAAAGAACAGGTCATTTTTTCGTTGGCACTGGCTTTGTGTAGACGACCTCGCCCCCGATAACTGTCATGTCCGGTTCGATCTTCCAGATGTCCTCAGCCGGGATGGTCATGTAATCAACAGGGATGACCACAAAATCAGCCAGCTTGCCTACCTCGATAGATCCCTGGGTGTCTTCGGCAAACATAACGTAGGCGCCTCCCATGGTAGCAGCCCGCAAAGCCTCTTCTCTGGTCATGGCCTGTTCCGGGAACCAGCCGCCCGGAGGATTATTCTCCCGGTCCTGTCTGGTTACTGCGGCGTGCAGGGTGTAGAACGGGTTATAGGGGGAGACGGAATAATCTGTGCCGGTGGCAACCACGACGCCTTGATCCAACAATGTTCTCCAAATATAGGCATACTTTATCCGTTCGGGCCCCAGCCTGGATTCAGCAAAATTCATATCCTCAGTCGCATGCAAAGGCTGCATGGAAGCCACAATGCCCAGCTTGGCCAGTCTGGGTATATCCTCAGGAGTCAACACCTGACAATGCTCAAGAGCGAACCGGGCCTCTTTACCGTCTATCCCGGTGGCCTTCAGGGCCTTCTCGTAGGCGTTGATGACGGTCCGGTTGGCCGCGTCACCGATGCAGTGGATCCTCATGTTGAAACCGGTTTTGAGCAGTTCGGTGGCGGATTTTGTTATTTCGTCTTCACTTCGTCTCGGCTCCCCGTAATACCCCGGATAATCGCTGTACTCCTCGAGGAAATGCGCACCTCGTGATCCTAATGCTCCATCTGCAAGAGTCTTGACCGACCTGACGAAGAATTTGTTATTGTAGTTAAGCGGTTTGCCCAGCTTTTTCGCTGCATCCTCGCTGACCATCTCATTGATCCTTATCCTGAGCAGACCCACCTCGTAAAGCTTCAGTCGTCTTTGAACCTCTTCGTAGCCCGTCACGCTGGCACCATGGATTGTGGTCAGTCCGCTGGCTACGGCCAATTGAGTCCCTTCTACCAGGTTGCGGCTTATTTCATAATCAGTCATCGGTGGTAAGGGTGGAATAAGACGTGTCAATTGACGAGGTGCCCTTTCCACGAATTCGCCTGTGGGCTCTCCATTCTTGTCCTTTTTGATATGACCACCCTCAGGATCGGGAGTGTCACGGGTGATGCCAGCAAGTTCCAGGGCTTTGCTGTTGGCTCCGCTGCCATGGGTGTACCGGCTGATAAAAACAGGATTATCAGGGGCCACGGCATCGATCAGCTCCTTACGGAATTCTGGCGGATCCCAGACATCTGACATCCAGCCACTCAGTACCAGCCACCGCGGCTCAGGCCCTGGCCGCATTCCTTCCCCGGTAGCCAAGCAGCGCTTTATCACTTCCTGCATTCGCTTGACAGAAGCCCACTCACCGATTGAAGCCCTGATGTCTGGAATTCGCGGATACAACTCTCTTTCTCCGTACCTGATGTGGACATGGGCATCATGTAAACCAGGGATGACGGTCTTGCCTTCCAGGTCGAAAACAAAGGTCAGAGGACCGATATAGGCCTTGACTCCGGCATCATCACCCACGTAGATGAACCGGCCATCTTTCACGGCCATGGCAGAAGCGGTGCTGAACTCTTCATCCACAGTATAGATATTGCCGTTGATGTAGACTCTATCCGCTTTTGGGGCGTCACTGACCGCTGCCGGTGCCAGTGAAAACAAGACAAGCAGGACAAAAATAGAAAAGATGCATGACATCCTTTTCATTGTATTCATCTTATTTCCTCCATTATTGGTTTATTAATATTATCCCAATCTTTCCTGTTTGCCAACAAGGATCTCTTTCCTATTTTTTTTCAGAAGCATACTTCATTTCCCTCACATCTACCTTGAGGCATTCATGCTGTAAACCAATTGACCCCCTATGTATGTCCGCTCAACTTTTAATGACAAGAGGGCCTTGGAGGGAATGGTCAGTATATTGTCTGAAATAACGATAAAATCGGCCAGCATACCAGGAGCGATCTGCCCTTTGAGGTGCTCTTCGAAGCCCGAGTAGGCGGATTCCACTGTATAGGCATACAGGACCTCTTTCCTGGTTAGACATTGTTCCGGATACCACCCGCCTTCGGGTTTCCCCTCCGGGGTTTGACGGGTTTCTGCGGCATACATTCCGTAGAAAGGGCTCAAAGTCTCTCCCGGGAAATCGGAATTGAGCGGTACCCGGACATCGGCATCGAGAAAAGAGCGCCAGGCATAAGCGCCTTTTATTCTTTCGGGGCCTACCCTGTCTTCTGCCCAGGGCATATCGGACGTTGCATGGGGCGGCTGCATGCTGGTTACGATGTCGAGTTCCTTAAACCGGGGAATATCTTCAAGCGCGACAACCTGGGCGTGTTCAATACGCAACCGGTGGTCCTTTACACCAGGCACAGCCTTTATTGCTCCCTCATACGCATCCAAGGTGATTCTATTCGAACGGTCTCCGATAGCGTGGGTAGCAACCTGCATACCCGCCTGTAACGCTCTTATAGCCAGCCTTTCTATATCTTCTTGAGGTGTTGTCGTAACTCCCAGCACATCGGGAGCATCACTGTAGGGTTCAAGCATGAGGGCACTCCGTGTTCCCAGCGATCCATCCTGAAAAACCTTAATACAGCGGATGGTCAGCCAGTTGTCAGGATCGACCTCAGGACCGTTCTGCAAATAGGGTTCGATAAGCTTCTCATCCGTGCAGTCGAGCATTACGTAATAACGGACTTTGAGCTTATGTTTGGCTTTGAGTGACCGAAGGGTATCAAGATCCTTTCTTGTGATTCTGGCATCATGCACAGAGGTCAGGCCATTCTTAAGGAGCTCTTCTCCAGCCATCTCGAATGCTTTTTCGCGCTGTTCAACGGTTAAGGGCGGCAGGAGCCGTGTGACCAAACCTTGGGCAGCATTTGCCAGAATCCCGGTCGGCGCACCTGTTGCGGGATCTTTATAAATTTTCCCCCCTTGCGGATCAGGAGTGTCCTTGGTGATACCTGCCATTTCCAGTGCTTTCTCATTGGCCCATCCGTTATACCCATGCAATCCGGCAAACCAGACTGGATTATCCGCTGAAACAGTGCTCAGTTCGTGACTGATAGCGGTCATCTGTTCTTTCCAGGCACCGTCGTCCCATCCCCATCCGTCGATCCATTCTCCTGAAGCAGTTTCAGCCACGCGTTCTCTCAGTTTTTGCACAACCTCTCGCGGATCATTGATGCCTTGAAGGTCTATTCGCATCTTGATCCTGCCCAGGTTGAGCATATGCCCGTGCGATTCAATGATTCCCGGCAAAACATCTTTTCCACCCAAATCCACTTCTTCCGCCAGAGGATACGCTTTTCGCATCTCTTCATTCGTTCCTACGGCTGTGATGAATCCTTTTTTTATAGCGAATGCCTCTACTTCCGGCCTGTCTTCATTCATGGTGATGATATGTCCGTTGGTAAAAATGCGATCTACCTGAGGTTTTCTGGTGCATGAGACAAGGCATAAAATTGCCGCACATAGCAGCAAATACAATGTTTTTTCAAGTTTTGGTTCTCTCATATAAAACAATCTCCTTTTTTTGTGTGAATAACGAATTGTTTCTTAGGCATAAAAATCTTGTTCTTCGAAGCCTTCCCCTTAATGCTTTACTTTCCCCCTTGAGAACATGCTCCATATTTTCAAATTGCCACCCTCTGTCAATCCTTCAAATCTATACCATACAGAAATCTTTTGGTCAAAACCGGAATAATCAGGAAAACCGATGTATTCACACCTTAAGAATCTCTTTTCATCTGAGAAAAATTCCTGTGGCCTAGCCCTTTTTTTTTAATGATCATTTTCAATTGGAGGAGATTCAGGTTGGCTTACTTATAAAAAACAGGATAGATAATCCTGAAATTTGGTCACGGATTTCGTCACGCTTGATGTTGGGAAGCCCCTTCCTAGGTCTGTCGAAATTTCACATTGAGATTTTCTCTTCATGCAGATCGTCTGAATTACAGCTCTGATATTTGGATGATACAAATTATTTGATACTTGCAATGTAATATAAAATAAATATATAATAATTGTGAAGAAGTTACGATTTGAATGGGACAAAAAAAAAGATTTAGCCAATCTTCGAAATCATGATGTTGCGTTTAATGAGGCTAAAACTGTTTTTTATGATGAAAATGCTATTGAATTCTATGACGAAAATCATTCTTTGAAGGAAGTCCGCTTTTTGATGATAGGTTTGAGCGCGAAATTAAGGATATTGCTTGTCAGCTATACAGTGAGGGAAAGAAAAGATGAGGATATTATTAGAATAATATCTTCCCGAAAAGCAACACAAAGCGAACAAAAATTCTATTTTGAGGGATTACTATGAAAAAGGAATATGATCTCAAAAAGATGAAAAGTAGAAAAAATCCCTATGCAAACCGTCTAAAAAAACAAATAACGATCCGATTGGATAATAATACCATAGAATATTTCAAAGAACTCGCCAGAGAAACGGGCTTCTCATACCAGACGCTTATTAATCTGTATCTGAAGGATTGCGCTGAGAATCATAAGAAGCTAAAAGTCCAGTGGATCGAATCGAGCAGTTGAACAGCAATTAGATGATTGATGGAGAATACATTTGCTGGGGGATACAGGATTCAAACCTGTGACTTCAACCGTGTGGGACAGGGCATTTTTGCAGTATTAATGATTCTTTTCCATTTACCT
>Ga0209427_10005454_pt1 | contig 14595 bp, 13 predicted proteins | sample DeeMarSWOR136_30_FD_187465 | JGI IMG/M metagenome (GOLD analysis project Ga0209427, IMG submission 187465) | Marine sediment microbial communities from White Oak River estuary, North Carolina - WOR-1-36_30 (SPAdes) (version 2) | ecosystem: Environmental > Aquatic > Marine > Intertidal zone >... | reverse complement strand
CAAAAGCACCGTACATCGTATAATATCAGCGCTGGCTAAAGAAGGATTTATCGTGCGGAATGAGGAAACGGAAAAGTACACCATTGGCCCGGAATTGTATATTATAGGGAGTATATATGCCAGTGTCACCAATATACTTACCGCGGCCAGGCCGGTAATGAAAGCCTTGAATGAATTGACCGGCGAGGCAGTAGTGCTATCTGTTCTCGATAAAAAGTATGTCAGAATAATAACGCACGAGCAGCCAGAGTACTATTTCAGATATGTTGTCCCCATTGGGCATATGAGACCAGCTTACGCTTCAGCGATGGGGCGCGCCATGCTGAGTGATTTAAGTGATGAGGAAATCGACAAGCTGTTCCCCGAGGAAGAACTAAAGCCGGTAACCAGCAAGACGGTCTCTACCAAAAAGGAGTTAAAACGACTTTTGGAACAGGTAAGAAAGACAGGCATATCCTACAATCCAGAAGGTATGCATGAAGGCGTCTATGGTATTGCGGCCGCGATTAGAGACAGCAACGGTTCTGCCGTGGCGGCAATGGCTTTACTTGTACCCATATTCATGATTAATCCGGCTAAACTCAAATTGTTAGGTGACCTGGCTAAACTTGGCGCCAGATTAATCAGTTACCGGCTTGGCTATCAAGATGCCGATACCTCTATTAGAAGTATCGACGATTTACGTTCCTGGTGGGAAAAGAGCCAGGCAAAATCCAGCGCCTTAAGCCCATGATATTGCTCAAGGAATATATTAAAGTAAATAAGAGAAAAAAAGTAAACATAGGGTTCTAATACTGAATAAAGGGGGTGATCGCTTTCAAAAAGGAGAATTTGTGAACAGAGTTCTCACTAAATATTATGGAGGTGAAAATCATTGAGTAGCAGAAAAATAGTTGCTCTTATCACGTTATTAGCCATTGTAGGTGCCATGATAGGCGCTTGTGCTGCTCCAGCGCCTACTCCAGCCCCAGCGCCGGCCCCAGCACCAGCCCCGGCACCTGCTCCAGCCCCAGCACCCGCTCCGGCCCCAGCACCCGCTCCGGCTCCAGCTCCGTCCCCAGCTCCAGCTCAGCCCGCAGAAACGGTCAAATGGGTGGCATCAACCATGCACGCCGAGGCCGAGTATGGTCAGGAAGTCCTACGCAAGCGCGACGAGATGATCAAGAACGTGAGCAATGGCCGCTTCATCATCGAGTCCCACCCGGACGGCGCTCTTATGCCCATGGCAGAGATTTTTGACGCCTGCAACAGCGGCACCATCGATGCAGCCGATTTTACCCCACACAGCTTCATCGGCCAGATACCCCCGGCACCGCTCTTTTCGGCGCGACCGCTGGGGATGATAGCCCAGCCGATGATGATATGGCTGGACAAGGTTGGCCTGGATTACTTTATGCAAGCCGTGGAGCCCTTCAACTTCGGCCACGCCGAGTACTACCTTGTATCGACCCCGGAAGACCTGTGCTGGTCCAGGGTCCCGCTGGATACCGTGGAGTCCTGGAAAGGGGTCAAGTTCCGCACCAAGGGCTTCTGGGCCGAGACGCTGCAGGACCCCAGGATAGGCGCTTCTGTGGTCACCCTCGCCGGCTCCGAGCTCTACAACGCCCTGGAGAGGGGTATCCTGGACGCCACCGAGTATTCAACCCCGGTAACCGATAAGCAGTTGGGCTTCTACGAAATCTGCGATTACCTCATGAACCCGGGCATTCACCAGCCCTCCACTACTCAAATGGAGGTAATCAACGATGAATCCTGGGCAAATCTGCCTGATGACCTCAAGGAAATATATATCGCAGTCATGCACGCCCTTGCGCCACAGGCATTCAATGATCAGGTTTTGAAGGATATCGAGGCGCTCAAATTCTTTGAAGAGCTTGAAGAGAGTGGAGAGCTGACGATGCTGGTTATTCCGAAGGCACTGCAGGAGCATTTCTTCGTGGTAGCCGATGACCTGTACAAGAAGTACCGTGAGGAAGACCCGTTCTTCGACGAGGTCTACCAGAGCCAGCTTGATTTCATGGCAGATTTCAAGCTGCACCAGAAGTACCAGATACCCCAGTTCTAGTCGATTCTCAAAGGTCGCTTGCCCCCACCCCACTCCCAGCCCACCGGGGTGGGGGGCAAGCGGCAGAGAGGAAGCACACCGTGGCTGTTTTAGAACGTGTTATGAGCGGCGTCGATAAGCTCACCGAGTGGGCGGCAAAATTCGCTATCTGGCTGATAGTGCCTCTCATATTGACGGTCATTTATGAGGTCATCTCCCGGTATGGCTTTGACCGGCCCACCATCTGGCATTTTGAGGTCTCTCGGGAGATTGCCGGCGTTATTTTTTTCTGGACATCGGCCTACATTATGGTCCTGAGGCGCCACATCAGGGTAGATATTATATATGATAGGTTCTCGGCAAGAACGCAGGCTATAATCGACATTATCTTCACGCTGATTCTGGTCTTCCCGCTTTGGTTTATAGCTGTTCATTATTTTTTCGATTGGGTTAGCGATGCCTGGAGAATAGGTGAAAGAAGCTCGGAAAGCGTCTGGCGTGTCCCCGTGTACCCCATTAAAACAATGGGTTTTATAGGTATCATCCTGCTGAATCTGGCAATCCTGGTTTCCTTTATCCGGGACATTAAAACTTGCATAAAGGGGGAGCGCTAGCCATGTTAGACGTAGATGTAAGTCCTGCCGTGATAGCCATCCTGATGCTCGCGACGCTCGTAGTTGGCATTTTCTCCGGCTTCCCCCTGGGATTTATCCTGGCCGGCACCGGGTTCATCTTCGGGATTCTCTTTATGGGCGACCGGGTATACGGTTTGTTAATTGCCAAGAGCGGCCACCTGTTGCTGAACTATATCCTTCTGGCCGCCCCCCTCTTTGTCTTTATGGGAAATATGCTGGGCCACTCCGGGGTAACGGAAAAGCTATTCGGCACCATGCACATCATCATGGGGGGACTGAGAGGCGGGCTGGCCATGGCGACCATCTTCGTGGCCACTATCTTCGCCGCCTGCACCGGCGTCATCGCCGCTTCCGTGACCACCATGGGGATACTGGCCCTCCCCCCCATGCTTAAGCGCGGCTATGATAAAGCCCTGGCCTGCGGCACGGTCTGCGCCGGCGGCACGCTGGGCATACTCATACCACCCAGCATTATGATAGTCATCTATGGGCCGATGGCAGGCATATCCGTGGGACAATTATTTGCCGGCGCCTTTGTCCCCGGCTTCATCCTCTCCGGCCTGTATATGGCATACATCGGCATCAGGTGCTGGCTCAAGCCGGAGCTGGGGCCTTCCCTGCCCATAGAGGAGAGGCGGGTTTTGACCACCATGCAGAAAATTACGGCCATGTCCACCCAGCTCATCCCTCCCCTCATCCTCATTCTGGGAGTGCTGGGCAGCATCTTCGCCGGCATCGCCACACCCACCGAGGCTTCCGGTGCCGGTGCTTTCATCGCCACCATGCTCGCCATAGCCTACCGGCGATTCAACATGACAGTGCTCAAGGACACGCTGTATGGCACTTTGTACATCACTGGCTTCCTGATGCTGCTGACCGTCGGGGCGGGCGTTTTCACCAGCGTCTTCACCTATCTGGGAGGCAGTGAGTTCGCCACGGCTGTCCTGACGGCAGTGCCAGGAGGCAAGTGGGGCTCCTTCGCCGTTATGATGTTCATCATCTTCATCTTCGGCATGCTGATAGAGTGGATTGGCTCGATATTCATCGTGGTCCCGCTTTTCACCCCGATTGCCGCCGAGCTCGGCTTTGACCCGGTGTGGTTCGCCATCGCCGTGTGCGTTATGTACCAGACCGGTTTCTTGAGCCCGCCCAATGCCCATGCTATCTTCTACCTTAAAGGCGTGGCCCCACCCGAAGTAACCGTCGGAGATATAATAAAGGGGGTCTGGCCATTTATTGGACTGATAATTATCGGATTAGCTTTAATCACCATTTTCCCTAGGCTGGTCCTGTGGCTTCCCGACCTTATTATCGGTATCAGGTGATTTAAAAGATTCCAAAGGAGGTTAATTAATTAAAATAGACCCAGAACTCTGCATTGCCTGTGAGGCATGCATTGAGTACTGCCCTATGGGCGCCATCAGCATGGGCGATGATGTCGCTGCTATCAACCAGGATGAATGTGTGGAGTGCGGCATCTGCCTCAGGTCATGGTCCTGCTCTGTGGATGCCTTCATCGATGAGAAACATCCCTGGCCGAGACAGATACGCGCCGAGTTTTCCAATCCAACGGTACCTCACCACTGAACAGGCGGGGGAGGAAGATGCTGCCGGGATGCTCAAAGACATTAAAGAATCCGACCTGGGGCTATCGCTGGTGGTCAGCGGCATTTTCGACTGCGTAAAGGGCATGTGCCAGAAGAACGGCATCCATCGCCATGCTGCCACCTACTCGCTGGGGATATGGGGCAAAACGGAGAAACTGCCCCCTGATGAGGTCCTCGATGTCATCACCATGTGCGGTCACGGCATGGTATCGGCAGGCCGGGTAAATGCTATGGCCGATGAAGTCAGAGCCGGCAGAAAGAGCGCGGAAGATGCCGCCAAGGAACTGGCTTCCCAGTGCGACTGCGGCGTATTCAATCCATCTCGAACGGCCAAGTTGCTGGCGGCTCTAGCCAAATAAGCAGAGACCGGTGTCCACCTGACGGCATACAATATTTTGATTAGTGATGTTGCTCATATAATCGAGTCAATGCAGGTGAGTGCTATTTTGTGAAAGGGGGGAACAGATGAGGCTGAAAGACAGGGTCGCTATCATCACCGGGGGAAGCAGAGGTATCGGCCGAGCCATTGCCTCGGCATTTGCACAGGAAGGGGCTAAAGTAGCTATTGTTAGCCGGGATAAGGCCCGCTGTGATAAAGCGGCCGACGAGATTTGTAAAAACGGTGGTGTAGCCATCGGTATTCAGGCTGATGTCAGCAAAGAGGCAGATGCTGTCAGAATAATAAAAACAACCAAAGACAAGTTCCAGCGCATTGACATCCTAGTAAATAATGCCGCGGTAAACCTGCCTTACCGATCGGTGATTGAGCTAACGCTGGACGAATGGAATTGGGTAGTTGGAGTTAATCTGACGGGCACGTTTCTCTGCTCCCGCGCCGTACTTCCAGAGATGATGGCGCAGCGCCGGGGAAAAATAATCAACATGTCATCAAGTGGCGGCCGGCGCGGTGCCGCAGGCAGGGTGCCGTACCGACCCACCAAAGCGGCTGTCATCAGTTTTACCGAATGTCTCGCCGCTGAGGTAAAACCGTACAATATAGACGTGAACGCCATCTGCCCGGGGGCAGTGGAAACAGACATGATGCGCGAAATTACCGGCGGTAAAATGCCGGAATATCTTATGCCGCCGGAAGATATAGCCGCCGTGGCCGTATTCCTGGCTTCAGATGAAAGTAAGAGCATTACCGGCACCGCCATCGATGCTTATGGCGCTAGCAATCCGCTATTTGGCGTTGGCACGTCGGTTAGCAAACCCAAATAGGTGAAACGGGCCCTTTCCCCGACATATATCGGGAAGAACTGAGCTCGCTATCTATGCTGGCGGCAATAATACTTTACAGGAGTTACTAAAGTGAAAATTACCGATGTCAAAGCTACCCGCTATACTGAAGCATCTGATTGGGTAGATATTGGGACAGGATATGAGATTGTAGTCACCGAGGTCCATACCGCCAAACGGGGGAATCGGTGATGCCTACGCTTTGCTCATCAACCGCAACTTCAACAACCTAATTAAAGGCGAGGATGCCTTCGCCAATCTGAAAATCTGGGACCGGCTGTACAAACACAGTACCCGCTGGGGAAGACGCGGCATCCCGCTGGAGTGCATATCTCTGATAGATATGGCTCTCTGGGACCTCAAGGCCAAGGCATTGGGCGTGCCGGTATACAAGTTGCTCGGCGGGCCCATCAGGGACCGCATTCCCTGTTATGCGAACACCGCCCATCACCTGAGTCCGGATGAGCTGGCCCAGCGGGCCATAAACTACGTGAAGCAGGGCTTCACCGCAGTTAAAATCAGAGGCAACACCCTCCTCACCACCACCGAAGAGGCCACGGCCCGTGTCAAAACCGTCCGTGAGGCCGTCGGCCCCGACATCAAACTGATGGTGGACGTTAATGGCACCTGGGATGTAGAGACCGCGATTCGCATGCTCAAGCTGTGGGAACCCTACCATATCTACTGGCTGGAAGAGCCGGTGCCTCCTGATGATACCTATGGCTTCGTACAGGTACACAAAGTCGCCCGGGAGCTCGGCAACTTTGTCGCCACCGGTGAACAGCACGGGACGCTATATGATTTCCGTGAGCTTATAGAGGCGGACGCGGTTGACATGATCGAACCTGATGGCGCTTACTGTGGCGGCATCACCGAGTTCCTGCGGATCATAGACCTGGCCCGGTCTTACTCGGTAATGGTCTCGCCCCACGTCCTCCAGCACATGCACTTGCACCTCGTGGCTTCTTTCCTGGAGACAATGTGGGTTGAGTTCTTCATGGTGGACAATGAGCTGATGAACTTCCTGCTCCGCCTGTTCCCTGAGCCCAAAGAGGCGCTCCAGCACCGGGACGGGATGCTGGACCTGCCCAAGGCACCCGGTTTTGGGCTGAAGATGGACCCGGAATTGGCCGAGCGCTGTAAAGTAAAGGAGAACTAATGGTGTATCCCCTTTTTATGGAGTGTACAATCGAATTAGCTTGTCCAGAAGTCATTCTAGATATGCAGCACATGGAATAGTATCAGTGTCCACTAATTGAATGCTTATTGCAGCTCCTAGCTCACAGAAACAGGGTATTCAGTCTCTATCATTGAGTACAGATTTATTGGCCTTCTAATCTAGGAGGCCTTTTTTGTCAAGCTCTTTGTTACCCCATAGGATGCAGCACCTCACCGGAGCCTGTCAGACCTGTTTTATTGTTGCATAAAGGCGATATCCCCTGAGGATACAAGACATCACTTTCTCATTCAAAGCATCCTCTCGTAGTTCCCGGTTTTAACACCGGGCATGAGTGCAGTTAACGGATTCTCAGGTTAAAACTCGACCGACATTTTGGCGAGCGTCTGACTAACCTTGTCTACCTCCTTGAAATAAACTCCAACTCCCGGTCTCCGAACTCTACAGCAAACTTGGTTTCCCAGTCCCTTACGCGCTGCGTCAGTTCGTTGGTCTTCACTTCCCGGGTACCTCTACCTCCATTATCTGTAGAGTCATGAGGTATCTGAGGGGTCGCTAAAAGCGCGGCGGGGTGTTCTTGACTAGGTAAGGAATTGGACTATTTGGAAACCGATGTATTTGAACTTCAAGAAGCTGGAGATTTGAAGTCGCCAGCCTCTTGAAGTTCGACTTAGAATAGACGAAAAGTCTAATCTTTACTCCTTCTTAGCATATAACTCGGGGTACATTTCACGCCGCACCTCTTCATCAACATCTTCCGGGTCGACCCAGGAGAGGCTACTCTTTGCCAAGTCTACCCATTTCTCTGCCATTTCGGGTCGGGGACCGATTGTCCTGTCAAGCAAACAATCAATAATGACCGGTTTATTCTGAGCGTGAGCCATCTCAAAAGCCTGGGCGTGAGCCTTGGCGACTTCTCCCGGCTCTTCCACACGGATGCCGATGCCATCGAAGCATTCCGCAAATCTGGCATAGTCGGACGTATGCATGAAGGTAGCGGTAAGCTCTTGCTGCTCCCCGACAAGTTTCCATGATTTACGGTACAAAGGCCCGCTGCGCGGGTGCCAGACGTGGTTGTTGTTTACCTGGTAAACGACCGGTAGCTGGCACCTGACCGCGGTTTCGAAGTCCATAGCCCCGACGCCCATACCGGCGTCGCCCATAATTACCAGAACCTGCTTTCCGGGTCTGGCTATCTGGGCACCAATGCCCATACCTATGCCGTGGCCGAAACCAGTATGTGTGGATGATTCAAGGAGTGTGCCGGCTTTCCGGCAGGTATACCTCGTCGTAATGTAAGTACTGGCGCTGCGTCCATCGAGAATGACAGTGGCATCATTTTCCAAGACGGAGAGCGACTCCTGAGCCACCCAGGCGGGGTGGAGAGGCTTCATATTCTTACCCGGTGCCGCCTCAGCTATCAGCTCTTTATCATCCTGTGCCTTTAGGTCGGCAAGTTTCTGCAGCCATTCTGCTTTTTTCGGTACTCCGTTCGGATACAGCTGTCTAACACAGTCAATCATCTGCTGGAGAACCATCTTTGAATCGCCGATCACAATCTGTTCACTGGGTGGTGTAGGATCGACCAGGGCCATGGACGGTTGAATCTGGATAAGCCTGCGGCCCATTGCCCAGGCACCCCAGCCTTCAAGCACGTTGTTCATAGCCAGACCGATAGTCATAGCAACATCAGACGTCCTCAGAATAGCCCTTCTCGCCGCACTCTTAAAAGCTAAGGGATGGTCTTCAGGGACGGCACCCCGTCCGAGACGGCGAGTAATCACCGGGATGTTGACCAGCTCAACAAACTCCAGAAGTTCATCTTCGGCATAAGAGTACCAGATGTCCTCGCCGGCGGCAATTGCCGGCCTCTCGGCACTTAGCAGTGCTCTTACGGCTTTCTCAACCGCAGCCGGATTCCCTTGAGGCGGCACCGGCCTCTCATAAGCATTGGGGACATAATTTCCCTGCTGGTCAATGGTGGTCCTCGCATGCAGGACATCCGATGGGATTTCAAGGACGATGGGTCCCTGGGGATAGCTTAGGGCATCGCAAACCGCCTTTTTGGTCCAGTAGGCAACCTGTGTCGGGTCTATAATGCGCTTTGTCCACTTGGTAATGCTGTTACATAGCTGGTCGGCAAAGGACTCATGAATGTCAAAGTGGCCTTCCCGTCTCCTAGATACCTGCCCCGTGAAATGAACAACGGGCGTCCTTGAATAGTAGCAGTGAGCAATACCGCTTAACGCGTTTGTCAGGCCGGGCCCGGCGGTAGAAAAAGAAATGCCGACCTTCCTGGAAGCCTTGGCGTAGCCATCAGCGCAGTAAGGACCTGCCTGCTCGTGGCGTATATGGACGAGTTTGATACCCTCCATGCCGCAGCCGACCATAAATGCATTTATGTGACCGCCATGGAGTCCAAAATGATACTCAACACCCTCTTCTTTTAACACCCTGGCAATGTGCTTACCACTCTGTACTGCTTTGTCTTGTTCCATACGAAGCTCCTCTATTATTTATTTTTTATTAAATGAATTCGGACCTCCAGCCCGACTTTTATCATCTCTTAATCTTTGGTTCTTCGGCATGAACAAATTGCCGGGGCTCATAACCAAGTAGATAAAGGATAAAAAAACGGGAAATGTAATTATACCCGTGGAGCATAATAACAAACATTAACAAGTATTGTAAAATATCGCCAAAAAAAAGTACAATTAGAGTATATTAAAGCTTTTTATCTATCGTGTTACGCCTAGGCTTCAGACGTAGAAATCAGCGCATCTTTTATAGTATAAAATTAAAATATAACTATGAAATTAATATCCTGGCTATTACCTTCAGTCTATTGAGCTGTGTGAAAAACAGAGTACCGCGACTTGTAATCTAATAGCCCATTGGGTAGAGTTTATATATCAAATAAACTAATTAAAAAGGAGTGTTGAGAATTATGGTTGAAAGACCTGGAGCGCTAGACGGAGTGAAGGTTGTGGCCTGTTCAATTGCTCAGGCTGGTACAGTCCAGTATATGCTTATGGCTATGATGGGGGCTGAAGTCATCAAGATAGAGCAACCGGGCACAGGAGATCCTTCAAGAGCGCAAGCCGGTCAAATCCTTGGCTTCCCCAGTTCTTACTTTGAGACCAATAACCGAGGTGTGAAGAGTTTTACCCTGAACCTGAAAAAGCCCGGAGGCAAGGAAATCCTTTACGAACTGGTGAAAGATGCTGATGTCTTCGGCCAGAACTACCGCCCCGGGGCTATGGAAAGGCTCGGCGCCGGTTATGAAGACCTCAAGAAAGTTAATCCAAGGATTGTCTATGTCTCGGTTTCCGCTTATGGCCCCAAAGGTCCTCATGCTCATCTCCCCGGCACGGATTCCGTAGGACAGGCGCTGGGCGGCATTACTGAGGCCTATTCAACGCCCGGACAACCTTTAAAAACCGGCGTAGTGGCGGTCGCTGATGAAACGTGCGCTATCTTGTCTTACGGCGCTATCTTAACCGCCCTTTACTATGCCAAGATGACTGGCATCGGACAGAAGATTGACTGCTCGCTCCTGGGGGGACAGATCCGTCTCATGGGCCACGTGCTTAATACCACCATGTGGAAACAAAAGGGTCCAATCACCGGCCAGGCACGTCTTGAAGGTACCGCCCAAGCGCCGAGTCTGGCTTCCAGCTTTAATGATAAGAATGGCAAGCCCTTTGTGATTCAGCTAATGCCCAAGCAATGGAATACCGCAATAACGGCACTCGGCTTCAATGAGACGCTTGAGGAAAAGGGCGTGGCTAACCTCGGCGATGCTGTGGAATCAGAGGAGAAACGAAAGCTATTGCTTCAGACCCTCAACGAGCTCTTCGCAACGGATACCCGCGATAAATGGGTTGAGACGCTGCGCGAAGCGGATATCGTCAGCGCCCCCATCAACACTCTGCTTGAAGCCTCTAATGACCCGGATGTTATTGCCAACGAGTATGTTACATGGGTCGACTATCCTAAGTACGGCAAGAAGGCTAAAGTACACGGAAGCCCCTGGATATTTTCTGAAACCCCGCCTAAAATCGGCATTGCCCCCGAGCTGGGGGAGCATACCGTCCCAATTCTAAAGAGGCATGGTTACACTGATGCCCAGATTAAGGAGCTTAAAGAGAACGAAGTAATCTAAGTCTAGTAAAAGAAGTCGGAAGTGGCAGATTTAAAAGGAGTGACCAATTATGTCGAGGATTTAAGAAACCTGCTGATGAATAGCTCTCTCACATAGCGCAGGGCATTTATTAAGAGCTTCATTAAGGAGGTTCAGGTTACTGGAAACGATGTTTTCGTATTATACACGATACTCCTGCCTCCGGAGGGAAATGTTGAGGAAAAGGCAGGGGTTCTTTCTATTGTACAACATAACCGTTAGGATGTTGAACCCAAGCACCGCCTGGAATATAGGCAATTGTTAAATCCTTAATAATAACTTTAAACCCTTGATGACGGGTTATCATCTCAGTTTTTCCTTCCAAATCTATCATCCTCATACGCATATTGATGGAACTAGTTTTATAACCGCATGATTGCACAAACTTTTCCTGCAGGGAAATAGAACTCTGAACTGTAACAGCCTCAATTTGCTGAAGTCGAGTATATAAACGTCTATTATTGATTGTCTGTACCACAGCTGTTATTATAGAAGCTACTAAAATTGCTGCTGCACCAATAATAGTGGCAATTATTTCAATAGGCATATACTACTCCCTCATTAATTGGCTCAGCTTCTCAAACCAGCACTATTATTCAGCTTCTAGATTACTTCGCCTATTGTAGGTCAAGTCTGGCCCCGGCTAGTGGAATTGTCAATAATGACATAGCTAAAGGTTTCTTAGAATTACCCCAAGAGCACCACATCGAGAATCTGGGCTTGCTCGGATAGAAAGTCCTTACACCCCTCCTCCATATGCTACCGGGGCTGATTTTCAGGGAAAACGGGCCTATCAGACCCATAACTTACGAGTTATGAGCCCCTGCCTCCTATCCGGGTACTAACCCGCGCGAAATCACGGGGCCATGTGGCTCCCTAGCGCCCGTGCAGGGCTGGTTTTTTTATGGGCTGGATTCGGGGTTTTTCGGGGTTAAATAGGGATTTGCTACTTAAAAAGGAACGATTTTCAATCTACACGAGCCCCGTTTCACGTCTGGCGGCTCCGCTGAATATGGAATTTGCGCGTGCCACTCCGGCGAGGCTACGGCACTCATCTCAGCCTGAATGAGCCCGGATTCCCGTTGTGGTACTTCTGGAAGTATCCCGCTCACCGTGATGATTTATCGATAAAAGCCCGATCTCTGTGCGGGTAAAGCACACGAAAGGCGTAGAACACGGTCAGTACCGAATCAACAAGAATCCCGATACTGAAAAGGATCAGTATGGAATTGAAGGTGGGCATCCAGTAACCCATGACATAGGCTATGAAGGCGATAACGTAGACCATCCCGTTGGTTATTATCGCTTGGTAGGCCATGTATCTTGTCTTCCCGACCCTGTAGAATATGCCGTCGGTAACGAGGTTCAGGACGAGCAGTATGTAGGGAATGATAAGAATGGACATCGCCTAAACTGAAAGATTTACGACTTCAGTATTAGAATTGAGGAGGGCTGCAACATCCCGCCAGAAGGGGAGAAATATCAGCCAGAGCAGCACGACGATAACCCCGATTGCCAGAGATAAAAACCACAGCCTTCGGACTCTGGCGAGGTCGGCCGAGTGGTTGGCAATCAGCACCTTGGTGCTCTCCGAAAGGGCAAGGATGGGCACCAGCAGGAAGCTCCAGATGATGTGCATCGCCAGACAGTACCCGCCGATCGTGTTCTCGCCGATCAGGTTGAGCAGCCGGACAATCATGAAGAAGGAGGCGAAGTTTCTCACCAGGCTGTCGAGGCCAGACCAGCCGTCGACCCTCATGTAGGTCCTCCAGTCTCTGAAAGAGAAGAGTGATTTGAGGCTCCTGCTTCTCTTGGGCCACAGAGGCCTGACCATCAGCAGGACGGTGACGAATATCCCCAGGCTGGCCAGCATGTCCGACCTGGCAACACCAAGGACGCCCATGTTGAGCGAGAAATAATATCCCCATTGACTATTAACAGAAAATGCTATTCGCTGCCCTTTATTTTCCTGACTTAGCACATTAATAAGCAATTAAGTATAATATCTTAAAAAATATTGTCGGAGATAGGTTGTGTCGAAATATAAATTTAATGCGATATTTGGTCTCAAGCCAGGCATCGACCCCGATGAAACATACCAGAATTGGCGAGGAAAACACGTTTCGTATGCGAAAAAATTGACGCTACCTGAAGTAAAGAAACACAACATTAATAGGGTTATCCACAGATTTGGGGATGTTCAAATCGAAGATATCTGGGGAATTGCCGAATTCTGGTTCGATGATTTGGAATCAGCGCAAAGAGCTGTAGGACGAGTTCAAACTGCTCAATCGGATGAGTCTCACGTAAAGCGCATTACTCCTGCCAAAAGGTTTATCGCCCAGGAGGAAGAGATTAAACTTTAGGTTTCCTGATAATCACTAACTTAAAAACAGGACACATGATAAAACTGGTATCGATATTTAGCCTTAAACCAAGTGTCGACCCAGACGAGGCATACAAAGTGTGGCGCGAAGAGCATACCTCATGGGTAAAAGGCAAAATGCTACCCAAGGCAAAACGATATACAATTAACAGACTCATGCACAAATATCCGCCGGCTGGCGGGACTACAACCGAATTTGATATCTTTGGCTATGAAATGCTCTGGTTTGGCAATTTAGAATCTGCCTTAACAACTGCAGAACAAATGCGAAGTGCTCAGCCAGACGCATTTCTTGCTGGCTTCGTTAAAACCTGTAAGATGGTTATAGTTGAGGGAGAGAATATTAAACTCTAGAAATTCCTAAAGGGAGCATCATTGCTACCTTACTTAATTATTTTACATAATTACCATTGCATGAAAATCGGGATGAACACATGGCTCAATTCTAAACTAACCGTAATACCCTAGGCATTCAAACGCTAAGTATATCCCGTAAGACGTGATGTCGTTTAAAAATGGGGAGGGTATAAGGGAGTGCACAGAATGTGGTTAGAATTATTTCGATAGTTAAGGGTTGTTGTTGAGATTAGTCTCACGAAGTCTAACGAAGATTTATTGGAAAGAGCATAGGTAATAGCTACTAAGATACTATTGACTTACTCTTGAGGTGTGTTAAACTTTTTTCAAACGGTAATCTCGAGGATCTCCTTTTATTTCACCTCCTGCCCTGGCTTGAAAGCTGGAGCCAAGTCAGGGCACTTTATTTGGAATCATATGTGTTAAATTTGAGATATGGAGGTTAGAAATGAAATTAGTTGTTGCTGGTTTTGGACAATGCGGTGGTCGAATTGCAGATGAGTTCGCCCGATTGAATAAGAAAGCGCGCAGACAGCGTGGCATTGAAATAGTTACCGGCTGCTATGCCGTTAACACCGATGCTGCTGACTTGAGTGGGCTGAAGTATATCGGGAAAGATTATCAGCATAGAATAATTATCGGAAGCCGCAAGACTGGTGGACATGGTGTAGGTAAAATCAATGAGCTTGGGGCTGAGATAGCCAAGGAGGATAGCGACAAGGTTATTGATGCTATACGACAAACTAAACACTTCTTTGAGACCGACGCCTTCTTATTTATAGCTAGTTCCGCCGGTGGCACCGGGTCTGGTTCAATAGCGGTAATGACACAACAAATCAAAGAGCGCTTTGCTTATAAACCAATCTATAATCTTATTGCGCTTCCCTTCGAGCATGAAGAAACCACCGAGGATAGAACGATATATAATACAGCCACCTGCCTCAAATCCTCCTACTCAGTAGCTGAT